>Ga0210378_10000005_pt1 | contig 162738 bp, 151 predicted proteins | sample PLM1_60_b1redo_FD_155465 | JGI IMG/M metagenome (GOLD analysis project Ga0210378, IMG submission 155465) | Groundwater sediment microbial communities from an aquifer in East River, Colorado, USA - PLM1_60_b1 redo | ecosystem: Environmental > Terrestrial > Soil > Riparian zone | place: USA... | reverse complement strand
TGGGACGACGGTTGGCTTGATCACCGCTGTCGTTTACCAGGAGCCTTCTCTGGTGTCCAACCACACCTTCCACCCAGCCACGACACCACGCCACCGACGGTCCAGCGACAGTTCTCAAACACTCACTAAGTAAGGAGCTGATGAAGATGCTGCACGAGCCCGACACCCGAGCGTCGGAATGATCGTCGGATGTCTGGTGTTCGTGCGCCGATTCGCCACCCCCGCAGGCAGTGGGGTTGGGTCGGAGCGTGCGTTGCGACCGCGGTGGCGGTCCTCGTGCTCACTTCGTGGCCTGACATGGACGGTGTCAGCGTGCGACTGGTGCTCGCGTCGGCGATCCTGTTCGGATTCGTGGCGGCGTTGGCGCTGCGGCTGTTGGCCGGACTTCCCGCTGCGAGAGGGCCGATCAGCGCACGGATCCAGCCGAGATCGTCCAGGTGAACGACGAGCACGAGCCTGACACCGGCGCCGATGAGTTTCGACGGGCGCATCGGTCCTGACTGATGATGGTGACGACCAAGGAGGAAAGACCGATGACGAAGGTGGCAGCAGGAATCACGACCTCGCTGGACGGGTACGTCACCGGGCCGAATGACGGGCCGGGCCGCGGCCTGGGCGATGGCGGTGAGCGATTGCACTACTGGGTCTTCGGCGGCCCGTGGAGCTACGACGAGGAGGCGAGAGGCGAGGCGGCGGGCGCGGACAAGGAGGTCCTCGACGGGGCGGTCGCTCGCGTCGGCGCCGTCGTCGGCGGCCGCAACACCTACGAGGCAGCGCAGGCGTGGGGCGGCCACAATCCGTTCGGCGTGCCGTTCTTCATCGTGACGCACCGACCGGAGGACGCTCCCGCAGACGCCGGATTCACGTTCGTGAACGGGCTGGACGAGGCCATCGCCCGGGCGCGCGAGGCGGCCGGCAGCAAGGACGTGTTCGTCATGGGCGGGGCGGACGTCATCCGCCAGGCGCTGCGCGCCGGACACGTGGAAGAGCTGTCGATCTCGATCGCGCCGGTCGTGCTCGGCGGCGGGAAGCGTCTGTTCGACGACTTCGACGAGACGGTGAGCCTCGAGCACCTGCGCCTGCTCCAGTCACCGTTCGCGACGCACATCACCTATCGCGTCGTGCGCTGACCGGCGGCGGCCCTGAGGGGTCAGTCCCTCCACGACCCTTGAGGAGGAGTCACATGAACCAGGGCGCAGCTTTTCACCGAAGGAGGTCGGCGATGGCGTTCCAGCGGTACCTGGCCGAAGAGGTGGCGATCGACCACGCCGACGGGGTTTTCTCGCGGCGGGAGGCGCTGCGGCGCCTCGCCCTGCTCGGCCTGGGCGTACCGGCGGCCTCGGCGCTCCTGGCCGCCTGCGGCGGCGGCGACGGCGAGCCGGCCCCTGCGGCGACGTCCGGGGCGGCCACGCCGGTTGCCGGGCCGGCCGTGGTCACCCAGGGGGTCACCTTCCCCGGCCCGGAGGGGCGGACCATCCAGGGCGCCTGGGCACCGGCCGCCCAGCCGCGCGGCGCGGTCCTGGTCATCCACGAGAACCGCGGCCTCAACGACCACATCCGCTCGGTCGCCGGCCGGCTGGCGGCCAGCGGCTACTCGGCGCTGGCCATCGACCTGCTCTCCGCGGAGGGCGGGACAGCCGCCCTCGGCGACGAGGCCAAGGCGATGGCCGCGCTCAGCAGCGCCCCGCAGGAGCGGTTCGTGGCCGACATGCGGGCTGGCCTGGACGAGCTGGAGCGCCGGGCGTCCGGCCAGAAGCTGGGCGCGATCGGGTTCTGCTTCGGCGGCGGCATGGTCTGGCTCCTGCTCGCCTCGGGCGAGCCGCGCCTGGCCGCGACCGCGCCGTTCTACGGGCCGCTGCCCGACAACGCCGACTTCTCCGGCTCAACGGCGGCCGTGCTCGGCATCTACGCCGAGCAGGACGAGCGCGTGAACGCCAGCCGCGAGGCGGCCACGGCCGCGCTCCAACGGGCCAGGCTGACCCACGAGATCGTCACCTACCCGGGCGCCAACCACGCCTTCTTCAACGACACCGGCCCCCGCTACAACCAGGGCGCAGCCACGCAGGCGTACGCGAAGGTCCTCGACTGGTTCGGCCGCCACCTGGGCTGACGGCCGCACCCGGCGGCGTCCGGCCCCCCAGCACGCCCGGCGCATCGTGCTCCAGTGCCCGTGCCAGTTCGAGAATCCGACTCCAACGCGATGACCACCCGCTCATCGATCCACGCCAGCGACAACGGAACCAAGTACGCGTGCGCCGAACCGCTGTCGGATACCGAAGCCGAGGCAACCCAGACGTCCATTCCTCGCGCGCGAAGCTTTGCGAGGGTGTCCGCCTTACGCTCTCCCCCGCTCCGCGGCTCCGCACGAGTCACAGCTTCCCACCCACCGCATCGATCGGGACTGCCCCGAGTTCAGGCGTCGGCGTGATCGCGTGTGACGGCTGCACCCGCAGGAGCTTCGCCAAGCCGGCGGGCAGGTGCCAGTTCCACGAGCCGAACAGCGACACCAGCGACGGCGGTAGCGCGACAAGCGCGAGCAGGCCGATCGCGACCGTCACGCCGCTGAACAGCACGGCGTGCCCAGCGGTCTCCATCGCGACCACCACGGCGTCGTGGTTGTCGCGGCCGTGATGACGCTCTTCGCGCCATCGGGTCACGAACAGCAGCGAGTAGTCGATGGCGACACCCAACCCGATCAGGGCGATCAGGAACTCCACGAGGACCGAGAAATGGCCCAGGTAGGTCAGCGGCGGCAGCAGTACGAACGTGGCCAGGATCGAAGCCGCCGCGAGGACCAGCGGTGGCGACCTCTGTCTCGTGACCGGCGATTGTTTGTCCCTCGGCATAGGTCTCGACTTTCGCACTTCGTGTGACGGTGTCCTGCCAGTACTCCGTCAAGTTGCGCATGCTCGTGCAGGCTCGTCAGCTTGTGGGTCCGCCCTGCGCCACCTTCTGCTCCGGGATGGGGGCCAGCGCCAGGGCCAACAGCGCCACCAAGGGGAGCCCAAGCGTGAGCGTGCTGGGGATCACCAAGGCCGCCACCATCAGGACCCAGCCGAGGACGCGCAGGCCAAGTGCTCGGCCTCCTCGCCATGCGAGCAGCCCGGCGGCGTACACGATGCTTCCCAGGCCCACCGCGCCGCCGATCGTCCAGCCGAGCACGTGCGCGTGGTCCCCAAGCTGCAGGCCGAGCACTGCGATCCCGAGAGCGCCCACCGCGGTGTCCAGCATGCCGGCGGCCAGCCGCACCCGCTGCTGGCCCTGCTCGCTGAGCTGGAGGACCCACGGCTCACCTCGACGGCCGAGCGCCCAGACGAGCACCGCGGCCAGGAAGGCGTACGCAAGCAGCAACACCAGACCGCTCCTTGGGTGCGGCGCAACCCCTGGTGCAGGGCGGGGCAGCTGTAGGGGTAGGTCTCCACGTTACGTCCCCCGAGCCTCCCAGGCCACCCTGGTACCAGCCGCGCACCTCCATGTCGGCATGGTAGGTCGGCACCGTGGCGCCCGGACAGGATCGAGTGGTAATCGTGGCGTCGCTCCTCGACTCTCGCAGTCTTGGCCTGCTCGTGAAGTGGTGTAGAGCGACACTCCCGTTGAACACGGGGTGGTACATGAACATGAGCAGAAGGGCCGGCTTCCGCCGCAGGTCACGGTGCTGCAGGCGACCACAGCCTTGGTGGTCGACATCGTGTTCGCCGCTGTCCCCACGATCGTGCGAGGCGCGCCGTTCAGGCACCTGCGTGGGACTGCTGTGAGATCGACGCTGCCGCTGTGTCGTGCGGCGCTGGCAGGCCGGCGATCCCCAGCGTGCAGGCAACCGGCCAGCCCGGCCGGACCGCCAGGACCTCGTCCGGCCGCAGCTCAAGCCCCGCCTCCAGCCCACTCTCCCACACCGACAGCACCGTGCGGACCAGGTCGACACCGCGGCCGGCGGTGATCTCGGTCCAGCGGGCACCGTCGTCGTCTTGGCCGAGCACCAGCCCGTACCCGTCTGAGGTCGGCTCCAGGTCGAGGGCCGCGCAGGCACCCGGGTAGTCGCCGCCCAGCTCGCCCGGGTAGTCGTCGGGAACGCACAGCACCGCGGTCACCGTGTGGAACCCGGCTGACTGCGGCCCGGGGCGGGCCGTGGGGGTTGGGGGTGGCCAGGTCGGCCTGCCCGGTCGGGCAGGTCATCGACGGCGAGCGTGTCGCCGTAGCGCTTGGACAGCGCCTGTAACTCGATCATGATGTCCCTCCGGGTCGTTGACGTGATCGACTCTAGGAACCGAACCACTGCCACGGCGACAGCCCGGAGGCTGGTCTTGACGCGCGCCCGCGTACCCTGTAGGTCGCACCCGGTGCGCCCTGCGGATGACTGAGCGAGTCAGGACCCCGTCGCCGCTGCGTGGGCTACGGCCGCCAAGGATGTGGGAGGACGCCATGGATGAAGCCGCATCCAAGCGAGCCGACCAGGCGTTGAACCGGTATGTGAAAGGCGGCCGGACGCTCGCCGACATCGGACCGAGTTCGTCTACCTGCGCCGGGAGCGAGGACTCAGCCAGCATGACCTGGCCCTGCGCACAACGCTCCCGCTGGAGACGGTCCAGACGATCGAGGCCGGCACGCGGCTGCCGACCAAGCAGGAGTTTGCGCTGCTCGCCAGGGGGTTGGAGCTGACGGCAGGTGCCTTGGCGGAGGCCCTGCGGCCAGTGGTGCGGCACCAGGCCAGTGGCATCCGGGCGTTCCGCTGACAGTCCAGCGTGTGGTCTGCGCAGTGTTCAGTCGCAGCCTCGGAGCTCAGCCTCCGATCCCCAGCATGCCCGCCAGCTCCTTGCACTTCGGGCAGACCGGAAAGCGCTGGGGATCGCGAACCGGAGCGAAGCGGTGGCCGCACAGGTGGACGTTTCTTGCCACCGCTGTGTAGCAGCTCCAGGTCGCGGCGGGCACGAATCGAGCGGGCCTGGGCGTTGGCGAGTCCGGCGGAGCACCTGAAACCGCGGTGAAACCGCGGTGAACCTCACGGCGTGCATGCTCGGCGAGGTCGTGGCCACCAGGGCCACAGTGACGAGACGAGGGAGCATGACTACCGCCCCATCCCAACCGGCGATCGCGGCATCCGGGCTGTGCAAGTCGTTCGGCGACCAGGTCGTGCTGGACGGCATCGACCTGGACGTTCCTGAGGGAACGGTCTTTGCGCTGCTCGGCCCCAACGGTGCCGGCAAGACCACCACGGTGCAGATCCTGTCCACCCTGATCGGCGCCGACGGTGGCGAGGTGCGGGTCGCGGGCCATGATGTGGCACGGGATCCCGATTCGGTGCGCGCCGCGATCGGTGTCACCGGCCAGTTCTCGGCAGTGGACAACCTGCTCACCGGCGAGGAGAACCTCATCTTGATGGCGGACCTGCGCCACCTGGGCCGGCGTGAAGGCCGGCGGCGCGCAGCCGAACTCCTCGAGCGGTTCGATCTGGTCGAAGCGGCCAAGACACTGGCTGCGACCTACTCCGGCGGCATGCGGCGTCGGCTCGACCTGGCGATGGGCCTGGTCGGCGACCCACGCATTGTCTTCCTGGACGAGCCGACCACCGGCTTGGACCCGCGTAGCCGGCGCACCATGTGGCAGATCATCCGCGACCTGGTGGCCGGCGGGGTCACGATCTTCCTGACCACGCAGTACCTGGAGGAGGCGGACGAGCTCGCCGACCGGATCGCGCTCCTCGACCACGGCAGGCTGGTCGCCGAGGGCACCGCGGACGAGCTCAAGCGCCGCATCCCCGGCGGTCACATCAGCCTGCGGTTCGCCGACGCGGACGGACTCGAGTCGGCCGCCCGCATCCTCGGCGAGGTGTCGCGCGACGACGAGGCGCTCACCTTGCAGGTCCCAAGCGACGGCGGCGTCAAGTCGCTCCGGGCACTGCTCGACCGACTCGACGACGCGTCGATCGACGTCGACGGACTGTCGATCCACACCCCCGACCTCGATGACGTCTTCCTCACCCTCACCGGCCAACCCGACAAGGAAAAGGAACCCGCACGATGAGCACCCTCACCTACGCCGTGCGCGATTCGGCCACGATGCTGCGCCGCCAACTCCGGCACATGCTGCGCTACCCGTCCATGACGCTGCAGCTCGTCGGCATGCCGATCGTCTTCCTGCTGCTGTTCGTCTACGTCTTCGGCGGCACGCTGGGCGCCGGCCTCGGCGGCCCCTCAGGCGGCCGCGCCGAGTACCTCGAGTACGTCACTCCCGGAATCCTCTTGATGACCGTGGCCACGGCCTGCACCGGGACGGCGATCTCGGTCGCTATGGACATGACCGAAGGCATCATCGCCCGCTTCCGCACCATGGCCATCGCCCGCGCCTCGGTGCTGACCGGCCACGTCGTCGGCAGCTTGATCCAGACGATGCTCAGCATCGCGGTCGTCATCGGTGTCGCCCTGCTCATCGGGTTCCGGCCCACCGCCGGCCTGGTCGAGTGGGCCGCGGCGACCGGTGTCCTGGCGCTGATCAGCCTCGCGCTCACCTGGCTGTCGGTCGCGCTCGGGATGGTGACCAAGAGCGTCGAGAGCGCGAGCAACCTCCCCACGCCCCTGGTGTTCCTGCCGTTCCTCGGCAGCGGATTCGTCCCCACGGACTCGATGCCGGTCGGGCTGCGCTGGTTCGCCGAGTACCAACCGTTCACGCCCGTCATCGAAACGGTGCGGGGTCTGCTGCTGGGCACCCCGATCGGCAACAGCGCGGTGATCGCCATCGCCTGGTGCGCCGGCATCACGGTGGTCGGATACCTCTGGGCGAAGAAGCTGTACAACCGCGACCCGGTACGGTAGCCCGCCGTCAGCCCAGCGGACGCGCCCGCAGCGCCGCCAGGGCGGCGGCCCGCAGGTCCTCGCGACCCAGGTCGGCGTACGACGACACCGCGTCGTCGTACGCCGACCGGTCGGCTTGCTCGGCCGCGCGGCGGGCGCGGGCCGAGGACATGGTCGGCTGGAATCCCCGCAGGAAACGGAACCGCTCCGCCAAGGCGACCATCCGCGCCCCCGACCTCGTGGCTCGCTCGTCGCCGGCGCGCTCTCCGCAGTCGAGGTCCACCATGGCCAGCGCCAGCAGGAGCGCGCCGTAGACCGGGGATTCCACCAGGTACGGCGGCGGCTTGGCGGCGGGGTTCGTGAGCAGCGTCGACAGCCTGTGGGGCAGCTCGCCGGTGATCTCCTCGACGAGGTCGAGCCGGCCATGCTGCGCATGGGCGACCACGGCAACGGCCTTGGCCTCCAGGGTCCACGGCTCCTGGTCGGGATCCATGTCGACGCCGAAGATCGGCCCCTCGGCGTTTCCCAGCAGGTCGACAGCTCGCCGCCACAGGCGCAGGCCGGCCTCGACCTCACCCCGCGCGAGCAGGATCTCGGCCCGCACTGCGAGGCCATAGGTGAGCATGCCGACCGGCTCGTCCGCCCGCTGCGGCACCGTCTCCTCCAACCAGTGCTCCGCCTCGTCGACGGCGCCGACCTGCAGGTTGGTGAGCACCATCCACCACCGGATCCCGACCACGTCGGACCATGCCCCGATCTTGTCCAGCACCGGCAGCGCCGCCCTCAGGTGGCGGGCCCGGGCCGGAAGTCCGCCAGCACCCGGGCGGTCTCCTCGACCAGGGTGGCCATGCGGGTGTAGTTGGACTCGATGATCCACAGACCCCCGAGCACCGCGGACGCCGCCGCGACGGTGCCGCCGTCCGCCTTGGCGAGCGCGTGACGGAGCGCCTGCACGAGGTTGTCCTGCTCGGCCCGGATCCGCTCCACCGTCGAGAAGGGGTCGGCTCCGAAGAGCGACTCGTGGTGCGCCACCCCGAGGTCACGTGTCCACGCCAGGAACCCGCCGACCACCTGGTCGGTCTCCCCGGCCGCCTCCCGCTGCGCCGTGCTGAACTCACGCACGGTCTCCAACATCCGGAAACGCGTGCCCGCCGGGGCGTCTGCCACCTGGAGCAACGACTGGTCGACCAGATGCTCCAGGACCTGCGGGACGTCCGAGGTCTCACCGTCGCGAAGCACCTGCCGCGCGGCGTCGGCGGCGAATCCGCCCGGGAAGACCGACAGCGCCCGCATCGCCGCCTGCCCGGCCGGCTCGAGGAGGTTCCAGCTCCAGTCGACCACGGCATGCAGGGTCTGGTGCCGCTCCGGCGCGTCGCGCGCGCCGCCACGCAGCAAGGCGAAACGGTCGTCCAAGCGGCGGGCGATCTCGGCGACCGACATCCCCCGGACCCGCGCCGCCGCCAGCTCCGCCGCGAGCGGCAACCCGTCCAGGTGGCGGCACACCTCCTCCACCACGTCGGCGGGCAGGTCGGCACCAGGGCGGGCGGCCCTCGCGCGCTGCTCGAACAGCTCCACGGTCGTCGGCAGGCTCAGCTCCGGCAGCAGGTACACCGATTCCGACGATAGGCCCAACGGCGCGCGGCTGGTGGTGAGCACGCGCACGTCCTGCGTCATCGACACCAGGGCGCGCACCAGCTCGGCGGCGCCGCGGAGGACGTGCTCACAGTTGTCCAGCACCAGCAGCGCGGGGCCGGGACCGAGAGCGCCCGCGATGCCGGTGAGCACGTCGGTCGGGACGGCGCGGTGACTGACGGGGGTGCGCCGGGACTCAGCGGTGCCGAGGACCGACGCGACCTCGCTGACGACGTCGTCGTCGGTGGTGACACCGGCGAGCGCGACGAGGTGCACAATCCGCTGCTCCGCCTGGCGGCTCACGACGTGCGCGAGACGGGTCTTGCCCAGTCCGCCGGCACCGACGATCGACGTGACACGGGACGTGCGCAGCAGGCTCGCCACCGCGGCGATGTCGTCGTCGCGGCCGAGGAGTGGGTTGGGCTCGTGCGGCACACCGCGCCGGACCACCGGCGACGTACCCTGCAGCAGCTGTCGATGCAGGGCCTGGAGTGCGGCACCGGGATCGGCGCCGAGCTCGTCACGCAGCGAGCGGCGGTACGCCTCGTACCTGGCCAGCGCCGCGGCCGGCCCCACGGTCGCCGCCTCGCAGCGCAGCAGCTCCAGCAGGACCTCCTCGTCCCGCGGGCGCTCACCGACCAGATCGGCGAGCGCCTCGGCCGCCTCGGCGTGGCGACCCAGCCGGGACAGCGCCAGCGCGCGGGCTCGCACCAGCGACCGGTGCGTCGACGCCCGTTCCGCGCGCAGCGCGGACACCGGGTCATCGAACACGGTGTCGCCGCCCACGGCCCCCTCCCACAGCGTGAGCCCCGCCTCGGCGTGCGCGAGCGCTGCCGCGTGGTCGCCGGCGCGGGAGCGCCGTGCGCTCGCCGACGCGCTCAGCAGGACGGCAGAGGCGTCGACCCGGTCCTCGCTCAGCGAGAGGCGGTAGCCGGCGGGTGTTCTTGCGATGACCTCCGAGCCTAGCTGTGCCCGGGCGCGGGAGACGAGGATCTGCAGCGCCTTGGCCGGGTTCTCGGGCTGCTCGTCCGGCCAGAGCCCTTCCACCAGCCGGGCGGTGCTGCAGCCCGTGCGCAGCTCGCCGGCGAGCAGCGCGAGGAGGCCACGCAGCCGGGCACCGGTGATCTCCTGGTCGCGGTAAGCCACCCGTGACAGCAGGGTCAGCTCGGTGGTCACCGGAGTAGGTTGGTCAGCCATCTGACGGCTAGCAGGTCCCTCGGACGAAGAGCGTTCGAAACGAGGATAGCCCAGCGTCCAGCTCCACCTTGGACCTGGCCGGCACCGGTGGCTACTTCACGACCCGAAAGCGGAGATCGGTCTGCTGACCCGAATCCGCGACGACGGTCCGCTCCAGCGTGACCCGTTCGACACCTGGGCCACCGTAGAACCGGATGCCATCGCCGACGCGACGGCCATCAGGATGCGGCCGGCAAGCAGCATCGAGGGCGACGCGCCGGTGGCGCCGGGACCCCGCACGATCGACACACCCGGCAGGAACGCCGCGACCCATGCCCAGCGCAGTAGGGCGATCCGCCTGACAGCTCACGAAACCCTGCAGCGATGCCACCCGGCTGCGCTCGATAGGTCAGCAAGGATCATGCGGGCTCGACGGTAGCGGGACGGTGGGGATGCCGAGGTCGACGGTGGGGCGGTTGTGGGCGCGCCGGTCGATCTGGGCGAGCTTGTCGTTGGCGCCAGCTCGACCTAGCGGTCCTCAACGACTGACGCGCCAAGCCGGCTACGGAAGCGGACCGCCTGGCGGGCCTGCAAACCGGCGCACGTCGCCGTTTGGCTTCGATCACGTGGGCATGGACGCGCGTGGGGCCTGCCGCGGTGATTGTGTCCGTTGCTTGCACCAGGTCCGCTCGATCGCTCCCGCTGTCGTGGGAGCACGCGGCAGCGACGGTGAACGCCAGTGCGAGGACGGCCGGCATTGCCCCGAGGCGCCCTCGTCGCGGGCGGGCGTGTGCTCATCCCCGAGCCCCGCGGCGCGATCACCCGCCGAGATGCGGCCCTGTGCCACTCACCCGTCGAGCCTCTGTCCGGCGATCGAACGTGGCTCACGTCCGGAGACCAGCCAGCCGGCGAGCGCGGCGACGGTAGGGACACCGGCCACGAGTGTCAGGAGATGGGTCACGGGTACCGGGACCAGCTGGCTCAGGTCGCTGACATAGCCGGCAGCGAGTCCGAGGTAGGCGCCTGCGGTGCCGAGCAGCGATCCGAGGAGGGCCAGGCTGCCGCAGGTGGCGGCGGACAGGGTTCGGCGGATGCCGCTTGACGCTCCCGTTGCCGCCAGGGTGCGGAGGTCGCCCTGGGTCTCGCGGCGGAGCAGCCCGACCGTCGCGGCGAGCACCCCGAGCGCGACCACCAGCCCTGCCGCGGTCGCCCCCCATCGCAGGGTCACCAGGCTGGGCTCCACGCGCGGCGCCTCCACCAGCAGTCCGGCGGCGGCGGCGATCTCGCGCGCCCGGCCCACCTGCTCGGTGCTCAGGGGCGAGGACGCCTCGATCAACCAGCCCACGGCGACGGGCTGCCAGGCGCGCTGGCGCGCGCCCGCGGGTGTGATGAGCGAGGCGGGGAGCGACGAGTAGCCGGGCACCAGCGCGCGCACGGCGCCGACAGGCGTCGGGCGCTGCGAGGTGTTCGTGAAGTAGAGGTCGTCGGACACGATCTGCTGGCGAGCCTCGGCCGGGAGCCGCTCGCGAAGGTCGGGGATGGTGAGGACGGCTGATCCGGTCTCGACGGAAGCCGGATCGATGCCGTAGGCGTCGAGCAGCTCGGCAGAGGCGACGAACAGCAGTGCGACGTCGAGGGAGCCGTTGGTTACGGGTTGCGCCAGGGTCACCGCGAGCCGGCCCTCGGGCGCCTGCTCTGCCAGGGTGTCGGTGACCAGCTCGAGCGGGGTCACCGCCGCGTCGAGGGTGTCGGCGATGCGTGCGGCCTCGCCGGCCTTGTCCTTGAGGTCGGTCGGGGTCAACCGCGGAAGGTATGGGGAGAACCCTTCGTCGTTGGGGTCCTCGGTGTAGAAGGGCGACACGCCCTCGGGCTGGCTGGCGTCGCGCGTCCAGATGATCAGCTGGCGATCCGGGAGGTTGCTGAGCGGCCTGCTGGCCTCGGCGGCGGTCGACGTCACGACGATGGTGGCGGGGATCCCGAGGGTGAGGCTCACCGCGGCCAGCACGATGCCAGAGCGGGCCTGGTAGCGGGCCAGGTCGCGCATTGCCAGGCGCACCGCCACCGGGAAGCGGGTGACCCCGCTCGCCACCGCGCGCAGCGCGAGGGGTGCGATGAGCAGCACGCCGACGGCGGTCGCCGCCGTGCCTGCCAGCAACAGCACCAGCCTGGTGCCGTTGGACAGGGCGAGGCACACGACGCCGGCGGCGTGGAAGAACCCGGCCGTCGCCGCCGGGTAGTGGACGGGCCGTGGTCGCTGCGGCCGGCCCGACAGCGCGCTCACCACGGGGACGCGAGCGACGATCCGGGCGGGCCACCAGGCGGCGAGCGTCGCTGCCACCACCGTCAGCCCCATGGCGCCGGCGACGGTCCACCACGGGACGTTGGCGCGCTCGATGCGATGTCCGACCGCTTCCTCCATGCGAGACGCGAGCGCCAACCAGGCGCCGATGCCAGCAACTCCCCCGAGCAGGGCCGCGACAACACCGACCGCGGCACCATTGACCAGCACGACGAGACGGATGAGTCGCTCGGTCGCGCCAAGCGCACCCAGGACCCCAAGCTGGCGCAGGCGGCGCTGGGCGATCACGACGAACCCGGCCGAAGCGACCAGAGCGACGAGCAAGAGGGCGATCGCGGTGACCCCCAGCACCGCTCCGGCGATCGCCGCGTCCCCGCGGGACGGTGATCGCGAGGCGAACTCTGCGCCCCGGCCGAGATGCTCAGCAGCGAAGGCCTCGATCGACCGGCGCTCGTCCGCCTGTTGGCGCCGCTCACGCCGAAGCAGCCGCAGCGCCCAGCGCGCCACGGCCCGGCGCGCCGGGCCGTGGCCGGTCGACCTTGAGTCCATCAGCTCTGGCCGGGCGCGAGCAGCGACTCGGGACCCGGGCTGGGCGCTGTCTGGTCGACCACTCGGCCATCGCGCAGGAACACGACGCGATCGGCCCACGCAGCCAGCTGCGCGTCATGGGTCACGACGACACACCGTGCTTGCAGGCAGCCCGTAGCAGGCGCATCACGGCCTCTCCGTTGGCGGAGTCGAGGGCACCGGTCGGTTCGTCCGCCAGCAGCAGACGACGGTCACCCACCACCGCCCGGGCGATCGCGACCCGCTGGCGTTCGCCGCCCGACAGGTCGTCGGGGAAGCGGTCCGCCTTGTCCGCGACTCCCAGGCGTTCCAGCGCATCCAGCACCGCCACCAGTGCGCCGTACCCGACGGATAGATCCACGCCGTCGAGGGCCCGAACCTCGGACGCGCCCTCGCCGTACAGCTTCGAGGCGTCCCGCAGCTCCAGGGCGGTCACGGGGAGACCCCCATCCTGCGTCGCAGCCGCTCCGGTGCCGTCTGGCCACCGACCGGCGCCGGCGCGTTCGAGCCGCGACGCTTGAGCCGACCATCCGCCGCGTCCAGCCATCGAATCACCGCGTCCAGTCGAAACAGCTCGGCATCGACCACCAACGCCAAGCCGACCTCGTCGTCGGTCACGTCTTCCTTCAACCGCGTGTACTGCTGCATCAGCTCCACGAGGTGGCGCCGATGGGCCTGCACCACGTCGCGGACATCGACCCCCGGGACGCGTAGCGAGACGAGCACCTTGATCACGAGCTCATCGCGCGGTGGCGCGCTGGCGTCGGGAGGCGTCCGCAGCCACGTCGCAAGCTCGCCCTCGCCTACCGCCGTGATCCGGTAGCGCTTCTGCGGTCCGTCATCCCTCGCGTCGGACTCGACCAGGCCGTCGCGTTCGAGGCGCTGGAGCGTCGTGTACACCTGCCCGATGTTCAGGGGCCAGACCTCGCCGGTCCCCGCCTCGAACTCCTGACGGAGCTGCAGCCCGTACTTCGGTCCCTCGCTCAACAGGGCCAGCAGCGCATGCCGCACGCTCACACGATCTCCACTCTCGGTAGCATATTGAGTATGCTACCGAGTTACCGAGCCTCCTGCAAGGCGGTGGATGTCAGCATCCTCCGCGAGGACGGAAGAGCGAGATCCACCGCTATCGGCGCCTCGGCAGGTAGAGGTCGGTGATGGTGCCCTCGAAGGCTTCGGCGGCCATGCCGACGGTCTCCGACAGGGTCGGGTGGGGGTGGACCGTGAGGGCGACGTCGGCGGCGTCGGCGCCCATCTCGACGGCGAGGGCGGTCTCGCTGATGAGCTCGCCCGCGTTGGGGCCGACGGCGGCCGCGCCGATCAGGCGCCCGGTCGCCTCGTCGAACAGGAGCTTGGTCATGCCATCGTCGCGGCCGAGCGACAGGGACCGGCCGCTGGCCGCCCACGGGAAGACGCCCTTGCCGTACCTGACCCCGGCGCCCTTGGCCTCCGTCTCGGTCACACCGACCCAGGCGACCTCGGGATCGGTGTAGGCCACCGACGGGATGCCGCGGACGTCGAAGTAGCTGGGTTTCCCGGCGGCGACCTCGGCCGCGACGTGGCCCTCGTGCACCGCCTTGTGAGCCAGCATCGGCTGGCCGACGACGTCGCCGATGGCGAAGATGTGCGGCACGTTGGTGCGCTGCTGCTTGTCCACGCCGATGAAGCCGCGCTCGTCCACGCGGACGCCGGCCCGCTCGGCCCCGATCGACCCGCCGTTGGGACGCCGGCCGACGGCGACCAGGACCTGGTCGAACACGGCGGTCTCGGGCGCCTTGGCCCCCTCGAAGTGGACCCGCAGCCCGGCCGCCTCGGCGTCGACCTTGGTGACCTTGGTCGTGAGGAAGATCCCGTCGTACCGCTTGGAGATCCGTTTGAACAGCGGCGCCACCAGGTCCTTGTCGGCGCCCGGGATGAGCTGGTCCAGCAGCTCCACGACGGTGACCCTGGAGCCCAGCTCGGAGTAGACGGTGGCCATCTCCAGGCCGATGATGCCGCCGCCGACAACCAGCAGCCGTTCCGGGACGGTGCCGAGCTCCAGCGCGCCCGTCGAGTCGATCACCCGCTCGTCCTCGTGCGGGATGAACGGCAGCGTCACCACCTCCGAGCCGCAGGCGATGATCGCGTGCTCGAACCCGACCACGGTCGGGGACCCGTCGTCGGCGGTGACCTCGAGGTGGTTGGGCGACACGAACACGCCGTAGCCGGTCACCACCTTCACCTTGCGCTGCTTGGCCAGCCCGGCCAGGCCGGTGGTCAGCCGGCGGACGACCGCCTCCTTCCACCCGCGGAGCTTGTCGAGGTCGATGGCCGGCTCGCCGAAGACGAGCCCGTGTTCGGCCATCTCCTTGGTCTCGGCGATCACCCTGGCCGCGTGCAGCAGCGCCTTGGAGGGGATGCAGCCGACGTTGAGGCAGACCCCGCCGAGGGTTGGCGAGCGGTCCACCAGCACGACCGCCTTGCCGAGGTCGGCGGCGCGGAAGGCGGCGCTGTAGCCGCCGGGCCCGGCCCCGAGCACCAGCACCTCGGCCTGCACGTCGGCCTGGAGGTCACCGCCCGGCGCGGCCGCCTCGGTGATGTGCTCCTTGCCGGGCCCAACGGCCGCGCCGGCGTCGCCCGCGTCCAGCAGCAGCAGGAGGTCGCCCTGCGACACCTCGTCCCCCACGCCGACGCGGAGCTCGCGGACCGTGCCGGCCTGGGGTGCGGGGATGTCCATGGTCGCCTTGTCGGACTCCAGGGTCACGACCGGGTCGTCGGCGGCGACCACGTCACCGGGAGCGACGTGCACCTCGATGACCGGCACGCCGGCGAAGTCGCCGATGTCGGGCAGGCGGATCTCGATCGGCGTCGTCATGGGCAGCTCCTTCTCGGTGTCACGGGCTCGCCCTCGGTGTCACGGGCTCGCCGGCCGGGCGACCACTACAGCAGCAGGCGGCGAACGTCCTCGAGCACGTGGCACAGCTGTCGGGTGAACCTGGCGGCGAGCGCGCCGTCGATCACCCGGTGGTCGTACGACAGCGAGACGGGCAGCATCAGCCGGGGCACGAACGCCTCGCCGTCCCACACCGGGGAGGTCCGGGCACGGACCACGCCGAGGATCGCGACCTCCGGCGCGTTGACGATCGGGGTGAAGCTGGTCCCGCCGATGCCGCCGAGGCTCGAGATGGTGAACGTGCCGCCCTGCATGTCGTCGGGAGCGAGCTTGCCGTCGCGCGCCTTCTGGGAGATCGCGCCGAGCTCCCTGCTCAACTCGGTGATCCCCTTGCGGTCGACGTCGCGGATCACGGGCACGACCAGGCCGCCGGGGGTGTCGACGGCGATGCCGACGTGGTAGTAGCGCTTGAGGATCAGGCTGTCCTTCTCCGGCGCCAGCGAGCTGTTGACCTCGGGGAACTGGCGCAGGGCCGAGACCGACGCCTTCATGAGGAAGGCCAGCAGCGTGACCCGGTAGCCCTCGGGCTTGGCGGCGGCGTCGAGCTCGCGCCGGTAGGCGTCGAGCTCGGTGATGTCGGCCTCGTCGTTGTGGGTGACGTGGGGGACGTTCAGCCACGACCGGTGCAGGAAGGGGCCGGAGACCTTCTTGATCCGGGGCAGCGGGACCGTCTCGATCGGGCCGAACTTCGAGAAGTCCTGGGCCGGGATCTCGGGGATGCCGGCGCCCGCCGGGGCCACGGCGGCGGCCGGCGCCGCCGGCGCGGGGCCGCGCACGGCGGCGAGCAGGTCGTCCTTGGTGATCCGGCCCTTCTCGCCGGTGCCCTTGATCGTGTTGAGGTCGATGCCGAGCTCACGGCCCAGCCGCCGCACGCTGGGGCTGGCGTGGGCTCCGGAGAAGTCCGGGATGCTCCCCGGCGGGGCGGACGGAGCCGGGGTGGCGGCCGGAGCCGGGGCCGTCGGCGCCTGCGCGGCGGGGGCGGGCGCGGGAGCGGGCGCGGGAGCGGGGCTGGCCGGGGTCGTCGCCGGGGGCGGCTCCTGCTGGTCGACCAGGCTCGGCGGGGTCGTGAGCGGCCCGGCGCCGTCGCCGCCGACGACCACGATGACGGTGCCTTCGCTCACCGTGTCGCCGACCTTGACCCGGACGTCCTGCACCTGCCCGGAGGCGGTGGCGGGGATGTCCATGGTCGCCTTGTCGGACTCCAGGGTGATGAGCGGGTCCTCCTCGGCGACCACGTCGCCTGCCGCCACATGCACCTCGATGACCGGGACGTCCTGGAAGTCACCGATGTCGGGGACCGTGATCTCTGTGGTTGCCACTGTTCCCTCCGTCGATAGCCCAGTGCTGGGAGGCCTGGGTCAGCTGCGGGCCGGGTCGGGCTTCTCGGGATCGATGCCGTACCTGGCGATCGCCTCGGCGACGGTCTCCACCGGCACCGTGCCCTCCTGGGCGAGGGCGCGCAACGCGGCGAGGGCGACGAAGTAGCGGTCGACCTCGAAGAACCGGCGCAGCTTCCGGCGGTAGTCGGAGCGGCCGTACCCGTCGGTCCCCAGCACCTTGTAGGCGCCCGGGACGAACGGGCGGATCTGGTCCGCGAACGTCTTCATGTAGTCGGTGACGGCGATCACCGGTCCCGGCCGGCCGGCCAGGCAGGTGGTCACGTAGCTCTGCCGCGGCGGCTCGGTCGGGTGCAGCAGGTTCCACCGCTCGACGCCCAGCCCCTCACGCCGCAGCTCGGTGAAGCTGGGCGCGCTCCAGATGTCGGCGACCACCCCGAAGTCGTCGGCCAGCAGGTCGGCGCCGGCAATGACCTCGCGCAGGATCGTGCCGCTGCCCAGTAGCTGCACCCGCGGCCTGGCCTTCGCCTTCCCCCGGCCCTTGCGGGCCGGGGCGCCCTCGCGGAACAGGTACATCCCCTTGATGATCCCCTCGGCGACGCCGTCGCCTTCGGGCATCGGGGGATGCTGGTAGTTCTCGTTCATCACGGTCAGGTAGTAGAAGACGTCCTCCTGCTCGGCGTACATGCGGCGCAGGCCGTCCTGGACGATGACCGCGAGCTCGTAGGCGAAGGTCGGGTCGTAGGAGACGCAGTTGGGGATCACCGACGACAGCACGTGGCTGTGGCCGTCCTCGTGCTGGAGGCCCTCGCCGTTCAGGGTGGTCCGGCCGGCGGTGGCGCCGATCAGGAACCCACGGGCCCGGCTGTCGCCGCCGGCCCAGGCCAGGTCGCCGACACGCTGGAAGCCGAACATCGAGTAGTAGATGTAGAAGGGGATCATCGGGCAGTCGTTGTTGCTGTAGGAGGTCGCGGCCGCGATCCACGACGACATCGCCCCCGGCTCGTTGATGCCCTCCTGCAGCAGCTGCCCGGACTTGTCCTCCCGGTAGAACATCAGCTGGTTGGCGTCCTCAGGCTGGTAGAGCTGCCCGACCTGGGAGAAGATCCCGAACTGGCGGAACATGCCCTCCATGCCGAAGGTGCGCGACTCGTCGGGCACGATCGGGACCACCCGCTGACCGATCTGCTTGTCGCGCAGCAGCGAGTTCAGGATCCGCACGAACGCCATCGTGGTGGAGATCTCCCGGTCCCCGGTGCCGGCCAGCTGGGCGCCGAACGCCGACAGCTCGGGCGCCGTGAGCGGGGTCGACCGCTGGCGGCGGACCGGCAGGTAGCCGCCCAGCGCCCGGCGCCGCTCGTGCAGGTAGCGCACCTCCGGGCTGTCGTCGGCCGGCCGCTGGTAGGGGTAGTCGAGCAGCTGGTCGTCCGGGATCGACAGGTTGAAGCGGTCCCGGAACACCCGCAGGGCCGCCTCGGCCATCTTCTTCTGCTGGTGGGTGATGTTCTGGCCCTCGCCGGCCTCGCCCATGCCGTAGCCCTTGACCGTCTTGGCCAGGATCACGGTCGGCTGGCCGGTGTGGCGGACCGCGGCCGCGTAGGCCGCGTACACCTTGACCGGGTCGTGGCCGCCGCGGTTGAGGTTCCAGATGTCGCCGTCGGTCATGTCGGCCACGAGCTCCAGCAGCTCCGGGTAGGCGCCGAAGAAGTGCTGGCGGACATAGGCGCCGTTCTTGGACTTGAAGTCCTGGTACTGGCCGTCGACGCACTCCTCCATCCGCTGCAGCAGCAGCCCGGTGGTGTCCCTGGCCAGCAGCTCGTCCCAGGCGCTGCCCCAGATGACCTTGACGACGTTCCAGCCGGCGCCGCGGAAGACGGCCTCCAGCTCCTGGATGATCTTGCCGTTGCCGCGGACCGGGCCGTCGAGGCGCTGCAGGTTGCAGTTGACCACGAAGATCAGGTTGTCCAGCTGCTCCCGGCCGCCGAGCGAGATCGCCCCGAGCGACTCCGGCTCGTCGGTCTCGCCGTCCCCGAGGAACGCCCACACCTTCCGGCCGGCCGTGGAGGCGAGCCCGCGCGCGTCCAGGTACTTGAGGAACCGCGCCTGGTAGATCGCCATCAGCGGCCCCAGACCCATCGACACCGTCGGGAACTGCCAGTAGTCCGGCATCAGCCACGGGTGCGGGTACGACGACAGCCCATCCCCGTCGACCTCCTGGCGGAACTTGTCCAGCTGCTGCTCTGACAGCCGTCCCTCCAGGTAGGACCTGGCGTAGATGCCGGGCGAGATGTGGCCCTGGAAGTAGATCAGGTCCCCGCCATGGTCCTGCGACGGCGCGTGCCAGAAGTGATTGAAGCCCGTGTCGTACAAGGTCGCCGACGACTGGAAGCTCGCGATATGCCCGCCAAGCTCCGAGGACTCCTTGTTCGCCCGCAGCACCATGGCCAGCGCGTTCCACCGGTTGAGCGAGCGGATCTGGTGCTCGACGGCCAGGTCGCCCGGGTAGGCGGGCTGCTGGTCGACCGGGATCGTGTTCACATACGGCGTGGTCGCCGAGTAGGGCGCCGGCGCCCCCCGCCGCCGGCCCGCCGCCGCCAGCTCCCCGAGCAGGAAGCGCGCCCGACCGGTCCCCTCGAACGCCAGCACCGAGTCCAGCGCGTCCAGCCACTCCCTGGTCTCGACCGGATCCACATCGTCTCGCATGGCCATCAGTCCATCCACTCAGGCTCGAGCACCAGCGCCCTGAGCACCCTTCTGGAGGTCGTCGGTCCAGATCGAACCACGCAACCGGGTGCGTGAACCAGTCTTGAACTACCCGTCTTCCGTGGCGCCCACCCTCAGGCGTACTGCGTGGAGTGGGCCGAGGACGGCCTTGCGGATGTGGAAGCTCGACCCAACCCGCCCATCAAGAGCCCGGGCTGGTCCCCGGGGAGATCCGGGCCGACGACGCCCGCTCTCACGCTCCCGCGAACGTCAGGCCCTTGGCGGTGAGCGCCTCGCGCAGCTGACCCAGCGCCTTCGGCCCCATGCCGTGCAACTGCTTCAGCTCCGCCTCGGTGGCGTCCGCGAGCTGCGTGAGGCGCGTGTACCCAGCCTGCGTGAGCGCTCGTCGCGCTGGCGCGCCCAGCACGGACGGGAGGCTGTCGTCGTGGGTGCCGCTGGGCTCCGCCTCCATGGTCCCTCCTCGCGTGGGGTGCTCAGGGCGAGGCCAACCGCTTGGCTCCACCGGAGCCACAGACACCAGGCACTCAGGACAGACGTCGAGAAGCTGAGACCCGTCTCGCCACGGTCGAGCGGGCGTGGCCGCCACCACTGGGGCGCGACGTTTGGGCCCTCAAGGGGGCAAAGCTGCGCGGCAGGGCTTCCAGCCCCAAGACCCTGCTCTTCGCTCCGGGGTCGACCACGCCCAACGCGTAGCCTAACGGCGCCAGAACCGGCGGGCAAGGCCACCAGGGACTTGAAACGCTCATCCGTCGTGCGCAGGTGCAGCCAGTGCTCGGCTGGGGGCCGTGGCCGTTGCGGCGTACCAGCCGGTGGCCGCGCTGCGACTGGGACAAGATGTGCGCGGCGATCGCCGACGCCGAGCTGTGGTGGGAGCCCGGCACCAAGGTCGGCTACCACGCCTACACGTTCGGCTACATCCGATGGCATCATCCAAGCCCGGGTGGCGTGGCGCGCAGGTCGCCCGCGGCTTCGAGGTCGGCGACGAAGCCGCCCCAGCCGCCGACGGCATCTTCCTGGGCGGGTGCCGTCACGACCAGCAGGCGGACGTCGCCGTTGCCGCGGATCGTGTAGCCGTGCTCGATGCCACGGGGCAGGATCACGAACCCGCCGTCGTCCATCTCGAAGGTGTCATCTCCGCACCGGAAGGTGAGCGCGCCCTGTAGCACGTAGAAGATCTCGTCTTCCGTCGCGTGGGTGTGGTCCGGCGGCTCTTCACCGGGGCAGGTGGTGTACTCGATGACCGCCAGACGCCGGCCTCGGCCAAGCTCCCCTGCTTTGACGGTGAAGTCGATGCCGTAGTGGTAGGTCCAGCCCTCTCCTGCCTTCAGCGCGTACGGGCCCATCTCTCCGTTGTCCATCGGTTCCTCCTTGGGAAGCGTCTCGGGATACGAGCCCGAAGACGCTGGAATGGATCAACCTGATCCGTCGCCGAAGCCTGGCTCATATCCTGTCCAACGACCACTCATATCCGGACTGGGTCCCGGCCGTCGCCGCGACCGACGAGGAGGCGTGATGTGATGGCACTGCTCACCGCCGAGGTCGCCGCCCGCCTCGGCGCGGAGCCGGCCGGCACCCCGGCGGCACTGCTGGCCGCGGGTGTCGACGCGCTCGAGGCGGGCTGGATCGCCGAAGCCTGTACCACGTCCCTGCACACGCACCGACCGGTGCGGATGGAAGAGGTGCGCACATGAGCACAACCGAGACACCTGCCGCCGAGGGCAAGATCGCCGGCGCGCCCATCTCCTGGGGTGTCTGCGAGGTTCCGGGCTGGGGCTACCAGCTGCGACCCGACCGGGTGCTGGCCGAGATGCGCGAGGTCGGCCTGAGCGCGACCGAGTTCGGGCCCGGCGGCTTCCTGCCCGGCGAACCCGACGCGATGACCCGGGTCCTGGACCACCACGGCCTGCGGGCCGTCGGCGGGTTCACCCCGCTCCTGCTCCACGCGGCCGGGCACGACCCCGTGCCAGCGGTCGAGCGCCTGCTCCAGGGCTACGACGCCTCCGGCGCGGGCGTCCTGGTGCTGTCGGCCGTCACCGGCTCCGAGGGCTACGACACCCGCCCGGAGCTGGACGAGGCCGGCTGGCGGACCCTGCTGGCCAACCTGGACCGCCTGACCTCCCTGGCTGCCGGGCACGGCGTGCGGGCCGTGCTGCACCCGCACGTTGGCACCATGGTCGAGAACGGCGACGAGGTCCGCCGGGTGCTCGAAGGCTCCTCGATCTCCCTGTGCCTGGACACCGGGCACCTGCTCATCGGCGGCACCGACCCCGCCGAGCTGACCAGGCAGGCGCCCGAGCGGATCGCCCACACCCACCTCAAGGACGTCGACGCCAGGATCGCCGGGCGGGTCCAGGACGGCCGGCTGACCTACACCGAAGGGGTGCGTGACGGGATGTACCGCCCGCTCGGGTCGGGCGACGTGGACGTGCCTGCCATCGTCGGGTACCTGCGCGCCCGCGGCTACGACGGCTGGTACGTGCTGGAGCAGGACACGATCCTGACCGAGGAGCCCAGGGGCGACGGCCCGGTGGCCGACGTGTGGACCAGTGCCGAGTACCTGCGCTCGGTCCTGCGCGGGACCCGTTGATGGGTGCCCACACGGAGCCGCCGGAACCGCTGCCCATCGACGCCGGAGGCGGAGGCTTCGGGAGCCCGTGGAGCGGGTAGCGAGAAGGCCGGCGCGCCGTCCGCGCGGCGTCAGGGCGAGAACGGAGCACCTGGCCTACGCCAAGGACGAGGCGGCCGCCCTCGCCAACGCCCACGAGCAGTGGGGCAGCAACGTGCTGGACACCCTGCTGAGCTGGGAGCTGGAGCTGCCGGAGCAGTTCGAGGCCGCGACCAGGCACGTGCGGCCCGGCGACGTCCGGGACGCGGTGCTGGTCTCGGCCGACCCGCGGCGGCTCGCCGAGTCGCTCGCCGCCTGCGCCGAGCTTGGCTTCGACGCCATCTACCTGCACGAGGTCGGCCGCGACCAGCGCCGCTTCATCGACGTGGTCGGCGCCGAGGTGCTCCCCCGCCTCGGCGCGGCCCCCTCCCCCGCCGAGCCGGTCGCCGGGAGGGCAGGCGCGTGAGCATCAAGGCGACCAGCGACCTGTGGTGATCTACTGCGTGGACGTCGAGCTGTTCGACGACGGGTACCGCTGGTTCCGGCTGCGGCGCTGACCTGCCCGCTCACCACCTACCCGGAGACCTTCGCCGGATGAGCCGGGGCGGCTCGACAGGGAAGAGGGCCCGGTCGGGCCCTCTTCCCTGTCCCCTCTTCCGGGGGTCCCTAGCGGACCTGGCCGCGGATCTCCCCACCGGGGAAGTCCCCGGGTCCGGTGTTGACCGGCGGCACCCCGTCGTTGGTGTGCACGTTGACGTAGGTGTCGCCGCTCCGCAGCGCGGCGAGGACCGCCGCCAGGTCGGTCCATCCGCACGCGTTGCCGGGGTCGGGGGCGGTGATCGTTCCCTCAGCCAGCGTCCCGTTCACGACGCCCCCTCCCGGGGTCCCTATGAACAGGGTGACGCCGACCGGGCCGTTGACTCCGACGGCACCGCAGTGGATGTGCGCCGCGACGACGTTGTCGATGTTGGCCACGTTGACCTTGAACAGCAGCGCCGCCCCGTCCTCGCGGAGCTTGAACGTCGCCACGCCCACGGCCTGGGTGTCCCGCGCCGGGACCTCCTCGCCGCCGGAGAGCGTGGCCACGAAGTTGGTGCCGGCCGAGGCCGACGGCGCCAGCGCCAGCAGTGCCAGCGCGAGCATGGCAACGAGCACGATCATCCTGCGCATCCTGCCCCTCCTTCGGGTTTGCCCGGACTCGCCAGAGTGTCGAGCCTATCGTGAAACGGCCTACCGCCGGGCGATCTCGTGGATCGCGCCCTGCGACAGGGAGACCACGAAGAGGTTGCCGTTCGGACCTGTCTCGATGTCGGTCACGATCCCGAAGTCCGTCCCGATGAGCAGGCTCTCGCTCTCGGTGATGTCGAACTTGTGGTTGTTGTCGGCGACCCGGTCCTCAAGCCGGGGATCGTCGACGGCGACCTTCCGGCGGTTCCCGGTCAGGTTGAAGTGGAACAGGGGCCCGCCTTCCAGGAACGTGCGGGCGGCGCCCACGAAGAGGTCTCCCCGGAACTGTGCTCCGAGGCCGCCGCCGTCCACAAAGCCGATGGCACCCGGAGCAACCTCGAACTTCCAGCTGAACTCCGGGGCGCTGTACCGCGCGCCGGGCAGCATGAACAGCCGGGACAGGGCCTCCCCGGGTGAGTCGGCGATGTTGGTCGGCGGCCACCTGACCTGCTGGAGCCCGAAGTAGACCGTGCCCGTGACCGGGTCGGTGCCGAAGCTGGTCTCGATGGCCTTGTACTGGGCGATGCGGTCCGGCGGCCCCTGGATCTGGACCCAACCGGAGTTGAAGCCAGGCTCGACCCGGTTGAGCTCGGTGAAGGTGTCGTCCCCGTTCTCCTCCTCCCACAGCTCGCCCGAGATCGGGTCAAAGGCCATCCCGAAGCTGTTGCGGAGCCCGTAGGCGAAGACCTTCTGGAGGTTGGCACCGACCTGCCCGCCGACCTCGGCGCCCACGCCGAAGAAGGGGTTGTCGGAGGGCGTGGTGCCGTCGTCGTTCAGGCGCAGGACCACCCCGGTGAGGTGGGCGTCGTCGGGCCGCGGGCCGCCGAACTGGTCGTCGGGCTGCCCGGGCCCGAAGGGCCCGTCGGGGAGGTTCTGCAGCTGGCCACGGCGGCCCACGTCACCGACGAGGATGTAGAGCTTCCCGTCGGGCCCGAACGTGAGCACCCCGCCGTCGTGGTTGCCGCGCTCGGGCTGGCCGGCGTCCTGCTGCAGGGCGCGGATCCTGATGAGCTGCTGCGCGAAGGTGAGCGCGGCGCCGTCCCACACGTAGCGGTCAACCCTGTTGCCCAGGAGCGGGGTCTGGCTGAGCACGTCGGTGTCCTGGCCGGTGCTGCTCTCGGTCCAGTAGAGGTAGACGCTCGGGTTCTGCGGGAAGCCCGGATGCAGCGCGATCCCCAGGAGCCCTCGCTCCGAGCCGAAGTTCACCGGCAGGTCCAGGACCGTGGACCGGATCGCTCCGCCCCCGACGCGCCGCACCATCCCGGTGTTCTTCTCGAGCACGAGGATGTCGTCGGCCCCCAGGAACGCCAGGCTCGTCGGTACGGCGAGGCCGTCCACCAGCGTTCGCACCGACAGCCTCGGATGCAGGATCGTCGGCCGCTGGACCTGCGCGCCCCCGACGCCGCCGGGACCAGCGAGGAGCAGGGCCGAAAGGGTTACCAGGAGCACGGCGGCGCGGGCGGAGCGCCTCTTGCCGGTCATCGCAGTCATCCTTCCCCGAAGACGGTGCTGCACCGACACCTCCGTCCCGGCGCGCCCTGCCAGGCCGCCTCGATCCGGAAGGTGCCATCGTAGGTAATACCGGCGAACGCCCCCGACGGATTGGCCCACCGGTGAATCAGCCGACCGGCCCCTCGGAGACCCCACACGCGGGTGCGCCAGCACACCCCGGCCAGCCCCAGAACGGTGAATCAGCCGATCGGCCCGTCGCAGGCCCACACCGCATCGGGTAGGCTCACGGGCGAGGTCGCGTCGATGGTGGCGCCGGGTCCCCGGCAGCCCGACGGCCTCGCGTCCCGCAATACGTGCATGTGGTCGCTCTCGGACGAGTCGCTGCTGGCCGGGCTGGCCTCTGGGGAGCCCGAGCCCGCCGCGGCGTTCGTGCGCCGCTTCCAGGCTCGCGTCTACGGCCTTGCGCTCACGATCGTGGGCGACCCCCAGTCCGCGGAGGACGTCGCCCAGGAGACGTTCATCCGAGCGTGGCGCTACGCAGCGGCCCACGACCCCGTACGGGGCCAGGTGTCGACCTGGCTGCTCACGATCGCCAGGAACCTCGCCGTCGACGCCCGCCGCTTGCGGCACGCCACGCCGATCGACCCCGACGTGATCCTCGCGATGCCGATCCTGAGCCCCGAGGCGGAGCCGGAGGAGCAGGGGCTGGCCAGCGAGGAGTCCCGGCGGCTGCGACGCGCGATGGCTGCGCTGCCCGAGGAGCAGCGGCGAGCCCTGCTCCTGGCGGCCTTCCTCGGACACACCGCCCGCGAGGTCGGCGAGGCCGAGGGGATCCCGATCGGGACCGCCAAGACCAGGATCCGGGCGGCCCTGCTGAAGCTGCGCGCGGTCCTCGAGGTCGGCGATGACCGATAGCCTTGGCTGTCACGAGGTCCGGGAGGTCGCGTCCGAGCTGGCCCTCGGCGTCCTCGCGGGGCAGGAGCGGGCCGGGGCGCTCCAGCACCTGGCCGGATGCAGCAGCTGCCGACGGCATGTCGCAGAGCTCGCCGAGGTGGCGGACGGACTGCTGCTCCTGACCCCGCCCCGGGAGCCTCCCGTGGGGTTCGAGTCGCGCGTCGTGGCGCGGCTGACCGGCCGGCCGCCCACGGCCCGCAGGCGGTGGCTCGTCGCGATGGCCGCCGCGGCCGTGCTGGCGGCGGCCCTGACGGCGATCGGCTTCCACCTGGCCACGGACCAGGACCGGAGGCTGGCGGCCCGGTACCGGCACACCCTCCAGCAGGCCAACGGCCGGTACTTCGGCGTGGTCCCGTTGCGCGACGCCGGCGGCCACCGGGCCGGGAACGTGTTCGGCTACGAGGGCTCCCCTTCGTGGGTGTTCGTGGTGGTCAGCTCGCCCAACCGATCCGGGGCCTACGGGGTCGAGGTCACCACCCACGACGGCAGGCGCTTCCCGCTCGGAACGCTCGAGGTGAGGGACGGCGGGGGAAGCTGGGGCCGGGCGCTCCCGGTCGCGCTGCGCGACGTCGCCCGCGTGCGCCTCGTCGAGGACGGCGGCGGCACCGGGTTCGAGGCGGCGTTCCGCCGCCCCTCCCGCTGACCGCCGGGTCGCGGCTGGCTGCGTCGGGCACGTCCCGACGCGTATCGGTCCCGACGCGTATCGGTCAGCTTGGTGTGCTGTGTCAGCCTGGTGTGCTGTGTCAGCCCTGCGGATCGGTCGCGCCGCGTTCCTCACGGTCCAGGCGCCCCGCGCGCCTCCGGGGTCTGGTTGAGGGCGGCGTAGGCGAGCCGCTCGATCAGCAGCGCGGCCTCGCGGGAGGACTCCGCGATCCGGTCGATGGCCTGGCAGGCGACGGTGACCGCGAGCGGTGGCAGCGCGGCCAGCTCCGCGGCCAGCGCGAGCGCCCGCGGCAGCGGGTCGGGACCGTCGGCGACCTCGGTGACCAGGCCGCGCCGGGCCGCCTCGACCGCGTCGAGGCGGCGGCCGAGCAGGACCAGCTCCCGCGCCGCCAGGGGGCCGAGCGCGCGCACGACCCGGTACAGGCCGCCGGAGCTTGGCACGATGCCGAGGCCGACCTCGGGCAGGCCGAACACCGCCGAGGGGGCGGCCACACGGAAGTCGCAGGCGAGCGCCAGCCGAGGCCGCCGCCAAGGCACCAGCCGCTGACCGCCGCGACCGTCGGCTGCGGGAGCTGGGCGAGCACCTCGTAGACCTCGCCGCTGCGGCGGTAGTACGCGGCGATCGCGTGCGGGTCGAGCCCGCTGACGTCGGCGAGGTCCGCGCCGGCCGAGAACGCCCGGGGCGAGCCGGCGACCACCACTGCGCGGCTCGACGTCACCGGCTCCCGCCCGAGCGCGCCGAGCAGCGCCTCCTCCATGGCCGTGGAGATGGCGTTCAGCTTGCGCTCGCGGCGCAGGCGGACCAGTGCGATCCCGCCTTGCCGTGGTCCGCCGCCTCCGCCACGTCCACGGTGACCAGTGGCGCGGCCTCGGCCTCGCCGGTGCGGCCCATCAGGCGTCGCCCACCGCGGACGCGGGCGCGGCGCCCACGGCCGTGGCCGTGGGCCCGGCAACGGCCGGCTGCGGCCGAGCCGGCACCCGAGGCGGAGCCGGCACCCGAGGCGGAGCCGGCACCCGAGGCGGAGCCGGCACCCCGCGCCGGGCCGGCACCCCGCGTCGAGCCGGCAGCCGCGGCCGAGCTGCCACCACGCGCGCCGGGATCGGGGCCACCACCCGGGCGCGGGCCGGGGCCCTTGGCGCCGCCGCGGCCCGCGAGCGCCGCCAGGGCCAGGACGGCCTCGTCCACGGTCGCGTACACCGGGACGCCGGCGGCGCGCAGGACGCCCGGAGCCTCCCGGGCCGCGTGCATGGTGTGCACCACCACCGGCGGGCCGGAGGCCCGCACGGTCCGGGCCATCGCCTCGGCGGCGGCCAGCTCGCCGGCGGCGAGCTGTGGCGAGTAGCCCCCGTAGCCGCCGAAGTACCCGGTGACCAGCAGCGCGTCGACCTCGGCGGCGGCCTTGGCGGCGGGGTCGGTGAGCACGCCGAGGACACGGTTGAACGCGGAGATGTCCTGCTCGCCGGCACCGGCCAGGTCGATCGGGTTGCTCACCGCCGCCGCGGGCGGCAGCTCGGCGCGCAGGCGCGCCTGCAGCGCGGCGCCGAACGCCGGGACCTCAAGGCCCGCGGCCTCGGCCAGGTCGGCGGCGACCGAGCCGTGCCCGCCACCGTCGGCGAGCACCGCCACCCGCCACCCGCGCGGCCGGCGCGGCTGCGCCAGCGCCTGCAGCACGGTGGCCATCTGCGCCGGGGTGGCGACGCGCACGGCGCCGGCGGCCTCGCAGGCCGCGTCGACCACGGCGGCGTCGCTGGTGAGCGAGCCGGTGTGCGAGCGTGCGGCGCGGCGCGCCGCGCTGCTGGCGCCGACCGCGAGCAGCACGACCGGCCTGCCACGGCGCGCCGCGGCCGCGGTCGCGGCGGTCAGGCGCCGGCCATCCTTGAAGTCCTCGCAGTAGACCCCGATGACGGCGGTGGCCTCGTGCTCGGCGTAGGTGCCGACCAGGTCGGCCACGTCGACGTCGGCCTGGTTGCCGAGCGAGGCGAACCGCGAGTACCCCATGCCGTTCCGGGCCAGCAGCAGGCCGAGCTCCAGGGCGAGGTTGCCGCTCTGGGAGATCAGCCCGACCGAGCCGGCCGGCAGGTCGTCGCTGGTCAGGTGCAGCTCGGCGGCGACGTCCATGACGCCGAGGCAGTTGGGGCCGAGCAGGGCGGCGCCAGCGGACCGGACCCGCTCGACCAGGGCGCGCTGGCGCGCCAGCCCCTCCGCGCCGGTCTCGCCGAGGCCGGCGCTGATCCCGACGATGGCGCGGGCACCGGCCAGGAGCGCGCCGTCCACCGCCTCCTCGAACCCGGCCGCGGGCACCGCGATCACGGCCAGGTCGACCGGCCCGGGCAGCGCCGCCAGGCTCGGCCAGGTCCGCTGGCCGAGCACCTCCTCGCCGCGCCGGTTGACCAGGTACACCGGCCGGCGCCGTGAACTGCCCGCCAGCGTTGTTGACCAGCACGTCGACGCTGCCGAACCGCTCCAGGGTGGCGCCGACCAGCCGCGGCACGAACGCCTCGTCGCCGATGTCGCCCGCGACCGCCAGGCAGCAGCCCCCGGCCGCCTCGATCTCGTGCCGCACCGCCTCCAGCGGCTCGGGCCGCCGGCCGCAGACGGCCACCCGCGCGCCGCAGCCCGCGACCGCGAGCGCGGTGGCCCGGCCGATCCCGGTGCCCCCGCCGGTGAGCAGCACGGTCTGGCCGGCGAGGGCGTCAGGGGCGAGCACGTCGAGCACGTTCATCGAGCGGAGGTCCCGTTCATCGAGCGGAGGTCCTTTAGAATCTCGGCGTGTTCACGAGCAGCTCCCGGGTGTAGGCGTCCCGGGGCCGTGACAGGACCGCGTCGACGTCGCCCAGCTCGGCGATGCGACCGCCCCGCAGCACCGCGACCTCCTGCGCGACGTGGCGGACCAGGCAGATGTTGTGGGTCACGAACAGCAGCGTCAGGCCCATCTCGTCCTGCAGGCGGCGCAGCAGCTCCACGATGGACGCCTGCACCGAGACGTCGAGGGCGGAGGTCACCTCGTCGCAGATCAGCACGCTGGGCCCGGCGACGCAGCGGGCCAGGGTGGTCTTGCCGCTGCCTGACTCCCCCAGCAGGATCACGCAGCGGCCCGTGTCGACCCGCAGCGACACGTCCTCGAGCACCTGCCGCTCGCCGAAGGCGACGCGCAGGCCCTCCACCGACAGCATCGGCTCGGGGGCTGTCCCCGCCGTGGCCGCCGGCGCCCGCTCCGACAGCGTGACGCCGAGCGCCAGCTCCCGCACGCGCACGCAGCGGGTCTGGTGGCCGGGTGCCACCTGGGTGAGGTCGGGGAGCCGGCCGGTGCACACCTCGCGGGTGTGCGGGCAGCGCGGCGCGAACCCTGAGTTTCCTGCGGCGATGATCTGATCCATCAGTCAAATCCACGCAGGCGGCACGAGGAGGTGCGATGTCCGTCCCGTCCACGTCCAAGCCCACCCGCGAGGAGCAGCGCCGCCACGCGATCCTGCGGGCGACCTGGCGGCTGATCTCCGAGCGCGGCTACCACAACGTCCGCGTCTCCGACATCGCCCACGAGGTCGGTACCAGCACCGGCACGGTCCACTACTACTTCCCGGGCAAGGACGACGTCCTCGACCAGGCGCTGACCATCTCCTTCGAGCAGGCGTTCGCACGCCAGCACGACGCGCTGCTCCCCCTGGACGACGCCCGCGACCGGCTCATCCGCCTGATCGAGCTGCAGGTGCCCGACTCCCCGGAGGTGCACGGCGAGTGGAGCGTGTGGCTGCAGTTCTGGAACGAGTCGGTGCTCCGCCCCGAGCTGCGCGACCGCAACCACGAGACCTACGAGCAGTGGCGCGACCTGGTGCGCCGCATCACCCTGCGCGGCCAGCGCCAGGGCGTCTTCAAGCAGATCAACACCGAGGAGTTCGTCGCCCACTTCACCGCCCTGCTCGACCGCCTGGCGATCCAGGTGATGGCCGACTCCCCCGTCGTCTCGGCCGCCTCCATGCGCGCCCTGCTGCTCGCCTGGGTCAGGCGGGAGCTGTTCGTCAGCCCCGGCTACGAGCCGCCCTGGCGGACCGGCCGCAACCGGCGCCGCCGCTGAGCCGGTCGGCGCGGTCTCGCACCGTTTCCACGTTTGTGGCGTGCGCGCCAGGGAAGTCGGGCCACTGGCGGTGGGCGATCGTGTGCCCCCGTCCGGTCGGTATGAGCGCCTGCCAGGGAGGGCTGTCCGTGCGCTGGGCCGCGAGGGCTCGTTCTGCGCCCCGGGGCGCCGGGCGTGCCAGGCTCGGGAGCAGGCCGGGGGCCGAGCGCCCGACCATCCTCCCGGGGGCCGACGGCCCGACCATCCTCCCGGGGGCCGAGCGCCCGACCATCCTCCACGTCGTCGAGTCCCTCGGCAGCGGGGTCACCACGGCGCTCGAGGACTACCTGCGGAGCACGCCGGGCTACGTCCACGTCGTGCTCGGCTGGCGGCGGCGCGGCGCGCAGACCGGGGACGAGCTGGCTCGGCTGGCCGCCGGCGTGCTGCCCCTGCCGGCCGGCCGGCTGGCCCAGCTCCGGGCCGTGCGCCGGTGGGTCCAGCGGCTGCGGCCCGACGTCGTGCACGCCCACTCCTCCTATGCCGGCCTGTACGCGCGGCTGCTCCCGAGGAGGCTGGCCGGCGCGGTCGTCTACACCCCGCACGGGTTCTCCTTCGAGCGCCGCGACGTCCCGGCGCCGCTGCGGGCTGGCTTCTGGCTCGCCGAGGCCGCCCTCAGCCTCCGTGGGGACGGTGTCGCGGCGGTCGGCCCGCGCGAGGCCGAGCTGGCCAGGCGCCTTCCGGGAAGGCAGCCCGTCACCTACGTGCCGAACGTCATCCGGCTCGTGGAGCCGGTCGAGCCCCCCGCGGCCGCCGAGGAGCCGGTCGAGCCGCCCGCGGCCGCCGAGACGGGCGCGCCGCCGTGCCTGCGCCTGGCCACGCTCGGCCGGATCACGCCGGCCAAGGACCCGGGGTTCTTCCTCCGCCTGGTGGCCCTCGGCCGCGAGCTCGGGCTGCCGCTCCGCTGGATCTGGGTGGGGGGCGGCGAGCCGGCCGAGGAGCAGGCGCTCCGGGACGCGGGCGTCGTCGTGACCGGCTGGTCGTCGCGGCCGGCGGCGCTCGGCTGGCTGGCCACGGCCGACGTGTACGTGCACACCGCGGCCTGGGAGGGGGCGCCGGTCAGCGTCCTGGAGGCGGCCGCGCTCGGGCTGCCGATCGTGGCCCGGCGCAACCCGGCGCTGGCGGCCCTTGGCATGCCGTCGCTGTGCGACACCCCGGAGGCGTTGATCGAGGCGATCAGCCCGCTGGTCGACGAGCGCCTGCGCGCGGAGCTGCGCGCGCACTCCGAGCGCCTGCTCGGCCAGCACCGCCCGGAGGCCCAGCGGGAGGCGCTCGAGCGCGTGTACGCGGCGGCGCTGCGCGCGGGCGCCGCCGGGGGCCGGGGCCCCCGGGCGGGACGATGATGCAGGCCGCATAGCGTCAGGGCGGGACGGTGACGCAGGCCGGGTAGCGTCAGGGCGGGACGGTGACGCAGGCCGGGTAGCGTCAGGGCGGGACGGTGGCGCAGGCCGCGTAGCGCTCCCGGTAGCGCGAGAGCATGGTGTCCAGCGCCCATGCCCCGGACGCGCCGCGCGCCGCCCGCGAGAGGCGCTCGGCGAGACCCGGCTCGGTGAGCACGCGGTTGACGGCGGCGGCGACCGCGGCCGGGTCGCCGGCCGGGACGAGCAGGGCGGCGTCCGGGGGGACGACGTCGGTGACGCCGTCGACCGCCGTCGCGACCACCGGGGCACCCAGCGCGAGCGCCTCCAGCAGCGCCAGCGGCAGGCCCTCCCAGGCCGAGGTGGACACCACGCAGCGGGCCAGGCCGACCAGGGCGGCCGGCCCCTCGACCGGGCCGACGAACCGGACCCGGTCCCCCGCCGCGGCGGCCGCCGCCTCCAGCTCGGCCCGCAGCGGCCCGTCGCCGGCGACCAGCACGTCGGCGCCTTCGATGGAACGGGCCGCCTCGATCAGCGTGGGCCACGCCTTCTGGGCGGCCAGCCGGCCGATCCCGACCGCCAGCGGCCGGCTGCCGACCGCCAGGCGCCTCCGCATCGCCGCCAGCTCGGCCTCGGAGGGCGGTTCCACGGCGACGCCGTTGGCGATGACCTCGAGCCTGCTGGCCGGGAACCCGGCGGCCAGCAGCGACCGGCCGACCGCCGGGGCGCAGGCGACCACCGGGCCCCCGGCCAGGCGCAGCAGGCGGGCCGCGGCGGGATAGTCGGTCGGGGCCAGCCCGTGCAGGGTGGTGAGCAGCGGCGGCCGCCGGCCGGGGCGGGCGAGCGCCAGCGCCGCGGCCAGCGCCGCGCGCACGTTGTGGGCGTGCACGACCTCGGGCCGGAAACGGCGCAGCACCGCGGCGAGCCGCCCGGCCGCCCTGAGCGTCGCCGGTGCCGACCGCCGGTCGAGCGGGACGAGCTCGTGGCGGGCCCCGGCCGCCCGGACCTGCTCGACCCAGGGGCCGCCGGCCGACGCCACCGTGACCGCGTCGCCACGCCGGACGGCGTCGGCCGCGAGCTGCACGACGATGCGCTCGGCGCCGCCATGGCGCATCGCCGCGACGACCAGGAGCAGCCTCATGACCGCCGCGCCGTGGCAGGCGGGGTTGTGGCGACGGCCGGCGTCATGCTGGCTTTCCTCCCCCTTGTCACAACTTGGCGTTGTTCGGCGCGGTTGAATGGGTACTCCGACATGGTGGATCGATGCTATTTGGAACCCATCGGCCAGAGGGGGGGAACTGTGACGCTTCGTCTTCGATGACGCCCGTGGCCGAGCAGGCGCCGATGCAGCCCGCGATCGCGTGAGGCCCCGCTCGTCCCGGTCCGCGCGCAGGTAGTCCTCTATGTCCCGCACTGAGACCAAGACGAAGACCGTCCAGCGCCGCGGCGCCAAGCCGCCGCGCCCGTCGGCGCTCGTCATCCCCGCCGCCGACGCGGCCGCGCTGCTCGTCGTCGCCGCCCTCTTCGGGCGTGGGAGCGGGCTGGGTGCCGTCTACGGCGTCGCGGCCTTCCTCGCGCTCGCGGCCACCGGCACGCAGTCGGCCCGTATCAACCCGACGCTCGGCAACGACCTTCCCGTGCTGCTCGGCCGGCTCGTTGTGCCGTTCTCGCTCCTGGCGGGCCTGGCGGGCCTGGCGGCGCTGGGGAAGGTGGGGGCCGCCTCGCTCCCGGACCTGGTCGGGGTCATGGCGGCGGCGGTCGTCCTGGTGCCTGCGGGGCGGGGCGTCGCCTACGCGGCGATGCGCTCAGCCCGGGCCCGGGGCCACCTGCTCGAGCGGGCCTTGATCGTCGGCGCGGGCGAGGTCGGCGCCCAGGTGGCAAGGGTCCTCCAGGAGCACCGCGAGTACGGCCTGGTGCCCGTCGGGTTCGTCGACTCCTTCGACGGCAGTGGTCTGTCGATGCCGGTCCTCGGCGACGCGCACGTGCTGGCCGCGACGGTGGAGCGCAACCAGGTGAGGACCGTCGTCGTCGCCTTCGGCGCGATGGGCGAGCAGGAGCTGGTCGGCGTCCTGCGCGCATGCGACGCGCTGCCGGTCGAGGTGTACGTCGTGCCGCGGTTCTTCGAGCTGGGGATCGCCCCCGGCGGCCTGTCGGCCGAGGACGTCTGGGGCATCCCCCTGATCCGGTTGCGGCGGCTGGCGCTGCGGCGGACCGCCCGGCTGACCAAGCGCGCCTTCGACCTCGTCGGGGCCGGCGTTGGCCTGCTGCTGCTGGCGCCCGTGTTCCTCGCCGCCGCCCTGGCGGTGCGGCGCTCGAGCCCCGGCCCGGTGTTCTTCCGGCAGCTCCGGATCGGCAAGGATGGGCGCCCCTTCGAGCTGGTCAAGTTCCGGACCATGCGGGTCAACGACGACTCGGACACCAACTGGTCGGTGGTCGACGACGCGCGCGTGACCCGGGTCGGCCGGCTCCTGCGGCGCACCAACCTCGACGAGGTGCCCCAGCTCCTCAACGTCCTCCGGGGGGAGATGTCGCTGGTCGGCCCGCGTCCCGAGCGGCCCCATTTCGCCCACCGCTTCGCAGGTGAGGTGCCGCGCTACGGCGACCGGCACCGGGTGCCCGGCGGCATGACCGGCTGGGCCCAGGTGCACGGGCTCAGGGGGGACACGCCAATCCCCGACCGGGCCAGGTTCGACAACCACTACATCGAGCACTGGTCGCTCTGGCGTGACGTCGTGGTCGTCGCGCGCACGCTCGTGATCGTGGTCCGCACGCTCGCGAACGTCCTCTTCGGCAGGTGACGGCGCCTCACCGCAGGGCGCGCCAGAGCGCCTGGTGGGCGTCTGCGCAGGCCGCGACCGAGAAGCGCGGGGCCGCCGCCGCGGCCGCCCGCCCCAGCGCGGGGGCCAGGCCGGGGTCCTCGGCCAGCGACGCCATCGCGGCGGCCAGGGCGGCCACGTCGTCGGGCGGGACCAGCAGCCCGGTCCCGTCGGCCAGGAGCTCGGGGACCGCGCCCACCCGCGAGGCGACGCAGGCCAGCCCGGCGCCCATCGCCTCGATCACGGCGAGGGGGAGGTTGTCGTTGACCGACGGCAGCACGAACGCCTCGGCCCGGGCGAGCTGCGCGGGCACGTCGGTGCGGTACCCGGTGAACTCCACGACCCCGCCGACGCCGAGGGCGGCGGCCAGGCGCTCGCACGCGGGGCGCTCCGGGCCGTCGCCGACCAGCAGGAGCCGCAGGTGGGGACGGGTCCGGGCCACGGCCGCGAAGGCCTCCAGGAGGGTGGCGACCGACTTGGCCGGCGCGAAGGTCCCGACGGAGACGAAGGTCCGCGCCGGGCCGGTCGGGGGCCGCCGCGGCGGCAGGGCCACCCCGTTGGGGACGACCCTGAGCTTCGCGGCGGGCACGCGCAGGCGCCGGCGCAGGAAGGCGGCCATCGCCGCCGACGGGGCCACGGTGACGGCGACCCGCCGGGCCACCAGGGCGTCGGCGGCCAGCACGGCGGCCGACCCCGCGGTGGGGCGGTGGCCCGCCAGGGGGCCCTCCTCGACCCAGAGCCCGGCCGCGCCGTCCGGCACGCCGTGGTAGGTGGCGGCCACCGGCGCCCCCGCGCGGGCGACCGTGGTGGCCGCGAGCGCCGCCCGCCGGTCCTGGGCGTGGACCACGTCGGGGGCCCAGCGGCGCAGGACCCGGCCGAGCTGCCGGCCGCCCCGCACGTCGGTCTTGGAGCGCACCCGGACCGGCCTGAGCAGCCCGGCGACGTCGCCGGCGCTGGTGACCGGCTCCGGCCCGGCGATCATCACCGTGGGCCCCCCCGGACGCCCGGCCAGCTCCCGGGCCAGCGCGACGGTCAGGTCGACGGGACCGCCCCGGTCCTGGGTGAGGACGAACGCGACCCTCATCGCCGCCCGAGCCGCGCCCTCGCCGCCTCGACGGGGCGGAGGTAGTTGAGCCCGCCCCGCAGCGCCGCGGTGAAGGTCGCGGCGTCGAAGTCCTCGGCGAAGCTGCGGGGGATGCACAGCGGGTCCACACCGGCCCGGGTCCAGCCCCGGACGGTGGTGACCGCGGTCCGGAAGCCGGCGGCGGCGACCGCCGCCCGGACGCGCGCGTCCAGGCGGCCGTTCGGGTAGGCGAAGCGCGTGCACGGCACGCCGAGCAGGTCCTCGAGGTCCTCGCGGCTGCCGCGCACCTCCCGCTCGAGCTCGGCGTCGCCGCACGCGGTCAGGTCGGCGTGGGTCCGCGAGTGGGCGCCGACGCTGACCCCGGCCGCGGCCATCTCGAGGAGCTGGGTCCTGGTCAGGCGGCCGGGGACGCCGAGCAGCCGGCTGGGCACGAACAAGGTGGCGGGCACCCGGCACTCGACCAGGGGGCCGAGCGCGTTGGCGTGGTTGTCGGCCCAGGCGTCGTCGAAGGTGACGACCACCCCCCGCCGCGGCGCCGTCCCGGCCGCGAGCCGGTCGACGGCGTCGTCGAGGCTGAGGACGGGCTGCCGCTCGCGCCGCGCGTCCAGCACCGCCATGTGGAGCAGGAACGTCTGCCTGCGCACGGCCAGCGGGCCGCCGTCGTCGACGCGGTGGTAGCCGAGCACCGCGACGGCCGCGTCGCGGGGCAGGGGCCAGCGGGCCCACGCCCGGGCGAGCCACTGCAGCGTCGGCCTCACGCGGTCGGGTCCACCCGGACGCGGCCCGCCAGCCGCCCCCGCGCCAGCGTGGCGCCGAGCGCGGGCAGGAGCCAGAGCGGGGAGTAGAACTGCTCGGTGAGGAACATCGCGCCCACCATGGCGACCATGAACCCTCCGGCCAGGGCGGCCTGCAGGGCGTCGGCGTGCGGGTCGTCGGGGAGACGCCGCCGCAGCCGCGACCACGCCAGGGCGAGGTAGGCCAGGAACAGGCCAAGGCCGGGCGCACCCAGCTCGGCGAGGACGCTCAGGTAGGCGTTGTGGGCCGCGGGCGCGCCCGTCGCGGGGTCGGGGGGGAGCCCGAACTCGTCGAACCTGGCCTCGAAGTTGCCCGGCCCGACGCCGAGCACCGGGGCGCTCTCGAACTCCTCGAGCGCGACCCGCCAGGCGACCAGGCGCTGGTCGATGTTGCTCTGCGCCGCGTGCTGTTTCTGTAGCAGGGCGGTCTCCACCTGCTCCTGCTGCAGGAGGTAGGAGGCCAGCACGACGGCGGCCACGCCGGCCGCGGCGAACAGGGCCCACCGCAGGGGCAGTCGCCTGGTCGCGGCCGCCCACGCGCCCGCAACGGCCAGCCCGACGAGCGCCGACCTCGAGAAGGAGGCGAGGATGGCCGCGAGCATGGCGAGCAGCGCGAGCGCCGCGAGCGCCCGGTGGAGCGGACCGGCGGCCGAGCGGACGCGGTGCAGGGCCAGCGGCACGGTGACCGCGAGCACGAAGGCGTAGTCGTTGGGGTCGTCGAGGGGGCCGTGGGCACGCCCGTCGCCTGCGACGAAGAAGTTGTGGAGCCCGACCAGCGCGGACGCTCCGCCGGCGGCCACCGCCACGTCGATCATGCGGGTCGCGGTGCGCCGGTCGCCGTCGACGGCCTGCACCACCAGGAAGACGAGCGTGAAGAAGGTCAGGTAGCGCAGCGCCACGGCCACCCCGGCGGCCTGGTCGTAGGCGGTGGCCAGCGACAGCGGGATCCACGCGGCCAGCCCGGCCAGGGGCCAGAGCAGCGGGTCGCCGACGACCGGGCGGCGGGCGACGCTCCACCGGAGGAACCAGGCGGCGGCCGCGAGGAGGCCGAGCAGCTTGCCCACGGTGACGACGCCCACGCCGACGGCGAGGTAGGAGTCGAAGTAGAACGACGCCACCAGGACCGCGACGGCGAACGGCAGCTTCGCCGCGGCGGCCGCCACGGCCACGGCCAGGAGCGCGCCGGCGAGTGCCCAGAGCGGCCTGTGGCTCACGGTGAACGCCGCGGCGGCCGAGAGCGCGAGCACGGCCGCCGCGCCGGCGCCACGGGCCAGCCCGTCCGGGAGCCGGGGAGGGATGGCGCTCGGCTCCTGGGCGGCCACCGTCGTTCGGAGCGGCATCCTCGCACCTCCGCGCGCGGCCGAGTCGGGACCACGGCATTCTAGCCAGCGGGGCGATCCGCCCGCTCCCGCAGGACCCGGACATGCCGGCAGGGCGGGCAGCTCCGACCTATGATGGTCGCCGTGGACAGAGCCGAACTCCTCCGCATGATCGTGCGCCGGAAGCTGGTCGCGGTCGTCACCGCCGCGCTCGTCCTCGCCGGGGGGGTGTTCTTCCTGGTCTCGCAGCCCCGCGTCTACGAGTCCAGCGCCTCGGTGGCGTTGCTGCCGGTGGCGCGGCAGCCCGACACGCTCAGCGCGTACGACTCGATCGTGACGAGGCTGCTGCCGCTGTACGCCAGCAAGGTGCGCTCCCAGACCTTCCTCGACCGGGTCGCCACGCGGCTGCCGGAGCGGCCCGACGGCAAGGACCTCAAGGGCAGGGTGTTCGCCAAGCCGGACCCCGGCGCCGCCGTGCTCAAGCTCGTGGCCCGCGCCGACGACCCGCGGCAGGCCGCCCTGCGGGCGCGGGCGACCGTCCAGGAGTTCCTGTTCCAGCTGCGGGGCACGCACATCGTCGCCTTCGAGGTCATCGACCAGCCCAGGGTGCCCGACGCCCCGGTGAGCCCCCGGCCCTGGCTGGTCCTGGCGTCGTCGCTGCTCCTGGCCGCCTTCCTCGGCGCCGCGGTGGCGGTGGCCTGGGAGCGTCTGTTCGGACGGATCCGCGACCTGGAGGAGCTGGAGCTGGCCTCCGGCGGGGCGCTCGTCCTCGGCGCCGTTCCCGACGAACGGCTGCTCAGAGGCTTCCCGAGCGCGCTGTTCGTCGGCGACCCGGCCTTGGCGGTCGTCGAGGAGAGCCTGCGCGGCATCCGGGCGGTCCTGCTCGGCCCGGGACGGGGCACGCCGACGTTCCAGAAGATCACGCTGACCAGCCTGAACCCGGGGGAGGGGAAGTCGACGCTGGCGGCCAACCTGGCCGCGGTCATCGCCGAGGTCGGCCTGCACGTGCTCGTGGTGGACGCCGACATCCACCGCCCGCGCCAGCACGAGATCTTCGGCCTGCCCAACAAGCAGGGCCTCAGCACGGCCGTGGACGTCGAGACGGTGTTGCAGACCACCCGCTTCCCCAAGGTCAGCGTCCTGCCGGCCGGCACGCCGCTGCAGCGGCGGAGCGAGATCGTGGAGCAGTACGTGCACGTGGTGCCCAGGCTGAACGAGTTCGCGGACTTCGTGATCATCGACAGCGCGCCGCTCACGGCCGCCGCCGACGTCCGGTTGCTGGCCGCGATGACCGATGGGGCCGTGCTCCTGGTCCGGGCGGGTTCGACCTCCGCCGAGCAGCTGCGCCACACCCTTCAGGGGCTCGACGCGGTCGGCGTGCCCGTGCTCGGGCTCGTCCTGATGATGAGCTCGAGGCATGTCGGCCGGTACTCGCGGTACGGGTACGGGTACCACCACGAGGAGGTGGCCGGCCGCGGTCAGGTCCGCCGCCCACGGTTCGCCCGGTCCCTCCGGCCGCCTTCCCGGGACTCCGAGGGTCCCGGGGGTCCCGGGGGTCCCGGGGGTCCCGGGAGTCCCGAGGGTCCCGGGGGTCCCGGGGGTTCCGGGGGTCCCGGGGGTCCCGGGGGTCCCGGGACGGCGTGACCGACCACCGCGCCCGCCCCGCCGGGCAGCAGCGAGCGACGTGGCGGGGCCTTGTCGGCCTCTGCCTCGTGCTCCTGCTCACGGCCGGCGGCTGCGAGAGCCGGGCGCCGTCGGCGCCCGGGTCGGGCCCGGCGCCCGGGTCGGGCCCGGCGCCCGGGGTCGACGCGCGCATCCCGGGCCCGTACCGGCGCGGCGTCTGGCTGCTCCTCGACCACGGGGAGAACCGCCATGCCTGCCACGGGGAGGACGCCGGCCGCTACCGGTACATCGTCGTGCAGTGGTACACCACCCGAGACGCCGCCTGCCCCCTCGAGCGGATCAGGGCGGCCAACCCCGGCGCCAAGGTGCTGGCCTACCAGAACATCGGGGCCATGATCGCCGGGCCGCACACCGACGGCCGGCCGTCGACCTGCGTCACCCAGGAGGAGGCCGCCGCCCACGACGCCGCGGCCCCCGGCGACGCCTGGCACCTGCACGACCGGGCCGGGAACGTGCTGTCGTTCCACGACGAGTACGCCTACCTCGATCCGGGGAACGTCGGGCGCAGCTCCTACCAGGCGCAGTGCCTGCGCCGACTCGAGCGGATCAGGGCCGACGGCTACGACGGCGTCCTCGGCGACGACGCCAACGTCTACCCTGGCCACGGTCTGGGGGAGGGCGGCGGCACGCCGATCGCCGAGTACCCCACCGACGCCGCCTACGGCGACGCCATGGTCGGGGCGATGCGCCGCGTCGGCCCGGGCGCGAAGCGGCTCGGCCTGCCGGTGATCCCCAACGTCGGCGCCGATCCCGGGACGCAGGCCCACCTTGGCAGGGCGCTGGCGATCGCGCGCGCGAGCTCCGGCTTCTTCCAGGAGTTCTGGACCCGCTGGCAGGGCGCAGGGGCGGGCCATGGCGGCGCGGCGTGGGAGGCGGGCGCCACGCTCGCACAGGAGGTGGAGGCGCTGGGCAGACCGTTCATCGCCAGCACCTACGACGGGCCGGGCCCGAGCGGCGCCACCGCCGACCAGCAGTACGCGGTCGCGAGCTTCTGGCTGGTGTGGGACGGCCGGCAGGACAGCGGCTGGGGGTACAACGTCCTGGGCGATCCCGCGGCGGGGTTCTCGCCGGCCTGGGGCCCGGACATCGGCGTGCCGTCCGACGCCGCGAGGGTGCGGGTCGGTATGGGTTGGCAGCGCCGCTACAGCGCCGGCATCGCCGTCGTGAACCCGTCGCCGTCGGCGTCGCAGCGCTTCGAGCTCGGCGCAGGCTACCGCAAGACGGACGGGTCGGTCGCGACTTCCGTGGTCTTGCCGCCCATGAGCGGCATGGTGCTCACCAGTGCGGCGACGGCCGGAGACCGCTCTTGAGCCTCGGCCGGCGGGCCGTGCGGGGCACGCTCTGGGTCGGGGCGAGCTCATGGATCAACCGGCTCGTCCTGCTGGTCGTCCTCGCGATCTTGGCGCAGCGGCTCAGCCCGCGGGAGTTCGGCGTGCTGAGCGTCCTCGGCCTGGCCCGCAACGCCCTGGTCATCTTCGGCGGCTACGGGTTCGGCGACGCCGTCGTCTACCAGCGTGACCGGATCAGGCAGGCGGCCAGGACCGCCTTCACGATCACGACCGTCCTCGGCGTGCTGCTGGGCCTCGCCCTGCTACCCGCCGCCCCGGCGGTGGCGGCGTTCTTCCGCGTCCCCGAGGCCACCGGCCCGATCCGCGCCTACGCGCTCGTCATCGCGGTGGGCACCGCCGTGCGGGTCCCGCTGGCGATGCTCACCCGCGAGCTGGCGTTCGCCAGGCGCTTCGTGCCCGAGGCGGTCGGCAGCGTCGCCGGGGGGCTGGTCACCATCGGCGCGGCGCTCGGCGGCCGGGGCGTCTGGTCCGTGGTCGTCGGCGACGTCGTGCGCGAGGTGCTGGTCTTCGCGCTCGCGTTCGCCGTCCTCCCCGAGCGGTTCGGGTTTGGCTGGGACCGTGGCCTCGCGGTGAGGATGTGGCGGTACGCGCGGCACTCGCTGACCTCGGAGGTGTTCGAGTTCTCGCTGCAGAACGTCGACTACGCGCTCGTCGGCCGGCTCCTCGGGCCGGTGGCGCTGGGCTACTACACGCTGGCGTTCCGCATCGCCATCCTGCCGTTCCTCGTGGTGGCCTACGTGCTCGCCGGGGTCAGCTTCCCCTTCTACGCCCGGGCCGCCCCCGACCTCGAACGGGTACGCCAGGCCTTCTACCCGACGCTGCGCCTGGGTATGGCGCTGACCGCACTGCTCGGCGGCGGGCTGATGTTCCTCGCCCCGGGCCTGCAGGTGCTCGGCGGCCAGTGGGAGCCGTCGGTCGCCGCCGCCCGCGCGCTCGGGCTGTACGTGTGCCTGCGGTCGGCCGCGCACGTCATGACCCCGCTGCTCGCGGCCACGGGGCACCCGGGCGCCGACGCCGCCCTGCGCGCCTGCTGGTTCGTCATGCTCGCCTGCGTGATCGTCCTCGTGGCCCCCGAGGGCATCGCGGCCGTCGCCGTGGCCCAGGCCGGCGTCGCCGGCGTGCTGCTCGTCGCCTATGCCGAGGTCGCCCGGCGGCTCGTCGGGGTCCGTCCAGGCGTGGTGGCCGCCGTCCTCGGCCGGCTCGCCGTGGCGGTGGCGCTCGGCGGCGCCGTGGTGCTCGGCCTGCGCACGCTCGGCGGCGTCTGGGTGGCGGACACGACCTGGCCGACGCTCCTGCTCCTCGGCGCCTCGTTCACGCTCGTCTACGCCGCGGCGGCCTGGCTTCTCATGCCGGCGCTGAGCGCCGACGTCCGGCGGCTGCGCGCCCACCTCACTCGATGATCGGGACGTTTCACTCCACGGTGAAGACGCGGTAGCGCCTGGTGGCCCGGTCGAGCTGGAGCGAGGTGCGGGGCGCGACCGCCATCGCGGCCAGGCCGAGGGTGAGCTTCAAGCCGCCGCCCCGCAGCCCTTGCAAGGCCGCGAGCCGCGCGCGCCAGGGGTGGCCGTCGCCGGCGAGGGCCCACACGTCGTGGTAGCGCTTCCTGGCGCGCAGCGCGCGGAGCCCGCGCTCGGCGGCCGCCCGCTCCGATGGTGAGCTCGCCTCGGCAGCCGCCGCGGTGAGCACCGCGATGCCGTGTTCCACGATGGGCGCCGGGTCGACCGAGAGGCTGCCCGAGCGGACGCGGTGCAGGGCGGTCGGGTGGGAGGCCTCGGTCAGCCTCGCGCCGCTCCGCAGCATCCTGATCCACAGGTCCCAGTCCTCGGTGCCCAGGAAGCTGCGGAAGCCGCCCACCCGCTCGTACAGCGTGCGCGGGAAGAACCCGAAGCTGACGTAGTTGTGCTGCAGCAGCGCGGCGAGCTGGTCCTCCGGGTCGGTGGGGATCGGCGGCCGCGCCCGTCGCCGCGCCAGGTCGATCCCGCGCCCCGGGATCCAGGCGAACTCCCGCGCGCTCACCAGCCCGGGGGCGCGCTCGTACGCCGCCGTCATCGTCTCCAGATGGTCGGGGAACCACAGGTCGTCGGCGTCGAGCATCGCCAGCACGCGGGTGTCGGTGGCCAGGATCGCCCGATGGCGCGCCGGCCCGGGCCCGACGTTGCGCGACAGGCGCACGACCTCGACCGGCAGGCGGTCCTGCCAGCGCCGGGCCCGCTCGGCCGTGTCGTCGGTCGAGCCGTCGTCGGCGACCACGACCACGGCCGGGGCGCGGGTCTGGCCGGCGACCGACGCAAGCGTCTGGTCCAGGTAGTGGCCGGCGTTGAACGCAGGGATGATGACCGCGACGTCCAGCGGGCGGTCCGGCGCCGTGGTGGAGGGCTCGGTCATCGACGGCGATCGCAGGCAGCAGGGGAGATGGTCCGTGGCCGACCCTACAGCAGCCGCCGCGACCTGCCAACCCGGGACGCCCTCCCACGAGATGGGCTTCGTCCGCGGCGTGCCGTGGACCAGTGCGGCCGCGTCCCCCTACAATCCGCTGGCCGGCTGGGCGGCCACGATCCGCTGGCGGGTGAGCGACCTACGATCCGCTGGCGGGTGAGCGACCGGTGGCATCCCGCCGGGCCGCCAGGCTCGGGCAGCACGGGTCGGGCCGCCAGGCTCGGGCAGGACGGGTCGGGCAGGACGGGTCGGGCAGGACGGGTCGGGCAGGACGGCTCGAGCAAGGACGGGGCATGGGCGACCAGAGCGGCCTGCAGCTGCTCGTGCGGCCCCGCCTCGGCTCGCTGGAGCGCGCGTGGGACGCCCTGGTCGAGCGCCTCCCCCTGCCCTCGCCGTTCCTGCGCTCGTGGTGGCTCGAGCAGACCGCGGGCGGCGTCCCCCGCTTCCTGCTGGTCATGGACGGGGACGAGCTGGTCGGCGGGCTCGCCCTGCAACAGGAGCGGTGGCTCGGCGTGCAGCGCCTCCGCGTGATGGGCGCGGGCGCGCTCTGCCCCGACCACCTCGACGTCGTCGCGCGCCCGGGCCGCGAGGAGGACGTGCTCGCGGCGCTGGCCGCCTGGCTGCGCCGGCCCGGGTCGCGGGTGCTGGACCTCGAGGGCGTGGCCGGCGGCTCCCACCTCGCGGCGGCGCTGCCCGGGCGGGTGCGCCGCGAGGTCGTCGCCGTGGCCCCGTGGGCGCCCCTGGCGGCAGACCCCGGCGAGTGGCTCCGCACCCGGCGGCGGGGCTTCCGCGCCACCCTCCGGAAGGCCACCCGGCGGCTCGAGGAGCAGGCGGTCGCGCACCGGGTGCTCCGGGGCGCCTCCGTCGACGCCGCGCTCGCCACCCTGCGGCGCCTGCACGGCGCGCAGTGGGGCGAGCGGTCCAACTTCCTGGCCGCCTACGACCGGTTCGCGGCGGCCAGCCGGGCCGGGGCGTCGCGCGGCGAGGTCGCTCTCCACGAGCTCGCCGCGGGCGAGGTGGTGGTCGCCGCGGTGAGCTGCTTCGAGCTCGCCGGCCGGGTGAGCCTGTACCAGAGCGGACGGCTGTCCGCGCACCGCTGGCGCAACGCGGCGACCGTCCTGCTCGCCAAGGTCGTCGAGGACGCCTGCCTGCGCGGGTTCACCGAGGTCGACCTCCTGCGGGGCGACGAGCCGTACAAGGCGAACTTCGCCTCGGCCGCACGGGAGGTCGTGCGGCTCCAGGCTGCGCACGGGCCGGCCGGGCGCCTGGCGCTTGCCACGCTCGTCCTCGGCGCCCGGGTGCGGACGCTGGCGGGGCGCCCGCTCCGACGGGCGCTGGTGGGGCGCCCGCTCCGGCGGGTCCGCACGCGGCTACGTCGCCGGCGCGCGCCTCCTGCTCCGCCGGCCGCGGCGGAGGTGGCGCCGCAGGGCGTAGGCGCGCATGGCGGTGACCTTGGCCCGGTCCACCAGCGGTGACTGCCCCGGCCACCTGGGCGACAGGCGCATGCGCCGCAGGCGCGCGTTGAACGCCTGCACCTGTGACTCCCGGTCGGTGTCGGGGGTGAAGAACGTGAGGGTCACCGAGATCGACACCGCGTCCCCGTTGCGCACCCAATGGGGAGTGACCGGCGGGATGTAGACGCCCACGCCCCGCGTCAGGTCGAACGAGACCAGCTCCGGCGGCAGCGCCTCGATGCGTCCGTGGGAGCCGTCCCAGTACCGCACGACCTCGTGCCGCTCGGCCTGGGGAGTCTCGAACCTGCCGAAGGTCAGCCGCTTCTGGCCGTGGACCTGCATGATGAGGCTGTGCTCGATGTCGAAGTGCGCGGGGGTCGTGGAGCTCGGCGACGACACGAACACGAACCCGACCCGCCTGCGCATGTCCATGCCGCGCGCGGCGACGTGGGGCTCGACCTCGTCGAGGCAGTCGTCCATCAGCTTCGCGTACGCCGGGTGCTGCTCGATGTTCAGCAGCGTCAGCCAGGAGCGGTTCTCGTCGAGGTGGCGGATGACGTCCCCGGGCCGGTCGAGCGCGCCGCGGGGCGGCCCTCCCTCCGGGACGAGCAGCGCCTGGTCCGCGGTGTCGTAGATCGTCGAGTCTCTGGGGAGGGCATCGGCCAGGTCGGCGATCGCCTCCAGGGTGAGCAGCGGGTGGTCGGCGAGCGCGTGGCCGAGCTCGACCGGCTGGCGTCGCCGGAACGCCTCGCCGAACCCCGTCCCGTCCAGCGTCATGAGCCCGCCGGCCGGCGTCGGCCCTTCAACCTCGTGACGCCGGGTCCGTGCCATGGGTCACCCCCCTGTTCGTCCTCTCGTACCGTTGGTCAGGCGGAGGGTCGTCCTGCCGGGCGGGCCCCTCGCCGTCGAGGTGGAGCTCCACGACGACGGTGTGGGCGACCCGGCGCAGGTACGACAGCAGAGCGTAGATGAAGACGACGATCCCGGCCATCTCGAGGACCTCCTCGACGTGGGTTGCGACCATGTAGGCGAGGTTGTCCTGTCCGGCCAGGCTCGACACGTGGCCGCCGACCACCTCCACGCCGATGCTGCCACCGACGAACATCGCCCCGGCGAGGAGGAACAGGCGCCTCGTGGCCGCGGGAAGGCGCATGAGGAACCCGCTGAACGCGACGGCGACGGCGACCACCAGGCCGGCTCCGACGACCACCCACGAGAACAGCGTGAACCTGCTGAACGCGCCGAGGTGCACACGGCCGATCAGCTCCTCGTGGAAGCTGAGCAGCTCGTCGAAGGCGAGGCCGAGGAAGATCAGCGACAGCAGCCGCCAGTGACGGCCATGGCGCGGGTCCCCGACCAGCCGCTCCGACCGTGCGATCACCGCCAGCAGGGCCGAGCAGGCGAGGATCGCGACCGCCGAGTAGATGGAGGGGAGGTTCATCTCCTGGTCGACGTCGAACAGGCGCGCGGCGAAGTCGCGCAGGGGGAAGTCGGGCAGGAGGAGCACCGCGAGCCACCCCATGAGGGAGAGGAGCGTCAGGACCGCCACCACGAGCGCCAGGAGGCGCACGACCCTCCCAGGCGACAGGGAGGTGTCGAGCTCCAGCCTCACACCTGCGCCACCGCGCTGGTCGGTCCCCCGGGCGAGATCCATGCCGCGCCTCCTTGAGATGTGCGCCGACGCTCCTGAGTTCCCGTTCCACGGAGATGCCAACCCTGGGCGGACTCGACCCGCAAGACCCCGCTCGAGGCGCATGCCTGGATTGCCATGCCCAATCCTTCCAGATAGGCTCATTTTGCCTGGCTGAGTGAGGGGGAGATATGGGCTCGTTCCTGCGCACCGTCCCGCTGCTGGCCGCAACCCTCGCCCTGTCGGCATGGGTGCCTCCCGTCCCAGCGGCCGCCAGCTCGCCGGACCTGCTCACCAGCCAGATCCACGACGTCCAGGGCGCCTCCCACGTCTCGCCCTTCAACGGCGAGAACGTCTCGGGCGTGGAGGGGGTCGTCACCGTCGAGCGTTCGAGCAGCTTCTGGATGGAGGGCCCCACCCCGGACACCGACGAGGCCACGTCCGAGGGCATCCTCGTCTTCGGCTCTGGGGTCGGCGCGCTCGTCAGCGTGGGAGACCACGTGAGGGTGAGCGGACGGGTGCTCGAGTTCCGGCCCGGCGGCGCGTCGACCGACAACCTGACCACCACCGAGATCACCACGCCGGGACTGAGCGTGGCCGTGCTCTCCAGCGGCAACCCCCTGCCCGCCCCCGCGGTCGTGGGCGCGGGGGGACGGCTCCCGCCCTCGATGGTGATCGAGGACGACGCCACCGGGAGTGTCGAGACCAGCGGGGTCTTCGACCCGGCCTCCGACGGGATCGACTTCTACGAGAGCCTTGAGGGGATGCGTGTCCGGGTCAACGAGGCCGTGGCCGTCGGTCCGAGCAATCAGTTCGGCGAGATCCCGGTGGTCGGCGACCGGGGCGCGCACGCGGGCGTCGACACGGCCCGCGGCGGGATCGTGATCCGCCCGGAGGACTTCAACCCCGAGCGGATCATGCTCGACGACACCCTCCTGCCGACCCCCGTGGTGAACGTCGGGGACGGCTTCACCACGCCCGTCGTGGGGGTCATGGACTACAGCTTCGGCAACTTCAAGCTGAACGTCACCGCCCCGCTCACCCGGGCGGACGGCGGCCTGCGGCGCGAGGCGACCCGCGCTCCGCAGGACCAGGAGATCGTCGTGGGGACCTACAACGTCGAGAACCTCGATCCGAGCGACGGTGGAGCCTTCGCGCGCCACGCCGACCTGATCGTGAACAACCTGCGCTCGCCCGACCTCATCGCGATCGAGGAGGTGCAGGACAACGACGGCGCGACCAACAGCTCCGTCACCGACGCCTCGGTCACCTGGAACCTGCTGATCGGCGCGATCCGGGCCGCCGGCGGGCCGGACTACCAGCACCGCCAGATCGACCCGGTGGACGACCAGGACGGCGGCCAGCCAGGCGGCAACATCCGGGTCGGCTTCCTGTTCCGAACCGACCGCGGCCTCAGTTTCGTCGACCGCCCCGGCGGCGACCCCACCACCGCGGCCACCGTGGTCCCCCACCCCTCCGGGTCCCGACTGTCGTCCAGCCCGGGCCGGGTCGACCCCCAGGATCCGGCGTTCGTGGACACTCGCAAGTCACTGGCTGGCGAGTTCCGCATGCACGGCAAGAAGGTGTTCGTGGTCGCCAACCACTTCAGCTCCAAGGGCGACGACGACCCGCTGTTCGGCCGGTGGCAGCCGCCGGTCCGCTACAGCGAGCAGGCCCGCCACGCCCAGGCGCAGGTCGTCAACGACTTCGTGGACCAGATCCTGGCGGTCGACCCCGGGGCGAACGTGGTCGTGCTCGGGGACGTCAACGACTTCGAGTTCTCCGAGACGGTCCAGCTCCTCGAAGGCGGCGTGCTCACGACGCTGATGGACGTCCTGCCCAAGGCCGAGCGCTACTCGTACGTGTTCGAGGGCAACTCGCAGGTGCTCGACCAGATCCTGGTGAGCGACAACCTGCTCGGGAACTTCCCGATCGAGTACGATCCGGTGCACGTCAACGCGGAGTTCGCCGACCAGGCCTCGGACCATGACCCGCAGGTGGCTCGTCTGGACCTGCGAGGGGAGCCGACACCCAGGTAGCCGCGAAGAGGCAGGCGTCGGCGCGGCGCCGCGGCGGCGGTCGGCTGCTCACACCGGTGTCTTGCTCACACCGGTGCTTTGCTCATACTGCTGCCTTGCTCGCAACGGTGCCTACTGACGAGCTGTGTCGCGGTCTCCTGGCAGGCTCCAGCCCCACGGCGACTGCCGAGAACTCGTCGACCTGGGTTCGATAGGGTTCCTACTCGGTCTACATGGGTTCCCACTCGGTCTACAAGGGTTCCTACTCGGTCTACGCGGAGATAGCCCCGGTTGAGGTGCGATCGGGTATTGACTTGCCACACAAACAGTCGTACACAGATAGAAACGCAGATCCGACCGACGGAGAACCACATGTATGCGGAGCAGCGGCAGCAGCGCATCGTGGAACTGGCCCGCAGCGCCGGGCGGGTCGACGTCGCCGCCCTGGTGGCCGAGTTCGAGGTGACCGCTGAGACCGTCCGCCGGGACCTGACGGCGCTCGAGCGCCACGGCGTCCTGCGCCGTGTCCACGGCGGCGCCATCCCGGTCGAGCGGCTGGGGTTCGAGCCCGGCCTGGCCGCCCGCGACGCCGTCATGACCGAGGAGAAGGAACGGATCGCCAAGGCAGCCCTGGCGGAGCTGCCCACCGAGGGCTCGGTGCTCCTGGACGCCGGGACCACCACCGCCCGCCTGGCCGAGCTGCTGCCCGGCGACCGGGACCTGACCGTGGTGACCAACGCGCTGCCGATCGCGCTCACCCTGTCGGTCCGTCCGGGGCTCACCCTGCGGCTGCTCGGCGGCCGGGTGCGCGGCCGGACGCTGGCCGCGGTCGACGACTGGGCCCAGCGGGACCTGCGGGAGATCTACGTCGACGTGGCGTTCGTCGGCACCAACGGCATCTCGCTCAAGCGCGGGCTGACCACGCCCGACCCGGCCGAGGCGGCCGTCAAGCGGGCCATGATCGCCGCCGCGAGGCGGGTGGTGGTGCTCGCCGACCACACCAAGGTCGGCTCCGACCACTTCGCCAGATTCGGGGACTTGGAAGACGTCGACCTGCTGGTCACCGACTCCGGGCTGGGCGCCGCCCAGGCCGCCGGGCTCGAGACGGCCGGCCTGGAGGTGGTGCGCGCATGATCGTCACCCTGACACCGAACCCGAGCGTCGACCGGACGATCGAGGTGGATGCCCTGGTACGAGGGGCGGTGCTGCGGGCCCAGGCCTCGCGCGTCGACCCGGGCGGCAAGGGAGTCAACGTGTCCCGGGCGCTGGCCGCCAATGCGCGCAAGACGTACGCCGTGCTGCCGGCCGGAGGCTGGGAGGGCGACCAGCTGGCCGCCCTGCTCACCCCGGAGGACGTCCCGGTCATGCTGGTCCCGGTCAGCGGCTCGATCCGTGCCAACGTCAGCGTGGTCGAACCGGACGGCACCGTGACCAAGCTGAACGAGCCCGGCCCCACCTTGAGCGAGGCCGAGCTCGAGGCGGTCACCGCCGCCACCGTGGCGGCCGCGGCCGATGCCGACTGGGTGGCCGTGTCCGGAAGCCTCCCGCCCGGCACGCCCGTCGACTTCTACGCCCGCCTGATCCAGCGGCTCGGCCCGGCCTCGGTCCGGGCCGCGGTCGACACCAGCGGCCCGCCGCTGGTCGCCGCCCTGGCGGCCGGCCCGGACCTCATCAAGCCCAACCGGGAGGAGCTGGCCGAGGCGGCGGGCCGGCCGGTGACCACGCTCGGCGAAGCCGTCACCGCCGCCGAGGAGCTGCGTCGCCGCGGTGCCCGCGCGGTGCTGGCCAGCCTCGGCGCGGATGGCGCGCTGCTGGTCGACGCCACCGGAGCCGTGCACGGTGAGGCCCGGGTGGACCGGCCGCGAAGCGCCGTCGGCGCCGGCGACGCGCTGCTGGCCGGCTTCCTGGCCGGCGGCGGCAGCGGGCCCGAGGCCCTGGCCGAGGCGCTCGCCTGGGGCGCCGCCGCCGCCAGCCTGCCCGGCAGCCGGATGCCCCGGCCGGGCGACCTCGACCCGGCCGCCGTCCGGATCTCGACCCGCTTCGACCCCGACCAACCCCTGAAGGAACGGAGCTGAGCCCATGGCGGATCTCATCACCCCCGACCTCGTCGACCTCGACCTGACCGCCGTCGACCGCCACCAGGCGACCCGCTCGCTGGCCGAGCGGCTCCAGGCGGCCGGGCGCGTCACCGACCTCGACGGCTTCCTGGCCGACGTGCGTGCCCGGGAGGCGCAGATGCCGACCGGGATCGAAGGTGGCATCGGCATCCCGCACGCCCGCTCGGCGCACGTCACCGAGCCGACGCTCGGCTTCGGGCGCAGCGCGGCCGGGATCGACTTCGGCTCCGACGATGGCCCGGCCGACCTGATCTTCCTCATCGCCGCCCCCGAGGGCGGCGGCGCCGAGCACATGAACATCCTCGCCTCCCTGGCCAGGAGGCTCATCCACGCCTCCTTCAAGGAGGCGCTGCGCACCGCCCCCGACCCGGAGGCCGTCGTCAACCTCGTCAAGAAGGAGGTGCTGGGACAGTGAAGATCGTCGCGGTCACGTCATGTCCCACGGGAATCGCCCATACCTACATGGCGGCCGAGGCGCTCGAGCAGGCCGCCAAGGACGCCGGGCACGAGCTGAAGGTCGAGACCCAGGGCGCGGCTGGCGCCGAGCCGCTGCCCCCCGAGGACATCGCCAACGCCGACGCGGTCGTGTTCGCCGCCGACGTCGAGGTCCGCAACCGCGAGCGCTTCGCCGGCAAGCCGCTCGTCCAGACGTCGGTCAAGCGCGCCATCAACGACGCTCCCGGCGTGCTCGCCGAGGTCGAGACGGCCGCCGAGCGCGGCGTGACGGCCGCCCCGGCCACCGCAGGGCCGGCCGAGTCGGTGGTCGCCGATACCGCGCCGGCGATGGCCACCAAGGTCGACCAGCAGGCCCACCTGGGAGTCCGGCTGCGCGGCTGGCTGATGACCGGCGTCAGCTACATGATCCCGTTCGTCGCCGCCGGAGGGATCCTGATCGCGCTCGCCTTCCTGCTCGGCGGCCCCGAGGTCGCCAACAAGGTCAACGGCGGGACCTTCGAGGGCGTCGATTACGGGCAAGGGGTCGCCGACCTGTCCAAGCTGGTCGTCCAGGCCGGCTGGGCGGGGCTGCTGTTCAAGATCGGCGCGACCGCGTTCTTCATGCTGGTGCCGATCCTTGCCGGCTTCATCGCCTACGCCATGGCCGACCGGCCGGGCCTCGTCCCCGGCATCGTCGCCGGCCTGCTCGCCAACGAGATCGGCGCCGGCTTCCTCGGCGGGCTCGTCGGCGGCCTGCTCGCCGGCGCGATCGTCATGGCCATCAAGCGGGTCAAGGTGCCGCGCGGGGTCGCCGGCATCATGCCGGTGGTGGTCATCCCGCTCGTGTCCGCGCTGGTCGTCGGCGCGCTCATGCTGGTCGTGGTCGGCCAGCCGATCGCGGCGGCGACGGAGGGGCTGACCAACTGGCTGAACGGCCTGTCCGGCACCAACGCCGTCGTGCTCGGCGTGCTGATCGGCCTGATGATGGCCTTCGACATGGGCGGCCCGGTGAACAAGGTCGCCTACGCCTTCGGCCTGGCCAGCCTGGCCAGCGGCAACCTCGAGGTGATGGCCGCCGTCATGGCCGCCGGCATGACCCCGCCGCTCGGCCTGGCGCTCGCCACCGTGGTCCGCCCCAAGCTGTTCACCGGGGCCGAGCGGCAGGCCGGGGAGGCCGCCTGGCTGCTCGGGGCGTCGTTCATCACCGAGGGGGCGATCCCCTTCGCCGCCGCCGACCCGATCCGGGTGATCCCGTCGCTGATGCTCGGCAGCGCCGTCACCGGTGGCCTCTCCATGGTGTTCGGCTCCACGTCGCGAGCGCCGCACGGCGGCATCTGGGTGATCGGGCTGGTCGGCAGGCCCCTGCTGTACCTGGTCGCCATCGTCGCGGGGACGCTCGTGACCGCGGTCGCGGTGGTCGTGGCCAAGTCGATCGGGCGCCGGGTTCCCGCCGAGGCCGAGCCGGCCGTCGTGCCGACCGGGACTGCGACGGCCAGCAGGTAGCACAGTCGCGCAGGTGGCGCGATCAGACGACGGTGCCCTCCGGTGGTCCCAGCTCCCGGAGGGCACCGTCCCAACCAAGAGGGTACCGCCCTCAACCCCAACGAAGAGGCACCATCCCAACGAAGAGGGCACCGTCACAACAAGGAGGTACCTGGTATGGGAGCGACTCGACGGGTCGTCGTCGGCTCCAAGGTCGGGCTGCACGCCCGCCCGGCCGCGCTGTTCGTGCAGACCGCCAGCAAGCTGCCTGTCAGGGTGACGGTCGCCAAGGAGGGCGGCGACCCCGTCGACGCCCGTAGCATCCTGGCCGTGCTCGGCCTGGACATCCGCGGCGGCCAGGAGATCATCCTCGTCGCCGAGGGCGACGGCGCCGAGCAGGCCCTCGACGAGCTGGCCGCCCTGGCGGCCAAGGACCTGGACGCCCCCGATGCCGGCTGAGCTGCAGGGTGTCGGGGTGAGCCCCGGCGTCGTCGTCGGGCCTGTCGCCCGCGTCGGCGGCGAGGTTCCCGTGCCCCCTGAGGGCGGCGCGGCGGCCGACCCCGACACCGAGGCGCGGGCCGCTGCCGAGGCCCTTCAGGCGGTCGCCCACGACCTGGAAGCCAGGGGCCAGGCCGCCGGCGGGGAAGCGGAAGCGGTGCTCCAGGCCCAGTCGATGATGGCAAGGGACCCCGGCCTCGCCGACCAGGTCGAGCAGTACGCCCGCGGCGGGCGCACGGCCGCCCGCGCCGTCTACGAGGCGTTCGGGGTGTACCGCAAGCTCCTCGGCGGGGCCGGGGACTACATGGCGGCCCGGGTCGCCGACCTCGACGACATCAGGGACCGGACCGTCGCCCGGTTGCTCGGCGTGCCCATGCCGGGCGTGCCCGACCCCGGCCACCCGTTCGTGCTGGTCGCCCGCGACCTCGCCCCGGCCGACACGGCCACCCTGCGCCGCGACCGCGTGCTCGCCCTCGTCACCGAGGAAGGCGGCCCGACGAGCCACACCGCGATCCTTGCCAAGTCCATGGGCGTGCCCGCCGTGGTCGCCTGCGCGGGCGCCACCGGGCTGCCCGACGGCGTCCGCGTGATCGTCGACGGCGGCGCCGGCCAGGTGGTGGTGGACCCGGACCAGGCGCGGGTCCAGGCCGCCGAGGCTCGGGCCAGGTCCTTGGAGGAAGCCCGGGCGGCATTCGTCGGCCTGGGCCGGACCAGCGACGGTCACCACGTCGACCTGCTCGCCAACGTCGGCGGCCCGGGCGACGTGGAGGCTGCGGTGGCCGCCGGCGCCGAAGGCGTCGGCCTGTTCCGCACCGAGTTCCTCTTCCTGGACCGCGCCGACCCGCCCCCGGTCGAGGAGCAGGCCGCCGCCTACCGGGCCGTGCTCGACGCCTTCCCGGGTGGCAAGGTCGTCATCCGCACCCTGGACGCCGGCGCCGACAAGCCGCTGGCCTTCCTCGACCTGGGCGACGAGCCCAACCCAGCCCTGGGCGTGCGCGGCCTGCGGGCCTTCCGCCGCCGGCCCGAGCTGCTCACCGCCCAGCTCGACGCGATCGGGCAGGCCGCCGCCGGCAGCCAGGCGGATGTCTGGGTCATGGCCCCCATGGTGGCCACGACCGACGAAGCCAGGTGGTTCTGTGGCCAGCTCCGCGACCGGCCGGTCGCCAAGGCAGGCGTGATGATCGAGATCCCGGCGGCCGCTCTCACCGCCGACGCCATCCTCGACGAGGCCGACTTCGCCAGCCTCGGCACCAACGACCTCGCCCAGTACGCGTTGGCGGCCGACCGGATGGTCGGGGCGCTCGCCGCCCTGCAGAGCCCCTGGCAGCCCGGCCTGCTCAAGCTGGTCGCGATGACCGCGGCGGCCGGCCAGGCCGCCGGCAAGCCGGTCGGGGTCTGCGGCGAGGCGGCCGGCGACCCGGTGCTGGCCCTGGTGCTCGTCGGCCTGGGCGTGACCAGCCTGTCGATGGCCCCGTCAGCCATCGCGGACGTGCGGATGCTGCTCGGCCGGCACACCCTCGACGACTGCCGGCGACTGGCCGATGAGGCCCTGGGCGCCCCCGACGCGGCCACCGCCCGCGAGCGGGTGCGCGGCGCCACCCCGATCCTCGAGGAGCTCGGGTTGTAGCCGGCCCGCGCCTCAGCGCAACCGGCGGAAGCACTGGCGCACGTCGCCGCCGAGGTCGCCGCCGAGCGGACAAACGCTCACGTCCGCGGTGGTGGAGGCGGTGGACGCATCCGCGCGCTGGCCGACCGGCTCGGGCGTGCGACGCAGTGACGTCGTGCTCCCGCGCGGTGCTGTCGTGGCGTGGGCCGGCGTCTGGCAAACTCCTGGGCCGGGCGACGTGGAGGCCGACCGGCCGGGAGGACCGAGGCAAGGAGGTAGGATGCGCGTGCTGCTGATCGGCCCGCCCGGGGCGGGCAAGGGAACCCAGGCGAGCCGGATCGCCGCCCACTTCGACCTCACCCGGATCGCCACCGGGGATGCGCTGCGCGAGGAGGTCGCCGCCGGCACCGAGCTCGGCCGGACCGCCAAGGCCTACATGGACCGCGGCGACCTCGTCCCCGACCAGCTGGTCATCGCCATGACCCGCGACCGGGTGGTCCGAGCCAACACCGCGGGCGGCTACATCCTGGACGGCTACCCGCGCACGCTCGTCCAGGCCGAGGCCGCCTACCGCTGGGCCAAGGCACGCGGGGTGCCGTTCGACCTGACCTTGTTCTTCGAGATCGGCGAGGAGCAGCTGCTGGCCCGCCTGGCCGGCCGGGCCAGCCAGGAGCACCGCAGCGACGACACCCAGCACACCATCCGCCACCGCCTCGAGGTGTTCCGGGACCAGACCCTGCCGCTGGTCGACTTCTACCGGCAGCGCGGCATCCTGGTCCGCGTCGAAGCGGTCGGCCCGGTCGACGCCATCAGCGAGCGGATCCTGGCCGCGCTCCACTGGCACAAGGCCAACGCCCTGGCCGCCGGTGCCGACCGGCCCGAGTGGGCTTTCGGCCCGAACGACGGCTGACACGGCCCCGGCCCCGCGCACCGCCTCGGCCGAACCCCGAAGGTGTCGTCGGGCCGGTCAGATGGAGGCGGCCGCGTCGGTGACCAGCTCGGCCAGGCTCGGGTGCACGTGGGCGACCCGGGCCAGGTCGAGGTAGCCCGCCTCGAGCTCCATGGCCAGGGCGACCAGGGCGATCACCTCGCTGGCGCCCACGCCGACCATGTGGGCGCCGAGGATCTCGCCGAACTCGGCGTCGACCACGAGCTTGAGGGCGCCGGCGGCCTGGTCCAGGGTGAGCGCGCGCGGGCTGGCGGCCAGGTCGGCGAACCCGACCGCGACCTCGACGCCGCGCGCGGCCGCCTCGGCTTCGGTGAGGCCGACCGCGGCCAGCTCGGGGCGGGTGTTGACGCTGCGGGGCAGGCGCTCCTCGCGGACCTTCACCGACCCGCCCAGGGCGTTGGCGGCGGCCGCCTCGCCCTGGGCGCTGGCCCGGTTGGACAGCCAGCGCGGCCCGGTCACGTCCCCGGCCGCCCACACCCCGGGCAGGCTGGTCCGGCAGAGGGCGTCGACCTCGAGACCGGGCAGGTTGGGCTCGCGGGTGTCGGCCGACAGGGTGGCCTGGGCGGGGGCGTCGGGGGCGTCCGCGACGAAGGCCACCCCCCGCTCCTCGAGCGCGAGCTGCACGAACCCGGCCAGGTCGGCGTCTTCGTCGGGCAGCACGCGCCCGTCGGGGGCGACCACGGTCACGCGGCTCCCGGCCGCGGCGAACAGGTCGGCCCACTCCAGCGAGAACCGCCCGGCCCCGAGCACCAGCAGGCTGCCGGGCACCGCGGCCAGTCCCATCGCCGCGTCGTTGGACAGCGCGCCCGGGGGCGCGACCGACCGGGCGCCGGCGGCGACCACGGCCGGGACGCCCTCGTAGCCGTCGACCCCGCCGGGTCCCAGCGTTGCCGCGCGCTGCTCCACCGCGACCCGGGCGTAGGCGAGCCGGGCGCGGACCCCGGTGGCGACCGCCTCGCTGGCCCGCGACGCCCAGGCCTGGACGCGGTCCCAGGCCAGGGCGGGGTCGCCCGCCTCGACCCCGAGCGCGGCGGCCCGGCGCAGCGCCAGCAGCAGGCCGGCCGAGGTGTGGTAGGCGGCCGAGGGGATGCAGCCGGCATGGACGCAGGTGCCGCCGAGCAGGCCGCGCTCGACCACGACGACGTCGGCGCCCGCGCGCCGGCCGGCCAGCGCCGCGGCCACCCCGGCCGGCCCGCCGCCCACCACCACCAGGTCAGCCACTGCCGGCCTCCACCGGGTCAGCCCTGCCAGACACCACCAGGTCAGCCCTGCCGGGCACCATCCGCTCAGCCACGCCGGGCACCATCCGCTCAGCCACGCCGGGCACCATCCGCTCAGCCACGCCGGGCACCATCCGCTCAGCCACTGCCGGCCGCCGCCGCGAGGGTGGCCCGGATGTCGACCACCCGGGGGCCGGTCAGGGTGACGGTCGCGCTCGCCTGGCCGTGCACGGCCAGCTCCCGCTCGCCGTCGAGCGCGACCGTGCGGGCGCCGCCGCCGAGCGTGACCGGCTCGCCGAGCGCGAGCAGCCGCCAGCCGGCGACCGGGACCCGCGCCACCACGCCGGGCGCGACCGCGGCGACCACCTCGGGCCCGTCCCCGAGCTCGACGTACAGCCCGGCGGGCTCGGCGGGGGCGAGGGGGCGGAGCTGGCCGCCGATGGCCGACAGGCCGACCGACCAGGGCTCGGCCCGGGTCAGCACCAGCGCCAGGACCCGTCCCGGGTCCCAGATGGCTCTGGCCCCGACGAACGGGTCGGTGCAGGCGGCGGCGTCGATCAGCGCGAAGTCGGCCGTCCCGGTCGCCTCGACCTCGACGCGCTTGACCCTGGTGGCCACCCGGTCCGGCTCGACCGCGCCGGTCGCGACCAGCCCGGCGGCGAGCCCGGCCACGGTGCCGTCGACCATGGTCGGGAACACGTTGTTGGTGCCGGTGGAGACCGCCACCAGCGGCACGTCGCCGCAGGCGGCGGCCACCGCCCGGTTGGTCCCGTCGCCGCCCAGGGTGACGATCGCGCCCACCCCGGCGGCGGCGAGCAGGCCGGCGGCGATGGTGGAGTCCGACGCCCAGCCGTGGGCCCGGTGGCCGAGCGGCTCCATGGCGACCGGCGGGCGGCCGCCGTCGACCGCGGCGGCCACGATCCCGGCGTTGTCGGCCAGGTACACCACCGTGTCGACCCCGGCCGCGGCCAGGCCGTGGAGCACCCGGCGGACGATCGAGGCCTTCTCGTGGTTGGGCACCACCGACGCGTGGGCGGTGAGCCGGCGGATGTCCCGCCCCGCCGCAGGGTTCGCGATCAGGCCGACCGTCGCGGACATCGCCGTCGGACCATCTGTCTATGCGCCGGTGCGCAGGCGCTCGTCGAGCCCTTGCAGGAAGCGGGCGGCGGGGGCGCCGTCGACGATCCGGTGGTCGAAGGTGAGCGACAGCCACAGCAGGGGCCGGACCTCGACCCGGCCCTGGACCACCACCGGCTTGTCCACGATCCGGCCGACCCCGAGGATCGCGCACTGGGGTGGGTTCACGATCGGGGTGAACGCGTCGGCGCCGAAGCTGCCCAGGTTCGAGATGGTGAACGTGCCGCCCTCGACCTCGTCCAGGGACAGGGTCCCGGCCTGGGCCTTGGCGGCCAGGTCGGCCCGGTCCCTGGCGATCTCGGCCAGCGGGCGGCGGCCGGCGTCGCGGATGACCGGTACGATCAGCCCGTCGTCCAGGGCCACGGCCACGCCCATGTGGACCGTGTCGGGCACGACGATGCCCTGCTCGGTCAGGGTGGCGTTCAGCAGCGGATGCTCGCCGAGCAGGCCGGCGACGGTCTGGACGAGCAGGTCGGTGTAGGTCAGGCGGAGCCCGGTGGCCGCCTCGAACCCGGCCGCCAGCGCGGCCCGCCTGGCCACCAGGCCGCCGGCCTCGACCTCCCGCGCGATGGTGACCTGGGCGGTGGTGCGCAGGCTCTCGGTGAGCCGCTCGGCAACGACCTTGCGGATCCCCACGAACGGCACGACGCGTCCGGACGGGGCTTGGGGAGCCGCCGAGGGTTCGGCCACGCCGGCCGCCGCTCCTGGTCCGGCCTCCGCGCCGGCCCCGGCCGCGCCGGCCCCGGCCGCGCCGGCCGCCGCCGCCGGTCCGGCCACGGCGGTGCCGGCCTCGGCGGCCTCGGCGAACGCCTCCACGTCGTCGACCATGATCCGCTTGCCGGGAGTGCCCGGCTGGACCAGGGCGATGTCGACCCCCAGCTCCTTGGCGCGGCGCCGGGCGGCCGGCGACGCCGGTGCCGGCGCTCCCCCGCCTCCCTCCCCGGCCACCCCGGCACCCGTGGCCGGGGTGGCGCCCGACACGGCAGGGACGGCGCCCGGCTGGGCCGGAGCGGCGGCCGGCGTGGCCGGCTCCCCGGCCGGCGGGAACTGGTCACCCTCGGCGCCGATCAGCGCGAGCAGCGCCCCGACAGGCAGCTCGCGGCCGGACTCGGCCACCACCCGGCCGAGGACGCCGGACGCGGGCGCGGGCACGACCGCGGTGATCTTCTCGGTGGACACCTCAAGCAGGTCGGCGCCCTCCTCGACCGGGTCGCCCTCCCCCCTCAGCCACCTGGTCACGGCGCCCTTCTTCATCGCCATGCCGAGCTTCGGCATCCGCACCTCGGTGATCATCGCGCTGCCCGGCTCAAAGGGTGGCCCGCACCGCCTCGGCGATCCGTTGCGGGGTGGGGATGTAGAAGTCCTCGAGCACCGGCGAGAACGGCACCGGGGTGTGCGGGGCGGTCACGAGCTGGGGTGGGGCGTCCAGGTGGTCGAAGGCGCGCGAGGCGGCCAGCGCCGCGATGTCGGTGGCCATGGAGCAGCGCGGGTTGTCCTCGTCGACCACGACCAGGCGGCCGGTCTTGGCCACCGAGGCAAGGATCGCCTCGTCGTCAAGGGGGGACAGGGTGCGCGGGTCCACGACCTCGACGTCGATCCCGTCGCCGGCCAGCGTGTCGGCCGCCTCGAGGGCCAGATGCACCATCCGGCCGATGGCGACCACCGTGGCGCCGTCGCCGGCGCGCTTGACGTCGGCCCGGCCCAGCTCCACCACGTACTCGCCCTCGGGCACCTCGCCGGCGACGTCGTAGAGGAGCTTGTGCTCGAAGAACATGACCGGGTCGTCGTCGCGGATCGAGGCGGCGAGCAGCCCCTTGGCGTCGGCCGGGGTGGAGGGGACGACCGTCTTCAGCCCCGGCATGTGGGTGAACACCGAGTAGTGGCAGCCCGAGTGCTGCCCGGCGGCCCGGAAGCCGGCGCCGATCATCGTGCGGATGACCATGGGCACCCGCGCCCGGCCGCCGAACATGTACCGCAGCTTGGCGCCCTGGTTGAAGATCTGGTCCATGCACACGCCGAAGAAGTCCACGAACATCAGCTCGGCGACCGGGCGCAGCCCGGTCGCGGCCGCGCCCACGGCGGCGCCGATGAACCCGGACTCCGAGATCGGCGTGTCGAGCACGCGGTCGCGGCCGAACCGCTGCACCAGGCCCTTGGTGACCCCGAGGACCCCGCCCCAGGCGTCCTCCCGCTCGAACCCGGGGACGGTGGCGCCCCCGGCCACGTCCTCGCCCATGAGCAGCACGTCGGGGTCGCGCTCCATCTCGAGGGCCAGGGCCTCGTTGATCGCCTCCCGGAAGGTGATGGTGCGGGTGGTGACGGCCATGGCGGACCCCCTTTACCGGTAGGCGACGTACACGTCGGTGAGCGTGTCCTCGGGCGGCGGCTGCGGGCTCTGCTCGGCGAACGCGATCGCCTCGTCGACCGCGGCCTCGGCGGCCAGGTCGCGCTCCTCGACCTGCTCGGCGGTGAGCAGCCCGCGCTCCACCGCCTGCTTGGCGAAGAAGGTCAGCGGGTCGTGCTCGCGGTAGGCGGCCGACTGCTCGGCGGTCCGGTAGGTGACCTGGTCGCCCTCGAAGTGCCCGAAGTACCGCCAGGTCTTGGCCTCGATCAGGCTGGGGCCTTCGCCCCGGCGGGCGCGGGCGACCGCCTCCCCGGCCGCCTCGTACATGGCGATCACGTCGTAGCCGTCGACCGAGATGCCGGGGATGTTGTAGGAGGCGGCGCGGTCGGCGATGGTCGACGCCGCGCAGTGGTAGCCGACCGGGGTGGACTCGGCGAAGCCGTTGTTCTCGGCCACGAAGACCACCGGCAGCTTCCAGATCGCGGCCAGGTTCATGCCCTCGTGGGTGGTGCCCTGCTCGGCGGCGCCGTCGCCGAAGAAGCAGACGCAGACCGCGCCGGTGCCCTTGTGCTTGGCGGTCAGGCCCGCCCCGCAGGCAAGCGGCGGGCCGCCCCCGACGATCCCGTTGGCGCCGAGCATCCCGCGGGACACGTCGGCGATGTGCATCGAGCCGCCCTTGCCCTTGCAGGAGCCGTCCACCCGGCCGAACAGCTCGGCCATCATCGGGCCGAGCTCGACGCCCTTGGCGATGCAGTGCCCGTGCCCGCGGTGGGTGGAGGTGATGAAGTCCCTGTCCTCCAGGTGGGCGCAGGCCCCGACCGCGACCGCCTCCTCGCCGGCATACAGGTGCACGAACCCGGGGATCTTTCCGTCGGCGAACAGCTTCGCCACCCGCTCCTCGAAGGCCCGGATGCGCACCATCCGGTCGTAGAGCCAGAGGGCCTTGTCCTGGGTCAGCTCCATGGCGTCCCTCCCCGCGCCGGTGCCTGGACGTCCCGCGCGACCGGGTGCGCATCCGGGCCGTCCGTAAGGAGCCTAGGGTGTCACGTTGCGGAGGGACTGGACAGGGGGTGGTCGTCCGAGGAGGCGGCGCTACGGTGCCCAGGCCGCAAGTCCTGCGCCGGCGGCCTGGCCCCGGGCACCAGCGCCTCGAGGAGCTGCCGGGTGGCCGCGGCGACCTCCTCGACCGCCGCGGTGAAGGCCGGCTCGTTCACCCGCGACGGGTGCCGGTAGCCGCTGACCTTGCGGACGAACTGCAGGGCGGCGGCCTGGATCTCCTCGTCGGTGGCTTCTGCCTGCGGGGCGCGGAGCGTCTTGATGCTGCGGCACATGCAGCCACGGTACCCCCGCGGGACCCGGGCGGGCCACTCGAAGCCTCCGTTGCGGTCACGGCTGCGGCCGTTGCGGTCACGGCTGCGGGGAGGGTACCGGGCGGCGCAGGATGCGGGCGGCCAGCGCTTCGCCCTGGCCGATGGCGCCGAGGCCGACCAGCAGGTGCAGGACCTGGACCAGCCAGTGGACCGAGCCGGGCAGCAGCCGGTCCTGGGTGAGCCCGAGGACCGGCACGACCAGGCCCCAGACCACGGCCAGGGCGACCAGGCCGGGCTGCACGCCGGCCCGGGCGGCCAGGGCCGCCATGACCCACAGCGACAGCACGAGCACGAAGCCGAGCAGCATGTGGAGCGCGATCAGGCCGCGGGCGTTGCCGGTCCAGAACAGCACGCCCAGCACGACCTGCACGAGCCCGGTGAGCCGGATGAGCGTGCGGACGATGGTGGTGGCGGTTCTCATGGATGCCTCCTGGCGTCGAAGGGGGGAGACGGCCGCCTCGCCTGCGATGCTGCCGCGCCACCCGGCAGCCGTCGTCGGGTGGGCGGAGGCTTCCGTGCTGCGCCGTGGGACGCAGGCGCGGGCGGTCCGGCTACGCCCGCCGTGGTACGGGCGCCACCCGCCGGCGACCGATGACGGGACCGGGCCGATGGCCTACCGTGCCTGCATGAGCATAAGCGACGCCCCGAGGAGGCCGCGGGCCGGCTGGCCGCGGCTGCTCGAGGGCTGGCCGGGCGACGTGGCCGCCGCCCTGGTGGCCGGCGTGGTCCAGCTCATGGGCACGTCCTTCGCGGCGCAGAACCAGCCGCTCCGCAGGCCGCCGGCCTGGCCGCCTGGCTGCTGGTGCTTGGCACCGGTGCCGAGGTCCTCCGGGTGCGGCGCGCCTACCTCCGCGCCACCGAGCAGCGGGCCGTCGAGGCCGAGCGGACCCGGGAGGAGGAGGCCCGGCGCCGGGCCAGCGAGGAGCGGCTGCGCATCGCCCGGGAGCTGCACGACGTGCTCGCCCACAACATCTCCCTGATCAACGTGCAGTCCGGGGTCGCCCTGCACCTGATCGACGAGCGGCCCGAGCAGGCCCGCACCGCGCTGGTCGCGATCAAGCAGGCCAGCAAGGACGCGCTGCGCGAGGTGCGCTCGACCCTCGGCGCGCTGCGCGAGGTCGACGAAGAGCCGCCCCGCTCCCCCACGCCGAGCCTCGCCCGCCTGGACGACCTGGCCGCCCGGGTCGCGGTGGCCGGGCTCGAGGTGCGCACGCGGGTCGCGGGCGAGGCCCGGCCGCTGCCCGCCGGCGTCGACCTGGCCGCCTTCCGGATCGTGCAGGAGGCGCTGACCAACGTGGCCCGCCACGCCGGGCCGGCCACCGCGACCGTGCAGGTCACCTACGGCGAGCGCGACCTCACCGTGCAGGTCGACGACGACGGCGGCGGCGCGCCCGGGGAAGCCGCCCCGGGCGGCAGCGGCATCCTGGGCATGCGCGAGCGCGCCGCCGCCCTCGGCGGCGAGCTCGAGGCCGGCGACGGCGAGGAGGCGGTGCGGCTGGCGTCGGCGCTGGTGCCCGACGTTGTGCTCATGGACATCCGCATGCCCGGGCTCGACGGCCTGGCCGCGACCAGGATGATCGCGGCCGACGACCGGCTCGACCGGGGCACGCCCGGGCTGCGCCGCCTACCGTGGGTGCGGTAGCGCGGCCGGGAGGGCTGCCGCAGAAGGCGTAGCCAGAGAGCCGCCTGCCGGCCGACGACGCACGACGGCCGGCCCGTCACCATGGGTGCAGCCTCGCCGCGGCCCGCCCGACCCGGGGGTGCCGCACCGGCGAGGCCAGCACGAGGAGGCTCACATGGACGCGACCAGCATGATCGTCGACACCCACACCGGCGTGGAGCGCGCCTTCGCAACCTACGACCAGGCCGAGGGCAGCCGCCGCCGCCAGTACCTGGCGGTGCGGGCCATTTCCGACGCCCTCGCCGCCCACGCGGCGCTCGAGCAGGAGCTGCTCTACCCGGCCCTGCGCGAGCAGACCGGCCGCCACGACGCCGAGATCGAGCGCCAGCTCGAGCAGGCGCACCTGCTGGACCTGCTGCTGATCGAGCTCGGCGGCATGGTCCCGGGCGACCACCGCTACGACGCCAAGGTGCGGCTGCTGCTGGAGCTGTTCCGCCAGCACGCCCGCGACCAGGAGCTGTTCCTGGTCCCGGAGCTGCGCCGGCGGCTGGACGCCGAGCAGCGCGAGCGGCTCGGCGGCGAGCTGGCCGAGCGGGTCGGGCAGCTCGTGGGACGGTGAGGCCGGTGGCGCGCACCGCGACCCGGCTGGTGCTGCTCGCGCTCGGGCTGGTGCTGCTCGCCGGCTGCGCGGGCGGGGACGGGGCGGACGCCCAGCCGGTCAAGGGTGTGACCGAGGTGGCCGCCAGGCAGAACAAGTTCACCCCGCAGGCGATCCAGGTGCCGGCCGGCACCACCGTCACCTGGAGGTTCCAGGACGGCCAGGTGCCCCACGACGTCAAGGGCGCCGGCCTCGACTCCGGCAAGCCCAGGGCCGAGGGCGCTTACGCCCACGCCTTCGACCAGCCCGGCACCTACGGCTACCGCTGCACCCTGCACCCGGGCATGACCGGCAAGGTCGTGGTCACCGCCGGGTGACGTCCGGCCCTGGCCCACCCGAGCCGCCGGCGGCTGCTCAGCCGGGCTCGACCACGCGCCCGTCGCTGCTCGAGGCCTGGGCGGCCTCGATCACCCGGATGGTGTCGGCGGCCTCCCCGGCCGGGACCGGCACCGGGCCGCCGTCCAGGATCGCGCCGGCGATCCCGGCGTAGTACGCCTCGTACGACCCGGGCAGGGCCTCCACCCGGGCCACCACCGGCAGGCCGCCGAGGTCGGTGGTCAGGGTGCCGTACCGGTCCTCGCGGTCGCGCCCCCAGCCCGGGTCGCCCGGGCGGCGCCCCTGGCGCAGGGCCGCCTCCTGGCCGTCGATGCCGTGCATGGCGAACGACCCGCGGTCGCCGTGGACCTCGAAGCGGGGCCCGGTGGCGCGCACCAGCGAGCCGGCGTGCAGGATCACCCGCAGCGGGCCGTAGCCGAGCACCAGGTGGACGTAGTCGTCGGCGGTGGCGCCCGGGCGCTGGGCCCGCACGTCGGCCATGACCGTGGCCGGGGGCCCGAACAGGTGCAGCGCCTGGTCGATCAGGTGGGACCCGAGGTCGTACAGGACCCCGGACCCGGGCCCGGGCTGCTCGCGCCAGCCGCGGACCGGGTCCGGGAGGAACCGGTGGTAGCTGGCGGCGTAGGTGGCGACCCGGCCGAGCAGGCCGGAGCGGACCACCTGCTCGACGGTGCGGAAGTCGTCGTCCCAGCGCCGGTTGTGGAACACGCTGAGCACCAGGCCCTGCTCCCCGGCCAGCCGGATCAGCTCCTCGGCCTCGGCCGAGCGGATCACGAACGGCTTGTCGACCACCACGTGCCTGCCCGCGGCCAGCGCCTGGCGGGCGAGGTCGAAGTGGGCGGTGTTGGGGGCGGCGACCACGACCAGCTCGACGCCGGGGTCGCCAAGCAGCTCGGCCGGCGTCGCCACCACTGGCACCGCGGGCAGGTCCCGGTGGACCCGGTCCGGACGCGTGGAGGCGACCGCGTGCAGGCGCAGGCGCGGCTCCGCACCGACCAGCGGGGCGTGCAGGATCGACCCGGCCAGCCCGTAGCCGACCAGCCCGACCCCAACCTCGCCTCCGCCTGCCACGCCCACCCCCGCGCTCGTCCCCGCCGTGCCGTCGCCCGTGGTTGTACCGCGCCCCGGACGCCGGACGCGAACCGGCCCGTCCACTTCCACAACCCGCCTGATCCGGGCAAGCCGTCTCAGTGCGCGCCCGGACGCCCGACGCGAACCGCTGGCATGAGGCGCTTGCGGTGGAAGACCGGCGCGCAGGGTGATTCCATCGGGCATGTTTGGAATGGGCCCCGGGGGGCCGATGCATTCCGTATGAAGACGACCCGCGACCGCGCCCACGACCTGGTGGCGCTGGCCCTGCGTGCCCGGCGCCAGCCCGCGAGCGGCCTGGCCACCGTGCTGACCGTGGCGGCCGACGAGCTCGGCGCCGACCTGGCCGGCGTCTTCCTCGTCCCGGCCGGCGGCGGGAGCGCCGAGTTGCTGGCCGCCGGCGGCCAGCTCGCGGCCGACCTCGGCCCGCCCGGGCCGGTCGGCCCGGTCACCACCCGCCTGCTCCGCGACGCCATCGCGCTGGGGGACGAGAGCAGGCCGCAGCCGGTGCTCCGCCCCAGCCGGCCTCCGGGCGGGCACACCTGGGCCGGGGCGACGCCGCTGCTGCTGGCGAGCGCCGCCACGGCGGTGCTGCTGGTGGCGGCCGACCACCCGGTGGCGGCCGACGCGCTGGACTGGCTGGCCGGCCCGCTCGGCCTGCTCGCCCAGCGGGCCTGCGACCAGCGCGAGCTCGAGGTGCTCCGGACCGAACTGCACGAGCTCCGCCAGGACCGGCACCTGCTGCGGGCCGGGCTGCAGCACGACCTGCGCGGCCCGCTCACCGCGATCCGGGGCATGGCCGTGACCGTGCGCACCCGCGCCCGGCGGCTCAGCGACGACCAGCGCTCGGAGCTGCTCGCCTGCATCGAGGCGCAGGCCGAGCGGCTCGCCCGGATGCTGTCGGAGGCGCTGGCCGACGGCGGCGCCCGCTCGGACACGCCGGTGCGGCTGCAGCCGACGGGGGTGCGGGCGGTGGCCGAGCGGGCGGCGGCCGCGGCCCGGTCCAACCGCGACGGGCATGTGGTGCTCGAGGGCCGGGAGGTCATCCTGGTCACCGACCCCGACCGGCTCGAGCGGTCGCTGCTCAACCTGCTCGACAACGCCCTGAAGTTCGCCCCGCCCGGGACCCCGGCGTACGTGCTGGTCGAGGCGGCGCCCGAGGGGGCGGCGATCACCGTGGCCGACCGGGGACAGGGGGTCGCCGCCGAGGTCCTGCCCCGCCTGTTCGGCGCCTACGCCACCGACCCGGCCCGGCCCGACGGGACCGGCCTCGGCCTGCACTCGGTCCGGCGGCTGGTCGGCGAGCTCGGCGGCCGGGTCGAGTACGCCAGGCAGGAGGGGTGGACCCGGTTCGCGCTGACCGTCCCCGACCACGCCGACGAGCAGGCGCCGTGACGGCCGTCCCGGCGTTCGAGGACGTGCCAGCACCCGACCTGTTCGTGCTGCGGCGGATCGCGCCCGGCCGGCTGTTCAACGTCGACGGCCGGGGCCGGGGCGCCGGCTGGGCAGGCAACATCACCGTCGACGCGGCCGCCGAGCCGCTGCTGGCCAGGGTGACGGCCGGCACGGTGCTGCGGCGGCGGTCGGGCGTGCCGTTCCGCGCGTTCGGGCCCTACTGGACCACCGAGGTGGCGGTCGTCGGGGTCGGCGGCGACGTTGCGGTGCTGGGCGGGACCGGCGCGGCCGGGCCCGACGACGAGCGGCTGCGGGCGCTGGCCGGCGCGGCGCTCGGCGCGGCCGGCGCGGTGCCGGCCGAGAAGGTGGTCGCCGACGAGCTGGAGACCGCCCAGGCGGCGGTCGCGGCGAGCCGGATCCCCCGGGAGTCGGTGGCCGGGGCGGCGCGCGCGCTGGCCGGCCTGGCCAGCGGGGCGCTGTCGTGCGAGTTCGGGGCGGTGCTGCTGGTCGAGCCGGAGCTGCGCCTCGCCCTGGCCGACGAGGGGTGGCACCCGGCGGCCAGCGCCGACGAGGTCATCACCGCCATGCTGCCGCTCGCGCCGGCCGTGGCCGGCGGGCTGCTGGTCGAGCAGGACCTGCGCGCCAGCCCGTTCCCCTACCGGCCGCTGTCGTTTGCCGACGGGCTGGTGGCCCGCTGCGCCGCCCCGCTCCGCCTCCGGGACGGCACCGGCCTGCTGCTGGTGGCCCACGCGGGCGGCGCGCCGCGCGGCTTCACCTCACTCTGCCAGCGGGTGATGGCCGCCGTCGCCAAGGCCGGCGGGGACGCCCTGGCCGAGGCGGTCGCCCGCGAGGAGCGTCAGGCGCTGTAGAGCGCGTCGATCTCCGCGGTGTACTTGGCGTGGATCACGCGTCGCTTCAGCTTCAGGGTGGGGGTCAGCTCCTCGCTCTCGGCCGTCCACTCCGCGGGCACGACCACGAACCGCTTGACCTGCTCGATGCGCGACAGCCGCTGGTTGGCGGCGTCGACCGCCCGCTGCAGCTCCTCGAGCACGCGCGGCTGGCGGGCGAAGCTGGCCATGGCCTCGAAGGGGACGCCCTGCTGCTTGGCCCAGCCGGGCGCGACCTCGTGGTCGAGCACGACCAGCGCGACCACGTACGGCCGGCCGTCCCCGAACGCGAGCGCCTGGCCGACCAGCGGGTGCTCCTTGAGCAGGCTCTCGATGTTGGCCGGCGACAGGTTCTTGCCGCTCGAGGTGATGATGAGCTCCTTCTTGCGGTCCACGATCCGCAGGTACCCGTCGGCGTCGAGCTCGCCCACGTCACCGGTGTGCAGCCAGCCGTCCGCGTCGATCAGCTCGGCGGTCGCGTCGGGACGGTTGTGGTAGCCGGGCGTGTTGATCGGGCCGCGCACCAGCACCTCCCCGTCGCCGTCGAGCCGTACCTCGATCCCGGCGATGGCCGGGCCGACCGTGCCGATCTTCAGCTTCGCGGGCGGGTTGCCGGTGGCGACCCCGCTGGTCTCGGTCATGCCGTAGACCTCGATCAGCGGGAGCCCGATGGCCGCGAAGAACTCGGCCACGTCGACCGGGAGCGGCGCGGCCGCGCTGGAGGCGAACTGGCAGCGGTCCAGCCCGAGTGCCGCCCGGACCTTGGCCAGCACGAGCCGGTCCAGCGCCGCATGCTTGGCCCGCAGGGCCAGGGGGACCGACGCGCCGCGCTGCTGGCGCCGGACCACGTCGAACCCGGCGTCGGCGGCCGACCGGGCGAGCTTGCGCTTGCGGTCGTCGGGCTCGGCGGCGAGCTTGGCGGTGACCCCGGCCCGCACCTTCTCCCACACCCGGGGCACACCGAAGAAGCCCGTGGGCCGGGCCTGGCGCACGTAGTCGAGCGCCTGCGCCGGGTCGGGGCAGAAGTAGACGTGGGCCCGCTTCTGCAGCGGGTCGTAGATCGACAGGACCCGCTCGGCGATGTGGGCCAGCGGCAGGTAGGAGACCGAGGTGAGGCCGTCGGGCAGGCCGGTGAGCCGGTCCAGCGCGGCGCACTCGTACAGCAGGTTCCGGTGGGTGAGCACGACCCCCTTGGGCGGGCCGGTCGTGCCCGAGGTGTACAGCAGCGTCACCGGGTCGTCGGGCCGGACCTGGGCGCGCAGCTCGTCGAAGCGGGCGGGGCCGGCGGCGAGGGCGTCCCGGCCCCGGGCGACCAGCTCGTCCCAGGCGGTCGTGCCGCGCTCGCCAGCGAAGTCCTCGGCGTCCTCCACGAGCACGAGGTGCTCGAGCGCGGGCAGCTCGTGCCGGATCTCCAGCCAGCGCTTGGCCACGTCGCGGTTCTCGACGACGGCGACCTTGGCGGCGCAGTTCTCGGCGCAATAGCGGATCTGCTCGGGGGCGAGGGTGGCGTAGAACGTGGAGGGGGTGGCCCGGGCGTGGACGGCGGCCTGGTCGGCGATGACATGCTCGGGCCGGTTGGCCATCATCAGCACGACGTGGTCGCCGCGGGTCACCCCGAGGCTGGCCAGCCCGAGCGCGACCTCGGCGACCCGGTCCCGGTACGCCCCCCAGGAAAGGGTCTGCCAGCCGGTGTCGTCCTTCCACGACAGCGCCGGCGCGTCGCGATGCCCCTGGGCGTGCTCCTGGAGCAGGTCGCAGAAGGTCCGGCCCTCGATCTCCGACTCGATCTCCCGGCGTGCGCTGAGCACGGCGTCGTCGGTCATCCGCTGCCCCCAATGGCTCGGCGAACACAGGGCCTGAGCATAGGCACCATGACCAGCGGGGTAAAGACCATGACCACCGTGGTCGAACGCCATGACCACCCGGGTCAAGGGTGTGCTGGCGTGTCAGGACCGGCCCACGGACGGCGTCAGTCAGATCGACACCCAGTCGGTCACGAACGGGGCTACGGGCTCCGGCCGGCGCACCCGGCACTGCAGCCGGACGGGACCGGCCTCCAGCTCGGGGGCGGCGAAGCGGCCGAGCTCGTCGGCCTCCACGGTGACCGTCCCGCCCGGGTGGTGCACCTTCACCTCGGCCGCCCCCGGCGGCACGAGCTGGCCGATCAGCCGGCGCCGGGCGCCGATGGCCGCGACCTCCACCTCGACGGTCAGGCCGGGTGCGGTGAAGGTCAGCATCCGGGGCTCGGCGGTGCCCCGCACGGTCGCGAGCTCCTGGTCGACCAGCGAGTCGAAGGCCAGCTCGGCCAGCTCGGCGTCAACGGTCCGCCAGGTGAAGCTCGCCTTGGCCGCCTCCCGTACCCGCGCCGGCACCGGGTCGACCTGCCGCATCACCGTCTGGAGCTCCTCCAGCAGCGACGCGTCCTCGTCGGCGCCGTTCCCGGCGCTCCCAGCTTCCTTGCTCAACGCCCACCCACGCTTTCGTCAAGTCATTTTTCAGAGCACGCAAGCCGGCTCCTGATACGCCCTTTGTCGCTGGGTCCGAGCCGGGACACGGGCCGCGCTCCCGAGGCCGGCACGACCTGGTTCAATGCTACCAACAGGTAGGTACGGGACCGCGCCCAGGTAGGTACGGGACCGCGACCCAGGTAGGTATAGGACCGCGACCCAGGCATGTACATGAACGCGACCGCGACCCAGGCACGTACAGGACGGTGCCCGGCGCGCCGCCCGAGCGGGAGGGACCCATGACCCGGACCGTCGCCTCGATCATCGGCGGGCAGCCCCGCAGCGGCGCGGCTGGGGGCCGCCGCATCACCCTGGCCAACCCGGCCCGCACCGACCAGGCGACCAGTGAGGTGGAGCTGGCCGACGCCACGGCGTTCCTGGACGCCTGCCGCGCCGCGCAGGCGGGCCGGCGGGCGCGGGCGGCGACTCCGGCGCCGGTACGCGGGCGCGCCATCCAGCAGGCCGGCCGGCTCGTGGAAGCCAACAAGCAGGCGCTGGCCCGCATCGTCACCGACGAGATCGGCAAGCCCTACGCCGAGTCCCTCGGCGAGGTGCAGGAGGTCATCGACACCTGCAGCTTCTTCCTGGGCGAGGGCCGGCGGCTGTACGGGCAGACCGTGCCGAGCGAGATGCCCGACAAGCAGCTGTTCACCTTCCGGACGCCGGTCGGGGTGGCCGCCGTCGTCACCGCCGGGAACTTCCCGGGCGGTTCCTCGAGCGGTTCCTCGGCTGGCTCGACCTCGTCGAGGGCCACCACCGGGTCGGTGGGTCGACCGGGACCGGCCGGATCACGCGCGCCAACCCGAGGCGGGGGTTCGTTGGCGACCCCGACGCCGGCCTGTACTGCCACCCGACGATCGTCGACGGCGTCACCGCCAAGGACGAGCTGTACCGCACCGAGACGTTCGGCCCGATCGTCGGCGTGGCCTCCTTCGGCGACTTCGACGAGGCGGTGGACCTCGCCGGCGGGCACGGCTACGGGCTGTCGGCGTCGATCTACACGCAGGACCCCAAGGCGGCGTTCCGCTTCCGGGAGCGGGTCAGCGCCGGGATGGTGAGCGTCAACAACTCGACCTCGGGCGCGGAGGCGCACCTGCCGTTCGGCGGCAACGGCCGCTCGGGCAACGGCGCCCGCCAGTCCGGCATCTGGGTGCTCGACCAGTTCACCCGCTGGCAGGCGGTGAACTGGGACTACTCCGGCGGGCTGCAGAAGGCGCAGATGGACGTGGCCGACGTCGACGCCCAGCTCGACTTCCGCCTGGACGCCTCTTGACCCGATGCCGGGGACGTACGGCAGCTCCGCCTGGCGGTTGGCCCGCCGGGCCTTCCGCCGGTTGACACCGCGGTCCCTTCCCCGGTTGACACCACGGGCCGCTTCCGGCACCGTCGGGAGCGTGACCGGCGTCCTGCTCACCCGGAACCGCGCCCTCGACCACGGGCGCGTGGTCTCGTGCGCCTGTCGGCAGGCCCGGCGGTCCCTCCTGGCGGCATAGCGCGCCGGGCACGCGGGCACCGCTCGGGCCCCCGCTCCCCCAGGCCCTTCGGGCGACCCCGCCCACGCACGAGAAGGACGACCCGCCATGCTGGCGACCCGCACCGCCGACCCCTGGACCGACACCGACGTCATCGACGCCAGGGCCCCCCGCTTCAACCAGGCCACCGTCGGCCTGGTCAGCCTCCTCGCCCTGCTCACCGGGTGGTGGTGGCTGCTCGCCCTGCTCGCCTTCCAGCTCGCGCTCGGCCTGACCCTCGGGCGCCGCTTCTGCCTGCCCTGCCTGCTGTACTTCGAGGTGGTGCAGCCCCGCATCGGCGAGGGGCCGGTCGAGGACGCCCGCCCGCCGCGGTTCGCCAACATGGTCGGCGTGGCCTTCCTCACCGCCGCGTCAGTCGCCTACCTGGCCGGGTTCCGCACCGTGGGCGCGACCCTTGGCGGGATCGTGGCCGCGCTCGCGCTGCTGGCCGCGGCTACCGGGCTCTGCGTGGGCTGCGAGGCCTACCGCCTGCTGGCCCGGGCCCGGGGTGTCCGGCGCGGCGCCGTGGGCGCCGTCGACCTCGGCGAGCTGGGCGCCGGCGCCGCCGCCTTCGAGACGCTGGTGCAGTTCACCCACCCGCTGTGCGGCGACTGCCGCGACCTGGAGGGACGGCTGCGGCGCGACGCCCGCCCCCTGGTCACCGTGGACGTGTCCGAGCGGCCCGACCTCGCCCGCCGCTACCACGTCACCGTGGTCCCGACCGCGTTCACGGTCGCCGGCGACGGCACCGTCCTCGAACGCCTGGCCTGACCCAGGCGACCGTTCTCGAGACTGTCCGCCAGACGCGTTCCCTCGCCCGCGAACCTCGTCCAAGACCGCTCTCGGGGTGACCCGCCTGTAGTTCACGGTGAGGCGGTCGAGAACCGCCAGGCGGCCAGCTCGTGCGAAGTGGCTGAGCGGGGAGGTGTCAAAGACCAGCGCGTTCACGGCAGCGGATCGAACTCACGGCGCAGCGCGTCGACGGGTGGCGCGTCGAGCTGCGGCAGCTCTTCCTTTGCAACAGAGCCCCACAGAAGGTCGACCGTGCGGTTCGCCCCGAGCTTTCCGCCGCGGTAGGCACGGAGCACTGCCTGCGCATAGCGAGGCGAGGCTGACGGTGGATGTAGCTCCTCGACCACGGCCATTCCCAGCTCGATGAAGTCGGCCCTGGTCGGAGGGTGGGCCAGCAACACTCGACGCTCGGCGTCGGTGACCAGCCCGAGGCTCTTCAACTGGCTGCGGAGACGAGCAGGTGCCGTCGCTGCGCGATCGTGAGTCGTCCTTGGAGGAGCTGGCCGACGTACCTGAGCTGCTTTAGGACCTCCGCCGAAGCACGACAGGCATCGTACTGGAGTAGTCTCGCCAGAACCGATCGACGATGCGGTCGATCGTCTCCAGCGTGTCCGGGCCGATGTCTGATTGCTCGGTCTGCCGCATCAACTCGACTGCGTCGGCCGTCCAATCTTCACCAGCAGCCACTGTATCGGTGTTGGACTGCCCATCCTCGACGGAGGAAGTCACCAAGGGCCTACGGCGGACCGATGCGCGTTCCTCGCTGGTAGGCAGGCCCAGATGGTCGGCCGGGAGCCCGAACAGGCGGCACAGGCCCCCTCCGGTAACGCCGCTCGGGCCGTCGCATGCCACGTTCCCAGCGCCACCACATGTTGGCGTTCACGCCGGCCTGCTTGTCACCCATTGCGGGCATGACCTCTCGCAGATGCCCGGCTGCCTCGCCCAACGACCAATCGCGAAGTTCACGCTGCTCGCGTAGCAGCAAGTTACCTTCTCGCTCGATCGGCATGGAGACCACCGCTCACCGACCCTCCCCCGGCGGCCGGCGTGGGTCCGGCACAATGCCAGCATGATCGTCGACTGCGCGGTGTACGAGAACGGCGTCCGGCGCCCGGGCATGGTCGAACTCAAGGACGCCTACGAGGCGGCCGGCAAGGGCACGTTCGTGTGGATCGGGCTGCACCAGCCGACCGAGAAGGAGTTCGGCTCGGTCCGGCGAGAGTTCAACCTCCACCCGCTGGCCGTCGAGGACGCCATCAAGGCCCACCAGCGGCCCAAGCTGGAGGTCTACGACGACACGCTGCTGGTCCTCAAGCCGGCCCGCTACGTCGACCATGAGGCGGAGGTCCTCGAGCTGTTCGACAACCCGTGACCGCCCGGACCTGCGTCGTCGTGGGCGGCAACCTGGCCGGGGGCCGCGCCGCCGAGACGCTCCGCGCCGCCGGGTTCGACGGCCGGGTGGTGCTGGTCGGCGCCGAGCCGGACCGCCCCTACGAGCGGCCGCCGCTGTCCAAGGCGTTCCTGCACGGCCGCCAGCCCGAGGAGGCGCTCTACCTGCGCCCCGAGGGCTGGTACGCCGAGCACGAGATCGAGCTGCGGCTGGGCACCCGCGCCACCCGGCTCGACCCGGCCGCGCGCACGGTCGAGCTGGACCGCGGCGGCCCGCTCGGCTACGACCGGCTGCTGGTGGCCACCGGGTCGAGGATGCGCCGCCTCGACGTGCTCGGCGCCGGCCTGGCCGGCATCCACCTGCTCCGCACGGTCCGCGACGCCGAGCGCCTGCGGGCCGAGCTGGTGCCCGGCCGCCGGGTGGTCGTGGTCGGCGCCGGGTTCATCGGCACCGAGGTGGCCGCCTGCTGCCGCGACCTGGGCCTTCAGGTGACCATGCTCGAGGCCGCGCCGCTGCCGCTGCCCCGCCTGGGCCCGGAGCTGGGCCGGATCTGGGCCGGGTACCACCGCGACCACGGCGTGGACCTGCGCACCGGCGACGGCGTGGCCGCGTTCCGGGGCGCCGGCCGGGTCGAGGCGGTGGTCACCACCTCCGGCCGGGTCGTCGCCTGCGACCTGGCCGTGGTCGGCGTCGGGGTCGTCCCCGAGACCGAGTGGCTGGCCGGCTCCGGCGTGCGGCTCGACAACGGCGTGGTCGTCGACGAGCACTGCCAGACCGGCGTGCCCCGGGTGTTCGCGGCCGGGGACGTGGCCGCCTGGTGGCACCCGCGGCTCGGGACCCGGCTCCGGGTCGAGCACGTCGACAACGCCAACAACCAGGCGGTCGCCGCCACCCACGCCATGCTGGGCCGGCGGGCCCCCTACGCGCCGGTCCCGTTCGTCTGGTCCGACCAGTGGGACCTGCACCTGCAGGTCGTGGGCCTCGCCGACCGGTACGACCGGGTCGTCGTGCGGGGCAAGGTCGAGGACCGCTCGTTCGTCGCCTTCTACCTGCTCGGACCCGAGGTGCGGGCCGCCGCCGGGGTCAACCGTCTCAAGGAGGTCGCCGCCGCCCGCCGCCTGGTCTGGGCCCGCCTGGACCACCCGGACCAGCTCGCCGACGAGGACGTGGAGCTCCGCTCGCTCATCCCCAAGCGCCCGCCGGCGTGAGCCGGCTTCGCCGGGCGGGACCGCGGGTGGTGGCCGGCCCGAGCCGGCTTCGCCGGGCGGGACCGCGGGTGGTGGCCGGCCCGAGCCGGCTTCGCCGGGCGGGACCGCGGGTGGTGGCCGTCCCGTTGCAGCTTCTCCGAGGGCAGCCTGTTCCCATGGGTGCTCGACAGGCGGAACGCGGGCGGTGGCCGTACCGTTGTAGCTGGCGAACGACCAGGATGAGCACCAGTCAGACGAGCACCAAGAGCTAAGGAGTCCCGCATGATCTTCGGCTTCCACAAGACCAGCATGCCCGCGGCGGAGGACGCGCTGCCCGGCCGGTCGGCACGGATGCCCGTGCCCGACCGCCACACCGTCCTCGGCACGCCCCTGACCCCGCCCTTCCCGGACCACCTGGAGCAGGCGGTCTTCGGCCTCGGCTGCTTCTGGGGCGCCGAGCGCGCGTTCTGGCAGACCCCCGGCGTGTGGACCACCGCGGTCGGCTACGCCGGGGGGTTCACCCCGAACCCCACCTACGAGGAGGTGTGCAGCGGGCGCACCGGGCACGCCGAGGCCGTGCTGGTCGTGTTCGACCCCGGCCAGGTCAGCTACGAGCAGCTGCTCAAGGTCTTCTGGGAGAGCCACGACCCGACCCAGGGGATGCGGCAGGGCAACGACGTGGGCACCCAGTACCGCTCGGCCGTCTACACCCGGTCCGACGCCCAGCGCCAGGCCGCCGAGGCGTCCCGCGACGCCTACCAGAAGGAGCTGACCGCGGCCGGGTACGGTCAGATCACGACCGAGGTCACCGGCGCGGCAGAGTTCTACTACGCCGAGGACTACCACCAGCAGTACCTCGACAAGAACCCTGCCGGCTACTGCCCGGATCACAGCACCGGCGTGAGCTGCCCGGTCGGGCTGCTCGCGCCCGAGCCTGGTGAGCGCGACCGGGTCGAGCGCGGCAGCGACCCGTCGCGGCGGTAGCCGCCGTCCGGTCGTGCCGCGACCCCGTCCGGTCTGCCGCGACCCCGGCCGCTGGGCCGGGGGTCGCCCGGCGGCTCCGCGCTCGTGGGCCGCGCGCACCGGTGATCCGTGGTATCCAGGTGGCATGCCTCCTGCTTCCAGGGCTGGTCCCCTACTGTCCGCCGACGGGGTCACCTTCCAGCTCCACGGCGCCGGCCGCGACCTGGCCGCGGCGTGGCTGTTCCAGGAGGTCGCCATGCCCCGCGGCGGCTGGAGCCTCGAGCCCGACAGCAACGGCGGGCCGTGGCGGCTGCGCTTCCCCCGCCCGGCCGTGGACCGGATGGAGTACCTGATCGAGCTGCTCCACGGCGACGGGCGCAGCGAGCTGGTCTGCGACCCGGCCAACCCGCTGCGCGCCCCCGGACCGTTCGGCGACAAGTCGGTCGTCGAGTTCCCCGAGTACCGGCCGCCGGGCTGGACGGTCCCGGTCGACGCGCCCGCCGGGACCACCACCGACCTCGAGATCGACGCGCCCACCCTCGGCGGGCGGATGCGGGCCGCGCTCTGGGCCAGCCCAGGGGTGACTGCCCATGAGCGGCTGCCGCTGCTCGTCGCCCACGACGGCATCGAGTACGCGCGGTACTCGAGCCTCACGCTCATGCTCGACCGGCTCTCCCACCGCGGCGCGCTCCCGCCCATGCGGGCCGCCCTGCTCCACCCGATGCGGCGCGACGAGCACTACTCGGCCTCCGACGCCTACGCCGAGGCGCTGGCCCGCGAGGTGCTGCCGTCGCTGGCCAGGGTGGCCCCGGCGCCGCCGGGCCGCCGCTTCCGCGTCGGCATGGGCGCCAGCCTCGGCGCGCTCGCCATGCTGCACGCCCACCGGCAGCGCCCGGCCACCTTCGGCGGGCTGTTCCTGCAGTCGGGCAGCTTCTTCCATCACCGCTACGACCACCACGACGTCGGCTTCGAGCACTTCCAGCGCATCCGCCGCTTCATGGACCGGGTGCACGCCGAGCGCGAATGGAGCCACCCCATCCCGGTCGTGCTGACCTGCGGCGGCGTCGAGCTGAACCTGCCCAACAACCGGGCCACGAGCCTGGTGCTGCGCCGCCAGGGCTACCCGGTGCGCTTCGCCGCCAGCCGCGACGCCCACAACTGGACCGCCTGGCGCGATATGTTCGACCCGCACCTGGTGGGCCTGCTGAAGGAGCTGTGGGGATGAGGCGCGAGGAGTGGGAGGTCGAGTCGCCGGCGATCGGCACGGGAGGCGTCGTCGCCTACGGCCACTACGGGCGGCCGCTGCTGGCCTTTCCCTCCGACGGCGGCCGCCGTACCGACTTCGAGGACCGCGACATGGTCGGCGCCGTCGGCGACCTGATCGAGGCGGGCCGGGTCAAGGTCTACTGCGTGGACAGCTTCGACGACCAGAGCTGGCGCAACGACTCCCTGCCGCTGGAGGAGCGGGCCCGCAGGCACGCCGGGTACGAGGACTGGATCGTCAACCACGTGGTCCCGCGGGTCCACGCCGACTGCGGCGGCCCCACCGAGGTGATGCTCACCGGGTGCAGCTTCGGCGCCTACCACGCCGCCAACTTCGCGCTCAAGCGGGCCGACCTGTTCCCCCTCGCGATCTGCATGAGCGGGGTGTACGACGTCGCGGCGGTGGGCGGCGGCTGGGAGTGGGGCGACGCGGTCTACTTCAACAACCCCATGGACTACATGGCCAACGCCGACGGCGACCACCTGGACTGGCTGCGCCGCCAGGTCCATCTGGTGCTGGTCTGCGGGCAGGGCATGTGGGAGGACACCACCGGCGCGCTGGAGAGCACCAAGCGGTTCGCCGGCGTGCTGGCCGCCAAGGGCGTCCCCCACGAGCTCGACCTGTGGGGCTTCGACGTGCCCCACGACTGGCCCTCGTGGCGGGCCCAGCTCGCCCGGCACCTGCCCCGGTTCTGCTAGGAGGCTGTGCCACGGTCGGGCGGGTCCCGCCGCCACGGCCCCCCGAGCGTGCCTGTGCCACGGTCGGGCGGATCCCCCAGCGCGGCCGCTCAGGCCTGGCCGCTGGGCGCTCCGGGCAGCGGGACCCCGGCCACCGTCTCGTGGGCGAGGTGCTCGACCACCGCCTTGAAGTCCCCGGTCCGCTCGTAGACCGCGAGCTGGCGGTCGGCGCTGGTGCCGTCGCGCAGGATCGTGTGCAGGTACTGTGCGTCGGCCCGGGAGCCCAGCTCGTCGACCACGTCGTCGACGAACTCGAGCAGCTCCAGGGCGAGGTCGCGCATGGGGACCTCCTCGAGCCTGCCGAAGTCGATCAGCTTGCCGTCGATGCCGTGGCGGACCGCCCGCCACTTGTTCTCGGCCACCAGGGAGGGCAGGTACTTGCGGAAGCCGAGGTTCTGGGCGCGCAGCTTCAGCAGCTTGGCGCAGATCGCCTGGATGAGGGCGGCCACGCAGACGACCTCGTCGACCCGGGTGATCGCGTCGCAGACCCGGAACTCGACGGTCGGGTACTGCCAGTGCGGCCGCAGGTCCCACCAGATCTTCTTGCCGTTGTCGATGCAGTTGGTCTTGATCAGCAGCTCGACGTGGTTGTTGAACTCGTCGTAGGAGCCGAACTCGGGCGGGATGCCGGTGCGCGGGAAGCGCGACCAGATCACGCTGCGGTAGGACTTCAGGCCGGTCTTGCGCCGCAGCCAGAACGGGCTCGAGGTGGACAGGGCGAGCAGGTGGGGCAGGAAGTAGCGCGCCTCGTTCATGACCTCGACGCGCGCCTCGGGGTCGGGGATGCCGACGTGGACGTGCATGCCGAAGATCAGCAGCTCCCTGACCACGTCCTGCATCTCGTCCTCGAGCAGCTTGTAGCGCTCGAGCTCGGTGATGCGCTGGTCCTGCCAGCGCGAGAACGGGTGGGTGCCGGCCGACACGATCCGCAGCCCGTCCGGGCTGAGCAGGCCGGCCAGCGTACCCCGCAGGCGCACGACCTCGGCGCGCGCCTCGCCGACGTTCTGGCAGATCCTGGTGCCCACCTCCACCACCGACTGCAGCATCTCGGCCTTGACGTCCTCGCCGAGCAGCGGGCGGGCGGCGGCGAGCAGCGTGTCGATGTGGGCCCGCAGCTCCCCGTCGGAGTCGACGATCTGGAACTCCTCCTCGATGCCGATCGTGAGTCGCGGCTCGGTCACAGCGATCCCTCCACCACGTAGGCGGGCACGATGCTTCCCGCGCCCGCGGTGACGTTGAGCAGCGCGGACGACGACAGCCGGGTGAGCGTGCCCGCGACCCGGCCGTCGAACAGGTACGGGTCCATGTCGACCGCGAGGTCGAGCAGGCGCACGCCCTCGAGCGCGACCGGGAACGGCTCGCGGGGCACCGGCACGGCCTCCTGCACCACGTAGGACTGGGTGAGCGCGACGTCGACCGCCTGCTCCCACTCGTGGGCGTCGACCGTCCAGCCGAGCACCACCCCCTTGCCGCCGTACTCGTCGTTGGGCTTGAGCACCAGCTCCCGGGGCCGCTGGCAGACATAGGCGACCAGGTCCTGGACGGGCTCGCCGTGGCGGGTGGTGGGGCCGTGGCGGACCTTGCGCGTCCACGGCACGTGCCGCTCGATCGCCTCGCGCTGGGCCGGGGTGTAGAGCCCGGCGTAGCGCTCGTCGGACAGCAGGGCCAGGCTCATCTTCTTGTGCAGCAGCTTGGCCCGGAAGGTGTTGACCACGCAGGCCGCCCCGGCCAGGTAGGCGTCGCGCAGGGCGTGGTGGGACTCGTCCTCGGTGGCCAGCAGCTCGCTGGTGAGCACCCGGCGGTAGACGAGGTTGACCCGCTCCCCGTCGGCGTACAGGACGCCGCCGGAGAAGTCGAGGCCGGCCGGGTCGCAGATGTGGGTGCGGACCCCGCGCGACTCGAACCACTCCCGGAACATCTCGAACTCCGACAGGGTCGGCAGGCCGGGCCAGTCCACGATCGCGACGACCGGGGTCTCGCCCGTGCCCCACTCGGCGAACGCGCGCAGCATGCAGTCGAGCTGGGCCTGGCGCACGGGCAGGTGGTGCAGCCGCCAGCGCTTGCGGAACGCCTGCATGACCGGCAGGGACTCGAACACCTCGGCGAGCACGTCACCGTAGGCCATGCCCGCCGGCGACTCGGCGTTGTACTCGACGTAGCGGATCTCGTCGGCGAAGAAGCTGTCGAGCCGGCTCGACGGCGACGACGAGCCGCAGCCCGGGTCGGCCAGGGCCAGGCGCTCCTCCTCGGGCGTCAGGTCCAGCTCGGCGCGCAGGTCGGCGTCGGCCAGCAGCGCCCGCTCGAGCGCGTCGAGCGCGGTGTAGACGGTCTCGGCGGCGCCCACGGCCCGGTCCCATCGTTCCTGCTCGATGAGCTGCGGGCGCATCGCGACCGAGAGCGGGTGCGCGCCGAAGTACAGGCCCCGCTCGCGCTGCCCCTCGGCGAGCGCGGCGCAGGTCTCGCTGGCGAGCGCCCGGTCGTCGAGGAGCTCGTGCCAGGCGGCGACGGGATCGTTCACACGTACCTCCACCAGCGGTGCTCGCCCCGCCAGGGCGGGGCCGCCTCACCGCGCGCGTAGCGCAGGACCAGCTCGCTCATGTGGTGCAGCACCCAGTCGAAGCCCTCGTCCTTGATCGAGAAGTTGTCGAAGTCGGGGGCCGGGTTCAGGAAGTCGATCGCGTACAGCACCCCGTCCTTGACCGCGAACTCGACGGTGTCCATGTCGTAGCCGAGCGCGCGGGTCAGCGTGCGCGCGTCGCCGATGGCCCGCTCGCGCAGCTCCCCCTCGGGCGGGTTGTCGGTGACGTAGCGGTCGAAGAACGGCCGCTTGGGGTCGTAGCGGAACGGCAGCACGTCCTCGCCGATCACGATGCAGCGGACGTAGTCGTCCCAGTCGATGAACTGCTGCAGGATCATCGTCTTCTGCCCGGTCTGGTCGTAGGCGCGGATCAGCTCCTCGACCGAGCCGACGACGTACACGTCGCGCCAGCCGCCGCCGGTGTTCGGCTTGAGCACCGCGGGCAGGCCCGTGTAGCCGACGACCGCCTCCCAGTCCAGGGGGTACTGGAGGTTGCGCAGCGACCGGTCCGGGTCGATGTAGCCGACGTACTCCTTGTTGGGCAGCACGATCGTCCTGGGCACCGCCACCCCGAGCTTGCGGGCCAGGGTGCACTCGAAGAACTTCTCGTCGGCCTCCCACCAGAACGGGTCGTTGATGACCGCCGTGCCGAGCAGCGCCGCGCTCTTGAGGTAGGCGCGGTAGAAGGGGACCTCGTGGGAGATCCGGTCGACGATCACCGCGTAGCGGGGCGGCTCCTCCAGCTCGGCAGCGCCCCCGAGCGAGCACATCTCGGCCCGGATGCCGTCCTTCTTGCCCTTCTCGTTCACCACGTCGAGGAACGGCAGCGGGAAGGTGTTCTCGATCCCGACGAGCAGGCCGACGAGCTTGGACATGCGGGCTCCTTCCGAGCGCGGACCGGGGGAGCGTGGAGCGATGGCGGTTCACCTGTTGTTGCCCTCGCCGGGACAAGCCTAACCAGGAGAAGCACGCTCGGGAAGGACCGGGACCGGCCGGCCGCGTCCTGCACGGGGCGGGTGGGCACTATGATCTGGTGCAGCAGCCCGCGTCCGCAGCCCGCGACCAAGGCATCGAACATGCTCATCTGCGCGTTCGCCCGCTCGGACCCGGGACGGGTCAGGGACCGCAACGAGGACAGCCACCACCCTGGGAGGACGCTGTTCGCCGTCGCCGACGGCCTTGGCGGCCACTCAGCCGGGGAGGTCGCGTCCGCGACCGCGGTGCGCGTGCTGGCCCGGCTCGACGGCATGCGCCCGGCCAGCGTCGAGGCGGCCCGGGAGCAGCTGGTGGCCGCGTTCGAGGAGGCCAACCGGGTCGTGCGTGACGAGGCTGCGCTCGACCCCGCCCACGCCGGGATGGGCACCACCCTGACCGCGGCCCTGCTCGCCGGCGAGCAGCTCGTCATCGCGCACGTCGGGGACAGCCGCGCCTACCTGCTCCGGCCCGGCGAGCCGCTGCGGCAGCTCACCGACGACCAGACCGTCGTGGCCGAGATGGTCCGCCAGGGCCGCCTCTCCCGCGACCAGGCCGCCTCGCACCCGTACCGGAGCGTGCTGACCACCGCCATCGGGCTGGAGTGGGAGGTCGACGTCCAGCTCCCGCCGCCGCTCCCCCTCCAGCCCGGGGACCAGGTGCTGCTCTGCTCCGACGGCCTGACCGAGCCGGTCGGCGAGGACACGATCGCCGAGCTGCTGATGTCGTCCCCCGACGGCGACGCCACCTGCGACGCGCTGGTCGACGCGGCCAACGCCGCCGGCGGCCCCGACAACGTCACCGTCGTCCTGGTCCGGACCGCCCGGGGCGACCCGGCCGCCTGACCGCCGCGACGCCGGCCAGAGCCGGCTGGTGTCCGTAACGTCACCGATTATCGGTCATCAACAATCATCAACAAGAGGGGATCACGGGCCGGCCGCACGCGCCTCCCCCAGGCCGGCCGCAACGTGCACAATCGGGTGCGGGGGGTAGGCCGAGCGCTCCCAAGGGTAGACGGAGAAGACGATGAGCAGGCGCATGGGCGGGCAGGAGCCGACGAGACCGCTGGGGCCGTACGACCCGCGGGCGGGGACGTCGCGGCTGGACGGACCGTGGCCGCCGCAGGAACGGCAGCGCCCCTCGCGGTCCCGCATCGGCATCGCCCTGCTGGTCGTCGCGCTGCTCGTGCTGACCGTGATGGGGGTCGGGGGCCTCGCGGGCTGGCGGCTGTGGCCGTCGCTGCCGAACCCGTTCGCCTCCCGGTCGGTGGACCGCAGCCCGCCCGTGGTGCTCAAGGCCATCGAGGACCTGCACGTCTACAAGGCCGCCTCGGGCAACTTCCAGGTCCTGATCGACCTCGAGAAGGACTCGAGGTACCTGCCGTCGTTCGTCAAGGGCGAGCGGACGCTGTTCGTGGCCGCCGGCAGCGTGGACGCCGAGGTGGACTTCTCCGGCGTCGGCAAGGGGGCGATCAAGGTCTCCGAGGACCGGCGCTCGGTCTCGGTGACCCTGCCCCACGCGCGGCTGACCAAGGCCCGCATCGACCCCGACCGCAGCTACGTCGCCTCGCGCAAGCGGGGCCTGATCGACCGGCTCGGGTCGGTGCTGTCCGACAACCCGACCAGCGAGCGGGAGCTGTACCAGCTCGCCACCGCCAAGCTCGGGTCGGCCGCGGCCGAGAGCGGGCTGGTGGCCAGGGCCGAGACGAACACCCGGGCGATGCTGGTGGGCATGCTCCGCTCGCTCGGCTTCACCAACGTCACCGTCACCTTCCAGGACCCGCCCACCTGACCCAGGACCCGCCCACCTGACGGCGGCGGTCAACCGGGGTGCGCCGTGGCGGCCGCTCTCCGGCCCCGCGCAGGCCCCCGGGCGGCGCCCACCGCTCCCCGGGCGGCGCCCACCGCTCCCCGGGCGGCGCCCACCGCTCCCCGGGCGGCGCCCACCGCTGTCACCGGGGCGCCTCGGTGGAGGTCGCCAGCAGGCGTGCGGCGGCGTCGACGGCGGCGGCCACGTCGCCGTCGTCGGGGTACAGCAGGGAGCGGCCCGCGACCAGGCCGCGCACCTGCGGCAGGGCCAGCGCCTGCTTCCAGGCGGTGAACGTCCGGCCCGGCTCCCGGCCGGGGTCCCCGCCGAGGAGCAGGACGGGCAGGGTGGTGGCCGCGGCCACCCGCTCCATCTCCTCGGTGACCGGGAGCTTGAGCCAGGTGCGGGCCGACGTGGAGCCGAGCCCGGCCGCGACCGTCACCGCCCGCACCATCGCGTCAGGCGCGAGGTCGTGCTCGGCGCCGCCGCGGGGCAGCGGCCGGGCCGCGAGCACCTCCAGCACGGCCATGAGCCCGGCCCCGGCCAGGCCGTCGATGGCGTCCGCGCACGCCACCATGGTGGCCACGGTGCCAGGGTCGCCGTCGGCGACGCGCAGCAGCAGCTTGCCGCCGTCGAGCCCGGCCGCACGGATGCCGTCCACCGTCCAGCCGGTGCGGCGGTCGTCCAGCTCGAAGACCGCGCCGGCCAGGCCGCCGCGGTTCATCGAGCCGATGGCGACCCGGTGGTCGAGGGCGCCGAGCAGGAGCAGGTCCTCGAGCACGTCGGCGGTGGCCACCACGCCGTCGACCTCGGGGTGGCTGAGCGCGGTGAGCAGGCGGTCGAGCAGCTCACGCCGGTCGGCCATGGCCGCCGGCCGGGCCCCGACCCCCATGATCCCGCGGGCGGTGTGGTCGGCCGCGACCAGGAACAGGGTGCCCCGCTCGCCGACCAGCGGCAGCCGGTGGGCGCGGGTGGCGGCCGCCTCGGCGATCGCCTCCGGGTGCCAGACGCGGGTCTCGAGCAGCTCCGCGTACCGGTCGTCATCCAGCACGGCCGGCCCCCTCCAGCCCGTCCCGCAGCCCGTCCACCTGGATGGCTCACCCCCGTTCGACCCGGCGCGGTGCCAGCACGCTCCTGCCCGGTACGCCGGGCTGCTCGAGCCCTGCGCCTGGCACCCGGACTGGCGCGTGCCAGCACGCTCCTGCCCGGCGCCGCGGCGGACGGCGCGACCATTCTCCCTCCGCCGGGTCGCCATGACTACCGAGCGGGCGGTGCCATGTCAAGACGTTTCGTCCTTTTTGCGCCCAGTCGTGGGGTGGACCGGACGCCAGCCGACGCCCAGGCGTCTCCGAGCGGGTCGCCGCGAGCAGGGTGCTTCGCCCTGATGGAGCGGGGTGCTTCGCCTTGATGTCCGGAATGCAACCGGTTATCGGACTGAAGACCCCGGCCACCACCTCCGGCGGGTGGCACCCGGCCCGGCACGTCGCCGTCCGGGTAGGATCGGGCCATGCGGGTGTGCGTCATCGGGGCGGGCTTCGCCGGGCTCGCGGCGGCCTGGGCTCTTCAGGAGGGGGGCGCCGAGCCGCTCGTGCTCGAGGCGCGCGACCGGGTGGGTGGTCGCGTCCACTCGGCCCGGCTCGCCAACGGCGCCGTCGTGGAGCTGGGGGCCGAGTTCGTCGAGCGGGGGCACCGGGCACTGGCCGACACCGCCGGCCGCCTCGGCCTCGACCTGGCGCCGGCCGGCATGAGCTACGGCGACCGCGAGCCCCGGGGCGGGCTCGGCGTGACCCGCGAGACCCTCTGGGCCGAGGTGGCCAGGCTGGGACGGCTGCTCGCCGAGCCGGGCCAGGCCTGGCGCTCGCCAGGCCTGTCGGTCGCGGCGGTGCTCGAGGCGCTGCCGCTCGACCCGGGCGCGCGCGAGGCGATCGCGGCCCGCATCCAGGTCTCGGCCGCCCAGCCGGTCGGCGCGCTCGCCGCGACCTCGCTCGACCACGCCGGCTCGACGTTCGACCGGAGCGAGAGCGTGCGGGTGGCCGGCGGCAACCAGCGCGTCGCGGACCGCCTGGCCGAGCGCCTGGGCCCGGCGGTCCGGCTCGGCGCCCCTGTCGAGGCGGTGGCGTGGACCGGTCCCGGGGTGCTGGTCCGGGCCGGCGCGGCCGTGGTGACGGCCGACGCGGCCGTCGTCGCGGTGCCGGCCTCGGTGACCGGCCGCATCCACTTCGACCCGGCCCTGCCGGCCTGGAAGGCCGGCGCGCTCGGGCGGGTCGTCTACGGGCACGCGGCCAAGCTGTTCGTGCCGCTGCGGCGGGCGGCCCCGCCCAGCGCGGTCCTGTCGGTCCCCGACCACTACTGGACCTGGACCGCGCGGGGCGCCGACGGGGCCGTGCAGCGGGTGGTCAGCGCGTTCGCGGGCTCGGCGCCGGCGCTCCAGCAGCTCGGGGTCGCCGAGGGTCCGGGCGGCTGGCTGGGCCGGCTGCGGGCGCTGCGGCCCGACCTCGCCCTCGACGAGGACGGCGTGGTGCTGTCGACCTGGGACGACGACCCCTGGGTGGGCGCCGCCTACTCGACCCGCACCCCCGACCGCGACCCCGGTGACGACGAGCTCCTGGCCCGCCCCGCCGGCCGGCTGCACTTCGCCGGCGAGCACACCGCCGGCGACTGGGCCGGGCTGATGGAGGGGGCGATCCGCAGCGGCCTGCGCGCCGCCGCCGAGGTCCTCGGGTGCCCGCCCGGCTGACAGCGGGGCCGGCCGCCTGATGACGTCTACCGGCTGATGACGTCGTGGGGCAAGGACCGGCCCGCGCCGCCAGCGGCGCCGGTCAGCGCTTGACCGCGCGCAGCACGATGAGCCGCGAGGCCCGGAAGACCCGCTGACGCCCGCTGATCAGGTTGGTCACGTCGTAGGCCGGGTCGTCGGTCCCGGAGCTGGCCACCCGCCCGATCACCTTCCAGGTCCCGGACTCGCCGCTGCCGGGCCGCCTGACCTTGACCTCGCTGCCCTTCTCGATGGGCTCCGCCTGCGTCTGCGACATGTACGTCCTCCCGTCCATGGGCCTTTGATCTCGGTCACGGCGCCCGGAGGCTACCGGTTTCGCCGAGCACGATCACCGTGGTGACGTCGGGCCGGCCGTCGAGCCAGGCCGAGGTCACCGCGGTGACGGTCACGGTCTGATAGCTGTCGGTCTCGTCGCGGTAGCCGAGACCGGCCTCCACCGGGGTCTCCGGCGGGAACGCCTGCAGGGCCCGGACGAGCTGACCGACGTTGGTGACGGTCGCCTGGTCGGGCAGGCTGGTGGTCTCTCCCATTCGCTGACCCCTCCCCTCCCGGCCACCCCGCCCGCGCGATCGACACCAGGACACGGTACTCGAACACCCGTTCGGATGGTACCCCCCTGGCGCGGTCCCGTCCACGGACAGGGCCACCCGCGAGGCGTGGCGGGCGCCGGCTGGCGCACCGGCCGCATCGGCCGAGCCGATCCGACCCCACCCCGGGAACCTGTAGGCTGCGACCGAGTGGGAGGAGCAGCGATGACGCATCCGGTCCTGGACGCGATCGCCGGGTTGCGCTGGTGAGCGTCGGGGCTTCCAGCCGAGCGCCCCGGGCCGCCCCGTAGGCCGCGGGCGTGGCCGACCTCGGGCTCCCCCAGATCGCCATCCTGGCCGGCGCGGCTCTCGTCGCCGGGGCCGTGAACGCGGTCGCCGGGGGCGGGTCGCTGGTCTCGTTCCCCGCCCTGCTCGCGGTCGGCTACCCCGCGCTCGACGCCAACGTCACCAACACGGTCGCGCTCTGCCCCGGCTACTTCGGCGGCACCCTGGGCTACCGCCGGGAGCTCGCCGGCCAGGGTGCCAGGGTCCGCGCCCTGGGCGCGATCAGCGCTGGCGGCGCCGTGCTCGGCGCCTTCCTGCTGGTCGTCAGCTCGCCCGAGCTGTTCGAGCTGATCGTGCCGTTCCTGATCTTCCTCGCCTGCGGGCTGCTCGCGGTGCAGCCGCGGCTGGCCCGGTTCGTGCGCGGCCGCCGGGAGCGCGACGGCGGCGGCGGGCGGCATCCGGTCGCCCTGTACGGCAGCCAGTTCCTGGCCGCCGTCTACGGCGCCTACTTCGGCGCCGGGCTCGGCATCATGATGCTCGCCATCCTCGGGATCTTCCTGGCCGACAGCCTGCAGCGCCTGAACGCCCTCAAGGGGCTGCTCTCCCTGCTCATCAACGTCGTCGCCGCGGTCTGGTTCGCGTTGTTCGCCAGCGTGGCCTGGCTCGCCGTGGCCGTCATGGCCCTGGCCAGCCTGGTCGGCGGCCAGGCCGGGGTCGCCCTCGCCCGCCGCCTGGACGACCGCGTGCTCCGCGCCCTGGTGATCGCGTTCGGCGTGGTCGTGGGCCTGCGCCTGCTGCTGTCCTGACCCGTCCGCGACATCCCGGGGGAGTCGGTGGGTGTCCAGGCAGACGGCTGTACCCGCGGACGGTGTGCCTGCTACGGTTCGTGCCGCGAACGAGCCGGACAGACGGGACCGCGATGAAGGCAGGCGGGGAGTGGCGGCTCGGTCCCCCCTGGGGTCCGGCCGCGCGCCGGCTGGCCGTGGCGCTGCTGGCCGCCTCGGCCCTGGCGACGGGAGCGGCCTGGTACGGCGGCGGCGTCCAGGCGGGCCCGCCGCAGCGCCCGCCACCCGCCTTCTACCGGCTCCCCGACCCGCTGCCCCTCCCGGAGGGCGCGCCCGGCCAGCTCATCCGGGTCACGCGGATCGCCGGGCCGGCGTCGCCGCCCGGCGCCCAGGCGTGGGCGATCCTGTACCACTCCCGCAGCGCCGACGGCCGCGACGTGGCCGTGTCGGGCCTGGTGGTCGCGCCGTCCCCCCGGCGAGGGCGGGCGCCGGCCGGGGGCCGTCCGGTGGTGGCCTGGGCGCACGCCACCGCCGGGCTGGCCGACCGGTGCGCCCCGTCGCGCCGCGGGCTGCCCGGGCTGCGCGCCTTCGGCAGGAGCTGGCTGGCCAGGCTCCTCGACCGGGGCTACGTGGTCGTCGCCACCGACTACGAGGGGCTCGGCACCCCGGGCGTCCACCCCTACCTGGTCGGGGAGAGCGAGGCCCACTCGATCCTGGACGCGGTCCGGGCCGCCGGCCAGCTCCGCGGCGCCGGGGCGGGCGGCCGGGTCGCGCTCTGGGGGTTCTCCCAGGGCGGGCACGCGGTGCTCTGGGCCGGCCAGCTCGCCCCGTCCTACGCGCCCGAGCTGCGGCTCACCGGCCTGGTGTCGGTCTCGCCCGGCGGCGCCCTGGCCGCGCTGGACCGGGACCCCTTCCACCCCGAGCCGTTGCGCACCACCGAGTTCGGCGTGCTGATCGCGGCCGCCTGGCACGAGGTCTACGACGCCCCGCTCGACATCCTCACCCCGGCGGGCCGGGCCGCGGCCGAGCGGCTGCTCAGCGCCTGCCCCGGGTCCAACCAGGGCGGCGAGCCCGCCCTGGCCCAGGACCCGCGCGACGTCGGCCCCTGGCGCGACCTGTTCGCCAGCAACGCCCCGGGCCGGGCCCGCGTGGACGCGCCGGTCCTGGTGGTGCAGGGGGGCGCCGAGGGGACCGCGCCCACGGCCGTGGTGCGCGCCCTGACCGCGCGCCTCTGCGGGCTGGGCGGCAGGCCCCGGCTCAGCCTCTACCCGGGCGTCCACCACGGCAAGGTCATGGAGACGAGCGGCCCGGACGTGCTGGCCTGGATCGACGCGCGCCTGGCGGGCACGCTGGCGGGCAGCTCCTGTCCGGCCTGACCGCGCACGGGCCCGAGCCCGAGCCGGCCAGGGTTGACGCGGGCGCTGAACCCCTCGACCACGCCCTCGGACCGCAGCCACTCGACCCGGGTGCAGGCGTTCGCCCGGGCGATGCCGACCCGGTCGGCGAGGGCGGCGACCGACAGGCTAGGATGGGAGCGCGATCTCACTCGGCTGGGCGATGCTGCCCCGCGCTCGTCGCCGCGCCGGGCTTGGCCGGCCGAAAGGAGCGCCCCATGACCCAGCAGCAGGCCAGCGACCCGCTCGCCCTCACCGGCTTCGAGGCGATCGAGCTGTGGGTCGGCAACGCCAGGCAGGCGGCCCACTTCTACCGCACCGGGTACGGCTTCACCCCGGTCGCCTACGCCGGTCCGGAGACCGGCGTGCGCGGCCGCGCCTCCTACGTGCTCGCCCAGGGCTCGGTCCGGCTCGTGCTCACCACCGCCCTGACCCCGGACTCCCCCATCGCCGAGCACGTGGCCAGGCACGGCGACGGCGTGCGCGACGTCGGCCTCGGCGTGCTCGACGCCGGGCGCGCGTTCGAGGCGGCGGTGGCCAGGGGCGCCACCCCGGTGCTCGAGCCGGAGGAGCTCAAGGACGAGCACGGGGCGCTCCGCCGGGCCGCGATCGCGACCTACGGCGACACCGTCCACACCCTGGTCGACCGGAGCGACTACACCGGCCCCCACGCGCCCGGCTACGCCGCCTGGGCGGTGGTGCCCGACCCGCTGCCCGCGGTGGGCCTGGAGGCCGTCGACCACGTCGTGGCCAACGTGGAGCTCGGCCGGATGGACGCCTGGGTCGCCTTCTACGAGCGGGTCATGGGCTTCACCCAGCTGGTGCACTTCGACGACGAGGCGATCTCGACCGAGTACTCGGCGCTGATGAGCAAGGTCGCCTGGGACGGCACCGGGCGGATCAAGTTCCCGATCAACGAGCCGGCCAAGGGCCGCAAGAAGAGCCAGATCGACGAGTACCTCGAGTTCTACCGGGGGCCGGGGGTGCAGCACGTGGCCATCGCGACCTCCGACATCGTGGCCACCGTGCGGGCCCTGGCGGCCAGGGGCATCCAGTTCATGCGGGTGCCCGACACCTACTACGACGACCTGGCCGAGCGCTTCGCCGACCTCGACCTCGACGTCGGCGCCCTGCGGGAGCTGGGCATCCTGGCCGACCGGGACGACGAGGGCCACCTGTTGCAGATCTTCACCAAGATGAACCAGGACCGGCCCACGGTGTTCTTCGAGATGATCGAGCGCCACGGCTCCCGCGGCTTCGGCGAGGGCAACTTCAAGGCGCTGTTCGTGGCCCTCGAGCGCGAGCAGGAGGCCCGCGGGAACCTCTGACCGCACCCGGCCCCGCCCGCGGGAACCTCTGACCGCACCCGGCCCCGCCCGTGGGAACCTCTGACCGCACCCGGCCCCGCCCGTGGGAACCTCTGACCGCCCCCGGCCCCGGCCCCGCCCCCGCCCCCGCCCCCGGCCCCGGCCCCGGCCCCGGCCCCGGACCGCAGGCCCGGGTCAGGATCGGGAGCCCGGGTCAGGACCGGGGGCGACCTCGGCCAAGCGGTGGTCGAGCACGGGGTCGAGGCTCGGGTCGGGGTCGTGGCCGGCCGGGGCGCGCTCGATCCGCAGCTCGATGCCGCGGCCGTCCAGGTCCATGGTGGCGACCTGGTTGTCGAACCAGGGCCCGCGCAGGACCCGCCAGCCGATCGCGGGCCGGCGGGCGCCGGCCAGGCGTGCGAGCGCCCGCCCGATCCGCTCCCCGGTCCGGGTCATCGCGAGCCGGTGCACCCGGCGCATGCTCGGCTCCAGGGCGTTGCGGAGCGGCGAGCAGACCACCTGGTAGACCTTGCTCTCAAGGCGGGTGCCGGGCGGGTCCTCGACCCTTGCCAGGTAGGCGTGGTGGACGTCGCCCGACAGCACCACGACCGAGGACGGCGCCGGGCCCCGGCGACCGCTCGCCACCTCCACGAGAAGGCGGGCGAGCCGGTCGAAGGAGCGGCCGAAGGCGGCCCAGTGCTCGAGGTCGGCCCCCTGGCGGAGCTGCTCGCCGAGCCTGGCGGCCAGCCGGCCCCAGGCGCCGGCGCAGACCGCCTCGTTCCACGCCTCCAGGTGGTGGGTGCCCGGCGCGAGCAGGAACGGCAGCGAGGTGGCGACCAGCAGGTGGTCGAACTCCCCGGTCATGCGCTCCTCGACCCAGCGCCACTCCTCGGGGTCGAGCATCTCCCTGGCGTGCTCGTCGAGCACCCGGCCGCAGCGGGAGTCGATCACCAGCAGCCTGGTGGTGCCGAAGTCGCGGTGGTAGCTCCAGCGGGCCCCCTCGGTCTCCTGGTCGGCCTCGGCGGCGAACCGGCGCAGCAGCGGCCCGGCGTCCTCGGCCGCCAGCACCTTGGCGTACACCGGGTCCTCGGCCAGCTCGGGCGGCGAGAGGTTGCCGAGCTGCTGGTAGATCCAGTAGGCGGCCAGCCCGCTCTCGATCCGCTCCTGCCACCAGGGCTCGGCCCGCATGGTGGCCAGCCAGGCGGCCGAGGTGTTCCAGTCGTCGTGGACGTCGTGGTCGTCGAAGATCATCGCGCTGGGCACGGTCGACAGCAGCCAGCGCAGCACCGGCTCGCTCCACGCCTCCCGGTACAGGTGGGTGTACTCCTCGAAGTCGGCGACCTCCTCCCCGGGCGGCTGGCTGGTGTCGCGCCGCTGGCGGATGAACTCGCGGGTGCCCGGCGAGGTGTCGTCGGCGTACACCTGGTCGCCGAGCATGAACAGCGCGTGCGGCCAGGCCTCGGGCGGCTGCTCGAGCATGCGCAGCGCGAAGGTGCGCAGGGCGTCGACCTCGCGGCCGCGCTTGTCGACGTGCTTGGGCAGCGTGTAGGGCGGCTCGTGGGGCGCGGCGACCCGGCAGGAGCCGAACAACAGCTTGAGCGGCCGGCCCCTGACCTCCGGGTCCAGGGTGCGGATGGAGCTGGGCGGGAACCGGCCGCCCGGCTCGGGCCAGACCGGCTCGCCGTCCAGGAGCACCTCGTACTCGTAGGTCCGGCCCGGCTCGAGGCCCTCGACCACCACGAGCGCGTAGTGGTGGCCCTCGACGTGGAAGGTGGCTGCGCGGTGGCCGCGCACCTCGACCTCGCAGGGGCCGTCGGTCTCCACCCAGACGGTCGCCTGGTCGGCCCCGACGTAGCGGAGCAGCGGTCCGAGCGCCAGTCCTGCCATGGTTGCCTAGCCTATCCACCCGGGCCGGCCGTCAACCGCCTCGACCGCCACCGCACCGGGCCGGCCGTCAACCCCCTGGACCGCCACCACACCGGCCGGCCGTCAACCGCCCGGACCGCTGCGGTGGCGGTCGAGCAGGCCGAGCAGCAGGGCGACGGCGGCGACCGCGGCGGCGGCGCCGGCGGCGTCGAGGACCACCCCGACGTCGGGCCCTGGCGACGCGGTGAGCAGGGCGGCCGCGCTCAGCGCCTCGGCAGCCAGCACCACCCCGAGGATCGCCGCCAGCCGGCGGGCGGGCAGCTCGCGGGCCTGGCGCGCGGGCGGGCGCAGCTCGATCGACCAGTAGGCCAGCTCGGCCATGAGGAACAGGGCGGCCCCGGCCACCGGGGCGCCCTCGTCCACCCGGCGCGGCTGGGCGAGCAGGCAGAGCAGGTAGCCGAGCACCAGCGCCCACAGCACCCAGCCGACCCCGGGCGCCCAGGCCCGCACCAGCGACCAGGCGAGCAGCACGCCGGCGAGCAGGGCGAGGGTCACCGCGGCCGGGGTGAGCAGCCCCTGGCTGCGGCTCACCACGGCCACCACCACCGCCCAGCCCGCGAGCGAGCCGGCGGCGGCCGTCACCCGCGCACCTGGCGCGCGTACCGCCGGAATGCCGCCACCTCCTCCAGCGCCGACTCCAGCTCGACCCCGTCCCGCCACTCGGCCACCGCGATCCCGAGCCGCTCGTAGCGGGCCCGCACCGCCTCGCGCTCCAGCCGCCACAGGCGCAGCGCCAGCTCGCCGAGCTCGCCCTCGGCCGGCTCGACCAGGCCGAGCGGGGAGACCTCGATGATCACCAGGTCGAAGCCGCGGGCGTGCAGGTCGAGCATGACCGCCCGGCCCCGCTCGTCGAGCAGGGGCGTGAGCGCGATCACCAGCGCGCGGGGCGGCAGGGTGTGGGGTGGCACCAGGCCGATCCCCTTGTCGATGAAGCTGGGCGAGGCGTCGGCTTCCAGCAGCGCCTCCACCACCCGGTGGAGGTGGGCGGGGCCGGTCCCCGGCACCAGCCACCGGAGCGTCCCGCCCAGCCGGACCAGTCCGACCCGGTCGCGGCCGTCCAGGTAGCGGGCGGCGAGCGCGGTCGCGGCCCTGACGGCCGCGTCAAGGGTCGACCCGGCCGCCGAGCGCGCCTCCGCGAAGGTGTCGAGGAACAGCACGATGTCGGTGTTGCGCTCCGGGTGGGCGTCGTTGACCCAGAGCGCGCCCTGGCGGGCGCTCGCCCGCCAGTTCACCCGGCGGACCCGGTCCCCGGGCACGAACGGGCGCAGGTCGGCGAACTCGATGCCGTCGCCCTTGGTCCGCGCCACCTGGTTGCCCACGGTGACCCGGGTCTCGTGCGGCCGGACCAGCCCGCGCAGGGTGCGCGCGCCCGGGTAGACCCGCAGCGGCACCCGCCGGTCGACCCGGCTCTCGAACTGGAACAGCCCGAAGCGGTCGCGGACCCGCAGCCAGGCCTCCCCCACCCCGTACAGGCCCCACCGGACCCCGCGGACGACGTACTCCAGGCGGGCCGCCTCGCCGTCGGCCAGCCGCAGCGCGGTCGGGTTCGGCGCCCCCTCCAGGGTGAGCCCCCTGGGGACGGCGACCAGCACCTCGACCTGCTCGAGCGGGGCGTGCGCGCGCACGTCGACGTGGAGCGGGACGCCCTCGCCCTCCACGGCGCGCTCGCCCGCGAGCGTGAGGCCGACGCTGACGGCCGATGCCGGCGACCGGACCAGGCCGTAGAGCAGCAGCACCGCGAACGGGGCGACCAGCGCGACCAGCTCGGGCAGGCCGCTGGCGAGCGCGCCGAGCAGCCCGAACGCAACGACCGCGGTGTACGCGCCCAGCTTGTGGGTCGGGTAGCGGGTCATCCCCCGGGCGGGCGGGGTGCGGCGGCCGCGGCCGGGGTGGGCGTCTGCCCCAGGCACTCGGCGACCACGTCCTCGCCCCGGACCTGCTGGGCCCAGAGCTCGGGCCGGAGCACCAGCCGGTGCCCGAGCGCGGGCGCGGCGACCGCCTTGACGTCCTCGGGGGTGACGAAGTCGCGCCCGTCCAGGACCGCCCGCACCCGGGCGAGCTTGAGCAGCGCGAGGGTGCCGCGGGGGCTCGCCCCCACCCGGACCCTGGGGTTGGTCCGGGTGGCCGTCACCAGGTCGACCATGTACCAGCCGATGCTGTCGTCGACGAACACCTCCTCGACCGCCCGCTGCATGCCGAGCAGGGTGGCCCGGTCGATCACCGGGTCGAGGGCGACGTCGTCGGAGCGCCGCTCGATGCGGCGCCGGACCAGGCCCCACTCGTCGTCCCGGGCCGGGTAGCCGACCCCGACCCGCAGCAGGAACCGGTCCAGCTGCGCCTCGGGCAGCGGGTAGGTGCCCTCGTACTCGATCGGGTTCTGGGTGGCCAGGACCAGGAACGGCCGCTCGAGCAGCCGGGTCGCCCCCTCGATGGTGACCTGGCGCTCCTGCATCGCCTCGAGCAGGGCGGCCTGGGTCTTGGGGGGTGCCCGGTTGATCTCGTCGCCGAGCACCAGGTTGGTGAACACCGGGCCAGGGCGGAACTCGAACTCGCTGGTGCGCTGGTTGTAGATGGACGAGCCGGTGACGTCGGACGGCATCAGGTCGGGGGTGAACTGGATGCGGGCGAAGTCGAGGCTGAGCACCTGCGCGAACGACCGGGCGATGAGCGTCTTGGCCAGCCCCGGGAAGTCCTCGATGAGCACGTGGCCGTCGGCCAGGATGCCGCACAGGACCAGCTCGAGCGCTTCCCGCTTGCCGACCACGGCCCGCTCGACCTCGTCGAGCGCCTTGCCCGCGCCGGCCGCGACCTCGGCGAGGTCCATCGGCATCTAGATCGCCTCGAGCCCGTCGAGCAGGTCCATGGGCACTCAGATCCCCTCGAGCCGGTCGAGCATGGCCCGGAGCGCGGCCGGGCTCGCGCCCGGGGCGGTCGGGTCGTCGGGCGGGCGAACAGCTCGAGCCCGGACCAGCTCCCACAGGTCCGGGCCGAGCCGCTCCCGAACGGCCGCGGCCGGGTCGCCGTCCAGGGAGATCCCCTGGCGGGCGGCCAGGCGCAGCTCGGCGACCTCCCGGAGCACGGGGCGGACCCGGGCGTGCAGGTCGGCCTCGCGCACGGTCGCGAAGTACAGTGCCTGCTCGAGCCGGCGCAGGTCCTCGGGGCGGCCCGGTTCCCCCATCCCGTGCCGGGCGGCCTGGTCGTAGGGCGACCGCCGGGGCCGCAGCTCCTCGGTGCGGGCCCGCTCGCCGAGCCGCAGCACCAGCAGCACGGCCAGGCCGAGGAGCCACACCCGGCCGAGCACGGGCCGGTCGGGGGCGAGCGCGCGCAGCACGGCCACCCCGGAGGCGGCCGCCACGCCGAGCGCCATCCACGCGGCGACCCGCCGGATGGTCGGCGCCGCCTTCCGCCCGTGCGACGCCGGGGTGGCGCCCGCCCGGGTCATGCGGCGACCCCCTTGAGGTCGTCGCGGACCGCGGCCAGGGCGCGGACCGCGTCCTCCTTCATGGCCTCGTCGACCGCGTGCTGGCTGAACCTGGCCCGCTCGAACAGCTCGGTCAGGGCGGTGGCGGACCCGGCCGACACCCGCAGGCCGACCAGGGCGCGGGCCAGGTACTCCAACGGCGCCTCGGCCGGGGCGCGCGGGATCCCGTGCGCGGCCAGGGTCAGCTCCATGGTCGCGTAGGCGGCGATCACCGACTGGCGCGGGTCCAGCTCCCGGTGCAGCTCGTCGAGGGACCGCTCGATCGCCGCCGACAGGTCCTCGGCCACGCCGGCCGGGCCCGGCCCGGCCCGGGTCCGCCGCCGCCGTTGCCGGGCCACCACGAGCACGGCCAGCGCGGTGACCGCGCCGGCCAGCGCGAGCGCCTCCAGGCCGAGCACCCGCGGGGGCCGTTCCGTGGCCGGCCGGCCGGCAGCCGGGGCGGTCCCAGCCAGCGGGTCCTCGGGCCGGCCCCCGGACCCGCCGCCGAGCCTGGCCCAGTCGGGGAGCTCCACGCTGGCCAGGATCACGCAGACCAGCAGCAGCGCGCCCACCCCCACCAGTCCCCGCCAGGGCCTGCGCTTCTTCGGCTCCGTGAGCCCCCGGCGGCGCCAGGCCTGGCTGGCCAGCAGCGCCACCTGCACCAGCCCCAGCACCAGGACCACGCCGTAGAACGAGACGAGCAGCCGGGGGTGGGCGACCAGCGGGCCCCGGGCCGGCCCGGACGCGTCCGGCCGCTGGTTGCGGCTGGCGACCGCGACGACCCAGAGCAGGACGGCGAGGGTGGCGGCGAGGATCGCCACCGTGCGCGCCGGCGAGGACCGGGGGCGGTCCCCGTCACGCTCCCGCTCGTCCACGCGGCCTCCTCACGGCCCGGGGCGGCAGCGCCCGGGCGCTCTGGGAGAGGATGGCACGCCGCGCTGCCGCCGGGGATAGCTGGACGCGGATTTTTCGCTTCGGCTCAAGGCGCGGAGCTGCTTGTCGTGACAGCGAGGGAGCACGACCTTCGCCAGGACGCGCTCACCGCCCGAGCATGGCGACGCCGGGAGGCCGGTCGGCCTCCCGGCGCGAAGGAAGTGTGGTGGTACCGGTGGGTCAGCGCTTGTGGGAGACCATCGAGGCCTCGTCGAGCAGCGCGTAGAGCTCCTCGGCGGCAGCCGAGCCGAACGGGTGCCTGCTGTCGCGACCCTGCTTCCTCGCGTTCCACCAGGCGGCCATCTTCGTCAGCTGCATGGTCCCCCCTCCTTCTCCTCGGGCGCTGGTCACCGGCCGGGGGGCCGGCGGCGCCGGTGCGGCGCATCGACACGCCCAAGCATGAGGCCGGCCGGTAACGATCTGGCTGAGCCCCCCAACCGGAGTGGTCACAGAAGGTCACGACTTGGGTCGCCCGGCCGCGCCCGGGCCAGCCGCCTCAGGGAGCTGGGGACCCGACGGCCGCCACCGTGACCCCTCGCAGGCGTACTACTGGACCGGGCCAGCCGCCTCAGGGAGCTGGGGACCCGACGGCCGCCTGACGCCGGGCGGGGCCAGCCCCGGGCGGGCCAGCCCCGAGCCGGGCCAGCCCTGAGCCGGGCGGCGGCGCTTGCCCGGCCGGGGTGGGCACGGCACCATCGAGGGCCCGGCACCGGGCCTCGCGCTCCAGCGAGGACACCCCGGCCGCCCGTCCCCCTTCCGGAGGGCGCGATGGCCCTGCACCCGCAGGTCGAGAAGCTGCTCGCCGGCATGCCCGGCGGGCCGCCCCTGCACCAGCTGTCCGTGGCAGAGGTGCGCCGCACGCACGTCGACACCGCGGCGGCCCTGAACGGGCCGGCGGCGCCCATGGCCGAGGTCGAGGACCGCACCATCCCCGGGCCGGCCGGGGAGCTGCCGATCCGCGTGTACACCCCGGAGACCGCCCCCCGGCCCGGAGGGGGCGAGCCCCCGGCGCCGGTCGTGGTCTGGTTCCACGGCGGCGGCTGGGTGGTCGGCACCCTGGACACCTACGACCCGCTCTGCCGGGCCCTGGCCGCGGGCGCAGGCGCCGTGGTCGCGAGCGTGGACTACCGGCTGGCGCCCGAGCACCGCTTCCCGGCGGCGGTCGAGGACTGCTAGGCGGCCACCCGCTGGGTGGCCGACCACGCCGGCGAGCTGGGGGGACGCGCCGACCGGGTCGCGGTCGCGGGCGACAGCGCCGGCGGGAACCTGGCCGCCGTGGTCGCCCGGCGCGCCCGCGACCAGGGCGGCCCGCGGCTCGCCTTCCAGCTCCTCGTCTACCCCGTCACCGACGCGGCCATGGAGACCCGCTCGTACCACGACCACGCCGACGGCTACTACCTGACCGCCGACCTGATGCGGTGGTACTGGGACCACTACCTGGGCGGCGACCAGGCGGGCGCCGACCCGGACGCCTCGCCGCTGCGGGCCGGCGACCTCGCCGGCCTGCCCCCGGCCCTGGTCGTCACCGCCGAGTACGACCCCCTGCGGGACGAGGGGGAGGCGTACGCGGCCCGGCTCGCCGAGGCCGGGGTCCCCGCGGTGGCGAGCCGCTACGGCGGGATGGTGCACGGCTTCTTCCGCTGGCGGGGCGCGATCGACGCCGCGACCCCGGCGATGGCCGAGGCGGCCGGGGCGCTCCGCGCCGCCCTCGCCCCGTGAGCCACGAGGACCCGTGCGCCGCGAGGACGTCGCCGCCCTGACCGAGCTGGTCCCGCTGCTCGCCCTGGGGTGACCCCGGCTCCGGGGTTGCGCGCGACCGGGTGGGGCGCGAGCATCCGAGGCATGGAGCCGTTCGTGGTCGCGCGCAACCCCGAGGTCGGGACCAACCTGCCGTTCGTGGTCGCGCGCAACCCCGAGGTCGGGACCAACCTGCCGTTCCTGGTCCGCCTGCCGATCGAGGGCGGGCTGGTCCTCAAGTGCGGGGCGCCCTGGCCGGCCACGGCGCGCGTGTACTGCCACCCGTACGAGCACGGCTGGCCGCTCGACGCCGACGTCGTGGACCAGGCGCCGGTCCGCTCGTGCGAGCGCCGCGGGCCGGCGATCGACCTCGTGCTGGCCCGGCGCCGGAACTTCCGCTCCCAGTTCGTGTTCACGTCCCTGCGCGGCGGCCGCCCGGCCATCTTCTGGCAGACCGCCAAGGTGGCCAGGGCGGCCCGGCCCGGGGTGCGGGTGCCGGCCCGCCGCGCCTCGGGCGCCGAGCGGCTCGAGCTGCTGGTCGACACGCGCGAACGGTACCCGTTCAAGTTCGCCCGCCAGCAGGCGTCGACCGTCCGCCGCACCCTGCCGGCCGGCGACTACGGCGTGGAGCGGGACGGCGAGGTGCTCGCCGTGGTCGAGCGGAAGGCCGTCGACGACTTCACCCGGAGCCTGGCCGACGGCTCGCTCGCCTTCGAGCTTGCCCACCTGGCCACGATGGACCGGGCCGCGGTGGTGGTAGAGGGCAGGTACGGGGCGCTGCTCCGGCAGGAGCACGTCCAGCCGGGCTGGCTGCTCGACCTCGTCGCCCGGCTGCAGGTCCGCTACCCAACCGTCCCGATCGTCTTCGCCGACTCCCGGACGCTGGCCGAGGAGTGGACGTTCCGGTTCCTGGGCGCCGCCAGCGTCGAGCTGGCGGACCTGGACGCCTGACCGGGCGGCGCTGCCCGCCTCCGCGGACGGCGGCCGCCCCGGCGGGGGGCCGGCCCGGACCCCTGGCCGGCCCGGACCCCTGGCCGGCCCGGACCCCCCTGGGGCCCGGCCCCCGGACCCCTGAGGCCCGGCCCTCAGGCCTCGCGGATCGCCCGCCAGCCCAGCAGGCCGCCGAAGCCGATCAGCCCGGCGCCGGCGAGTGCGTCCGCCGCCCGCAGGCTGCGCTCGCCGAGGCGGGGCCGGAGCCCGGCCATGGCCAGCGACAGCACCACGAACCAGGCGAAGCTGCCCGCGCCGATGCCCGCGAGCAGGGCCGAGGTGGTGGCCGCGCTGGTCGCGACGCTGGCGGTCGACGCCGCGGGGAGGGAACCCGGGCCGGCTCCCCCGGCCGGGGGGCCCCAGGCCGCAGGGTGGTGCGCCGGTTGGCCGGGGGTCAGAATAGGGGCGTTCCAGATGTCGAGGTGGCGACGGGGGCGGCAGTGCCGAGCGGACCCGGATGCCCGGACCGCGGCCGGGCGCTGGTGGACGCGCTCGGGCTCACCAACCGTGGGATCCAGATGGAGGCGGCCGCCGAGGGATTCATCCGGCGGTGCCGGGCCGACGCGCGCGTCTCGGGCGCGCTGGCCAGGGAGGGGCTCCGCGTCTGCGAGGCCTACCGCAGGCTCGCCGACGAGCTGGCCGGTCTCGGCCTGGCCACCCCGACCGCCGCGGCCATCGTGGCCGTGCTCGAGCACCACATGCGACTGGTACGGGCGGCGCTCGACCTGGCCTACCGCCCGCAGACCGAGGAGCTCGCCGTGCAGCGCGACCGCCTCGCCGACCTCGGCGCCAGCTCCGAGCGGCTGGTCGCGCTCCGCGACCGGCTCGCCGGCGAGGCCCCGGCCGAGCTGCTCGACCCCCGGAAGGGCTGACGCCCGTCCAAAGGCAACCACCGCGACCGCCAAAGCGCAGGCTGACCCGTCCTGGCCGCTCGGCGGAGGCGGGGAGGGCCTGCAGGAGAGCATCCACGCTGTTCATGGGGATCGAGCTGCTCGACCGCCTGGACGACGACCGCGCCCGCGGGCAGGCGGTGTTCGGCACGGTGGAGCTGGTGGCCCGTCTCATGGAGAGCTTCGCCGGCCCCAGCGCCCCAGCGGGCGACCGGCAGGCGGGACCCGCCTGACCAGCGCACCCGCCTGACCAGCGCGAGGCCCACCCGCCTGACGGGCGCCAGGCCCACCCGCCTGACGGGCGCGAGGCCCACCCGCCTGACGCGCGAGGCCCACCCGCCTGACGCGCGAGGCCCACCCGCCTGACGCGCGAGGCCCACCTACCTGACGCGCGAGGCCCGCCTGCCCGACGCGCGCCGGGCCCGTCACGCCAGCTGCAGCCGACCGCTCACCAGGGGTCCGTCGAGCAGGGCGCTGATCGCCTCCGGCCCGAGCGGCCGGGCGAAGTGGTAGCCCTGGCCGAGCTGGCATCCCAGCTCGGCCAGCCGGTCCGCCTGCTCGGCCGCCTCGATCCCCTCGGCGACCGTCTCCAGGTCGAGCGTACGGCCGATCTGGATGATCGCGCGGGCCACCGCGGTCTGTTCGGGACCGCCGGTCACGACGTCGATGAACGACTTGTCGATCTTGACCACGTCGATCGGGAACCGGTGCAGGTGGGAGAGTGACGAGTAGCCGGTCCCGAAGTCGTCGAGCGCGAACCGCACGCCGAGCCGACGCAGCGCCGTCAGGGTGGCCGTGATCTCCTCGCCCGAGTCGACCAGGGTCGTCTCGGTGATCTCGAGGACCAGGTGCCTGGCATCGAGCCCGCTGTCGTCGAGCGCCTCGGCGACCTCGGCCACGAGCCCGCGGTGGCGGAGCTGGCGGGCGGACAGGTTCACGCTCAGGCCGAGCGGGGGGCGGGTCGGGTGGCGGAGCTGCCAGGTCCGCGCCTGGCGGCACGCCTCCCTGAGCACCCACCGGCCGACCGGCACGATCAGCCCGGTCTCCTCGGCCAGCGGGATGAACTGGGCCGGCGAGACCAGGCCAAGGGTCGGGTGGCGCCAGCGGACGAGCGCCTCGACCCCGACCATGGCGCCGCCGGGCAGGGTCATGATCGGCTGGTAGAGCAGGGTCAGCTCGTCCCGCTCGATGGCCTGGCGCAGGTCGGTCTCCAGCCGGAGGCGGTCGGTGATGCCGTCCCGCATGGCCGGCTCGAACTCCGCCCATCTGGCCTTGCCGGCCTCCTTGGCCGCGTACATCGCCGTGGCGGCGTTGCGGAGCAGGTCCTCGGCGTCGTGCCCGGCTCGGGCGCCGGTGGCCACCCCGATGCTGGCCGTCACCGGGACGTCGGTGCCGTCGACGGCGAGCGGCGCGGCCAGGGCGGCGCCGACCCGGTCGGCGGTGGCCAGGACCTCCTCGCGCGGGGCGCCCTCGAGCAGGACGGCGAACTCGTCGCCGCCGAGCCGGGCGACGGTGTCGGCCGGGCGCAGGCTCGCGGTCAGGCGACCTGCGACCTCCACCAGCACGGCGTCCCCCCTGGTGTGGCCGAGGCTGTCGTTGACGGTCTTGAAGTTGTCGAGGTCGACCATGAGCACCGCGACCTCGTCGCCGTCGAGGGCGCTGGTGGCCAGGGCATGCTCGATCCGGTCGCGGAACAGCGCCCGGTTGGCCAGCCCGGTCAGCGGGTCGTGGAACGCGTGCCTGGTGAGCTGCTCCTCGAACTCCTGCCGTTCGGTCACGTCACGGATGTTGGCCACGATGCCGCGCACGCCAGGGTCGTGGAGCAGGTTGGTGCTCGTCACCTCGAGCCAGCGCCAGGAGCCGTCGGCGTGGGCGATCCGGTACCGGGCGCACCGGGTCGACCCGGCGCGCCCGAGCAGGGCGCCCAGGGCCGCCTCGGCGGCGGGCAGGTCGTCGGGGTGCACGGCGTCCAGACCGGGCCGGCCGACCCACCGCTCCGGCGGCTCCCCGAGCACGCGCTCCACGGCCGGGCTGATGTAGGTGATCGTGCCGGCCGCGTCCCCGATGCAGATCACGTCCGAGGCGTTCTGCACCAGCGACCGGAAGCGGGCCTCGCGGCGGGCCAGGTCCTCGGCCAGGCCGACGTTGTCGAGCGCGAGCGCGACCTCGGCGGCGAGCGCCTCCAGCCCGCCGGTGGCCCCGTCCGGGAGCGGCGCGGCGTGGGCGGCGAGGATCGCGCCCTTCACCTCGTCCTTGGCCCGCAGCGGCACGGTCAGCGTGGCCCGGCCCGAGCCGTCCTCCAGCAGCCCGGCGAGGGCCGCGACGTCCCAGCGCGGAGGGTTGCCAGGCCCGGCCGGCGCGACGGCCGCCGCGGACCGGTTCCCGGCTCGGCCAGGGGCGGGCACCGTCTCGGGCCCGCCGGCCTCGCCAGGAGTGCGCACCGTCTCGGGCCCGCCGGCCTCGCCAGGAGTGCGCACCGTCTCGGGCCCGCCGGCCTCGCCAGGAGTGCGCACCGTCTCGGGCCCGCCGGCCTCGCCAGGGGCGAGGACCGTCTCGGGCCCGCCGCCGTCCCGGCCAGGGGCGAGGACCGTGGGGCCGTCCGGACCGGCCAGGACCAGGCGGAACTCGACGCCGCGGTCGGTCTCGAGCAGGCCGGCGGCCGCCTCGAGCGCGGCCCGGGCGATCACGTCCGTCCCGGTCGCGGCGACCAGGGCCCCGCGGGCGCGGGAGAGGACCGTCTCCCGCGCCCGGAGCAGGTCGAACTTGGCCAGGGTGGACCCGACCAACCGGACCATCACGACCGTGATCACGACGTCCACGAGCTGGGAGGCCAGCTGGGTGGGGCGGAGCCCGCCCGGCTCGGAGACGAGCACGGTGGCGGTCAGCGAGCCGAGCAGGAAGAGGGCTGAGGTCCGCACCGCGGTGGCCGTCGACCCGTAGCTGGCCCGGTAGGCCAGCGCCATGAAGAGCAGCCCGGAGACGTCGAAGCGGGACCCGGGCACCGCGAGCAGGGCGACCAGCGCGGCGACCTCGACCGGCAGCACGGCCAGGGGGAGGTCGTCCCGGTCACGGCCGCGCACCCACCACCAGGCGAGCCAGGACGCGCTCGCCACGGCGGCAACCCGCAGGCCCAGCGGCCGGGCGCCCGCCGAGACCGCGGCCACGACGGCCACCGGCAGGTAGGCGAGCGAGGCCGCCAGCAGCAGCCGGCGGAAGCGAGGCAGCAGGCGCTCGGGCAGGACCCGGAAGCGTGCGGGCACGAGGCCGCGCAGCTTGACCAGCCGCGACCGGGTCCCGGTCGGCGGCTGGCTGGACTCGCCCTGGATCGGCATCGCGCTCCCGGCCCCTCCACCCAGGCGGCGTCAACGTCACCGCCTCCATCGGATGGGCCGGGATGATCCTGAGCTGTTGTTCAGGTTCGAGCGGACCGACCGTCTCTACCGCCGCGGCCGGGCCCGGCGGCCAAGGATCGGCGGGACCTCCCCGCCGATCCGCGGTCCTGCCGAACCGCGGTCACGAGGTCGGCTTCTCCTCCGGTCCGGTGTCGGCGGGATCCGACCCGGCCTCGTGGGGCTCGGACGGCGGGTGCCAGCGGGCGACCAGGCTGCGCGCGGCCCTGGCCTCGTCGAGCCGCCGCACCGGGGCGGTGACCGGGGCCTCGCGCAGCCGCCCCGCGTCCGTCTCGGCCTGGGCGGCCAGCTCGAGCAGGGTGTCGGCGAACGCGTCCAGGGTCTCCACGCTCTCCGTCTCGGTCGGCTCGATCATCAGCGCCTCCTCGACGATGAGCGGGAAGTACACCGTGGGCGGGTGGTAACCGCGGTCGATGAGCGCCTTGGCCAGGTCCAGGGCGCGCGCCCCCTGCGCCTTCTGCCTGCGTGCCGACAGCACGAACTCGTGCATCACCGGCCTGGTCGCAAAGCCCGGCTCGAAGGCGGCGGAGAGCCGCTCGAGCAGGTAGTTGGCGTTGAGCACGGCCCGCTCGGCCACGTGGCGGAGCCCGTCGCCGCCGTTGGCGAGCAGGTACGCGTAGGCGCGCACGATGATGCCGAAGTTGCCGTTCCAGCCGTGCACGCGCCCGATCGACCGGGGCCGGTCGTGGTCCCACCGGAAGCCGTCGCCGTCGCGGGCCACGACGGGGCTGGGCAGGAAGTCGGTGAGGTGTTCGGCGACCACGAGCGGGCCCGCACCCGGGCCGCCACCGCCGTGCGGAGTCGCAAACGTCTTGTGGAGGTTGAGGTGGACGACGTCGAACCCCATGTCGCCCGGCCGGGCCTTGCCCAGGATCGCGTTGAAGTTGGCCCCGTCGTAGTAGAGCTGGCCGCCGGTGCCGTGCACCAGCTCGGCGACCCGGGCGATGTCGCGCTCGAACAGGCCGAGGGTGTTCGGGTTGGTGATCATGAGCGCGGCCACGTCGGTGTCCAGCACGGCCTCGAGCGCGTCGAGGTCGACCAGCCCCTCGGCGCTCGACGGGACCGTGGTGACGTCGAAGCCGGCCATGCGGACCGAGGCCGGGTTGGTGCCGTGGGCGCTGTCGGGGATGACCACCCGGCGCCGGGGGTCGCCGCCCGCCTCATGGTGGGCGCGGATGATGAGCAGGCCGGTGAGCTCGCCGTGGGCGCCCGCGGCGGGCTGGAACGTGGCCCCGGCCAGGCCGGTCAGCTCGCAGAGGGCATGCTCGAGCCGGGCCAGCACCTCCAGCGCGCCCTGGACCTGCTCGGCCGGCTGGGCGGGGTGGAGGCGGGCGAACCCGGGCAGGTTCGCGACGGTTTCGGCAACCTTCGGGTTGTACTTCATGGTGCACGAGCCGAGGGGGTAGAAGCCGAGGTCGACCGCGAAGTTGCGGTGGGCGAGGCGGGTGTAGTGGCGCACGAGGTCGCGCTCGGACACCTCGGGCAGGCGCACCGGTCCGGTGCGGCGCGCGCCGGCCGGGAGCGCCTGGTCGAGGTCGACCTCGGGCAGGCCGGCGCCGTCCGGGAACGACGACGCGCGCCGGCCGGCCGCCGACCGCTCGAACACGAGCGGCTCGGCCTGGCCCGCCCCGCCGGTCCCGCCTGGTCCCGAGACGCCCGCCGCCCACGGGGGCGTCTCGAACGGCACCCGCCCGCTGGTGCCCTGCTCCGTCGGCCCGGCGCTCATCGACGCTCCTCCTCACCCTCGCCACCAGGTTGGCCCATCTTCTCGCCCTCGGCGCCGGGTTGGCGCACCTTCTCGCCCTCGGCGCCGGGTTGACCCACCCCGGCGGCGCGGCGCTCCGCGTGCTCCCCTCCGGCCTCGGATGCGCCCGCTCCGGTGGCCTGGCCCTGCTCGCCGGCGAGCTCGGCGAGCACCTCGCCCATGGCGTCGGCCAGCCGGTCGACGTCGGCCTTGGAGCGCCGCTCGGTCACGGCGACGAGCAGCCCGTCCTCGAGCCCGGGGACCAGGCCCGCGAGCGGCAGGCCCGCGAGCAGCCCGCGGTCGGCCAGCCGGCGGCAGACCTCGGCGGGGTCGGCGGGCAGGCGCACCACGAACTCCTTGAAGAAGGGCTGGTCGGGGAAGGCGAGGCGGGCACCAGGCAGGGCCGCGAGCCGGTCGGCCGCGTAGCGGGCCGCCCGCAGGCAGAGCCGGCCGAGCTCGTCCAGGCCCTGCGGGCCGAGCCAGCCCAGATACACCGCGGCCGCGATCGCGTTCAGGGTCTGGTTGGTGCAGATGTTGCTCGTGGCTTTCTCGCGCCGGATGTGCTGCTCGCGGGCCTGCAGGGTCAGCACGAAGCCGCGCCGGCCCTCGGTGTCGACGGTCTCGCCCACGAGCCGGCCGGGCAGCCGGCGCACGTCGGCGGCAGAGCAGGCCAGGAAGCCGAACGCGGGGCCGCCGAAGTTGGGGTGGTTGCCCAGCGCCTGCCCTTCGCCCACGACGACGTCCGCGCCGAGCCGCCCGGGCGGCTCCAGCAGGCCGGCGGCGAGCGGGTCGAAGGTGACGACGAGGCGGGCCCCGGCCGCGTGGGCGACCTCCGCGGCGGCGGCCACGTCCTCGATGACGCCGAGGAAGTTGGGCTGCGCCATGACGAGGGCGGCGGTCCCGCTGGCGGCCTTGCCCCGGGCGTCTTCGAGATCGGTGTGGCCGTCCAGGGTGCCGACCTCGACCAGCTTGATGTCCAGGCCCCGGCCGTAGGTCTCGAGCAGCTCGCGCACCCTGGGCGAGACCGCGCCGCTGAGCAGGAGCTCGTGCCGCCTGGTGGCGGCGACCGCCATCATGGCCGCCTCGGCAACCGCCGAGGCGCCGTCGTACAGGCTGGCGTTGGAGACCTCCAGCCCGGTCAGCTCGCTGATGAGGGTCTGGTACTCGAACAGGGCCTGGAGCACGCCCTGGCTCGCCTCGGGCTGGTAGGGGGTGTACGAGGTGGCGAACTCCCCGCGCCCGGCCAGGTACCAGACCACCGCGGGCACGTAGTGGTCGTAGACCCCGGCTCCCAGGAAGCAGGTCAGCTCGTCGAGGTGGCGGTTGCGCGCGGCCAGCCGGGTCAGCTCGGCGGCCACCTCCTGCTCGGCATGCGTGCGGGGCAGGTCCAGGCCGGCGGGGGCGCGGAGCGCCGCCGGGATCGGCCCGAACAGCTCCTCGACGTCCTCGAGACCGAGCGCCTCGAGCATCCGGCGCACGTCGGCGTCGGTATGGGGTTGGTAGCTCAACCGCTCTCCTCCTCACGTCCACCGGACGGGCAGGGGGGCCGCATCCGGGCATCGGGACGATATAGCGACATAGTGATCCAGCGAGTTCTTGCCTTATCGACAAATCGATGAGCTGCCGCCGTCGTAACGGCGACGGCCCCGAGGCCGCAGCGGACCTGCGGGCCCGTCCGGGCGGGCGGGCCAGGACCACCGGGCGGGCGGGCCAGGACCGCCTGATTGAACACCGCCGCCGTGGGTGCCGCAACGCCGGCGACAGTCCCATGGCCAGCTTGGCAGGTGCCGAATCCTGGCCGGGTGATGGGGTGCCAGGGCTTCCAGATGGGGTGCCAGGGCTTCCAGGCGATGCGCGTGCAGGGACGTCAGGCGCCCGGGACAGGCCGAGCCTCAGCCGTGGGACCGGTTGGAGCGGGCCGCGGCACGGGCTGGCATCGGGTCCTCCGACGCCTGCGCCACCGGGTCGAGGCCCTCCAGCAGGGACTGGCCGGGGCGGGAGGACGCCTGCTCGTCGGCGGGGAGATGGGCGACGTCGCCCTCGGTGTCGCTCCACACGCGGCCGACGGCGATGCCGAACACCGCCTGCCCGTTCGACAGGACGTCGATCACCTCCTCGCCCGAGTGGCAGGCGTAGATGCGCTCGCCGTCGGAGATCAGGGTGACGTCCGAGAGCGGCCTGCCGGCCGACTCGCGGCGCAGGTAGCCGATGGCGTCGCGGATCTTCTGCAGGGAGATCCCCGCGTCGAGCAGGCGCTTGATCACGCGCAGCTCAACCAGGTCCTCGAAGCTGTAGAGCCGGTGGGTGCCCGACCCGTCGGCCGCGCGCACCGACGGCGTGACCAGGCCGGTCCTGGCCCAGTAGTCGAGCTGGCGGTAGGTGATGCCGACCAGCCTGTAGACCGTGGTGCCACGGTAGCCCACGACCGCCGCCTCCGGGGAAGAGCGATCCACCATCCTCACCCTCCTGCGGCGACAGCGCGAACTACAACGGTGTAAGAGATCAGCCTAGAGATCGCAGAACCGGGCGTCAACGACCCAGAGCGACGGCGGGCGACCGGGAGGGACGGCCTACTCGAAGTCCTCCGGGCTGACCTGGTCGAGGAACTCGCGGAACTTCTTGACCTCGCGCTCCTCGTCGTCGCTCTCCTTGATCAGGATGGACGCCTCGCTGAGGACGCCCTCCTCGGCGTAGATGGGGGTGTTGGCCCGGACGGCCAGCGCGATGGCGTCGCTGGGCCGGCTCGACACCGAGTACTTCGACCCGTTCTGGCGCAGCTCGATGGTGGCGTAGAAGGTGCCCTCCTTGAGCTCGGTGATCACCACCCGCTCGATCGAGATGACCAGCTCGTCGAGCAGGTTCTTCAGGAGGTCGTGGGTGAGCGGGCGTGCGGTGGCGACCCCTTGGAGTGCGAACGCGATGGCCGTCGCCTCGACGTTGCCGATCCAGATCGGCAGGAAGCGCTCACCGTCGCGTTCCTTGAGCAGCACGATCGGCGTCTGGGTGGGAAGCTCGATCCGGACGCCGACGAGGGTCAGCTCGACCAACGCGAAACCCCCTCGAGCGTCGAAGGTTCTTGCGCCCGGCCGGGCGCCTGCCAGCAATCAGAGGCTATCAGACGCCCCTCCCACGCGCGACAAGACGATCGCCTCGGGCCGGCCGCACCAGGGCCGAGCCGTCACGCCGCCCTCTGGGCCAGGAACGAGTCGATCACCCCGGTCGCGGCCCCGACCGGCACCGGGCCGGGCCGGAAGCCCTCTCCCGCGCCGGGCGGGGCGGGGCCCGGCGCGGTCGCGCCGTCGAGGGGGCGCAGGGGCAGCGGGGCGAGCAGCGTCCCGCCCGCGGCCAGCCACATCCGCGGCGGAGTGCCCGCGCCGGGCCCCGCCCCGCCCGGCGCGGGCACGGCCCCGACCCGGCCGAGCAGGTCCCGGCGGACCAAGGCGTCCACGTCGGCCGCGGCCTGCCACCGGTTGGCAGCTGCGCCGGTCCGTACCGTGACCGCCCGGCCGCGGGCGGCCAGCCTGACCCGGACCAGGGCGTTGAAGCCGTACTCGAACAGGGCGTGCACGTCGGTGAAGGCGTCGGGCGAGCCGAGGGCGACCGCGACCAGCCGGCGGCCGCCGCGGCTGGCGGAGGCGACCAGGCAGCGGCGAGCCAGGTTGGTGAACCCGGTCTTCCCCCCCTCGGTCCACCGGTAGGTGAACACGAGCTGGTTGCGGTTCGGGAAGCGCCGGAACGGACCGGTCCCGGGGATGGCGGCCCGACGGGTGCCGACCAGGGCCCGGAAGTCGGCCCGCCGCATGGCCACCTCCCAGAGCCGGGCCAGGTCGCGGGCGCTGGTGTGATGGCCCGGCCGGTCGAGGCCGTGCGGGGTGACGAAGCGGGTGGCCGTGAGGCCCAGCGCGGCGGCCCGCCGGTTCATGCGGCGGGCGAACGTCGCCTGCGAGCCGTCCACCGCCTCGGCCAGCGCCACGGCAGCGTCGTTGGCGCTCTTCAGCATGAGGGCGAGCAGGAGCTGGCGGACGGTCAGGCGCTCCCCGACGCGGAGCCTGAGCGACTCCCCGCCGACCGCCACCGGCCCGGGCCCGATCACCACCACCCGGCGCTGTGGCAGGCGCTCCAGGGTGAGCAGGCCGGTCATGACCTTGGTGGTCGAGGCCATCGGGCGCGGGCGGGCCGCCGCCCGCTCCAGCAGCACCTGTCCGGTCTCCTGGTCGGCCAGGACGAAGGCCCGGGCGCCGATCCTGGGCAGGGCAACGGGCCCCGGCGGAGCACCGGTCACCTCGACCGGCCGGGGGACCGACGGGCCGGCCACTGCATCCGGCGCGAGCGGTGCCGGCCCGGCGCCCACGGCCGCCACGACCAGGAGCGCGACGAGCGCGGGCCGCCACCGGCGCACGGACCCTCCCGTCACCGTAGGAGGCCGCCGGTCACCGGCGCCTCTCCAGGCCGCCACCGGCCGTCGGCGCGGCCACCCGGGTCACCGGCGGCCCTCGGCGCGCCGGTCCGGGTCACCGGCACCACCCGGGTCACCGGCACCACCCGGGTCACCGGCACCACCCGGGTCACCGGCGGCCACCCGGGTCACCGGCACCACCCGGGTCACCGGCGGTGCTCCGTGGCCTCGGCGAAGGCGCCGATCGCGGCCCGCAGGGTGACGTCCCGCATGCGGCTCCCGAGGTCGGCGAGGGTTTCGAGCATCTCGCGGGCCCTGGCCCGCGCCTCCGGGTTGCGCTGGCGGACCAGCGGAGCGACGACCTGCTCGAACAGGGCCGCCTCACGCTCGGCGAACGTCTTGTACATCCGCAGGTGGCGCGCTTCCAGCCCGTAGTCGGCCAGGTCGCGGGCGAGCCGCAGGACCACCAGGTCGTCGCCGCCGTACCAGCTGCCGCGCTCGGTCGAGCCCCTGGCCGCGATGAGACCGAACGCCTCCAGCTCGGCGAGCTGGTCGGCGGTGGTGCCAGCGGCCCGGCACAGCTCGTCCCGGCTGAACTGGGCGTCGGAGGGGGGTGCGTTCGACAGCAGGCCGGCCCGGGCCGGTGCCGGCCCAGGGTGCTCGGCGGCGGTGCCAGTGCCGGCGGGGGCGTGCCGTGGCGGCGGCGCGGCAGGCCCCTCGGCGGCGCCAGCGGGCGCCCTGGCCGCCTGCGGCCCGGCCTCGCGCGCTCCAGGCGAGCCGGCCTCACGCGCTCCAGGCGAGCGGGCCTCACGCGCTCCAGGGGAGCGGGCCTCGCGTGCTTCAGGCGAGCGGGCCTCGCGCGCCGCGGGCGAGGAGGCCGGCCCGGCCGGCGGTCCGCCCCCGGCGTGCAGCTCCCCGACCGACTCGAGGTCGGCCAGCCGCTGGCGGATCACCCGGAGCGGCAGGTACTGGTCGCGCTGGGCGCGCAGGACGAAGCGGAGCCGGGCCACGTCGTCCTCGGAGAACTTGCGGTAGCCGGAGGCGGACCGGTCGGGCCGGATGAGGCCGGCGCCCTCGAGGAAGCGGATCTTGGACACGGTGATGTCGGGGAACTCCGGTTTGAGGACCGCGAGAACCTCGCCGATGCTCATCGTGCCGGTCGGCGCCACGGACTGCCGGCCCGGGGCCGCCCCGCCGCGTGCTCCCGTCCCCCCGCCGGGGGACGGAGCGGCTGCCTGGCGCTCGACCGGGTCGACCATCACACCTACCCGGCTCCACCGGCCCCTGGCCGGCTCCCCGCGAAGAACACGAGCTTGAACTTGCCGATCTGCAGCTCGTCCCCGCCGACCAGGTCCCCGTCCTCGACCCGCTCGCGGTTCAGGTAGGTGCCGTTGAGCGAGCCGACGTCGTGCACGGTGAAGCCGCCCGGGGATCGGCGGATCTCCGCGTGCCGGCGGGAGACCGTGATGTCGTCCAGGAAGATGTCGCTCTCGGGGTGCCGGCCGGCGGTCACCACATGCTTGTCGAGCAGGAAGCGGCTGCCGGCGTTCGGGCCCCGGCGCACCACCAGCATGGCTGTGCCCTCGCGCAGCTCCTCGACCGGGGCGGCGACCTCTTCCTCGACCTCAGCTTCGAGGTCCTGTGCGGCCAGGCTGATCGTGGTCGTCGAGTCGTCGGCGGCTGCCACCAGCGCGGCGCCACAATTCGCGCAGAAGTGGGCGCCTTCCGGGTTCTTGTGACCGCACTGGGTGCAGAACATTCCGCCCTCCGGACTTCGGCTCGATATGGACGCTGACTGTAGAGGACCGGTTGAAACAGGGTCAACGTAAACGGGCTGGTCGGACGTGCGCCAACCCGGCCCGGCGGGAGCCGCCGGAACCCTCGACCTCGAGGTTGCGCGCCTAGCCTTCTGCCACCAGTTCACGATACGCGTCGACATCCATCAGCTCGTCGGCCTGGCCGGCGTCGGTCATCTCGATCACGACGAGCCAACCCTGCCCATAGGGGTCGGAATTGATGATCTCAGGGCTCTTGTCCAGCTCCTCGTTACGCTCGGCGATCGTACCGGTCACCGGGCTGTAGAGGTCGGAGACCGACTTCGTCGACTCGACCTCGCCGAACGGCTCCCCGCCGTTGACCGCGGTGCCCACCGGCGGGACGTCGACGTAGACGATGTCGCCGAGCGCGTCCTGGGCGTAGTGGGTGATCCCGACGGTGGCGCGGTTGCCGTCGACCCGCGTCCACTCGTGCTCCCTGGTGTACTTCAAGTCGTCCGGGTACATGTCGACTCTCCTGTCTGCCTCGCCCCGTGGCGACGTCCGGGCCGGCCGCCCGGCTCCCCGGGCCGGGCGGCCGGCCGAGCCGCCCACACCGGGGCGTAGCCAAGCACAGCCGTCGCCGTCGTGCCAGGGATGTCCACAGCCATCGAGCAGGCGCGCTAGGGGCGCGGGAGCGTGGTCGGGGGGTCGTCGGGCTGCTTCGTGCCCCGGTGGATCACCTTGCTCCACGGGATGTAGTTGGAGACGAATGTGTCCTTGCGCACGACCCGGCCGTTCTGGGTGACGGTGCGGTGAACGGTCACGTCGAAACCGGAGGACCCCCGGCTCTCCACGACCTCGGTGCCCACGGGCAGGGTCGGGTCGTCCTCGTACCTCGTCTGCGGGGCCCGGAAGTTGTACGCGTCCGAGGTGCTGTAGGCGACCTTGTACCCCCGCGACGTCGAGTACAGCGTGACCTTCAGGGTCGCCGGGGTTGCCTTGGCCGTGATGTAGATCCCGTACGCCGAGTCGTTGCGGAACTTGAGGTCGGTGCCCGGCCAGTCGAGGGTCGCGTCGCGTCCCATGGGGTAGTGGCTGATGTGCAGGCTGTGGTTGCGGCGCTCGACCACGGGGAGGCCCGCGAAGAAGACCGCGTTGAACACCGTCGTCCCGGCCTGGCAGACGCCGCCGCCGATCCCGTCCACGATCTCTCCGTTACGGATGACGTGGGCGGTGCGGTAGCCCTTGCTCGGGGTGCGCTGGCCGGTGGCGCCGTTCATGGAGAACACCTGGCCGGGCAGGACGAGGCTGCCGTTCACCGCCGCGGCGATCAGCGAGATGTTGTGCACGCGCGGGGCGTCGCCGGCGTTGAACGTGGTCGTGTAGGAGGAGATGACCTCCTTCACCCCGAGCGCCCTGGCCTCCGCGGTGGTCAGCGCGGGCGCGCTGGTGCGGACCGGCAGCACGGCCCGGCGGTCGGCCCCGACCCGGCCGCCGGCGGCCAGCACCGCCACGGCGGCCCGGCCCGGGTCGACGACGCTGCCGTCGACCGCCGGGACCACGGCGACGCCCTTGCCGGCAGGGCGGAACCCGGCGTCCCGCGGCGCGGCGTAGGCGAAGCCGGCCTTCTGGCGGAGCAGCGCGTCCAGGCGCTGCGGGTCGAGGCCGAGCACCAGGCGGCCGCGGTCGATCCGGGTCCGCACGCGCGGACCGAGGTCGGCCGGCACGAGCCGGGCCTGCCGCCCCGCCGCGGTCACCGTCACCGGAGCGGACAGCAGGTCGCGTGCCTGCTTCGCGGCCGCGTCGGCGGCCGCCGGACCGACTGTCGGCTGCTGCTCGGTCACGGGCAGGCTGATCTCGTTCGGCGCCGGCCGCGCCGCGGCCGCGGCCTGGAGCACCCGCACGGCGGCGGCCCGGTCCACCGCCCGGCCCGCGGTCCCGGGCACCAGCCGGACCTGGGCCCCGGCCACGACGAGCCTGGGCTCGCTGGTCGGGCGGCGGACCTGGCGGTCGAGCCTGGCCGCCACCCGGTCGAACGCGCTCGGGTCCAGACGCGTCCGCCAGGGCAGCTCCACGCCCCAGAGCCAGGTCCGCAGCCGGTCGGGGTCGGCCGGGCCGGAGCGGCCGACGGCCAGGGCGGCCGCCACGCTCGCGTCGAGGTCGAGGCGGACGCCCGTCTCCGACCGCGGCAGCTCGAGGGTTACCGTGTCGGCCCGGACGGTCACCTGCCGCGCTTCCACGGCGGGGGCGGCCGCGGCCAACCGCGCCCGGGCCTGCGCGCGGGTCAGGCCGGACAGGTCGACGCCGGAGACCCGCACCCCGCGCCGGACCCTCCCAGCGGCCAGCGCGGTGTCGACCCCGACCAGGGTGAGCACGAGGACGAGGGCGAGGACGGCGGCCAGCAGCGGGCGGGGCAGCCCGAGCAGGCGCAGGCGCCTGCGGGGCTCGCTCGGGCCGGTCGCCGGCTCCGGCCCCCCCTGCGAACGGGCCTGCAGCTCCACCTTCTCCTCTGCCGGCGCCGTGGTCGGCCGGTCGACGACGTCGATGGTGGCTCCCTCACTCTCTGCCGCTGCGCGGGACGGCCGCGGGCTGTGAACGGCCCCGCCCGGTCCAGACGCGCCAGCTTACGTCCACGGAGCGACAACGGGGGAACCGGCACGCCCGGCCGCCGGGCTGCGCTGTCAAAGGCATGCGCAAGCGTACGGCCGGGCGACCACACGGGCGACACGCTCGGGTCACGGCAAGGCAACGATCCCCGGCACGCCGGAGCACCCGCTCAGCCCCCGGCGAACGTCCGCTTGACCAGCGCCTCGTACCGGTCGGCGAGGGCGGTCGCCGCCGCGGGGGTGCCCGCCTCCGCCCACAGGTGGACGACTGGCTCGGTGACGTCGGGGAGCACCAGCGCCCAGTCGTCCTCGGGCCCGCCCTCCCGCCCGCCAGAGCCGTCGTCGGGCCAGCCCTCCCGCTCGCCGGACGGGCCGGGGTGGAACACCTTGATGCCGTCGACGTCCTGGGTGCGGTGGCCCTTGGCGGCCTCGACGACCTGGCGCATGACCGCCCCCTTCTGCCCCCACGGGGTCGGCACCCGGCGGCGGACGACGTTGGACTCGGGGAGGGCGGCGACCGCCCCGGCCAGACCCACCTCCTGGGCGGCCAGCAGCTCGAGCAGCTTGCCGAACGACATCAGCCCGTCGTAGGCGGTGTGCAGGGCCGGGAACACGTAGCCGCCGCCCGGGGCGCCGGCGAACACGACCCCGTCGCGCTGGGACGCCCGCATGATGGCGCTGGCGGCCAGCTTCGTGCCCACCACCTCGCAGCCGTGTCCGGCGGCGAGCTCCGCCGCCCGCCGCGTGGTCGACACCGGCAGCGCGATCGTCCCCCGCTGCTCTGACCGGACTATCAGGTCGACGTAGAGGAGCAGTGCCCGGTCGTGGGGGACGACCTGGCCGTCCGAGTCGACCAGGGTGAGCCGCTCCCCGACCGTGTCGAAGCGCACGCCCAGGTCGGCCCCGGAGGCCGTCACCAGGCGGGCCAGCCGGTCCAGGTCCTCCCCGAGCTGCTCGGCCGAGGGGGAGACCCGCTCCTCGTCGAGCTTGCCTCCGACCAGCAGCGAGTCCAGGCCGAACCGGGGCAGCAGCCAGGGCAGCACGAGCGAGCAGGTCCCGCCGCCGGCGTCGATCACCACCTTGAAGCGGCGGTGGCGCACCGCGCGCGCATCGATGCAGTCGACCAGGGCGGCCGTGTAGTGCTCGATCGCGCGCGGGGGGTAGCGAAGCTCGCCCATCTCGCAGCCGAAGGCGCGCCGGAACTCCTCCCGGTTGTAGGTCCGCTCGACCTTGCGCCTCGAGCCGTCGTCGAGGTCGCTGCCGTCGTCGCCGAACACGGCGATCTCGATCGCCTGGCTGTCCCGGGGCGAGGTGCGCACGTACATGCCGCCGGACGCGCCCGTCCGGGTGGCCGAGAACCGCACCGCCGGGGCTGGGGCCAGCTCGAGGTCGTCGCAGTCGATCCCGGTGGCGTTCAGCCCGGCCAGCAGGACCCGCTTGAGCGCCCGGGACACCCGGCTGGCGTCGCGGGCGAGCGTCACCCTCGATCCCTTCTTGAGGGTCGAGCCGAACGCCATCGCGAGCCTGAGGGCGAGCTCGGGCGTCACGTCGATGTTGGCCAGGCCGGCCACGCCGTGCTCGGAGAACAGGGTGCGCGCGCCCCTGCCCTCCCAGATGATCGACTTGGTGACGACCGCGCCCGGCTCGACCGTCTTGAACGGGTACACCTTCACGCCAGGTCGCAGGATCGCGCCGCGGCCGATGTTGGCGTTGTCCCCCACCACCACGCCTTCCTCGACCCGCCCGCCCCGCTTCACGTCGACGCTGCGGCCCACCACGCAGCCGCGGAGATGGGCGCCCGGCCCGACGTAGGCGTTGTCGTGGACGATGGCCCGGTGCAGGAAGGCGTTCTCCTTGACGACCACGTTCGCGCCGACGACGGTGTACTCGCGCAGGGTGGCCGCGTTCTCCACCTTGGCGAAGTCGCCGATCAGGACCGGGGCGCGCAGCAGGGCGTCCGGGTCCACCTCGGCCCCCTCGCCGAGCCACACCCCGGGCCGGACCTGGAACCCGCGCACGTCGACCCGCACCTTGCCGTCCAGGATGTCCTGGTGGGCGCGGCGGTAGGCGTCCAGGTTGCCGACGTCCTGCCAGTAGCCTTCGGCCACGCACGCGTACAGGGGCGCCCCCGCCGCGAGCAGCTTGGGGAACACGTCGGCGGCGAAGTCGGCCGGGGCGTCCTCGGGGATGAAGTCGAACACCTCCGGCTCGAGCACGTAGATGCCGGTGTTGATGGTGTCGGAGAACACCTGGCCCCAGTGCGGCTTCTCGAGGAAGCGCTCGATGCGGCCGTCCTCGGTGGCGATCACGATGCCGAACTCGAGCGGGTCCTCGACCCGCTTGGTGACCACGGTGCCCAGCGCCCCCGAGCGGCGGTGGAAGGTGACCACCTCGTCCAGGCCGACGTCGGTCAGGGCGTCGCCCGAGATGACCGTGAACGTCTCCTGGAGCTGCTCGGCCGCGTTCCTGACGCTGCCCGCGGTGCCCAGCGGGCGCGGCTCGGTCGCGTAGGTCAGGTCGACGTCCATGTCGGAGCCGTCGCCGAAGTAGTTGCGGACCTGGCTGGCCAGGAACTGCACCGTGACCACGATGTCCTTGACGCCGTGGTTGCGGACGTGCCGGACGATGTGCTCCATGATCGGCCGGTTGGCCAGCGGCAGCATCGGCTTGGGCTGGTTGGCGGTGAGCGGACGAAGACGGGTGCCCTCGCCACCAGCCATGATCACGGCCTTCATGGGGTGGCCTCCTTGCTGCATGTGGAGCTCCGTGCGCTCCTGCTGGCCGGGATGGGTCGCGGGCCGCCGCGCCTGACCGCGGCGCCCCTGGAAGGCAGGGCCCGGCGCCTCAGGCCGCCGGGCTACGCGCCGGCGCGCGCCGCTCGCAGCCCTTCCAGGGCCATTCTGACGTAGACCGCCCCGGCCACGTAGTAGAGGACGACGCCGGACCACAGCAACGCCAGCCCGATGACGTGCACGGCCGGGGCGACGGCCAGGCCGGTCTCGCCGACGACGAGGGTCGGCAGCGCGAGCATCAGGTCGAACGTTGCCGCCTTGCCCACCCAGACGACGTCGGGTGGGCGCACCCCGCGCTTGGAGAGCAGCGGGAACCCGGCCAGCAGGAAGACGTCCCGACCGACCAGCAGGGCCACCGCCGGCCAGGGCAGCACGCCGCGGACGACCAGGGCGATGGCCACCGACGCGATCAGCAGGCGGTCGGCCAGCGGGTCGAGCAGCTGCCCGAGCCGGGAGACCTGGCCGGTGCGCCGGGCCAGCCAGCCGTCCACCCAGTCGGTGGAGCCCACCACCGCGGTGAGCCAGAGCCCGGTGCCGTAATGGCCGGTGCCCAGCAGCCACGCGCACACCGGCATGAGCAGCAGCCGGGCGAACGAGATGGCGTTCGGCACGGTGACGATCGCCGTCGACGGCCGGTGGTCGGCGCTGCCCCGCGGAGCCGAGGCCTCGGCCCCGGACGGGAACGGGGACGGGGACGGGGAGCCGGGCCCGCCCACCGTCCTGGCGCCGGCCGTCCCGGCCGTCCCCTCGCTGCCGGGCGTGCCCGGGCCAGGCGCCCCGCGCCCGGCCTCCGGGCGGCTGGTCTCGCTCATGACAGGAGCGTATACCCGCTCGGGCCGCCCCGGCGGGGTCGCCCGGTCCGCTGGGGGGTAGCGAGGCGGCCAGAAGGTCCCGCGGCCCACGGGAGCCCGCGCGGTGGGTCGCGGGTCTCAGCTGCGATGGTCGGGACGGCCGGATTTGAACCGGCGACCCCCAGTCCCCCAGACTGGTGCGCTAACCAAGCTGCGCCACGTCCCGAGTCGTGGGCCCGGCGAGCAGCCATTCCGGACCCGGAGCGGGCGCCAGGATACCACGGGCCGGGCCGGGCCGGGCCGGGCTGGGCCCGACGGCCGCCGCAGGCCGCGGCGCTCACCGCTCGCGCGGGCGTTCCCTTGTCCTGACCCGCCCGATCACCCGCACCGGAGTGCCCTGGAAGCCGAAGGTCCGGCGCAGGTCGTGCTCGAGGAAGCGCCGGTAGCCGGGGCTGAGCACGCCGGTCGCGAAGAACACGAACTCCGGCGGCGCGACCCGGGCCTGGGTGACGTAGCGGACCTTGACCGGCTTGCCGCGGGCCGGCGGCGGCGGGGTCCGCTCGGTCACCTGGCCGAGCCACTGGTTCAGGGCGGCGGTCGGCACCCGGCGGCTCCGCTCGACCAGGATGTCGTCGAGCAGCCCCCAGACCTTGTCGACGCTCCGGCCCGTGCGCGCCGAGACGCGCAGGAGCGGTGCCCAGTCGACGAAGTGCAGCTTGCGCTCGAGGTCGAGGTCGAACCTTCGGCGGGCCTCGTCGTCCATCAGGTCCCACTTGTTGGCCACGAGGATCAGGGCGCAGCCGGCCTCGGCCGCGCGCACGGCCACCTTCTGGTCCTGCTCGGCGATCCCCGCCGGCGCCTCGAGCACGAGCAGGGCGACGTCGGCCCGGTCGACCGCCTCCAGGCTGCGCACGAACGCGTAGTAGTCGGCGCCCTCGGCCCGCTGGAACGAGCGCCGCATCCCCGCGGTGTCGACCATGCGGTAGCGGCGCCCGCCGTGGGCCATGACCGAGTCCACCGTGTCCCGGGTGGTCCCCGGCGCCGGGTCGACGATGGCCAGGTCCTCGCCGGCCAGCCGGTTGAGCAGGCTGGACTTGCCGACGTTGGGGCGGCCCACGATCGCGACGGCCGGGGCGGCCGGCTCGTCGGAGGCGGCCCGGCGCGCGCCCAGCCGCCCGACGACCGCGTCGAGCAGGTCGCCGGCGCCGCGCCCGTGCAGGCTCGACACCGGCAGCGGCTCGCCGAGCCCGAGCGACCACAGGCTGCCCGTCTGCAGCTCCACGGTCGCGTTGTCGACCTTGTTGGCGACCAGCAGCACCGTGGCCTTCCCACGGCGGAGGCGGGCGGCCACGGCGGCGTCCTCCTCGGTCACCCCGACGCTGGCGTCGACCACGAACAGGACCAGGTCGGCGCCGGCCATCGCCTGCTCGGCCTGGGCGACCACCCGGGCGGCCAGGCCGGTCGCGCGCGGCTGCCAACCGCCGGTGTCGACCAGCTCGAAGCGGTGACCTGCCCAGTCGGCCTCGTACGGCACCCGGTCCCGGGTCACCCCCGGCACCTCCTGGGTGATGGCGGCACGCCGGCCGAGGATGCGGTTGACCAGGGTGGACTTCCCGACGTTGGGCCGTCCCACCACGGCCACCCGGGGCAGCGCCCCGCCGCCGGACACAGGACCGGCCGGTGCGGGGCCGGGCGTCCCCCGCCCGCCGGCCGGGGACGGACCGCCCGCCTCGGATGTAGATGGATCGCTTTGTCGATTCATTGATCTATCACTTCGTCGGTTCGGCGACCGTCCATGGTGGGGCCGCCCTCCACGCCGGTCAGGAAGTCCTGGAGGGTCTGGCGCAGCGCCTCGGTGGCCGCCCGCCGGCCGGCCCGCCCGACGCCGGGGTCGGGCAGCGCGACGGGCGGCCCGACCACCACGCGGACCGGCGTGGCCAACGGCAGCCAGCCCAGGCGCCCCCGCACCCGCTCGGTGCCGAGCATGGCCACGGGAAGGACCGGACAGCGCTCGCGCAGGACGACGTAGGCGAGACCGGGGTGGACGGTGTCGAACCGGCCAGCTCCCCGGCTGCCCTCGGGGAACAGGCCGAGCATGTCGCCCCGGGCGATCACCGCGGCGGTCTGGCGCAGCGCCTCCCGGTCGGCGCCGCCCCGGCGCACAGGGAACTGGCCGATCCAGCGCAGGATCGACCCGAGCGGCCAGAAGAACAGCTCCGCCTTGCTCATGAAGAACACCGGCCGCTCGATCGCGCACGCAAGCAGGACCGGGTCGACGTTGCTGCGGTGGTTGGCGGCCAGGATGGCGGGACCGGTGGAGGGGATGTGCCCGGCGCCCTCGACCCGGATGCGGAACCAGGCCCGCATCAGTGGTTTCATGACGATCGCGGCCGTGCGATAGCCGCGATCCGCGCTCGCCGTGGTCACCGGTCCCTTCCGGCCCTGGCCGTGGCGATCAGGTCGACGATCTCCTCCACGATGTCGGTCACCTCGCGGCCGGTCGAGTCGATGACCAGGGCGTCCGGGGCAGCCCGGGTCGGCGACGCCGCCCGGCCGCTGTCGAGCCGGTCGCGCAGGGCCAGCGCGTCGGCCGACTCGCCGCCCGCCCGGCGGCGGGCCCGCTCGGCCGCGTCGGCGGTCAGGAAGACCTTCACCTCGGCCTGCGGCCACACCACCGCGCCGATGTCGCGCCCCTCGGCCACGATCCCGCCCAGGCTGATGACCGCGCGCTGCAGGGCGATGAGCTGCTCGCGCACGGCGCCCACCGCCGAGACCGCCGAGACCGACCTGCTCACCTCGGCCGAGCGCAGCTCGTCCCCCATGACGGACCCGTCGAGCAGGACGCGCACCGCGCCCGAGCGGCCAGGGGCCAGCTCGAGGGCGATGTCGGCGCTCTTGGCCGCCACGGCGGCCGCGTCGGCGTCCTCGGGTGGGACGCCCTGCCGCAGCAGGGCAAGGGCGAGCGCCCGGTAGATCGCGCCGGTGTCGAGGTGGCGCAGGTTCACGCGCTCGGCCACCGCCCGGGCGACCGTGCTCTTGCCCGACCCGGCCGGGCCGTCGATCGCGACGACGACGTCGTCATGGGTGTGCTGGCCCTCGTCCAGCTCCTCCATGATCATGCGACCTCCTCGGCGGCCGGGGGCGGAGCCGGTCGCTGACCGGCGGGGCCGCCGCGGAGGCGGGGCGGGTGGTTCGGTGACGGGACAGGCGGCACGACGGCTCCGAAGGCGGGAGGGGAGGGATCGCGCCCCTGGCCGGTGGCGCACCTCGTAGAGTCTACCCGGTGGCGGATCGGGCGATCACAGCTCGGGCGTGCGGGTGCCCGCGACCTCGGCCATCTCCGTATCTCTTTGTCTACTTGTCGATGGATCTATGAATATCTAGGTCGATGAGTACCTGGATAGCTCGGGGAGCCGCACCCCAACCCGAGAGTCCGGCGAGACGGCGACATATCGACAACGTGTCCGGGTGAGGGCTTCGCCGCATGCGGCGCCGGCTCCATGCCCGGCCCGCCAGCCGCTTCATCGGGCTTGGACGATCTTCTCGAGGCTCAGCCGGACAGGGTGGGTCAGGCCGTGCCGGTGCCTTCGTGGGCATGCCAGCCCGCGGCGGACAGGGCGGCCAGCGCCACCGCCAGGGTGTCGCGGCCCGCGACCCAGAAACGGAGGGCGCCGCTGCCGCCCTGGAGCTCGTGGTCGATCGCGAGGTCCTCGACGTTGACCCCGGCGGCGCCCAGGGCGCGGAACACGGCGGCCAGGCTGCCCGGCCGGTCGGCGATGTGCACGACCACCTCGCGCAGCCCGCGCGGGGAGGCGCCCGGCTTGGTGGGGATGCGCAGGCGGGCGCTGCGCGCGGTGGCGAGCGCCTCGCGCAGGCCGTCGCGGTCCCCCACGGCCACCAGCTCCCTGAGCGCCAGCAGCCGCTCGGTCAAGGTGTCCAGTGCGACCACGATGCTGGGGGCGTTGGTGGTGCAGATGTCGACCCAGAGGTCGGGGTCGCTCGCCGCGACGCGGGTGGTGTCGCGGAACCCGCTCGCGACCAGGCTGCGCAGGGCGGCCGGGGCCTCCACCTGGGCCACCGCTCCCATGAGCGCGGTGGCGGTCAGCTGGGGCAGGTGGCTCGCGAACGCGGCCACCTGGTCGTGCAGCTCCGGGTCGAGGATGAGCGGACGGCCGCCGAGGCCGCGAACGAACCCGGTCATCCTCCGCAGCGCCCCGTGATCCACCTGGGCCGCGGGGGTCAGCACCCATGCGGCGCCGTGGAACAGCTCGGCCCGGGCCGCCTGCGCACCCCGCTCCTCGGAGCCGGCCATCGGGTGGCCCGGGATCACGCGCCCGAGGTCCGTGGACGATCTTGCGAGTTCAACCAGAAGGTGCGCCTTGGTACTGCCCACGTCGGTGAGCACCGCTGTGTGGTTGACCGCGTGCGCCCGGGCCAGGACGGCAGCCAGGGCGCGGACCGGCGTGGCCGCGACGACGAGGTCCGCCCCCTCGGCCGCCTCCTCGACGGAGCGGGCGCGCGCGGTGATGGCCTCGCGGTCCATCGCCAGGCGCACCTCGCGGCGGTCGGCGTCCATCCCGACCACCTCGGGCACGCCGGCCGCTCTGGCGGCCATGCCGACCGAGGCGCCGAGCAGACCGGTCCCGATGATAGCGAGCCGGTGCGGCCAGCGGACGCTCTGGGCCGGCGTCATCCGGAGCGCTCCGGACGGTGGCTGGCGCGCCGGCCGCGTACCCACAGCACGGAGCGCTCCGGCCGCTGGCTGAAGCGCCGGCCGAGCACCCACAGCGCGCAGGTTCCCAGCTCCATGACGGCCCGGCATGCACGGCCGCGACGCCGATGCGTGACCGGCGCTCCAAGCGAGGGCGTGGCGCTCATCCCGGGAGGTCGTCGCGGAGGTGGCTGGCCTGGTGCAGGTAGACGTGGCGCAGGCTGGCCCGGGGACGCGTCGAGTAGCAGTGCACCATGACCCGGACCGTGCTGGGGTTGCCGTGGGTGATGCCGAGCTCGCGCGTGCACAGCAGCGGCACGTCCCCCATGCCGAGGGCGCGGGCGGCCGCCGCCGGGAACTCGCTCACCAGGTCGCCGGTTGCGGTGAAGATGATCGAGACGAGGTCGTCGTGCCCGACGCCGTTGCGGTCGAGCAACTGCACGAGCAGCTCGCTGGTGCGCTCGATGACCGCCTCCCGGACGTCGGCGTCGACCGTCGTGGCGCCCCGCAGCGCCACCAGCCGCTCGCTGCTCACCCGCTCCCTCCGTCTCGGCCCATCGACCCCTCGCGTTCGTTGACAGAGCGCTTCATGGCTCAATAGACATAGCGATAAATTGTTCGGCTGCGCCGGTCACAGGCCGACCGCCCGGTACAGGGCGCGCACCTCCTCGGGGCGGAGCGCCCGGTGCTCGCCCGGAGCCAGGCCCCGGAGCTGGATCGGGCCGACCGCGGTCCTGACCAGGCGGCGGACGGGAGCGCCGACGGCGTCCAGCATGCGCCGCACCTCCCGGTTGCGTCCCTCGACCATGACCACCTCGACCATCAGCCGCCGTGCCGAAGCGGCCACCACGCGCGCGCGCTCGGCGCGCGCCGGACCGTCCTCCAGCTCGACCCCGTCGCGCAGCCGGGCCAGGGCGCCCGCCGGGAGCCGCTCGACCTCGGCCAGGTAGCGCTTCTCCACCCCGAACCGGGCGTGGGTGAGCCGGTAGGCCAGGTCGCCGTCGTTGGTCAGGAGCAGGAGCCCCTCGGTGTCCCGGTCGAGCCGCCCGACCGGGAAGACGCGCGGGTGCCCGGGGACGAGCTCGACGACCGTCGGCCGCCCCTCCGGGTCGGCGCTGGTCGTCACCACGCCAGCCGGCTTGTTCAGCAGCCAGTACCGGCGCCGGTGGTCCACGACGACGCGGGAGCCGTCCACCTCGACCCGGTCGCGCTCCGGGTCGACCCGGCGGCCGAGGTCGACGACGGTGCGGCCGTCGACCGAGACCCGTCCGGCCAGCACCAGCTCCTCGACCGCCCGCCGCGAGCCGAGGCCCGCCGAGCGCAGCACCTTGTTGAGGCGCACCAGGCCAGGGGCGTCCTCGCCGACGCGGCCACGCGCGCCCGGGTCGGGTGCTGGCTCCGGCCCCCGGCCGCGGGCCGGACGCGAGGGGGCGTCCCCGCTCCCGGCGGACCGGCCGGACCTCCCTGGACGCGGGGACGCGGGCTCGCCCGTGGGCGCAGCCCCGCCGGGGGGACTCGCCGGGTGCGAGGCGGACCGGCGCGGCGGCTCGGCCTTGCCGCGGTCGGGCTGACGACGGCCGCGGGCGGGCTGGGTGGGCGCGCGCCCGCCTTCCGGGCGGCGGCCCGGGCGCCGGCCGCCAGGACTCACCGGTGGGCCCTCACGGCTGGTCCTGCAGATCGGCGAGGTCGACGCCCTCGGGCAGGTAGTCCTTGACCGGTGGCAGCTCGTCGAGGGTGTTCAGGCCGAGCTGCTCGAGGAAGGCGGGCGTGGTGCCGTAGAGCGCGGCCTGCCCGGGGCCGTCGTCCCTGCCCACCTCGTGGATGAGGCCGCGGGCGAGCAGGGTGCGGAACACGCCGTCGACGCTGACGCCCCGCACGGCGGCGACCTGGAAGCGGGTCACCGGCTGGCGGTAGGCGATCACCGCCAGCGTCTCGAGGGCGGCGCGGGTCAGCCGGCTCTGCTGCCCAGCCTGCACGTAGGCCTCCACCGCGGCCCTGGCGCCCGGATGGGTGTAGAGCCGCCAGCCCCCGGCCACCGCCCGCAACACGAAGCCGCGGGCGTCGCGGGCGTACTCGGCGGCCAGCTCGACCAGCAGCTCCTCGACCCGGGAGAGCCGCTGCCCGGTCACCTCGGCGAGCGTCACCGCCGCCACCGGCTCGTCCGCGACCAGCAGGATCGCCTCGAGGTCGCGCCGCACCCAACCACGCTCGTCGAGCTCGACGGCCTCGAGCAGCTCGTCGGGCGGCCATGCTCCGGGGTCACCGGTACCGCCGACCTCCTCGTGGGCGGGAGGGTCCGGGTCGAGGCCGGGCGGTCCGGCCGCGGCCGTCCGGTCCAGGCCCGCGGGCCCGCTGCCGTTGGCGCTCCCAGCGCGCTGCTCGGTCGTGCCGGCCCCTCCACCGTGCTGCTCAGTCATGCCGGCTCCTCCACGGCGAGGTCGGTCAGGGCGGGATCGTCCTGGCCGGTCCACTGGACGGCGATGGCGCCGAAGGCGGCCGCCTGCTCGACCTCGACCATCGACCGCTTGTAGAGCTCGAGCAGGGCCAGGAAGTGGACGACGACCTCGATCGGCATGGCGCCGCTGCCCACCAGCTCCGCGAAGGTGGTGGAGCCGGCGGCCCGCACGCGGCCGGCCAGCTCGGTGACGGCCTCGTTGACCGAGAGCTTCAGCGGCGCGATGTGGGAGGTGCGCACCTCGGGGACGGGCACCGGGGTGAGCGCGGCCGCCGCCAGCCTGGCGAGTTCCTCGGGGCTGGTCCCGACGAGCAGGTCGGGGACGATCCGGCCGAACAGGTCGTCGGTGTCGGCACCGGCCCGGCCCGGCACGTAGCCGGCCTGCTGGGCCAGGCGGGCGGCGAACAGGGCGGCGACGTGCTTGTAGGCGCGGTACTGCAGCACCCGCGCGAAGAGGAGGTCACGCTCGGAGAGCAGCGCCTCGACCTCGTCGGGGTCGGCGTCCGGGCCGGGCAGCAGCCGGGCCGCCTTCAGCTCGAGCAGGGTCGCCGCGACGACCAGGAACTCGGTCGCCACCTCGAGGTTCAGCTCGTGCATGCGCTTGACCTCGGCCAGGTAGTCCTCGGTGATGCGCGAGACCGACACCTGCCACAGGTCGACCCGCTGGCGCGCGATCAGGTGCAGGAGCAGGTCGAACGGCCCCTCGAAGACCTCGGTCCTGACCACGTAGTCCATTTGCGTCCGCTGCCGATCCGTAGCTTGGAGGCCGGTTGGCCGATCGCGACGGGCGGGCCGGCCAGGCCGGCGGCCGTCCGACGCCGCGCCCGCTCCCGGCCACGGCCCCGCGAGGATACGGCAGCGGCCACGAGCGCCGCTCAGCCGGGCCGGCCCCTGGTCCCATGCCCTGGTCCCATGCCCTGGTCCCATGCCCTGGTCCCATGCCCTGGTCCCACGCCCTGGTCCCATGCCCTGGTCCCACGCCCTGGTCCCACGCCCTGGTCCCACGCCCTGGTCCCACGCCCTGGTCCCACGCCCCCGGCCAGCAAGCCTACCGCTCCGCCGCGGCACCGTGCCGTGGGTCGCCGCCGGTCAGTAGGACAGACCCACGAGCCCGAGGATCACTCTGACGAGCTCGGCGAAAACCGGCGTGAGCAGCCCGGGAGCGAGGATCAGCAGACCGATGAGCAGGAAGATGCCGTACTGGTCGAGGAAGTCCACGATCCCGTGCCGCGAGGGGGGAAGAAAGACCGTCAGCAGCCGCGAGCCGTCCAGGGGCGGGATCGGCAGCAGGTTGAAGACCCCGAGGATGACGTTGATCTCGATGAACCTCAGCAGGAGGGTCACGGTGAAGCTGTTCCCGTCGGCGCCAGTCGGGAGCGCGAGACGGAGCGCGACCGCGCTCAGGATCGCCAGCAGGAAGTTGCTGGCCGGCCCGGCCAGAGCGACCAGCACCGTACCGACCCGCCGGTTGCGGAGCCGCGCCGGGTTGTACGGGGTTGGCCTCCCCCACCCGAACCCGCCGACGATCAGGAAGATGCTGCCGAGCGGGTCCAGGTGCGAGATGGGGTTGAGCGTGAGCCGGCCCTGCGACCTGGCCGTGTCGTCGCCCTGCAGAGTTCCCGCGGCCGCATGGCTGAACTCGTGGAAGGTGATCGCCACGATCACCGCGAGCACGAAGGCCACGAACAGCAGCGGGTTGTCCCGCAACAGGAACAAGGGCGATTGCAACGACGACTCCTCCTGGCGGCGCGCTCGTCGGTGCCCGATGCCGCTTCGAGCCGTCGGGCGGTCGCGTGAGCCCCGGTCGAGTACACGGCGCGGGGCTCGGGCTTCTTGACGGTCCACCGTGCACGACCGCGGCGCCGATGCCTGACCGGCGCTCTGGCCAAGCTACCACGAGGCAGCGGTCTAGCCGGCGCCCGCCGGTCAGGTGTCGGGCGAGACGACCTCGTGGATCAGCTCGGGAGCCCGGCAGGGCTCGCGGCTCCAGCGCAGCGCGGCGGCGAGGTCGCGTGCGGCGGCCTCGGCGGCGGCCTCGTCCCTGGCCAGCACCTGGCCGATGCGGTCGCCGGCACCCACCTCGTCGCCCAGCTTCACCGAGAGCTCGACGGCGACGGCGGGGTCCACGGGGTCGTCCTTGCGCTGCCTGCCAGCGCCCAGGGCGGCGGCCGCCCGCCCCACCGCCTCGGCGTCGACCCCGGCCAGGCACCCGGCCTCCTGGACGGTCACGTCGAGGTGGACGGGTGCCTGGGGCAGCAGGGAGAGGTCGTCGGCGACGCGCGGGTCGCCTCCCTGCGCCTCCACGAACTGGCGGAGCTTCTCGAGCCCGTCCCCGCGCTCGAGCGCCCGCAGCGCCGCCTTGCGCCCCTCCTCGGGGTCGGGGGCGACGCCGGCGAGCGCCGCGAGATGGCCGGTGAGCGCGAGGCAGAGGTCGAGGAAACGGCCCGGGCGCTCCCCCCGCAGCGCCTCCACCGCCTCCCGCACCTCGACGGCGTTGCCGACCAGCTCGCCGAGCGGCTGGTCCATGTCGGTCACCAGCGCGGCCGTCCGCCGCCCGGCCGCCCGGCCCAGCTCGACGCAGGTGCGGGCCAGCTCCCCGGCGGCCGCGGGGTCCTTCATGAACGCCCCCGAGCCGGTCTTGACGTCGAGGAGGATGCAGGCCGCCCCGCCCGCCAGCTTCTTGCTCATCACGCTCGATGCGATCAGCGCGGTGCTGGCCACCGTCGCGGTCACGTCGCGCAGCGCGTACATGGCCTTGTCGGCCGGGACCAGGTCGGCGCTCTGCGCGGCGACCGCCAGGCCGACCCGCTCGACCTGGTCCAGCAGCTCCCCCGCGGACAGGTCGACCCGGAACCCGGGGATGGACTCGAGCTTGTCGAGCGTGCCGCCGGTGTGCCCGAGCCCGCGGCCGGACAGCTTGAGCACCTGCATGCCGAGGGCGGCAGCCAGCGGCCCGACCACCAGGGTGGTCCCGTCGGCGACCCCCCCTGTCGAGTGCTTGTCCACGGTCGGCCCAGACAGCTTCGACAGGTCGAGCCGGTCGCCGGAGTCGAGCATCGCGGCGGTGAGCGCCTCGGTCTCGGCGGTGGAGAAGCCGCGCAGGTAGCCGGCCATGAGGAAGGCGGCCATCTGGTAGTCCGGCACCTCGCCGCGGGCGTACCCGAGCACCAGCTCCCGCAGCTCACCCGACGGCACCTCACCTCCGTCGCGCTTGCGCGCGATCACCTCGACGACGCGCACCACCGCTCCTCTCCCCCGCCACCGACCCCCGAGGCGTCCGCGGACTCCCCGGCCACGCTGCCGCCGGGCGCAGCCTACCCGCTCCTCTCCCCCGCAACCGACCCCGGACCGCCGGGGCGGCCGGGACCCGGCCCGCCGGCGTTCGTCATGGACGGAGCCGCTTCACCAAGGCCGCGTCGGCGCCGTCGCGCTCCAGCTCGGAGAGGACCTGGGCGAGCGCCTCGCGGACGATGCGGCCGCGGTCCACCCCGATCCCATGGTCGCGGCGGAGCCGCAGCCGGGCGTGCTCGAGGTCCATCAGCTCCTCGGCGGTGCAGTAGAAGGTGACCTTCTCCTCGTGGCTCCGGCGGCCGCTGGACGCCCGCTCGGCGGGCGGCGGGGCCTTCGGGTCGCCGGGGCCGCCGGGGGCCTTCGGGTCGCCGGGGCCGCCGGCGGCCTTCGGGTCGCCGGGGCCGGCGGCCTGCTTGGCGCCACGGGCGCCCCGGCCCTTGTCGATGCTGGTGACGCGGAACAGCTCGTCGGCCCCTGGCAGGCTCGCCCGACCCTTCATGACGCCGCCACCTCCTTGGCCAGCTCCCGGTACGCGGCTGCGCCACTCGACGAGCCTGCATAGGTCAGGATGCTCTCCCCGGCCACCGGTGCCTCGGCGAAGCGGATGGTCTTGGAGATCACCGTACGGAACACGCGGTCGCCGAAGGCGTCCTCGACCCGTCCGAGCACCTCGCGGCCGTGCACCGTCCGCGGGTCGTACATGGTCGCGAGGATGCCGACGATCTCGAGCTCCGGGTTCAGCCGCTCGCGGACCTTCTCGATGGTGTCCATGAGCAGGGCCATTCCCCGCAGGGCGAAGTACTCGCACTCGAGCGGCACGAGCACGGCGTCGGCGGCGGTGAGCGCGTTGACGGTCAGCAGGCCGAGGCTCGGCGGGCAGTCGACCAGCAGGTAGTCGTACTGCCTGCGCAGCGGTCGCAGGACCCGCGCCAGCGCCTGCTCGCGGGCCACCTCGCCGACCAGCAGCACCTCGGCCGCGGCCAGGTCGATGTTGGAGGGCAGGAGCTCGACGCGGTCGATCTTGGTGCTGGTGATCGACGCCGCCGGGGCCGCCTTGGAGTCCATCAGCAGGTTGTAGACGGTGCGCTCCAGGGCGAGCGGGTTCAGCCCGAGGCCGACCGAGAGCGCCCCCTGGGGGTCCATGTCGATCAGCAGCACCTGCCGTCCCTGCTCGGCCAGGGCGGCACCGAGGTTGATGGTGGTCGTCGTCTTTCCGACCCCACCCTTCTGGTTGGCCAGGGCGATGACCTTTCCCACCTGACACCTCCGCGTCCGGTGCCGCTCCCCGGGGCGCTCAAAGCTGGGCGACATATCGTCTTGTCGATAAGGCACTAGACAAATAAGGAGATTCGGAGCTACGTCGCTAGGTCGCCATGGCCATCAGTTCATCAGTCGCCTGGTAGATCAAGCGACCGGGATACTACCGAATCGCGGGACCCCGCCGAGCCTCCCCGGCGCCTGATCGGCCGGAACGGCCGGAAACGCGCTGCCCCACCATCCTGGCCGTTCGTCGCGTTCGCGGTTGCCTGGCGACGCCCCGAGCGCCTCGCCGCCGCCCAGCCCGTCCACTGCCCGACGGGCTGGGTGCCAGCACGCCCGCCGCTCGCACGCCCGACGGGCTGGGTGCCAGCAGGCCCGCGCACGCGCGCGCACACACAGACACGGATCTTTACGGATCTTTAGGGTGCCCGGAAGTGCCAGCAAGGCCCGGACAAGGCGCGCAGCCTCCACCTCGACCGCGGCGTGGGCCGGCTCTTCTCGTGCCAGCAAGGCCCGGAGGTGCCAGCTGGGCCCGGACAGGGCGCGGCAGCTGCGACCAGGCAATCTCACGCTGCGTGGCAGTCCTGCCGGGAGCCTGTGACCACTCTCCGTGAGCGACCACGCGCCGTGGTCGAACGCGTTGCGTGGTCGACCACGCAGCGTGATGCCGGTACGGTCCGCGCCGGCAGCCAGCCGACGCCGACACAGGGTTCGGGACAGGTTCGGCAGACGCGGCGCCCTGGACGGCGCTGCTGCGTCAACATGCAGGACCCCGGGCAACGAGCTCGACGTCCAGGAGGAGGTCGGCCACCGCGCCAGGGCAGGCGGCCCCTACGCCAGCTCGCGCCGGGCAGGCAGCCTCTACGCCAGCCAGCTCGCGCCGGGCAGACAGGCCCTACGCTGCTCGCCCGCGCAGGCAGCCCTACGCCAGCTCGCCCGCGAAGCTCCTCCCCGGGCCGACCGGGTCGACGCCGAACAGGTCGGCCACGGTTGCGCCGAGGTCGGCGAAGGTGCCCCGGTCCCCCAGATGCACGCCGGCGGTGCCGCCCGGGCTGAACGCCACCATCGGGGTGAACTCCCGGGTGTGGTCGGTCCCGGGCGCGGTCGGGTCGCAGCCGTGGTCGGCGGTCAGGAACAGCCAGTCCGCCTCGCCCAGCTCGGCCACAACCTCGGGCAGGCGCGCGTCGAGCTCCTCCAGGCAGCGGCCGTACCCGGCCACGTCGCGCCGGTGCCCGTAGACCATGTCGAAGTCGACCAGGTTGGCGAAGACCAGCGTCGGGCCGGCCGCCTCGCGCAGGAAGCGCACGGTCGCGTCGAGCGAGCTCTGGTTGTCGCCGGTGTGGTCGGAGTCGTCCAGGCCCCGGCGCGAGAAGATGTCCTCGATCTTGCCGACCCCGAGGGTTCGGACGCCGGCCTTCTGGACCGCCTCGAGCACCGTGGGCCCGGCCGGCGGCAGCGTGTAGTCGCGCCGCTCCTTGGTGCGGACGAACGAGCCGGGCTCGCCGTCGAACGGGCGGGCGATCACCCGGCCGACCGCGTGCTCCCCGGTGAGCAGCCCGCGGGCCGTCAGACACCACTCATAGAGCTGGTCCAGGGGCGCCGCCCGCTTGTGGGTGGCGATCTGGAACACCGAGTCGGCCGAGGTGTAGACGATCGGCTTGCCCGAGGCGAGGTGGTCCTCGCCCAGCTCCTCGATGATCTCGGTGCCGGAGGCGGGACGGTTGCCGAGCACCCCGCGCCCGATCGCCTCGCTGAACGGGTCGATCACCTCGGGCGGGAAGCCGTCGGGGTAGGTGGGGAAGGGCGAGGTGAGCACCACGCCCATCATCTCCCAGTGCCCGGTGGTGGTGTCCTTGCCGGCCGACCGCTCGGCCATGCGGGCCACCACCCCGGCGGCGGGGTCGGAAGCTGGCACGCCCGCGATCGTGGTGAGCCGCCCGATGCCCCACGCCCCGAGCGTCGGCAGCCGCAGCCCGCCCAGCGCGGCCGCGGTGTGGCCGATGGTGTTGGCGCCGGCGTCCCCGTAGTCGCCCGCGTCCGGCGCCTCACCCACGCCGAGGGAGTCGCAGACGATCACGGCGACCTTGCCCGGACGGGCCGGGCGCCCTTCGCTCATCCCCGCCCCCGCACCCGCTGCTGCTTGCACCGGATGCAGAGCCGGGCGGCGGGCAGCGCCTCGAGCCGCTCGTCGGGGACCGGCTGCCCGCAGCGCTCGCAGGTGCCGTAGGTGCCCGCCTCCATGCGGGCCAGCGCGTGGTCGACGTCCCGGAGGGTGTCGCGCAGGCTCTGCACCAGCCGGAGGAGGCTGGACCGCTCGGCCGCCGCCTGGCCGGCGTCGGCGAAGCCCTCGTCCAGCTCGGGGTCCCTGATCCCCTCGGCGTCGCGGTGGGCACCGAGATCGTCGAGCTGCTTCAGCAGCGCGTCCCGCTCCCCTGCCAGCCGCTCGTGCAGCCGGTGCGTCGTCTGCTGGTCCATCCCAGCTCCTCCCGTGGTTCGTCCGGCTCCGCTCCCCGGCCGTCACGGACGGCCTGCGACACGATCGCGATCGTGGGCGGCCAGCGCAAGGCTCGAAGCGGCAAGGCCCGGCAAGTACGGCAAAGGCTACAAGATCATGAACTCGAAGCGGTCTGCGGTGAAGCACCCGGTTGGCCGGCGCGCGGGTGGGCCCGGAGGTAGACCTCGCGGAGACGGTCCTGGGTGACCTTCGTGTACACCTGGGTCGTGGCGAGGCTGGCGTGCCCGAGCAGCTCCTGCACGCTGCGGATGTCGGCGCCGCCGGCCAGCAGGTGGGTGGCGAACGAGTGGCGGAGCACGTGGGGCGACACGTCGGCCGGGAGGCCGGCCCGCTCGGCGTGGTGACGGAGGATCTTCCAGCACCCCTGTCTGGTGAGGCGGCCGCCGGCCGCGTTGAGGAACAGCGCCGGCCCCGCCCCGGACACGGCCAGCGAGGGGCGGCCGCGGACGAGGTAGGCGGCCACGGCGCGCCGGGCCGAGCGGCCGATGGGGACCAGGCGCTCCCTGGCCCCCTTGCCGAAGGCGCGCACGGTGCGGTCGTCGAGGTCGACGTCGTCGACGTCGAGCCCGGTCGCCTCGCTGACCCGCAGGCCGGCCGCGTACAAGGTCTCGAGCAGGGCGCGGTCGCGCAGGGCGCGGGCGTCGTCGCCGGGCACCGCGGCGAGCAGCGCCTCCACCTGCTCGACGGTGAGCGCCTTGGGCAGCGCGGCCGGGATCTTCGGGCTGCCCAGGTCGCGGGAGGGGTCGGCGCCGGCCAGGTGTTCGCGGACCAGGAACCGGTGGAAGCCGCGCACCGCGGCCAGGCTGCGGGCCACGCTCGAGGCACGGTAGCGGGTGCCGACCGGCGTGCTCCCGGCCCGCAGGGCGCCGACGAAGGCGACCAGGTCGTCCTCGTCGGCCAGGGTCGGGTCGTCGATCCCGGCCGCCGCCAGCCAGCCCGCGTACCGGTGCAGGTCGCGCCGGTAGGCGGCCAGCGTGTTGGCGGCCAGGCCGCGCTCGACGGCCAGGTAGTCCAGGAAGCTCCGGACCGCGCTCGAGGCGGCCGCGCTCACCGGCGCCGTCGCCACCCCGGAGCCACCCGGCGCCGTCTCCACCCTCGTGCCGCCCGGTGCCGTCGCCACCCCGGAGCCGTCCGGTGCCGTCGCCATCCGGGAGCCGTCCGGTGCCGACCGGGTCGCCACGGCCGGGGTCAGCGACCGCCCCCGCCGTCGCCCATGACCTCCTCGAGCGGTCGCCATTCGAGCTCGTGGGCGGCTGCCACCGGCTCCGAGGTGAGCCCGCCGCGCCAGACGTTGACGCCCTTGGCGAGCGGCGGGTCGGCCCGAACCGCGGCCTCGATCCCGGCCGAGGCGAGGGCGAGCGCGTAGGGCAGGGTGACGTTGGTGAGCGCGTAGGTGGAGGTGTGGGGCACCGCCCCGGGCATGTTGCCGACGCAGTAGTGGACCACCTCGTCGACCACGTAGGTGGGGTCCGAGTGGGTCGTCATGTGGCTCGTCTCGAAGCAGCCGCCCTGGTCGATGGAGATGTCGACCAGCACGGCGCCCGGCTTCATCGCCTTGACGTGCTCCCTGCTCACCAGCCTCGGCGCCTTGGCCCCCGGGATCAGCACCGAGCCGATCACCAGGTCGGCGCCGAGGACCAGGTCCTCGACCGTCTGCCGGTTGGACATGAGGGTGAGGATGCGGCCCTTGTGGATCGAGTCGACGTAGCGGAGCTTGTCGATGTTGGTGTCGAGCATGATGACCTCGGCCTCCATGCCCTGGGCGATCCAGGCGGCGTTCTGGCCGGCCATGCCGCCCCCGAGCACCACCACCCGGGCCGGGGCGACCCCGCTCACCCCGCCCATGAGCACGCCCCGGCCGCCCGACTCGCGCTCCAGCAGGTGCGCCCCGACCTGGGGCGCCATCCGGCCGGCGACCTCGCTCATCGGGGCGAGCAGCGGGAGGCGGCCGCCGTCGAGCTCGACCGTCTCGTAGGCGACCGCGGTGGTGCCCGACTTGAGCAGCGCCTCGGTCACCTCGCGGCTCGCGGCCAGGTGGAGGTAGGTGAACAGCACCTGGCCGGCGCGCAGCCGGCCGAACTCCTCGGGCACCGGCTCCTTCACCTTGAGGATGAGGTCGCCCTCGCCCCAGACCTCGTCGGCGGTGTCGAGGATGGTGGCCCCGGCCCGTACGAAGTCGCGGTCGGGGATGGAGCTCCCCACGCCGGCGTTGCGCTCCACCAGCACCCGGTGGCCGGCGTCGGCGAGCTCGCGCACCCCGACCGGGGTGATGGCGACCCGGTACTCGTGGTCCTTCAGCTCGCGCGGGATGCCTACGTCCATGGTGCGCGCCCCTTCCTTTGCCGGCGCACGGCCAGACCGGGCCCAAGTGCCCGCGCCGCCACCTGTCGTCTCTGCCCGCCCCAGCCCTCGTCGGCCGAGGTGCCCAGTCTACGAGACGGCGAAGCCCGTGGGAGCCACCTTCGAAGCCTGTGGGAGCCACCTTCGGTCCCGTCTCCCCCTCCGGGCCACCCTGGCCACCGCGAGCGCGTCCCCTTGGGCAGCCCGCGGCCCTTGGGCAGCCCGCGGGACGCGTGCCGGGCCGGTCCCGCGGGGCGGGGCGCTCAGCCCGATCCAGGCCGGGGCTGGGGCGCGGCCGCCGGGCGGGCGGCGGCCCGGTTCGCCGGGGCGTCGGGGGCGGGCGCTCGGGGCTGGTCGGGCGCCCATGTCCCCGCGCGCATGAGGCCGTAGAGCCCGAGCGCGACCAGCGTCTTGGCGTCGCCCGGAGGGTTGCCGGCGACCCGCTCGACCGCCTCGTCGAACGCCAGGGCGACCGCCTGGATGCCCGCCTCCTCCCACTCGCCCGGCGGGAACTCGCCCTCGATCGGCCGCACGCCCTCGGCCAGGTAGAGGTCGACGACCTCGTCGCTCCAGCCGGGGGTCGTGTAGAACGTGGTCAGCCAGGTGAGGGTGCCGCCCTCCACCCGCAGCTCCTCGGCCAGCTCGCGGCGCAGCGCCTCGGTGACCGGCTCGCCGTCGACGTCGTACGTCCCGGCCGGCACCTCGAGCAGCCTGCCGCCGACCGCGTGCCGCCACTGGTCCACGAGCAGGACCCGCCCCTCCCCGTCCACGGCCAAGGCGGCGACCGCGCCGGGATGCTCCACGACCTCGCGGCTGCTCTCGCGGCCCTCGGCGTCGGCGATCCGGTCGACCCGCACGCTGAGCAGGCGGCCCGTGAACGGGCGCTCGCTGGCGACCAGCCGGAACCCGGGGCTCGCCTCGTCGCCGGTCACCGGCGGTCGGGGTCGGCGACCATGCCGAACAGGCCGGCGCCCCCGCCGTGGGGGCGGTCGGCCCAGCCGTCCGGCTCGGCTGCCACGTTGCCGGTCCCGGTCCTGCCCCGCTCCGGCGCGGTGAGGTCGATCGTGCCCCCCGGGTCCGTCCTGGCCACGAGCGTGGGGATCGCCGGCGCCACCCGGGCCGGGGCGTCGGGCGCCGCCGGCCCGTCGCCGTCGGCCGGCTCCCCGCCCGGGACGGCGGTGCGCTCGTCGGCGTCCCCCGACCGCTCGGCTGCGACCTCACCGGTCTTGCCGGCCTCGGGCTGCTCGGCGGGCGCTGCCGCGGCTCCGCCCTGGGCGGTGTCGGCCGGGGCGCCTGGTCCGGCGGGCGCGCCGGCCGGAGCGGTCCCGGTGGCCAGGCCGTTGGCCGGCCGGGTCCCCCCGGCCACCGGCACGGGCGCGGGCTCGGGCGGGGAGGCGGGCACCTGGCGGGGAGAGACCGGACCCCTGGTGATCGTCTGCCACTCGGCGTCGCGCCGGTCGGCCAGCTCGGTCGCCGCGCCGACGAAGTCGCGGAACAACGGGTGCGCGCGGGTGGGCCGGGAGCGGAACTCCGGATGGAACTGGCCGGCCACGAACCAGGGGTGGTCGGCCAGCTCGACGATCTCCACGAGCCGGCCGTCGGGGGAGGTCCCCGAGACGACCAGGCCCGCGTCCTCCAGCCGGCGCCGGTAGCGGTTGTTGACCTCGTAGCGGTGGCGGTGGCGCTCGAACACCAGCCCGTCGCCGTACGCCTGCTCGGCCCGGGTGCCCTTGGCCAGCCGGCACGGGTCCAGCCCCAGCCGCATGGTGCCGCCCAGGTCGGCGACGCCCCGCTGGTCGGGCAGCAGGTCGATGACCGGGTAGGGGGTGTCGGGGTCGAACTCGCTCGAGTTGGCGCCCTCAAGGCCGGCCAGGTCGCGGGCGACCTCGACGACCGCGCACTGCAGGCCGAGGCAGATGCCGAGGAACGGGACGCGGTGCTCGCGGGCGAACCGGATGGCCTCGATCTTGCCTTCGACGCCACGGACCCCGAACCCGCCGGGCACGAGGATGCCGTCCACCGTCCCGAGCACGGTCATGCCGGCGCCGTCCTCCTCGAGGTCGCCGGATGCGGTCCAGACCACCTCGACGTTCACGCCGTGGTGGAAGCCTGCGTGGGCCAGCGCCTGGGTGACCGACAGGTAGGCGTCGGGCAGGTTGATGTACTTGCCGACCAGCGCGATTCGGACGGTCCGGCGCGGGTTGCGGATGCGCTCGACCAGCGCCCGCCACTCGTCGAGGTCGGGCTCGTCGACGCTGCCGTCCAGGCGCAGGTGGCGGACGAGGTAGCGGTCGAGCCCCTCCTCGTGGAGCACGAGCGGGATCTCGTAGATGGAGCTTGCGTCGGGGGCGCTCACGATCCCGTCGACGTCGACGTCGGAGAGCAGGGAGATCTTGCGCTTGAGGGCCTCGGTGATGGGCCGGTCGGTGCGGCAGACGATGGCGTCGGGCTGGATGCCGAGCGACCGCAGCTCGCGCACGGAGTGCTGGGTCGGCTTGGTCTTCAGCTCGCCTGACGGGGCGATGTAGGGGACCAGCGAGACGTGGCAGAAGAAGACGTTCTCGCGGCCCACGTCGTGGCGGAGCTGCCGGATCGCCTCGAGGTAGGGCAGCGACTCGATGTCGCCGACGGTGCCGCCGACCTCGGTGACGACCACGTCGGCGTCCTCGGCCACGCGCAGGATCCTGGCCTTGATCTCGTTGGTGATGTGGGGGATGACCTGCACGGTGTCGCCGAGGTACTCGCCCCGGCGCTCCGCGGCGATGACCGTGGAGTAGACCGCCCCGGTGGTGACGTTGGAGTCGCGGTAGAGGTTCTCGTCGATGAAGCGCTCGTAGTGCCCGAGGTCGAGGTCGGTCTCGCAGCCGTCGTCGGTCACGAAGACCTCGCCGTGCTGGAAGGGGTTCATGGTGCCCGGGTCGACGTTGATGTACGGGTCGAGCTTCTGCATGGTGACCCGGAGGCCGCGGGACTTCAGCAGGCGCCCGAGCGACGCGGCGGTGAGACCCTTGCCAAGCGATGATGCGACGCCACCGGTCACGAAGATGTGCTTCGCCAAGGTTGGTCGAACCCCCTTTGGGCCCACGATGGGGGGACCGGACGCTCGGTGCCTGCACGCCCGGCCGCTACGGGCCCTCGGGACGCCAAGATAGCACGCCCCGGACCGGCTCCCGTCAGTGCCTGGTCAGCCCGGTCGTCAGCGCCCGGTCAGCCCACCTCGCCAGTGCCTGCTCAGCCCACCTCGTCGCGGCGCCGGCCGAGGCCGTCGACCGCCCGCAGCCAGCGGTTGCCCTCGATGACGCGGGTGAACGAGACCCGCTCGCTGGCCGCCTGCAACACCACCAGCACGGCGGCGGCCACCCAGAGCAGCCAGGACGGCCCGGTGACGAGCAGCGTCCCCGCCACCGCGCCGAGCGCGTTCGCGCCGCAGTCGCCGAGCATCCCCTCCTCGCGGAGGTCGAGGGGGAGCACGGCCAGGGTCGCGCCGGCCAGGCCGCCCGACCAGGCGCCCGCGGTCGGGTCGAGCAGGCAGCCGATGACCCACAGGGGCAGGAACACCTTGGCGCAGCGGCCCGGGCGCAGGTCGAACAGGTTGGCGACGTTGGCGGCCGAGGCGACCACCACCGCGCCGACCAGGACCAGGTACCAGGGCCGCTCCTCCACGGCCAGGCTGGCCACCAGCAGGGCGGCGAGCATCCCGCCGACCAGCTTGGCCCCGCCCCCGGTGAGTCGGCCGGCGGCGAGCGCCCGCAGGTGCCCGCGGAAGCCGCGGGAGCCGGCGTCCTCGACCAGGTCGTCGAGGAGCCCGAGGAGCCCGAAGGCGAGCGCGGCCACCACCACGGCGACCCCAGGGCCGGTCGGGGCCACGTCGGCCTGCAGGGCCCGGCGCCAGTCGAGCCGGCCGGCCAGGGCCAGCGGGGCGACCCAGGCGAGCAGGCCGAGGGGCAGGACGAGCCCGAGCCCGGCCACCAGGACCCGCTTGCGGTAGTTGACCCGGGAGAGGCTGGACGAGGACAGGGCGGCCAGGAGCTGGGGCGCCGCCCAGCGGCCGACCCCCCAGCCGACGAGGACCCCGAACACGGCGGCCGGCAGCGCGCGCACGCTCACGCCCGCCCGCGCCCGGCCGGGCCGTGGTCCCCGCCGGGCGGGCCGCCTCCCGCCGGGCCAGGCTGGGTCCGGTCCCCGCCGGGCGGGTGACCCAGGGTCCGGGCGCCTCCGGGCGCCGCATCCTCCGGGGTCGCATCCTCCGGGGTCGCATCCTCCGGGGTCGCATCCTCCGGGGTCGCATCCTCCCGGGTCGCATCCTCCCGGGTCGCATCCTCCCGGGCCACATCCTCCGGGGTCGCGGCCGGCCGCCACACGCGGTGGCGGGCCAGCTCGCGGGCGATCGACCCGGCCTGCCTGCCCCGGTGCACGATCCCGGCGACCGTGCGCCCGGTCGGCTTGTGCCGCAGGTCGACCTGCACCTCGACCACGCGCAGGCCGGCCGCGACCGCGTCCAGGGTCATCGCCACCTCGACCCCGAAGCCGGGGGCGAAGGGGACGAGCTCGCCAACGGCCGTCCAGCGCACCGCCCGCTGGCCGGACAGGGGCTCGGCCAGGGTCCGCCCGGCCACCCGGCGCATGCCCCAGCGGGCCATGCCGATCGCCATGCCGAAGCCCTTGGCGCCCGGCTGGGGGGGCAGGTCGGCCACTGCCAGGTCGGCCTGGCCGGCCAGGACGGGCTCGAGCAGCGCCTCCAGCAGCGCCGCGGTGTCGCCGAGGTCGGCGTCGGCCAGCAGCAGCACGACCGGCTCCGGGGACAGGCCCTCGCGCACCCGCCCGGTGAGCGCGGCCAGCCCCGCATTCAGCGCCCCGCCCTTGCCGAAGTTGCGCGGCAGGTCGAGGCAGTGTGCGCCCGCCTCGAGGGCGCGGGCGGCGGTGGCGTCGGTCGACCCGTCGCTGACCACGAGGACCTCGGCGACCCCGGGGACCGTCCGGAGCGCTGCCACCGTCGCCCCGATCCGCTCGGCCTCATTGAACGCGGGCACCAGGGCGAGCGCGTCGACCTGGGCGCGCCCGCTGCGCGCGCCCCCGGTCACCTCTGCGCGCCTTCGGGGAGCAGCCCGGTCACCTTGGCCTTGGTCCCGTAGTGCCCAGAGGGCTCGTTCTGCCAGCGGCGCTGCAGCGCCTCGACGAGCGCGACCTGGCCGTAGACCTGGTCGACGGCGTCGACGGTGGAGACCCGGTCGGGCACGTCCCGGGCGGCCCGGAGCTTCTCGACCCAGGACGTGCCGCCGGGGGCGAGCGCCTCGACGCCGGCGACCGGGGTGGCGGACCGGGCCGAGAGCCGGTCGGCGAGCGGGACCAGGAAGGTGAGCGGGTCGAGCGGTGTCGGGTTGTCGGTCGGCCCGATGACCACGAACATCGACCCGGTCCTGGGGAACGGGACGGTGCCGTCCCGCATCGTCGGGTCGGCGAGCCTGAGGTCGGCAAGGAACTTGGCGTCGCCCAGGCCGGTGAGCACGTCCCTGGTCCGGCCGGCGCCCCGGGGCAGGCGGGCCGGGTTGGCCAGCCGGTCGGCGAGCCGGTCGGCGAGGCTGCGCCGGAGCGAGACCGGGTCGGCCTGGTCGGTCTCGAGCAGCGCGTTGAGCGCGGTCCGGTCGCCCTCGGCGGCGAGGGCGAGCCGGTCCGACGCGAAGGTGATGCGCCCGTCCACGTCCGCCCCGGCCGCCTTGAGGGCGTCCTCGACGGCCTTGCGGGTGGGGTCGTCGACCCGGTCGGTGTCAAGCAGCACGGCGGACCTGCCCGTGAGCCGGCCGCGGACGAGGTCGGGCAGGACCGCGGTGCCGAACGCCTCGTAGGCGCGCACCCGATCGTCAAGGACCGTGTTCTCGGCCCTGCGCTGCTCGCTCTCTTTGATGAGGCGGTTCGAGGTGGTGCGGAGCACCGCCACCGTGCCCTCCTTGAGGACGGTGCTGCCCACCACGATCCCGATGGCCAGGGCCAGGAAGACCGCGACCAGCGACACGATGTGGTACCGCAGGTTGATCACTGATGCCTACCTCCGCGGGCGGCCCCGGAGGGCCGCCCGCTGTCAGAACAGGGACGTGAGCCGATCGAAGAACGCCTTCAGCAGCTCGAACGCCTGGCCCCAGACGAGCCGGACCGGCTCCGAGACCAGCGAGATCGCCAGCATGGCGAACATCGCGGCGGCCACCAGCAGCAGCAGGTCGCTGCGGCGCACCCCCTGGCGGTAGAGCCGGTTCACGCCCTTGGCGTCCACCAGCTTCGAGCCCACCTTGAGCCGGACGAGGAAGGTCGAGGCCATGCCCGGACGGCCCTTGTCCAGGAACTCGACCATGCTGGCGTGGCTGCCCACCGCCACGATCAGGTCGCAGTCGGCCTCGTAGGCGAGCAGCATGGCCATGTCCTCGCTGGTCCCGGCGCCCGGGAAGACGTACGGGGTGACGCCGAGCGCCTCGACCCGCTCCTTGCCCGGCGCCCGCCCGTCCGGGTAGGCGTGCACCACCACCTCGGCCCCGCAGGACAGCGCCTCGCTGGTCACCGAGTCCATGTCCCCGAGGATCACGTCGGGCTTGTAGCCCTCCTCGAGCAGGGCGTCGGCGCCGCCGTCGACCCCGATGAGGACCGGGCGGAACTCGTGGATGTAGCCGCGCAGGGTCGACAGGTCCTTCTTGTAGTCGTGGCCGCGCACGACCACCAGCACGTGGCGGTCGCGCATGGAGGTCTTGAGGGCGGGGATGTCGATCCCCTCGAGCAGCAGGTCGCGGTCACGTCGCACGTAGGACAGGGTGTTGAGGGTGAAGTCCTCGAGCGCCGAGGCGAGGTTGTCCTTGGCCGCGTCGATCCGCTTGCGGACGTCCTCGGGCTGCAGCCACTCGCCGGCGGCGATGCGGCTGTCGTCGCGGTGGACGGCGCCGTCGGGGTCGATGCGGACGTGGTCGCCCTCGCGCAGGAAGTCGAAGGCGTCCTCGCCGACGTCGTCGAGGAGCGGGATGCCGGCCTCGACGAGCACCATCGGGCCGGCGTGAGGGTACTGGCCCGAGATGCTGGCGGCCACGTTCACCACCGCGGCGGGCCGGCACTCGACCAGGGTCTCGGCCGCCACCCGGTCGATGTCGGCGTGGTCGATCACGGCCACGTCACCCGGGCGCAGCCGCTTGACCAGGTTCTTGGTGCGCCGGTCCATGCGGACCGGGCCGGCCACGTCGCCCGGGCCCGGGTCGGGCTGGCGCCGGCGGAGCGGGACGAGCCTCATGGCCGAACCCCAGGGACGAGCCTCATGGCCGAACCCTACCCGAGCCGGGGCGGGCGCCGTCGGAGCCCTTGACCGCCGAGGCCGCGGCCAGGAGCTCCTCGGCGTGGGCCTGGGCGAGCCCGGACCCCTCCATCCCGGCGAGCATCCGCGACAGCTCGGTCACCCGCCCGGCGTCGTCGAGGGCCCGCACCGCGGTCCGGGTGACGCCCTCGGCCGCGTGCTTGTCGACCGTGAAGTGCCGGTCGGCGAACGCGGCGATCTGGGGCAGGTGGGTGACCACGAGCACCTGGTGGTGGCGGGCGAGCTGGGCCAGGCGGCGGCCGACGGCCGCGGCCGTGCGGCCGCCCACGCCCGCGTCGACCTCGTCGAACACCAGCGTCGGGGTCTTGTCGGTGCCGGCCAGGACCACCCGCAGCGCGAGCATGACCCGCGACAGCTCGCCGCCCGAGGCGGCCCGGCCGAGCGGGCGGGGCTCGACGCCGGGGTTGGCCGACAGCAGCACCTCGACCCGGTCCAGGCCGTCGGCGGTGGCGGCCAGCCGCCGGTCCCCGACCTCGAGCCCGTCCGGGTCGCCGTCCTGCTCGAGCGCGACCCGGACGGCCGCGTGGGGCATGGCGAGGTCGGCCAGCTCGGCCTGGAGGGCGGCGGCCAGCCGCCCGGCCGCGGCCGACCGCTCGGCCGAGAGCGTCCCCCCGAGCCTGGCCAGGTGGCGGCGGAGGTCGCGGGCCTCGGCCTCCAGCTCCTCGGAGCGCACCGCGCCGCCTTCCAGCTCGGCCAGCTTGGCCCGGGCCTGGCCCGCGAACTCGAGCACGGCCGCCTCGTCGTCGCCGTACTTCCGCTCGAGGTCGCGCAGCAGCGCGATGCGGGCCTGCACCGTCCCAAGGCGCTCCGGGTCGACCAGCACGTGCTCGGTGTAGGCGCGCAGGCTGGAGGCGAGGTCGCCGACCTCGGCGGCGAGCGCGCCGGCCCGTTCGGCCAGCTCGCCGAGCTGGGGGTCGTGCCGGCCCGGCCCGGCCACGGCCCGGGCGGCGGCGCCCAGCGCGGTGGCCGCGCCCAGCTCGTCGTCGCCGGCCAGCGCCTGCCAGGCCGACAGGGCGGCGTCGCGCAGGGCCTCGGCGTTGGCGAGCCGCTCGGCCTCGGCCTCGAGCTCGTCGGACTCCCCCACCCGCACCTCGGCCGCGTCGATCTCGCCGAGCTGGTAGCGGAGCAGGTCGGCCTCGCGGGCCCGCTCGCGGGCGCGGGCGGCCAGGTCGTCCAGCTCACCGGTGACCGCCCGGAACCGGTGCCAGCCGACCGCGAAGTCCGCGCGCAGGCCGAGCACGCCCGGGCCGGCGAAGCGGTCCAGGAGGTCGAGCTGCACCCCGGGGCGGAGCAGGCGCTGGAACTCGTGCTGGCCGTGGACCTCGACCAGCGGGCGGACGACCTCGGCGACGGCCGCCACGGTGGCCATGCGGCCCTGGAGCTGGGCCCGGCTGCCCCCGCCGGCCATCACCTGGCGGGCGACGACCACCTCGCCGTCCTCGTCCTCCACGCCGGAGGCGGCCAGGATGGCGCCGGCCTGGCTGCGCGCGTCCACGACCAGGCGGCCCTCCACCAGCGCGGCGGGACGGCCGACCCGGACCGCGCCGGAGTCCGCCCGCTCGCCCAGCAGCAGCGAGAGCGCGTCGACGACCATCGTCTTCCCCGCGCCGGTCTCACCGGTCAGCACGTTCAAGCCGGCGGCCACCTCGAGGCGCGCGTCGTCGATCACCCCGAGGTCGCGGATATGCAGCTCGCCCAACATCACCGCGATTCTATCCGCCCCGGCGACCATCCTCCCGCTCCGTCCCCAGGCTGTTACACCGGCATCGGTCCCTCCAGCGGGTAGCCGCGCAGCGGGCCGCCAATCCCGCCGCCTCGCCCTGGGCGCTGGCCCGGCTCGGACGGCCAGCGCGGCCCGGTCACGTCCCCGGCCGGCCACACCCCGGCAGCGCGGCCCGGTCACGTCCCCGGCCGGCCACATCCGGGCTGCGCGGCCCGGTCATGCCCCCGGCCGGCCACACCCGGACTGCGCGCGCGACCTCACCCTGCCGCCGAGGTCGAATTGCCTGAGGCGGAAGTAGACGTCGAGGGTCTGCCGTCGGTCAGGCCCGAGATGGTCGGTGGTCGAGGCTCGGGGTCACCCGCTCCGGCGGGCGGCCACCTCCAGGCCGGCGCCCACCACGCGACCACGTGCTTGCGCGCCTGCATCGCCTCGATCGCGGCCCGACGACCAGGATGACCGCCAGCAGCGACCCGAGCAGCAGGTTGAACGGGGTGAGGACGTTCGCCCGCAGGATCTGCCCGACCGTGCGGGTCGGCGCCTCCGGCACGTCGTTGACCAGGCCGCGAGCCACCCGGTCGGCCACCTCGGCCCTGGTCAGCCCCTGCGCCGCCACGGGGCGACCCGCATCCTCGAGCGGCGCCGCCGTCCCGGGTCGCCCCGTGGCGGCCGGTTCCGACGCCTCACGCGGGTCGGTGACGTCCATGGTGCATGCCTCCGGCTCTCCGCTGTCGCAAGGGTCGCGATCGCCCGTCCCGCCGCTGGCCGCTACGTCTCAGGCCGGCGGTCGGGCTCCCCCGCGTCGGCCAGGCGGAACTTCGAGCGCACCAGGCCATAGAAGTCGGTCTCGCCGATGCGGACGAGCAGCGCGTCCTGCTCGCCCCGGCGGACCTCCACGGTCGCGCCGGGCGGCAGCTCCCGCACGGCCCGGCCGTCGACGCTCTCCACCACCGGACCGTCGGGCAGCACCTCGAGCCGGACGACCTCGTCGGGGTGCAGCACCAGCGAGCGGTTGAACACCATGTGGGGGGCGATCGGGGTGAGCAGGAGCGCGTCCAGCCGGGGCGACACGATCGGCCCGCCAGCCGAGAAGCTGTAGGCCGTGGAGCCGGTGGGCGACGCGACCATGACCCCGTCGGCCGCGTAGCGGGCGAACAGCCGCCCGTCGATGTAGGCGGCGACCCCGGCCAGCCGCTCCCTGGCCGCCTTCTCCAGCACGACGTCGTTGGCGGCGAGGTCCTCGCCGAGGACCCGGCCGTCCAGCTCGGTGCGCGCGACCAGGGTGGTGCGCCGCTCGACGTGGTAGCGGCCCTCCCAGACGGCGTCGAGGGCGGCGCGCATGTCGGCCGCCTCCACCTCGGTCAGGAAGCCGAGCCGCCCGAGGTTCACCCCGAGCACCGGCACCTGGTCCCGGACGGCGAGCCGCACGGCGCGGAGCAGGGTGCCGTCGCCGCCGAGCACCACGACCAGGTCGAGCCCGTCGGCGAAGTCCTCGGCACGCGCGCACGGCACGCCCTCGCCCAGGCAGCCCCGCTCCTCGTCGAGGGTGCGCAGCTCGATGCCGTGGTCGGCCGACCATCCGACCAGCTCCTTGCCGAGCGCGAGCGCGGCCGGCCGCCCGGTGTGGACGACCACCCCGACCCGCCGCAGCCCGGGGCTCACCGGCGCCCCCACCGGCCACGTACCGCCCTCGGGGCGCCCGCCCTGGGAGCCTGTCGCCCCCACCGGCCGCGTACCGCCCCAGGGGCGCCCGCCCTGGGAGCCCGATGAACAGGCCCCCACCGGCCACGTCCCGCGCCCCGGGCGCCCGCCCTGGTCATCGCGCCGCACCGGGGAGGGTCGCGCCCTCGGCGACGGCGGTGGCGAGGGCCTCTTCGTCGAGCTCGCAGGCGCCCGCCCGGAGGTGCAGGAAGAACTCGACGTTGCCGGCCGGGCCGGGCCGGGAGGACGGGCAGACACCGGCCACCCCGAGCCCCTCGCGGGCGGCGGCGGCGGCCACCGAGCGGACGGCCGCGGCCCGGACCGCCGGGTCGCGCACCACCCCGCCATGGCCGACGGCCTGCCTGCCCGCCTCGAACTGCGGCTTGACCAGCAGCACGAGGTCGGCGCCCTGGCCGGCCAGGGCGGTCAGGGCAGGCAGGACCACGCCGAGCGAGATGAACGACAGGTCGGCGACGACGAGATCCACCGGCCCGCCGGTGGCGTGGAGGTCGAGGGCGCGCACGTTCGTCCGGTCAAGCACCCGCACCCGCGGGTCGTTGCGCAGGCGCAGGTCGAGCTGCCCATAGCCGACGTCGACGGAGAGGACCTCGGCCGCCCCCCGGCGCAGCAGCACGTCGGTGAACCCGCCGGTCGAGGCGCCCGCATCGAGGCAGCGCCGGCCGGCCACGGCCACGCCGAGGCGGTCCAGGGCGGGCGCCAGCTTCTCTCCCCCGCGGCTGGCCCACTGCCTGGCCGGGCCGGCCAGGACGACCGGGTCGGCCGGGGTGACGAGGGCCGACGGCTTGCTGGCGACCGCGCCGGCGACCAGGACCCGGCCGGCCAGCACCGCCTCGGCGGCCGCCGCCCGGCTGGGCGCGAGCCCGCGCCGCACGAGCTCGCGGTCCAGGCGCACACGCGCGGCCATCTCCGCCTACAGGCCCTCGAGGCTGCGCAGCTCGGCGAGGATGGTGGCGCCCAGCGCCTCGAACGCGTCGGGGTGTGCGGCCAGGTCCTTGGCGTCGAGCGCGTCCAGCCCCGCCCGGACGCGCTCGGCCAGGCCGGCTGCCTGCTCGGCGGGCGGGAGCACCGGGCCCACGGGCACCTCCTAGGATCTCGGACGTCGACTGCGGCAGGACGAGTACGAGTACAGGACGAGGACGAGTATAGGAGGCCGGCCGTCAGCTCTGGCTGGGCGCCTCTCCGCCGGCCTTGTTGGCACCCTCGGCCGTGTCCGCGCTCTCGGCCTTGTTGGCGCCCTCGGCCGTGCCGGCGCCCTGGGCCGGGGTCGGCTTGGTCGTGCGGGTGGAGCGCCTGGTGGCGCGCCCGCCGGTCGCCGAGGAACGGGTGCTCGCGCCGCCGCTCCGGGTCGTGGTCCTGGCCTTGGCCTCCGTGCCCTTGGCCGAGGTCGCCTTCGTCGAAGTGGCCTTTGCCGAAGTGGCCTTGGCCCGGGCGGCGTCGGCCCTGGCGGCGTCGGCCCGGGCGAGCTCCTGCTCGAGCGCGCGGATGCGCTGCTGGAGGCGGGCGACCTCGTCGCGGGTGGCGATGCCGAGCGCGCCGAGCTGCCGCTTGACCTCGCGCTGGACCAGCCGGCTGACCGTCTCGCGGTTCTTCTGCGTGCGCCGCAGGAGGTCCTCGGCGACCCGGCCGACCTGCCCCGACTGCAGCTCACCCTGCCTGGCCAGCCGGGCCGCGACCCGCTCGGCCTGCGCCTTGGTCATCTCGGTCAAGCTGGCCAGCGCCTGCATGTACTGCTCTCTCCCGCTCGCCACCTGGGACACCTCCGAACCCCGTCCGACCGCTACCACCAGCCCGGATTCTAGCAACGCGTGCCGTCGAGGAGGACGCGCGCGGGGGCTTGGGAACGGATCGGTGTGGTAAAACCCGATCACTCCCTGGAACCTCCAAGGGCCGGGAGCTGGCGCGAGGAGGGTCCGTGGCGAGCAAGGCCGAGGTCGAGAAGCAGCTCGGGGCGTTGCTCGCACGCCTGGACGAGAACCGCGGCGGCGTGCGGGCGGCGATCCCCTCCCGCAAGGTGCTTCGCTGCTCGATCTCCGACCTGGACACGTCGTGGTACTCGGTGATCGAGGACGGCCACGTCTCACCGCCGAGCGAGACCCCGCCGGGCGACCGCACCGACATCACCCTGCACGTCGGCTCCGACGACCTGGTCGACCTGATCGAGGGGCGGCTGTCGTTCCTGTCCGCGTTCACCTCGGGAAAGGTGAAGGTCGATGCGAGCATCATGGACTTGCTGCGGCTGCGGGCGCTGCTGTAGGCCGGCGGCCGGCCGGCGGCCGGGGAGGACGCGCCGATGATCTCCCTCATCCCGATCCACGACCAGAACCCGACCCGGCGCCCGGCCGTGGTGACCTACGTCCTGATCGCGATCAACGTGGTCGTGTTCCTGCTCGAGCCGGTAGGCTTCGCGGTCTCGGGCGACCAGGGCAGCGCGGCCGCCGAGTGCCGCCAGGTCGCGTTCTTCCGCAGATGGGCCGCGATCCCGCGCGAGCTCACCAGGAACGAGCCGCTCCCCGAGACCGCGGGACCCCCGGCCGGGCCGAACCGGTGCCGGGCGGTCCGGCGCGACTACCAGAAGATCCCGTTCCTGTCGGTGCTGTCGTCCATGTTCCTGCACGGCGGCTGGCTCCACCTGCTCGGCAACATGCTGTTCCTGTTCGTGTTCGGCAACAACGTCGAGGACCGCCTCGGCCGCATCCGCTACCTGCTGTTCTATCTCGCCTGCGGCTACGCGGCCGCCTACGGGTTCGCGTTCACCAATCCCAACAGCACCGACACGCTGGTCGGCGCGTCGGGCGCGGTGGCCGGGGTGCTCGGCGCCTACCTGGTGCTCTTCCCGAGGGCGCGCGTCACCAGCCTGATGCCGTTCCTGCTGTTCCTGCCGATCCGGCTGCCGGCCTGGGTCGTGCTCGGGTCCTGGTTCGTGCTGCAGTGGCTGTACTTCCAGGGCGGCGGCATGGGCGCGGGCTCCAGCGTCGCCTACTTCGCCCACGTGGCCGGCTTCGTCGCCGGCATCGTCGGGGTGATCCTCCTCGGCGGGCTCAGCCCGGCCCGCCGCCCGCCGCCACCGCCGCCCGAGCAGGCACGGTGGGGCCGCTACGCCTGAGCCGGCGGGAGCTCGCGCAGCAGGGGGGTGGCCGGGCCGGCGGCGTGGGCGAGCAGGGCCGCCGGGGCCGGCAGGTCGGCGTGGGCCACCTCGCGGAACCCGAGGCGGGTGAAGAACCCGGCACCCTTGGCGGCCAGGACGCCGACGCGGCGGACCCCGGCGTCGCGCAGCCTGAGGCAGGCGGCCAGCACCAGGCGGGTGCCGACCAGGCGCCCCTGGTGGTCGCCGGCGACCGCGATGCCGCGCAGCAGGGCCTCGTCGCCGTGCCGGTTCCAGGCCAGCGTGCCGACCACCCGCTGCCCGTCCACGGCGACGAGGGTGGAGCGGATGCGGCCCGGCGCCTGCTCGCCGGGCAGGCCTGCCTCGCGGAGCAGGGCCGCGACCGCCTCGGCCTCGGCCGGGGCCGCCTCGCGCACGCACGGCCCGGGCGGCGCCAGCAGGCTCCTGAGGTCGGCGAGCAGGTGGTCGGGCGCGGACGGCAGGTCGAGCAGGCTGGCCGGGCGCACCACCCCGGTGAGCACCAGGGCGGTGTCCCAGCCGACCGCGGCGGCGCCCTCCAGGTCGGTGTCGGCCCTGTCCCCCACCATCAGGAGCGGGCCGCCGCCGATCGCGGCCGCCGCGGTCTCGAACAGGGCCGGCTCGGGCTTGCCTGCCACCTCGGGACGGACGCCGGTGGCCGTGGTGAGCAGGGCCAGGAACGCCCCGTTGCCGGGGACCGACCCCTCCGGGGTGGGCAGGGTGGTGTCCGGGTTGCTGCCCACGAACCGGGCCCCGCCCTGGATGGCGAGGCAGGCGGCGGCGAGCATCCCGTAGGTGACCTCCGGGTCGATGCCGGCCACGACGACCTGGGCCCCCCGCCAGGCCGCGCTGCCGACCAGGTCGGCGCCGGCGTCCTCGAGGGCCCGGCGCAGCCCGGGGCCGCCGACCACCAGCACCCTCACGCCGGCCAGCCCGGCCTTGCCGCCGAGCAGGTGGACCACGGCCTGGGCTGAGGTGAGGACCTCCTCGGCCGCGGCCTGGATCCCGAGCCCTTGCAGCTTGGCGGCCACCTCCTCGGGCGGCCGGTAGGAGTTGTTGGTCACGAACGCCACCGCGACCCCGAGGTCGCGGACGCCCCGCAGACCCTCCGGCGCTCCCGGGATCACCTGGTCGCGGAGGAAGACGACGCCGTCCAGGTCGCAGACGACGGCCCGGTACCGCCCGGCGAGCGGCCCGGGGTCAGCCACGGCGCCCGCTGTCCCCGGGGGGCGAGGCCCGCTCGACCCGGGCGAGCGCCTCCTCGTAGGCGGCGACCCCCGGCCGCATGGCCAGCGCGAGCCGCAGGTGCCCGGCGGCGAGCGCGCGCTCGCCGGCCCGGGACAGGCACAGGGCCAGGCCGAAGTGGGCGTAGTCGTTGGTCGGGTCGATCTCGAGCACCTTGGCGAACGCGGCCCGGGCGTCGCTGGGGCGTCCGGCCTCGTAGTACGCCCGCCCCAGCGCCTCGCTCACCGAGGCCTGCTCCGGGGCCAGCTTGCGGGCCCGTTCCAGCACGGTCACGGCCTGGTGCGGGTTGTGGCCGGCGAGCAGCTCGGTGCCGGTGCGGAACAGCTCGTACGCGTCGGCTTCCACGGCGATCACCTCCAAGCGCGCGACGGTTCCCACCCGCCGCGCCGGCCGCCGGGAGCACGGGACGTCGACCGCTCGGACGGGGAATACCCGGACAACGGTACACCGGCCAGCGAGCGCCGCCTGGCGGCGGGCCGGCCGAGCTTGCTACAACCAAGGCCATGACCAGCCACCTGTCCACGACGGCGACGTGGTAGCCGCCGCCCCCTTCCGGGGCCTCCGCTTCGATCCGGCCGTCGTCGGCGACTACGGGGCGGTGACCGCCCCTCCCTACGACATGATCCCGCCCGACGCGAGAGGCGACTACGAGGCCAGGAGCCCGTACAACGTGGTGCGCCTGATCCTCACCCGGGGCGCCCGCGACGACCCTGCCCGCTACGACCACGTCCCCCGGCTGCTCGGCGCCTGGCGGGGCGAGGGCGCCCTCCTGCTCGACCCGGCGCCCGCGCTCTACCTGTACGAGGAGACCTACCTCCTGCGGGGCGAGCGGCGGGTGCAGCGCGGCGTGCTCGCCACCGTCACCCTCGACGACTCGGGCACCGCCATCCTGCCCCACGAGCGGACCATGGCCGGACCGGTCGAGGACCGGCTGTGCCTGCTCGAGGCGGCAAGGGCCAACCTGTCGCCCCTGTTCGGCGTCTACGCCGGCGGCGGCCGGGCCGCCGCGGTGCTCGACGGCCTCACCATACAGCGCCCGGCGGTCGCGTGCGTCGACGAGGCCGGGGTCGAGCACCGCCTGTGGCCGGTGACCGACCCGGGCCGGATCGCGGCGTGGCGCGAGCAGTTCGCGGGCCAGCAGCTGCTCATCGCCGACGGCCACCACCGCTACCAGGCCTCGCTCCGCTACCGGGACGCCAGGCGCGCGGCCGAGCCGGACCGCCGGCCGGCGCCCTGGGACGAGGTGCTGATGTTCCTGGTCGACGCCGACCAGCACGGCCCCTCCATCCTGCCCGTGCACCGGCTGCTGGCCGACCTTCCCGCCTCCGCCGTGGTCGCCGCCCTGGCCGACGACTTCGAGGCCCGGGAGTCCGGCGGGGTCGAGGAGCTGGAGGCGGCCCTGGCCGCCCTGCCCCCGTCGGCGGTCGCCTTCGGCCTGCACGGCGGCGGGCGGAGCCGCCTGCTGGTCGCCCGCGACCCGGCCGCCATGGCCGCCGAGGCCGGGCTCGACCGGGCCCCGCTCGACGTCGAGGTGCTGCACGGCCCGGTCCTGGCCAAGCGTCTCGGGGTGACCGACTTCGAGGCCCGGGTCGGCTACGAGGCCGACCTGGCCCGGGCGGTCAGGCGGGTCGACGAGATCGGGCCGGCCAGCGTCGTGGTGCTCCGCGCCGTGTCGTTCGAGCAGGTGGTGAGCATCGCGCGGGGAGGCGGCACGCTCCCCCAGAAGACCACCTCGTTTCTGCCCAAGCCCCGCGACGGCCTGGTGCTGCGACCGCTCGACCCCGCCGCCGCCGCGGCAGCCCCCGGCGCGAGGCGTAGGCCACGCCCGTCCCCTCCACAGCCCGGGGCATAGGCCACGCCCGTCCCTCCACAGCCCGGGGCATAGGCCACGCCCGTCCCTCCACAGCCCGAGGCGTAGCCACGCCCGTCCCTCCACAGCCCGAGGCGTAGCCACGCCCGTCCCTCCACAGCCCGAGGCGTAGCCACGCCCGTCCCTCCACAGCCCGAGTGGCCGCGTTCCCGCGGCTCCCGCGCGGGCGGCCAGGCGCCTGCGCCCCGGGGCTGGCCCGCGCCGGGACGCGTCCGGTCGCGGGGTAGACTCGCCGCCGAGCCCGGACGAGACGAGGAGGCCGCCCGTGAGCGTGCTGGACGCCCTGCCCGCCGGCGTGACCGGCATCGACACCCACATGGGGGGCCAGTCGGAGATCACCGCCGGCTTCCTGGTACGTGGGGAGCGGCCGGCGCTGATCGAGACGGGCCCGGCCAGGGTGGCCGGCGCGATCGCCGAGGGCGTGGCCCGGGCCGGGCTGTCCCCCGACGACCTGGCCTGGATCGTGGTGACCCACGTCCACCTCGACCATGCCGGCGGCGCGGGCGACCTCGTGCGGACCTTCCCGAACGCCACGGTCGTCGTCCACCCGGTCGGGGCGAGGCACCTCGTCGACCCGGAGCGCCTGCTGGCCAGCTCGGCCAGGGTCTACGGGCCGCTGATGGACACCGTCTACGGCGGCCTCACCCCGGTCGAGGCCGGCCGCATCAAGGCGGCCGAGGACGGCGACACGCTCGACCTCGGCGGGCGGCGGCTGGAGATCATCCATGCCCCCGGCCACGCCAAGCACCACGTCGCGGTGTTCGAGCCCGACCTCGGGGCGCTGTTCGCCGGCGACGGGGTCGGCACCCTGCTGCCGTCCACCGGGGTGCTCCGCCCGGCCACGCCGCCGCCGGACTTCGACCGCGACCTGGCCGTGGCCAGCCTGCGCGCCTTCGCCGAGCGCAGGCCCGAGCACCTGGTGCTCACCCACTTCGGGCCCATCACCCCGCCCGCCGACCGCCTGGCCGAGGCCGAGGAGAAGCTGCTCCGCTGGTGCGAGACCGCCGAGGCTGCCGCCCACGAGCACGGCGCCGAGGTCGACCACATCGAGGCCGCGCTGCGAGAGCGCTTCGAGCGGGAGGAGGGCCACCAGGACCAGCCGAACCCGGACCGCTACGAGCTGCTGAACACCTACCAGTCCAACGCCGCCGGCCTGGCCCGCTGGATCAAGCTCAGGCAGCAGGACGCCGGCTCGCCGTCGTGACCGGCGGCGTGCCGCGGTGGCGACGCTACGAGGCAGGCAGGGCCTCGAGGTGCCGCCGGAGCGCGTCCCGCCTGGACCGGGCCGTGTCGCGGCGTCGTTCCTCGGCGACCACCACCCCCGCTCGAGCGTTGGCGCGGAAGCCGGGGTTGGCCAGCTTCGCCTCGGCCCGCCAGAGGGTGCGGTCCACCGATTCCAGCTCGCGCAAGAGCCGCTGGCGCGCCTTTGCGACGTCGTCCGGCCGCAGCTCGACCAGGACCTCCACGGCGCCGGCCACCGCGGCCACCGCCCGCACCGGCGCTTCGCCGCCGATGCCGAGCTCGGACACCCGTGCCAGCGACCGGAGCGTGGCCCGGTGCCCGGCCACGAGCGCCGTCGCGGCGTCGCCGGACGTTCTCAGGACCACTCCGGTGTCACGGCCCAGGCCGAAGTCGCCCTTGATCGACCGGATGGCCTGGATCACCTGCATCAGGACCTCGAACCGGGACTCGGCGGACGGATCGACCAGGTCCTCCCGTGGCTCGGGCCAGGCGGCGGTCATGATGCTCTCTCCCTCGTGCGGCAGCCGCTGCCACACCTCCTCCGTGAGGTGCGGCATGACCGGGTGGAGCAGGCGCATGGTCCGCTCGAGGACGTACCCGAGGGTGGCCCGCTGCGCCGTCGCCGCCCGGTCGGGGTCCCGCAACGGCTCCTTGATCCACTCCACGTACCAGTCGGCCAGCTCGCCCCAGAGGAAGTCGTACAGCGCACGCGCCGCCACCGAGAACTCGAACCCTTCGAGGGCGTCCGTGACCTTGCGCTGGAGCCGGGCGTAGCGGGACAGGACCCAGCGGTCGGCGAGCTCGAGCTCCGTCTCCCCGGGATCGGGCGTGGGAGCGCCGCCGTCGGCGTGCAGGACCGCGAACCGGGCGATGTTCCACACCTTGTTCGCGAAGGTGCGGGTGTCGGCGACCGTCTTCTCGTCGAAGCGGAGGTCCTGCTCGCCGGTGCAGCGGGCGACGAGCGCGAAGCGGAGGGAGTCGGCGCCGTAGCGGTCGACGAGCAGCAGCGGGTCGATGCCGGTGCCGAGCGACTTGCTCATCCGCCGGCCCTCGAGGTTCTGCACCGTGGGCGTGATGTAGACGTCGTGGAAGGGGACCTCGCCCCGGAGCTCCAGCCCGAACATGATCATCCTGGCGACCCAGAGGAAGATGATCCCGCGGTCGGTGACCAGGACGTCGCCCGGGTAGAAGGTGCGCAGCGCCGCCGTGTCGTCCGGCCAGCCCAGGGTGGCGAAGGGCCAGATGGCCGAGGAGAACCAGGTGTCGAAGATGTCCTCCTCCTGGCGGAACCCGGGGCCGGGCTGGTCCCTGGCCGCCACGACCTCCCCGTCCGGCCCGTACCAGGCCGGGATGCGCTGCCCCCACCACAGCTGGCGCGAGATGTTCCAGTCGTGCGCGATGCGCATCCAGTCGAGGAACACCTTGGTCCAGCGCTCGGGGTGGAACCGCACCGTCCCGTCCTCGACCACGCGGGCCACCCGCTGTGCCATCTCGGCCTGCCGCGCGAACCACTGGTCCATGATCAGTGGCTCGATGAGCGTGCCGCAACGGTCGCAGTGCGGGAGCGAGGTGCGGTACGGCTCGCTTGCGAGGAGCGCTCCCCGCTCGCGCAGCGCCTGGACCACCCGCTCCCGAGCCTCGAAACGGTCGAGCCCGGCAAAAGGCCCGGCTTCGCCGGTCAGGCGGGCGTCGGCCCCGATGACCGTGATCACGGCAAGGCCGTGGTCGGCGCCGATCTCGTGGTCGAGCGGGTCGTGCCCGGGCGTGATCTTCAAGGCGCCGGTGCCGAAGGTCCGGTCGACGCGCTCGTCGGCGACCACCGGCACGGTCCGGTCGACGAGGGGGACGACCACCGTCCGGCCGACCGCGTGGCGGTAGCGGTCGTCGTCGGGATGGACCGCCACCGCCGTGTCGGCCAGGATCGTCTCCGGCCGCTGGGTGGCGATGGCGATCCCCTCGCCCGGCCCGCCGTCGGCGAAGCGGTAGAGGACGTGGTGCAGGCGAGAATCGGCCTCGACCTGCTCGACCTCGAGGTCGGAGACCGTCGTCTGGTCTTTCGGGCACCACGACACCACGCGCCTCCCCTTGTAGATGAGGCCCTTGTCGTGGAGGCGGAGGAAGGCCTCGAGGACGGCGTCGTGGTATCCCGGGTCCATCGTGAACGTCACCCGGTCCCAGTCGCAGGAGAAGCCCATCCGGCGCAGCTGGCCGTAGATGCGGGTGCCGACCTCGTCCCTCCAGCGCCACACCCGCTCGACGAAGGCCTCCCGGCCGAGGTCATGCCGGGTGAGACCCTCCCTGGCGAGCTGCCGTTCGATGACGACGTGGACGGCGATGCTGGCGTGGTCGGTGCCCGGCATCCACATGGCGGCATGGCCCTGCATGCGGCGGAACCGGATGAGCAGGTCCTGCAGGCTGTTGTTCAGCGCATGCCCGACGTGGAGCTCGCCGGTGATGTTGGGCAGCGGCATCATGATCGCGTACGGACGCGCCGCTCTCCCCGCGTCCGGGGCGTGGAAGTACCCGCGGTCGAGCCAGCGCTGGTACCACGCCGGCTCCACCGCCTGGGGGTCGTAGGCGGTCGGCATCTCGGTCATGGCCACAGCATGCGTGGCGGCCACCAGGCCCGGCAACTCCGTTGCGTACCTATGGATCGACCAGATGGAACCTTAGCCGGCCTCGAGGGCGGCCAGCCGGTCGGCGGCGTCGAAGAACGACGGGTCGGCCTGGGCCACGCGGGCGAACGCATTGCGGGCGCCGGCGGTGTCACCGGCCTGCTCGGCGAGCGCGCCCTCGGCGTAGGCGAGGCGCAGGTGGTGGTCGGCCAGCTCGGTCGGCCAGCGGGCGTGCCGGCGGACCAGGGCCACGCCGGCGGCCGGCTGGCCCAGGTCGCCGTAGGCGGACGCGGCCACGAGCAGCAGCTCCGCCGCGGTGTCTGGCTCCATCCTGGCCCGGTCGACGGTCCCGAACAGCTCGATCGCCCGCTCGGGCCGGCCGAGCGCCCGCTCGATGTCGGCGAGCACCGCGGTCAGGTCCACGCCGCCCGAGATCCGCTGCGCGGCGGCCAGCTCGGTCCGCGCGGCCCGGAACTCCCCCACCCGGTACAGCGCCATGCCGAGGATCTCGCGGGCGGCGGACGACCGGGGCGCGGCCCGCTTGGCCACCCGGGCCGCGCGCACGGCCGCCTGGCCGTCGTCGTCGGCAAGGGCGACCACCGCCTCGGCCAGCGCGCGCGCCGCGTCGTTGAAGGCGTTGGGCCGAGCGGTCTGCCGCAGCTCGTCGAGCACCTCACCCGGGAGCGTCTCCGAGAGCGGCATCTCCGGCTCGCCCGGCGCCGACGCCCGGGGCGGCCCCGCCGCACCCGGCCGCCCACCCCGACCAGCGGCGGGACGGTCACCTCGACCAGCACCCGGCCGCCCACCCCGACCAGCGGCGGGACGGTCACCTCGACCACCAGCGGGACGGTCACTCCGACCAGCGGCCGCCCGGTCGCCCCGCCCAGCGGCGGGACGGTCGCCCCGACTACCGGCGGGACGGTCACCACGCCCAGCGGCCGGGCGGGCGCCGCGCCTGCGCTCGCGATCATCGCCGCGCCCGCCGGTCGGACGGCCCTGGGCCGGGCTGCTGGGACGGCGGTCCTGGGTGGGTCGTTCCGAGCGCCGCCGGTCGGTCGAACGCTCGGCATCGCGCGGCCTGCCGCGCGCCTGCGCGGGCCGGGCCGGTCGGTCGCGCCGCCCTCGCGCATTCGGGTCCATACACGCCATCTTCCTCGAAGCCCGGGCCTGATGCACGTCCGGCAGGGACTGGAGACCGAGCCGCGGCCGTGCGGTGACCGTCGGGCTACCCCGACCTCCTACGCTGGAACCCGGTCGATCAGCCTTTCGCCGGCCGCGGTGGCAGACTGTAGTCGACGTTCGGCCGCTTCGCGGCGATCCCGCCGGCGACGAGAGACGAGAAAGGTACCTTCCGACGTGAACCGCCCCAGCCTCCCGAAACTCCCGGCCTGGCTGGGCCGGCGGGGCACGCGGCGGCCGCTGCTGCTCGGGCTCGCCGCCGTGCTGCTCGCCGCGGTCGTCGGCGTCGTCGCCGTGGTCGCGTGGCCGTCCTCACGCGGCACCGGCGGCGCCGGGAGCTCGGACGGCAAGCGGACGGCCGCGAACGTGCCGCCGGTGCGCGTGACCGTGAAGCCGGCCGACCGCGCCGCCGAGGTGGCCCTGGACGCGAAGGTCCGCGTGGCCGTGGCCGAGGGCCGCATCGGCGAGGTCCGGGTGACCACACCGTCCGGCGACGCCCTGGACGGGAAGCTCGAGCGCGACGGGCATGGCTGGACGAGCGCCACCCCGCTCGCGCCGGGTACGCGCTACAAGGTGACGGTGACCGCCACCGACGCGGCCGGGGTGGCGGCCCGCCGTGTCGCCTCGTTCACCACGCTGACCCCGAAACGGGTGCTGAAGGCCAGCGTCATGCCGCTGGACGGACAGACGGTGGGCGTCGGCCTGCCGGTCGCGGTGTGGTTCAACCACCCGGTCGCCGACCGGGCCGCGGTCGAGCGGCGCCTGTCCGTGGAGACCTCGAGCGGCCTGAAGGGCGCGTGGCGGTGGTTCGGCGACTCCGAGGTCCACTTCCGGCCCCAGAAGTTCTGGCCCTCCGGCGAGAAGGTCACCCTCACCCTCGGCCTGGCCGGCGCCAAGGCCGGGCCCGGGACCTGGGGCGTGGCCGACCGGACGGTCCGCTTCCGGGTGGGGGACGCCCGCGTGAGCACCGTCAACGCCAAGACCCACACGATGAAGGTCACGGTGAACGGCAAGGTCGTGAAGGTCATGCCGGTCAGCACCGGGCGGGACAAGTACCCGACCACGAACGGGGTCCACTTCGTCATCGAGAAGACCAGGGACAAGCTGATGGACTCCTCCACCGTCGGCATCCCCCGCGACTCGCCCGACGGCTACTACCAGCACGTGGCCTGGTCGGTCCGGATCTCCAACAGCGGCGAGTTCGTGCACGCCGCCCCCTGGTCGGTCGGCTCCCAGGGACGCGCCAACGTCTCCCACGGCTGCGTGAACCTGTCGACCGCGAATGCGCAGTGGTTCTTCAAGCTCGCCCGTGCCGGCGACGTGGTCACGGTGGTGGGGTCGCCGAAGAAGCCGAACTCCTGGACCTTTGGCGTGGCAGACTGGAACATCCCCTGGTCGAAGTGGCTCGCGGGCAGCGCCCTGGACCGGTCCGCCTGAGCGACCTCTGACAGAGGCGGGAAGCCGCTCGGCATCACCGTCGAAGCATTCGCCTCCAGGCACGGCCTGCCCGGCCTGGAAGGCGACGAGTCGTCCTGCTGGACACCCCAGCTTTCCCCGATTCGCCCTGTCAGGGCGAATCGGTGACCTGCAGCGGCGTCACCGGGACGCCATCCCCGAGCAGGACCTCGTCCGCGCCCTGCACGCCCTGGACGACGCCGTCCGCCAGGTCCTGGAGGAGCTATCCGCCGAGGACCGCCGTCAGCAGCGCGCCGGCGGCGGACGCCAGGCGGACGCCATGTAGTGGTCCGTCCCTGAAGGAGCTTGTCGGATCATGGTGGAGCTGCCACATGCCCGCCTTGCCGGTGGCCCAGGACGCTGCTGGTGCTCGAGGGCCTCACCCTTGCGAACAAGGCGCCCACCGGCCGTGCGCTGCGGCTGCTGCGGTGGGCCTAGCGCGCAGGATCGCGTTGCCCTGCAGCGCGACGCGGTCGATACTGAGAGGACGAGATCCTGGAGATCGGCTGCGGCCCAGGGGTGGCGGTGTCGCTGGTCTGCCATCAGTTGGCCGGCGGGCGGATCACCGCCGTCGACCGGTCCGCGACCGCGATCAAGTGCGCCACCGAGCGCAACGCCGACCACGTCGCCTCGGGCAAGGCCGTCCTGCGTCATGTCGACCTGGCCGGGCTGGCGCTGCCCGGGGCAGCTTTTCGACAAGGTCTTCGCCATCAATGTGCACCTGTTCTGGGTCCGGCCGGCTGACGCGGAACTCCTGCGCATCAAGGAGCTGTTGCGCCGCAGCGGTGTCCTGCACCTGGTCTACGAGACACCGGGCGAGGAGAAGGCTGGCCAGGTCGCGAAGGCGGTGACTGCAGCCCTGGCCAACCACGGCTTCACAGCCGCGGTCACGACCGCAGGCCCGCCATCGTTGATCTGCATCACCGCAAGACTGCCCCACGACAACGACAAGACTGCCCCACGACAACGAGCCGTATCGTGAGTCAGGACAAGGCGAGCAGCTCGGCCTCGACACTCGTCAGGCCCTGACGACGAGGACCCGTCCTGTCCGGCGACCGGCGGGCGGCGCCGGGTCGACCGGGCCACGGTCCGGCGGCCACCCGGCTGGGAGAGCGTGGGCGGCTAGCAGAGGCGGGAAGGTCTCGGCGAGCTGGGCGCTACGATCAAGTCTGACGCTACGCGACGGATGCCAGGCGTGCGATAGTCCGCACAGCGTCACGGGTCGCCACGGCAGCGCGGGTACCGGTCGTCGCGGCGGACCGTCTGCCCTCAGAGCGAGGAGGCCAGCGTGACCGAGGAGCAGCCGCGAGGCGGGCCGACGGTCCGCCGGATGCTGCTTGGCGCCCAGCTCCGCCGGCTCCGGACCGAGGCCGGCATCTCCCGCGAGGACGCCGGCGAGACGATCCGGGCGTCGGAGTGGAAGATCCAGCGGCTGGAGAACGGCCAGGTCGGCTACAAGGAACGCGACGTCACCGACCTGGTCACCCTCTACGGCGTGACCGACCCGGTCGAGATCGCCACGTTCATCACCATGGCCCGCGAGGCCAACATGCCCGGCTGGTGGAACGCCTACAGCGACGTGCTGCCGCAGTGGTTCCGGGCATACGTGGACTTGGAGGCCGCCGCGGCGCTGATCCGGACCTACCAGGGCCAGTTCGTCCCCGGCCTGCTGCAGACCGAGGACTACATGCGCGCGGTGATGCGGGGCGCGCAGCTGGGCGACTCGCCAGAGGAGCTGGAACGGCGGGTCAGACTGCGGCTGACCCGGCAGCGGCTGCTCATCCAGGACGACGGCCCGCGGCTGTGGGCGGTGGTGGACGAGGCGGCCCTGCGGCGACCGGTCGGCGGCCAGAAGGTGCTGTGCGCCCAGATCGAGCGGCTCATCGACGCGACCAGACTGCCGAGCGTCACCCTGCAGGTCCTGCCGTTCAGCGCCGGCGCCCACGCGGCCATGGTGGGCGCGTTCAGCATCCTGCGGTTTGCTGACCAGGAGCTCCCAGACGTGGTGTACCTCGAGCATGCCACCAACGCCCTGTACCTGGACAAGCCCGAGGACGTCGAGCAGTACGCGCACATCATGTCGAGCGTCGTTGTGTATGGCGCACCACCCGAGCAGACCGCGGAGATCCTCAGCGAGCTTCTGCACGACCAGGCCTAGTCTCGGTGAGCAGCCGCACGTTGCCGTGGCTCAAAGTCCCGGCTGGCGAGCCCAGATCGTGCGGCGAGACCGTCACCGCGGCGAGACCGTCACCGACAACGCCGCTTGACACCTACAACCCCGGGGATGCCTAGCTAGGGCGCGCCCCGGTATCATCCGGGCCGTGCACGCCCGACTGTCAGCCTGGAGAGGACAGCATGCCGGAGACCGGTGGCATCAACGACGCAGGGACCCAGCAGGTGCCGCCCGAGATCAACACGAGCGTGGCCCAGTCAGCCCGGGTGTATGACTACTGGCTCGGCGGCAAGGACAACTTCCCCGCCGACCGTGCCGTGGCTGAGGCCATCGCCGAGCAGGTCCCGACGATCCGGACCCAGGTGCGCGCGCAACGGGCGTTCCTGGGCCGCACCGTCCGGTACCTGGTCCGCGAGGCGGGTATCCGGCAGTTCCTGGACATCGGCACCGGCATCCCGGCCGCCGGCAACGTCCACAACGTGGCGCAGGAGTTCGCCCCGGAGTCGCGGGTGCTCTACGTGGACAACGACCCGATCGTGCTGGCGCACGCACGGGCGCTGATGCCCGGCACCCCGGAGGGGCGGGTGGCGTTCATCCAGGCCGACCTGCGCGAGCCGGAGGTGATCCTGGGCGACCCGGCCGTCGCCGAGACCCTGGACCTCACGCAGCCGGTCGGTCTCGTGCTCATCGGGGTCATGCACCACCTCCGTGACGAGGACGATCCGCGCCGGATCGTCGCGACCCTGGTCGACGCGTTGGCGTCCGGCAGCTACCTGGTGCTGTCCCAGACGACCCCGGACTTCGACCCGGACGCGATGCGTGGCCTCGCCGCGGCGTCGGAGCAAGGCGGGATCGCCAACGTGCCCCGCACCTTCGCTGACACCGAGCCGTTCTTCACGGGCCTGGAGCTGGTCGAGCCCGGCCTCGTGCCGATCCTGGCCTGGCGGCCCGACCCCGGGCCCGAGCGGGATCCGCACAGCGCCTACGTCTACGGCGGGGTCGCCCGCAAACCCTGAGCGGGGTCGCGCCCGCAAACCCTGAGGGGGTCGCGCCCGCAAACCCTGAGGGCGCCACGCAGAGGTGGCTGACGTTCACCCGGCAGGCCGAGAGCTGGAGGAGGCCGGTTCGGCGTGACGACCGGCGCCAGCCCGTCCACAGCGTTGCCGGTCTCTGGGTCCGGTTCCGGTCTCTGGGTCCGGGCACACGAAAGCGCCGCCCCGAGGGGCGGCGCTTTCGTAAGAGTCTCGGCGGCGACCTACTCTCCCACCCAGCTTCCCAGGCAGTACCATCGGCGCAAGAGGGCTTAACTTCCGGGTTCGGGATGGGACCGGGTGTCTCCCCTCCGCTATGACCACCGAAACGATATGGAGTTGTCACCGGCGATGCCGGGAACCTCCAGAACTACACAGCGAGCGCGTGCAAAGAAGAAAAGCTGCCAAGTCCTCGGCCTATTAGTACCGGTCAGCTCCACACATTACTGTGCTTCCACTTCCGGCCTATCAACCCAGTCGTCTAGCTGGGGGCCTTACCAGGTCGACCCTGTGGGAGATCTCATCTTGGAGCGAGCTTCGCGCTTATATGCCTTCAGCGCTTATCCCTTCCGAACGTGGCTAACCAGCAGTGCCGTTGGCACGACAACTGGCACACCAGAGGTTCGTCCGTCCCGGTCCTCTCGTACTAGGGACAGCTCTCCTCAAATCTCCTACGCCCACGGAGGATAGGGACCGAACTGTCTCACGCATGATCATCCCACATTACTGTGGGCATAGACTATACCTTCACCCTGTTTCCAGGGGCCGGCGTGTTATGGGTCACAATTGATTGCCGTAAGGCGAGAGACCCATCTCCTCGATCGAGCTGGTCGAGGAAGTCGTTACGGGGGCCAACACACCCTTGCTACGCAGATGTTGCTCGACATCCACGGCGGAGATCCGCTTCGTCTTCGAATAGTTTAGGGTTGCGAAGGCATCGACCTCGCGCGCTACCTGCAGGAAATCCTGAACGCTCAGGCGTGGTCCGAGCTGAGGCAACAGCCACAGCGCGCGCCGGACGTGCTCTCGCTTGAAGATCACGTACGGTTCCACCGCCTGGAGGATGTCAATCAGCAGAGACCGGCTGGTGACGACCAAGTCGCTCATACCGGTGCCACGGTCCCGAAGATATCCTCCGCCGAGCATGACCTGAAGCTTCTCCAAGCCATACCGTGCGGATGTGCTCTGCGAGAGCGACAAGCTCGCTCGGATGTAGTATCCGAAGCGATACTCCTTCTGCCGGACCAACTGGAAGTGGATGCTTCCGTCTCCGTCCAGGAAACCCGCCAGGTAGGACGCGTCCGATGCCCTCATGATGTGGCCTTCCCTCGGTATTGCCCTGACTCTACAGTTCGGCTGTGACAGTCAGGGTTCCACCGATATGAGCCGGTGGGCACCCACGGATTGCTCCGTGGGGACGCAGTGTGACCTACGTTCTAAACCCAGCTCGCGTACCGCTTTAATGGGCGAACAGCCCAACCCTTGGGACCTACTCCAGCCCCAGGATGCGACGAGCCGACATCGAGGTGCCAAACCTTGCCGTCGATATGGACTCTTGGGCAAGATCAGCCTGTTATCCCCGGGGTACCTTTTAGCCGTTGAGCGACAGCGCTTCCACATGCCACTGCCGGATCACTAGGCCCAGCTTTCGCTCCTGCTCGACATGTCTGTCTCGCAGTCAAGCTCCCTTGTGC
>Ga0210378_10000004_pt1 | contig 166020 bp, 160 predicted proteins | sample PLM1_60_b1redo_FD_155465 | JGI IMG/M metagenome (GOLD analysis project Ga0210378, IMG submission 155465) | Groundwater sediment microbial communities from an aquifer in East River, Colorado, USA - PLM1_60_b1 redo | ecosystem: Environmental > Terrestrial > Soil > Riparian zone | place: USA... | reverse complement strand
GGAGGAGGCCGTCGGCCTGGTCGTCGAGGCGGGCGGCATGGCCGAGTCGGGGGAGATCTTCGTGCTCGACATGGGCGAGCCGGTCCGCATCGTCGACCTGGTGCACAACTACGCCGCCCAGGTCCGCATCGCCTCCGACGACGTCGCCATCCGCTACACCGGGCTGCGGCCCGGCGAGAAGCTCACCGAGGCGCTGTTCAGCGAGCACGAGCAGCGCACCCCGACCGCCCACCCCAAGGTCTGGTCGACGGCGACGCGCACCCCCGTCGGCCCCGAGTTCCTCACCGAGCTCGAGCCGCTGCTGGCGGCCACCGAGGCGGGCGACCCCGCCCTGGTGCGCCGCCGGCTCTCCCAGCTGGTCCCCGAGTACGCCCCATCGCCCACCCGGTCCTAACGCGTGGAGGTACCGTGCTGCACCAGGTCAGCTACACCAAATTCGACGAGGCCACAGCGTCATTCGACGAGGCCACAGCGTCATTCGACGAGGCCACAGCGTCATTCGGCGAGGCCACAGCGTCATTCGGCGAGGCCACAGCGTCATTCGGCGAGGCCACAGCGTCGACCGGCGAGGGCCGGACGGCCGCGCCGTCCGGCGTCGCACCCGGCCCGGCCCGCCGCACGCTCGACGTGCTCGCGGCGGCGGTCGGGCTCCTGCTCCTCAGCCCCGTGCTGGTGCTGCTCGCCCTGGCGGTGAAGCTGTCGAGCCCTGGTCCCGTGCTGTTCCGGCAGACCCGGATCGGCCAGGGCTTCTCGCTGTTCACGATCTTCAAGTTCCGGACCATGCGGGCCGGCAGCGCCGGCCCGGAGTTCACCCCGGCCGGCGACGCCCGCATCACCCGCGTCGGCCAGCTCCTGCGCCACTCCGGCCTGGACGAGCTGCCCCAGCTCCTCAACGTGCTGCGGGGCGAGATGACCCTGGTCGGGCCCAGGCCCGAGACCCCGTCCCTGGCCCGGCGCTACCCCGACGACTGCCACCAGGTGTTCGCCTACCGCCCCGGCCTCACCGGCCCGGCCCAGGTCCGCCTGCGCGACAAGGAGGTCCTGTCCGCCGAGGGCAGCGACCTCGACCTCGAGCAGTACTACCTCGGCGAGCTGGTGCGCAAGCGGGCCGCGCTCGACCTGGCGTACCTGGCCCACCCGACCCTCGGCCGGACCCTGGCCGTCGTGGCCGAGACCGTCGCCTACATCGCGAGCCCGCTCACCGAGCGGCTCGCCGGCCTGCTGCGGCTCGACCGCCGCGAGCCGGCCGACCGCAGCAGCGCCCGCGCCTGAGCGGCCGGGGGCTCACGGAGCGACGTGCGAGCTCCGGGCCCTCCCGCCGTAGCGGCCTACGGTGCCGCCGGCACGTCTCCTCCCGCGCCTGCCGTAGCGGGGCTACGCGGAGTGGCGCTAGGGAGGGGTACGTCGCCACCATACCGTCAGGACATGCGCACACCCCGTCGGGCGGCGGTGCGGTGAGCCGGACCGCCGCCCCGGCCTCGGCCAGGCAGGCAGAGGGCAACCTCAACCGCCTGGCCGGCGGCATCACCCTGCTCTTCTCGGGCGGGTGGGTCGCCTACCTGCTGTCGCTGGCGTTCAACGTCGCGGTCGCCCGCCACCTCGGCCCGCAGGCGTTTGGCGCCTTCACGGTCGGCCTGACCACCTCGATCCTGCTGACCAGGATCGCGCCGGTCGGCATGAACCTGGCCGTGACCCGCTACGTGGCCATCTACCACGGCCAGGGCGACCCGCGCCGGATCCGGGGGGTGGTGCGGCTCGCGCTCGCGGTGACCCTGGCCGGCGGCACGGCCGTCGGCGGCGCCGTGTTCCTGCTCGCCGGCCCGCTCGCGACCGGCGTGTTCCACGCCCCCGAGCTGGCCGGCGTGCTACGGGTGTTCGCGCTGACGATCCCGATCGGGGCGACCTCCGACACCCTGCTGGCCGCGGTGCGGGGCTGCTCGCACGTGGCGTCGACCGTCACCATCCGGTCGTTCGCCTCCCCGGGCCTGCGCATGCTCGCCGCGCTGGCGGCGCTCGCGGTGGCGAGCAGCGCGACCGGCGTGGCCGTCTCCTACACCGTCGCCGAGGGCGTGTCGCTGCTGCTCGCCCTGGCCGCGGCCCGCCGGGTCCTGCCCGGGCCGGCGGCGGGGCGGCCGATCCGGCCCGACGGCGAGGTGTTCCGCTTCGCCTGGCCGCTCGCGCTCAACCACCTGGTCAACGCCTCGTCCTCCAAGGCCGAGGTGTTCCTGCTGGGCGCGCTCGACAAGGTCGGCAGCGTGTCGCTGTTCGCCGCCGCCCAGCGCTTCACGGTCGTCGCCGAGGCGGTCATGGGCGCCGTCGGCCTGGCCTTCTCCCCCATGGCGAGCGACCTGTACGCCCACGACCAGCGGGAGCACCTGGCCCGGCTGTACAAGGCGGCCAGCCGCTGGATGTTCATGATCGGGGTGCCCGTGTTCCTCACCCAGGTCCTGTTCGGGCGGCTGCTCCTCGGGGCGTTCGGGGACGCCTTCGAGGCCGCCGAGCGGACCATGGTCGTGCTCGCCTGCGGCCAGCTCGTCTACTACACGACCGGGACCGCCTTCCACATGCTGGTGATGACCGGCCGGTCCCGCCTCGCATTCGCCAACAGCCTCGCCTACGTCGTGGTCTCCCTGGGCCTGAACGTGGCGCTGATCCCCCGCTTCGGCCTCATGGGGGCCGCGGTGGCCAACTCGGCCGCGGTCGTCGCCTACGGGCTGGTCGTGGTCGCCCAGGTCCACCGGGTCACCGGGATGCACCCGTGGTCGCCGAGCTTCGTCAAGCCGGCCGCTGCGGGCCTGGCCGCCGCGCTCGGGTCCGGCTGGCTGGCCGGCCTGCTGCCGCTCGGGCCGGGGCGGCTCCACGACCTCGCCCACCTCGGGATCCTCCTGGCCCTGTACCCGGGCGTGCTCGCGGCCCTCCGGCTCCATCCCGACGACCGCATGGTGGTGGGCGCGGTGACCGCCCGCGTCCGCCGCCGCCAGCCCGCCGCCCCCGGGCCCGCCGCCCCCGGGCCCGCTCAGCACGGGTCGCCGTAGCCCCCTGCATCGTCGACGCAGCAGCGCCCACACCCCCACCGCGACCGCGAGGCCGGCGAGCACGACCATGCCGGCCCGGCCGGCCAGCACGTGCGCGTGCCGCCAGCCCTCCCCGGCGGCGTAGCCGAGCAGGACGTGGGCGGCCGCCCAGACCGCCCCAGCAGGCGCGTTCCAGGCCAGGAAGGTGCGGTAGCCCACCCTGGACGCGCCGGCCAGCCCCGGCAGCAGCACCCGGGCGCCGGCGGTCAGGCGCCCCAGGAACAGCAGGCCGAGCGCGGGCCAGCCGCCCGGCGACAGCAGTGCCTCGACCATCCCGCTCATGCCGCCCGTCCCTTCCGGTTGCCAGGTACGGCCCAACCTAGGCAACGGGACCGGCCCCGGACCATCGGGGATGACCCGGAAGGATCCCTGACCCGGCCGGCGGCACCCCGGGGACGTCCCCCGGGTGTCGGAGCATGGCTGCCCGGTCGGGGCGGCCCCGGACCGGGTGGGTCGGGCTGCTCGAGCCGGGCGGCCCCGGACCCCGTAGGGTCAGGTGGCCGCGCGGCGCCCCTGCCGGCCCCGGCGCGGCCGGGCGGCCAGGCGCAGGGCGTGGACCACGACCATCATCAGCTCGGCGCCCAGGCGCAGCCAGCGGCTGGCCAGCCACGAGCCGATCGCCGCGTGGCAGCGGCGCCGGGCCGCGGCCGGCAGGGGCGCCGCGCGGACGGCGCGGCCGTACTCGAGCGCCTGCTGCAGCAGCGGCACCGTGACCCGGCGGCCGCGGCCCGGGTCGAGGTGGGCCATGCGCGCGAGCGGGTTGCGGAACGCCTGCATCGCCCGCTCGGCGTGCTCGCGGTGCAGGAACAGCTTGTCGGGCAGCACCCGCACCCGGCCGTAGAGGCCGAGCTCGGCCAGCAGCACCTTGTCCCAGGCCAGGCTGTCCAGGCGGAGCGGCGCCTGCTCGAACGCGGCGCGACGCACCAGCCCGAAGCACGGGAAGGCGCGCCTGATGCGCACCAGGTCGCGGAAGCGGGCCACCGGGTCGGGGGCGTCCGAGCGCGCCGTCCACTCGTACTCGCAGAGCTCGTCGCCGCGCTCGTCGATGTCGACCGTGCCCGGCATGCACAGGATGACGTCGGGATCGCGGTCCAGCACCTCGACGCAGCGCTCGAGGAACTCCGGGGCGCACACGTCGTCGTGGGCGGCCCAGCGGAAGTACTCCCCCCGGGCCAGGCCGAGCGCGTGCGCGAAGTTCCAGTGGGTACCCCGGTTGACGTCGTGGCGGACGTAGCGGACACGGTGGTCCCGGGCGGCCCGTTCGCGGCAGATCGCCTCGGTGCGGTCGGCCGAGCCGTTGTCGGAGACGATCAGCTCGAAGTCGGTGTAGGTCTGGGCCAGCAACGAGTCGAGGGCCGGCTCCAGGTAGTTCTCGCCGTTGTAGACGCACAGGCCGACGCTCACCCGCGGGACCGGGCGGGCCGTCTCCCGCCCGCCGGGCAGGACGTCGACGCCGGTGGCCATGCTGGCGAGTCTAGCCAGGGACGGGCGGCCCGCCATCGAATGGCCTGCGTACTCCCGCTACGCCGGGTGCAGGCGGTGAGCCGGCGACGGGCGCGGTAGGTTGCGCCCAACGCATGCCCCGTCTCGCCGCCGGAGGTGCCGTGTCACCCCGCAGCCTCCTCCCCGTCCGGGTCACCCGGCGCGCCGGGATCGCTGCGCTCGTCCTCGCCCTGGTCGCCTCCGTGCTGGCCGGGGTGGCCGTGTCACGGGCCCGTGGCGGGTCGCCGACCCGCGCGGCCGCATCGGCGACCACCAGCGCCGCGACCGCGGCCACGGTTCCGGAGACGTCGGCGACGGCCGCGCCGACCACGGCCGCGCCGACCACCACCCGGGCCACCGCGAAGAGGAAGGCGCCCCGGGCCGCCGCGGCCACGCCCCCGGGCACGGCACGCCCGGCCGCGGTCGCCTCTCACTGCCCGGCCAGGGACGTCAGCCGGCACCGGGGGGTGGTGACCGAGCGGGTCAGCGAGTCCCACCCGCCCGACGGCCGCACCTTCGACCTGCGCGGGATGACCAGCACCGCCTACGGCAACTCGACGGAGCACGCGCTCACCTTCGGGATCACCGGCAGCGAGGTGACCGCGGGCGGGCTGTGCATCCTCGGCGGCGACATCCGGTCCAGCGTGAGCCAGGGACGGACCTGGGACGACCTGAACGACAACATGAACGGCGGCGCGCTCTCCTTCGGCACCAGGTCGGGCGTTGGCGTGGTGGACGGCCTGCGGGCCGACAACGTCTTCGACGGGATCTCGGCCAAGGGCGACCCGCCGGCCCAGATCGTCGTCCGCAACATCTGGTTCACCAACATCCGCGACGACTGCATCGAGAACGACACCCACCCGAAGACCCTGACCGTGCGGGACTCCCTGCTCGACGGCTGCTTCGTGGGCATCTCCGAGCGGCCCGGCTCCGACGACGGCTGGAACCGGCCGACCGGGACGACCATCCTCGACCACGTTCTGCTCCGCCTCGAGCCGATGGCCTACGGGACCGGCTGCCGGTACGAGCAGGCGTGCACCGACGGGCGCGGCCACCACGTGTTCTTCAAGTGGAGCGAGACCGCCACGCCCAGCGTGGTGATCCGCGACTCGGTGCTGCGCATGGACCGGTACTCGATCAACGGCCCGACCCCGATGCGGTTCCCGCCCGGTACCAGGGCGGAGCGGTCGGTCCTGGTCTGGCTCGGCCCCGGCGCCTACCCGCACCCCGTGCCCCGCGGCATGACCGTGACCCGCGACGTGCGGGTGTGGGAGCGGGCCAGGGCCGACTGGCTCTGCCGCCACCGCCAGGGCCCCTGCTGACCCGCGCCCACGGCGCGGCGGGGTCGAAGCGCCGACCGCCGCCACGTCATGCCTGCTCCCGCCCGCGGGGGGTCATGCCTGCTCCAAGCCCCGGGGGTCATGCCTGCTCCCGCCCGCGGGGGGTCATGCCTGCTCCCGCCCCCCGGGGCGGGAGGCCAGTGCGAGGAGCACCGCGCCGGCGGCCAGCAGGTAGGAGCCGGCCACGTCGGTCGCCCAGTGCTTGAGCATGGCCGCGCGAACCGCGAGATGCACGGCGAGCAGCAGCGCGACGGCCACCGCGGACAGGCGCAGCCAGCGGGGCCGGACCTCGGCGACCACGACCAGGGCGATGCCGGCGGCCAGGCCGAGCGCGAGCGCGGCCCCGGACGGGTAGGCGCCGTGGAGCAGGCCCCGGGCCTCCAACACGACCCTCGGCCCGGCCCGCCCGAACAGCTCCCGGAGCAGCATCTGCACGGGAACCGCGAGCAGCGCGAGCAGCGCCCACGGCCAGCGCCACCGCTCGCGCGCCCCCGGGCGCGGGAGGGCGCGGGAGGCGAGCAGCGCGGCGCCGCCGGCCAGCAGGACCGGGAGCGCCACGGTCACGTAGGCGCCGAACGGCCAGCCTCCCTCGGTCGCCAGCGCCTCGGTGTGGCGCAGGACGAGGTCGTACCGGAGGGCCGGGGCGAGCGCGCGGACGACCGCCTCGTCGACCCGGGTCGAGCCGTCCCCGACCGCCACCCCGAGCGCGACGCACGCGCCCACCAGGACCAGCCCGAGCGCGGCCAGGGCCCACCGCCCCGCCAGCGGCGGGCGCCCGGTCCTGCTCGGCGCCGCGTCCGGGCGCGGCGGCTCGGCTGGTCCGCGGGCGGTCAGCGCCCGGCCAGCAGACCCGCGGCGGCGAGCGCCCGGGCCGCGTCCGAGAGCAGCCCGAACGGAAGGCCCGAGCGCTCGGCGATGTCGAGCAGGCTGTGCCCGCCGTCGGAGAAGTTGAGCACCCACAGCATCGCGAGCTGGAGCTGCACGGTGTCGCTGCGTCCGCCGATGGCGCCGTACAGCCCGCGCTTGCCGAGCTGCGGCTCGCACTTGGGGTTCCGGTTGACGAAGGTGCCGTCCTCCTCGAGCACGCGCACGACTTCCAGGCAGGCCGCGTACGAGTCGGCCAGGTGCTCCGGGCGGACGAAGTCGAGGTCGTCGGCGGAGGTGTGGTACTCGGCGAACTGGCCGTGCGGGGTGCGGTTCAGGCAGCCGACCGGCAGGTCGAACCCTGGCGAGCAGAACTGCCGCTCGTCGTAGCCGTACGGGGAGAAGTCGGTGATCTCGTACGGCCCGCCCCGGGTGGCCAGGACGTGGGCGACGGCCCGGTCGACCTCGGCGTCGCCGCGCCGGCTGCGCTTGTAGGTGAGCCGGCCCGGGTCGCCCACGCATGCCAGCACCAGGCCGGCCTTGACCCGGTCCACCCGGGACTCGTTGCGGGACAGCCACACGATCGACCCGATGGTGCCCGGGATGAACAGGAACCGGTAGCTGTGGCGGAGGGAGGCGCCGGCCAGGGCCTTGGCCAGGAAGGTGGCCAGCACCACCCCGGAGAGGTTGTCGTTGCAGAGCGAGGGGTGGCAGGCGTGGCAGGAGACGAGCACCTCGTCGTCGGTGGCGCCCGGCACCAGGCACTCGCCGTAGGTGAGCGCGCCCTCGGTCAGCGACGAGTCCACCAGCACGTGGTACTCGCCCTCGGGCAGGGCGTCGAGCTGGCGCTGGGAGAGGCAGAAGCCCCAGTTGTCGGCGTAGTACGAGGTCCGGTACGGGATCCAGTCGGGATGCTCGGGCAGCGTGTGCAGGTGCGCTCTGAGCTCCGACAGCGGCATGCGGGCGTCGACCGGGACGCTGTAGCTCATCACGTGCAGGTTCGAGGCCCGGAAGTCGATCACCCGCTCGCCGGCCGGACCCTCGACGTAGGCGTCGGTGACGTTCCACTCCCGGGGCACGGTCCAGTCGAACGCCTGGGTGCCGCTCGGCACCTCGTGGACATCGAGGTCGACGTGGGCGGCCAGGGTGTCGAGGGTCGACCGGAAGCCCTCGCCGGTGATGCTGCGGCACACCGGGTAGAGCTCGGCCATGAGCTTCCACATGCGCTCCCCCGCCTCGGCCGCGCCCATGCCGAGACCGGCCAGGCCGGCGACGCTCATCGGCGCACCCTCCCACGCGACGCTCCGGGTGCGCCCGCCGCGCTCATCGGCGCACCCTCCCACGCGACGCTCCCGGTGCGCCCGCCGCGCTCATGCCCGGCTCCCCCGCCGGAGCCGCAGGCCCGGCCAGGCCCGGTCGCGCTCGGACACCACGGTGGGCTCGGCCGGCCACCCGATCCCCAGGGCCGGGTCGTCGAAGCGGGCGCCCCGCGCGTGGCCGGACGCGTAGAAGGCCGACATCTGGTAGAAGACCTCGGTGTCGTCCTCGAGGGTCAGGAAGCCGTGCGCGAACCCCTCGGGGACGTAGAGCATGGTGCGGTTGGCCGCGGTGAGGGTCACGGCGACGTGCTCGCCCAGGGTGGACGACTCCGGGCGCAGGTCGACGATCACGTCGTGGATCGCGCCTCTGGTGCAGCGGACCAGCTTCGCCTCCTCGTGGGGCGCGGCCTGCCAGTGCATGCCGCGCAGGGTGCCGCGCCGGTGGTTCAGCGAGACGTTGGACTGCACGAAGCCCGCGGCGAGCCCGTGCCCGGCGAACTCCTTCTGGTCGAACGACCGGGCGAAGAAGCCGCGGTCGTCGGCGATCGGCTCCAGGTCGATGACGAACGCGCCCTGGAGCCGGGACTCGGTGAAGATCATGCTGGCGCTCCCCCTCGGTCGGCCCGCACCTCGACGGGGTGCGAGGCGGGTCGGGACCCGCCTGGCATGATCGACCCGACGACCGCCTTGCGGCAATGGAACCCCTCGGCGAACCCGGACGGCGAGCCCGCCTCGATGCCGCGCAGCCGCAGCATGGACCAGAACGTGTCAGGGGTGAACCAGCGCCGGGTGCGCTGGCTCGGGAACCCCTCGAGCAGCAGCTCCACCTTGCGTTCGCAGGCCGCCGCCGGCAGCGGCACGAACAGGTTGGGCTGGCCGAGGTCGCCGTCGTACTTGGGGATCTCGTACTCGAGGATCAGGTGGTCGCGGAAGGTGTTCCAGGTCAGCTCGGCGACCAGCCGGTGGTCCTGGTGGGCGTCGTCGCGGCGGTGGACGAGGATCAGGTCGGGCTCGGCCGGCTTGAGCGTCTCGAAGAGCTCCTTGATCTCGGCGCCGAGCCACGGGAAGAACCCGTCCCTGAACGAGCGGACCACCACGTCGGCCTGCTCGGCGTCCTTGAGGAACGCGGCGGCGCTGCCGTGCGCCTCGCGCTCGCGGGCGCCGCCGGCGCTGAGCACCACCCAGGTCACCCGGAGCGGCAGCCCCTGGCCGATCAGGTGGAGGACCGTCCCGCCGCAGCCGATCTCGGCGTCGTCGGCGTGCGCGCCGACCACCAGGACCCGGTAGGCGCCCTCGCGCGGGCGGCCAAGGTCGAGGCCGAGCATCACACACCCGCCCCGCGCAACGGCACCATGCCCATCGGCTCCGTCCCCCTCTCACCCCGCGCCGCGGCGCCCGGGCCGTCGTCCTCGGTCGGTCGCTGATCGGTCGCTGTGCAGGCTCGCACAGCCTCAACCCCGTCCCGACCGGTCGCTGTGCAGGCTCACACAGCTTGCACCCGGCCCCGACCGGCCGCTGCGAAGGCTCGCACAGCTTGGACCCGGTCCCCGGATCGCGCACGCCTGGGTCTCCGCTCCCGCCATCCGAGTACGCCCCAGGCACCGGGCGCCTCCAACCCGCCGATTGCGTAGTGGCGCTCACCTGCTTGCGGGACCCGGGCGGGCAAGTCCCGGACGGTACGTGCACCGGAATGCCGCCGGCCCGCGCCGGCGCTCCCGGGACACAATCGCGTGGCGCGGCGAGCATCCCCGACGGGCCGTTCCGCGTCCCGAAAGGAATGCGGGATGTAGCTATGCAGTACTCATGATTGGCTCGATGCGATGCGCCGCCGTAGGTTGACGGTAGCTGAGACGAAAGGTGTGGGCGTTTCGGGGGGCAGAGACCGCCCCATTCGCCGCGGGGGAGTCACGCCAGTGCCAGCACGCCTCCACGCATGACGTCGCCTGGCCGCGGCACGCGCCGCGAGCCCCGGGCGACCCGCCTGGCAGCCGGCGCCGTCCTCCTCCGCCACCGCGAGCGTCCCGAGCAGCCCGTGGCCGGGCCGCTCGCGGCGCGGCATCGAGCCGGCGGCGAGGCGCCGTGAGCATGCAGCACGACGGCCGAGGGCGAGGAACGACCGACGACGGTGGCGCGTGCGCACCACCTGGACGACAACAGGGGGGCAGGATGAGCACGGCGGCGATCAGGGTCGCCCTGGCCGACGACCACGAGGTCTTCGTCGAGGGACTGCGGATGGTCCTGTCGGTCGAGGACGACCTCGAGGTCGTGGCGACGGCCCCCGACGGGGGGTCCGCGCTGCGGATGCTCGACGAGCACAAGCCGGACGTCCTGGTGCTGGACGTCCACATGCCGTCCACCGACATCGAGGAGGTGGTGGCGGCGGCCCGGCGCTCGGCGCCGGCGACCCGGCTGCTCATGCTCTCGGCCGACACCCGGCCGAAGCTCGTGTCCAACCTGCTGAAGGCGGGCGCGCACGGGTTCGCCACCAAGGACGCGTCGTCGCGGCAGCTCGCCGGGATCATCCGCCGGCTCGCCGACGGGCAGGACGGCCCGGTCAGCTACCCGGGCTCGACCGAGCCGGGCGACCAGGGCGACCGGGAGGTCCGGCTGCTCGTCAACAGCCTGAGCCCGCGCGAGCAGCAGATCCTCGCGCTGCTCACCGCGGGCTGGTCGAACCGGCGCATCGCCCAGGAGTGCTACCTCTCGGTCAACACCGTCCGCACCCACGTGCAGAACGTGCTCGTGAAGCTCGGGGTGCACTCCAAGCTCGAGGCGGCCGCCTTCGCGGTCCGCCACGGAGTGGTGCCTCCCGGAGGCGCCCCCAGCACCGGGGTGTAGGTCCTGGTCGTCGGGTAGGCTACCGGCCAAGACCCACCTGCCCGCGCCACCACCTGGGGGACTACAGCCAATGCCGCCGCTTGCAACCGTCGTGGTGCTCAACTGGAACGGGCGGGCGCTGCTGCCCGACTGCCTCGACGCGCTCCGCAAGCAAGACCTCGACCGTGACGCCTGGCAGGTCTGGGTCGTCGACAACGCTTCGACCGACGACTCGCTTGCGCTGCTCGCACGTGACCACCCCGACGTCCATGTCGTCCGCAACCCGGCCAACCTCGGGTTTGCCGGTGGCAACAACGTCGTCATGCGCGCCCCCCCCACCCCGTTTGTGGTGCTGCTGAACAACGACGCCCGTCCCGAACCGACGTGGCTGCGGCGACTGCTCGCCCCGATGCTCGACCCCGACGGCGCCCGACTGGCCGCGACGACCTCGAAGGTGCTGTTCCAACCCCGCTTCCTCGAGGCGGAGTTCCAGACACCGGAGTTCCAGCCACCCGAGGACCCCCGCGCCCTCGGTGCCCTGATCAGCCGCATCCAGGTCGCTGTCGGCGCCGCCACCGAGGACGTCACCGAGGGTGTGCTCTGGGAACGCGGCGCCTACGGACCCGAGCAGCTCGCTGGCATGCGCTTCCGCTGGACCCGCCCGCGCGGCACCCTGCTCATCCCCATGGGGGACCATCCCACCACCCCCGACGACCTCCGGCTGATCGTGACCGCCCGCGCCGAACAACCCAAACCCCTCACCCTTACCTGGCCCGGCGGAACGGCCACGTTCGCCCTGACCACCGAGGACACCAGCCACGACATCCCCATCCCAGCCGGCACGACCCTCGCCGACGTGATCAACAACGTCGGGGGCGTGTTCCACGCACCTGGCTACGGCGCCGATCGCGGCTACCAAGAGGTCGACCAGGGCCAGTACGACCAACCCGAGGACGTGTTCCTGCTGTGCGGCGCGGCGGTCTGCCTACGCACGCAGGCGCTCAGCGAGGTCGGCGTGTTCGACGACCGCTTCTTCATGTACTACGAGGACACCGACCTGTCCTGGCGGTTCCGCGCGGCCGGCTGGAACATCCGCTACGTTCCCGACGCGGTCGTCCGCCACCTGCACTCGGCGTCCTCGGTCGAGTGGTCGCCGTTCTTCACCTTCCACGTCGAGCGCAACCGGCTCCTGACGGTCGCCAAGAACGCTCCGGCCCGGCTCGCCGCCGGGCAGGCCCTCCGGTTCCAGCTCACAACCGCCTCGATGCTTCGCCGCGCGCTCGTGACCGCCATGCGGGAGCGCCACCGGCCCCCGGTCCGCCCGACGCTGCTGCGTCTGCGCGTCACCGGCTCCTACCTGCGGCACCTACCTGGCGTGCTGCGGCAGCGGTGGACCAGCGCGACACCCCGCGACGGCAGCCGCCGCGACCTGCTCACGCGCTGGCTCGCCCAACCCAAGCAGTAGCAGCCCGGCACCATACACGGTCTCTGGATCATTCCCCTCCCGGGGGCCGCTCAGGGCCTGGGGGTGCGGTCGGCCGGCTCCGCCGGCTGGCCGGCCGGCCCGGAGGCATGGCCGCCGGAGCCGGAGGCATGGCCGCCGGAGCCGGAGGCATGGCCGCCGGAGCCGGAGGCATGGCCGCCGGAGCCGGAGGCGCCCCGGCGAGCCGGCGCGGCCCCGGTCGCGCGGCCGTTGGCGGCGGCGCGGTCGGGTGGCGGGGAGTCCTGGGCCGGGAAGCCGGGGGCCGGGGGCCGCCGGGGCGGCTCCGGTTCGGCGGCCGGGGACGCGCCCCGCCCGGCCCGCCGACGGATCAGGTGCCCAACGAGCAGGCCGGCGGCGAGCAGCGCCCAGGCGCCCAGCGCGACGGCCAGGTAGAGGAGCAGGCGGTCGGGCGAGCCGGTCGCCGGGTCCTCGACGGGCCGCATGGCGGGCAGGTCGGGCACGGGCTGCGGGCGCAGCGCCTCGGCCGGGACCAGCCCGGCCTTCACCGCGACCACGCCGATGGGTGCGAGCCGGGCCGAGCCGTCCCGGTCCACCTCGACGACGACCCGCTCGAACGCCTGCCGGACCACGCCAGTCCCGGTCGGGCGCGGGCGGGACACCGGGCTGCCGTAGCGCCCGTCCGCGGCCCGCCAGGCCACCGGGTCGGCGGTGTCCACGGGCTCGCCGAGGTAGAACTGGGCGATCCTCGGGTCGGTGAGCAGCTGCCGCCGCTCCTGGATGCTGGTCGCAGGCTGGGTCTCGGGCTGCGGCATGTCGTTGGCGGCGAGCAGCGTGGGCACGTTGCGGGCGAGCTGCGCGACCAGCTTGACCGGCCGGACCACCGGCGGGTCCCCGTCCGGACTGCCCACGGTGCCGAGGACCATCGTGTCGAACGCCTGCAGGGTCGGACCGCTCGTCTGCCACGACCGGCTGAGTGGGCGGCCGATCACGGACTTTCCGCCGACCGCCTGGTAGCCGGAGAAGAACCGGCCCTTGTCGCCGTCGACCACCGGGAAGCCGCCGCAGCCGGAGTCGACGGCGTTCTGGAACACCCCGCCCGGGATCCGCAGCAGGTCCGCCACCCGGCTGGTCGACGGCTCGCTCACCTGCCACAGCTCGACGCTCCCGTGGCTCCGGCTCGGGATGGCCGCGACCGGCTCGGCCTCCGCCCGCAGCCAGCCGGCCAGCCCCGCCGACATCGGCCCCCGCCCCGCGGCCGCGTCGTCGGCCCGGAGCAGGAAGTAGCGGACGCCGTGGGCGAGGGCGGCCGGGCCGCTCGAGAACTCGGTCACCCGGCGCTCGCCGAGCGTGAACAGGTCCGGGTCGGCGGGGCTGGACGCGTTCAGCACCGAGCAGGATCGCATCTTGCCGGCCACGAGCTTGCTCATCCGGGCGAGCGCGTCGTCGGGCTGCCCGTAGCGCCCGCTCCAGCCGGACCCGGCGAGCGCCAGCAGCCCGACCACGAGCACGAGCGCGGTCAGCGCCGAGATCCACCCGAGCACGACGCGCCCGGCGGCGAGCCGGGCCCGGGCCGCCTCGAACCCGAGCACGACCGCGGCGATCGCCCCCGGCAGCAGGTAGGTGAGCCAGGTCTCGTCGAGGGCGCCGCCCGCGAGCAGCAGCGCCCCGGCCACGGCGCCGGCCAGGTTCCAGGCGAGCACGAAGAGGCGGGCGCGGTCGGACCGCCAGCGCCACAGGGCCACCAGCGCGGGCAGGGCCGCCCCGAGCACCGCCACGGTGGCGAGGTCGCGCGGTACGGCCAGGGCGAGCGGCCTGCCGAGCGGCAGCGGCAGGTCAGGTTGCACGAGGTGGACGAGCGCGGCCAGCCTGCGCGGCCAGGCCAGGCCGGCGCCGGCACGGCTCGGGTCGGCGGTGAGGGCCCAGACCGCGAAGGCCGACCAGAACCCGGCGCCGGCCAGCAGAGCGGTCAGCGCCCGGCCGGCGAAGGGCTCGGGCCGGCCGCGGGCGAGCACGCCGAAGACCACCGGCACGACCAGCAGGATCACGGCCCGGCCGTCCGCGAGCAGCGCGACACCCGAGACGAGGCCGACGACCGGCACGTACGCGGCCGCCGGCCGGTCGCGGAGCAGCCAGGCCAGCCAGAGGGCGAGCAGCCCGGCCAGCAGCCCCAGCGCCTCGAGGGTCACCATCCGGCCGGCACCGACGAGGACCGCGTCGAGGGCGGCGACCAGACCGGCGGCGAGGCCGACCAGGAAGCGGACCACCACGTGCTGCGCCGGCTCGGTGAGGGCCAGCACGAGCAGCACGAGCACCCCGACCGCGAGGGCGAGGCAGGCGCTGGACACCAGGCGGCCCTGGTGGATCGACGGGACCACCTCGCCGGTCGCACGCCCGGTGAGCGAGAGCCAGGCGCCGTGGACGGCGAACGCGAGCGGGGGCTGGTCCAGCACCGGCTCCCCGTGCCACGCCAGCCCGCCCGCACCGGCCACGTTGCGGGCGACCAGGACGGCGGCGGCCTCGCCGGCGCTCACGTCCGGACCGCGGTCGGCGTACAGCGCCGAGGCCAGGAAGGCGACGGTGGCGACCAGGACGGCGGCGGCCACCCGCGCCAGCACCGGTCCCGGGGCGGGCCGGCGGTCCGGGGCGGGCCGCGGGTGGCGGGCCGCCGGGTCGGTCCGGCCCGCGGCGGCCCGGGAGGGCACCACCGGGCCCGGCGTGGCCGGCGGTCCGGAGCGGGTCGCCGCGCCCAGGCCCGCGGGTCCGGACGGGGACTTGGGATCCGCGCCGGGCTCCCGGCCGGACAGGGGCGGCCAGGGGTCGAGCTCGGCGGGACGGGCGCCCGCCTCCCGGCCGGCAAGGGGCGGCCAGGGCTCCAGCTCCCGGGGACCGGTTCCCCGGCCTGGCACGGGCGGTAGGGACCGCGGTCCGGGGCCGGGGCGGGCCCCCGGTCCCGGTCCAGGTCCCGATCCGGGTCCGGGTTCGGGACCGGGTCCGGGTCCGGGTCGGCCCTCGGAGCCCGCGTCCGGCGGCCCCCCTGGGGTCGCCAGGTCCGGCGTTGGCGGCAGCAGGTCGCGGCCCGGGCCGAGCCGGATCTCCCCGCCCGCCGGCCCCAGCCCCGCGTCCCGCCGCCCCCCGTCGGTCGCGCCCGAATGCGGCGCCGGCGGCCGAGCGGCAGCCTCCGGACGGGGCGAGCCGGCGTCCGAGTCCGAGGGCCGGGCCCGCGGGTGCGCCACACCCGACGCGTACGGCCGGACCTGCGGGCCAGGAGGGCGGGTGGCGCCGCCCGAGCCGGACGCCGGCGGCGGCGTCCCGGCGCCCTCCCCTGCCGGCCGTGACCCTGCTGGGGGCGGCGCGGGCGCCGGCCCGTCGGGGCCCGCGGCCCGCGCCGGTGCCATGGGCGTGAACCAGTCCCCCTCCTGCATCTTCGAGGGCCGCCTCGCGGCCGCGCCGAACCAGTCGTCCACCCGCGGAGCCGGCCCCTGATCCCCGCGGCCCGGCCTGGGCGGAGGGCCACCCGGGGAGGGGCTGGCGGCCCCAGGAGGGGCGGCGTCCCGTGAAGCATCGGGTGGCGCGCTTGCAGGGGCGGCCGGCGCTCCCTGCTCGGCGCCGAGCCCGTAGTGTCCGGCGGGCGGCTGGTCCGGCGGCTCGAGCCCGCCGGGAGCTTCTGGCGCCGTGGAGGCCGGGGGCCGCTTCGGCGCCGCGGTCTCGGCGGGCGCCTTGGGTGCCGCGGCCATCGCCGGCGGTGCGGGGGTCCCCGGTGGTACGGGCACCCTCGGCGGAACCGGCGCCCCCGGCGGAACCGGCGCCCCCAGCGGTGCGGGGGTCCTCGGTGATGCGGGGGTCCTCGGTGATGCGGGGGTCCTCGGTGATGCGGAGGCCTTCGGCGGGACGGGCGCCTTCGGCGGGACGGGGGCCGGCTGCGGCTCGCGGCGGCGGGCCGCGGCGGCGGCGCCCCGCCGGCGCCCGCCGGCGGGGACGACCAGCTCCCTGGACAGGTCATGGAGCTGGAAGGGACGCCGCAGGAGCACGCAGGCGGGGTCGCCCTCGAACGAGTCGTCCTCTTCGCCGGTGAGGAGCAGGATCACGATGCGGCCCGAGAACCCCTCGCGGACCAGGGCGTACGCGTCCCGCCGAGGGCCGCGGGGGAAGTCCAGCACGACCGTGTCCCGGCCCGGGTCGAGCTCGCCCGGCTGGTCGTCCGGGCGCTCGAGCTGGACCACCCGGTCCTCGTCGGGGAGCAGGGTGCGCAGCGCGACGGTGAGGCCGGCGTCCCGCGTGAACAGCACGATCCGCCTAGCGACCCGGCCGGCCACCAACGACCACCCCCCCTGCCATCTCCGCCCAGGCTGACGAGGCCCTGAAGGGCGAGGAACCCGCGGTCACCGGCTGGCCGGCGATGGGAGGACCCGACGACCGGCAGGCGCCCCGGCAAGGCATCGGCGAGCTCGCACTGCGCTCCTCCATCGTCCTGGGGCCGCGCCGCACGAGGACGCCGCGTCCCTGGATCCGGCCGACACGCCAGCTCGCGAGCGCGCAGCATGGGACCGGTACGAACGGGGCCGTATCTTCCCCCCTAGCTCCGCCTTGCGCCATTTCCGGTCGAAAGAGACGGTGGCGCCGGGCCTCGCCGAGCCACGCGGGAGCCTCGCCGAGCCACGCGGGAGCCTCGCCGAGCCACGCGGGAGCCTCGCCGAGCTACGCGGGCGGGGCGAAGTGGGGCCGGAGCTTCTGGTAGGTCTCGTCCAGCAGCTCGGGAAGGACCTTGGTCTGGCCCACGATGGGCATGAAGTTGGTGTCCCCGCCCCAGCGCGGGACCAGGTGGAGGTGGACGTGGTCGGCGATGCCCGCCCCGGCCACCTGGCCGAGGTTCATGCCCAGGTTGAAGCCGTGCGGCCCGGACTCGTCCTTCAGCGCCTGGATGGCGGTGCCGGTCATGGCCATCATCTCCGACAGCTCCTCCGGGGTGAGGTCGGAGTACTCGCCGACGTGGCGGAACGGCATGACCATGAGGTGGCCGGGGTTGTACGGGAACGTGTTGAGGATCGCGAACACCAGCCTGCCCCGGCCCAGGATGTGGTTGGCCTGGTCGTCGCCCTGGGCCGGCAGCTCGCAGAACACGCAGCCGCGCCTGGCGTCGTCCCCCTGGCGGATGTAGGCCATCCGCCAGGGGGTCCAGAGGCGCTCGGTCGTCACGGCGCGACGGCCTCCGCCTCCGCCGGCGGCGGAGGCAGGGCTGGCGTGGTTGCCTTGGCGTCCACCTCGGCGGTGACGTGCGCGACGAACTCGGCGAGCGGGACGCCGCGCCGCTCGGCGCCGTCCAGGGTGCGGACGCTGACCGCTCCGGCCGCCTCGTCGCGGTCGCCGAGCACCAGGATGTAGGGCACCTTGGCCAGCTGGGCGTCGCGGACCTTGGCCTGCATGCGGCCGGACGAGTCGTCGACCTCGGGCCGCAGGCCGGCCGCGCGCAGGGCATTGGCCACGCTCGTCGCGTAGCCGAGGTGGCGGTCGGCGATCGGCACGATCCGGGCCTGGACCGGCGCGAGCCAGGTCGGCAGCGCCCCGGCGTAGTGCTCGATGAGGATGCCGAGGAACCGCTCGACCGAGCCGAACAGCGCCCGGTGGATCATGAACGGGCGGTGGTGGGCGTTGTCGGCTCCGGTGTACTCGACGTCGAACCGATGCGGGAGCTGGAAGTCGACCTGCAGCGTCGACATCTGCCAGCGCCGGCCGATGGCGTCGCGGACGTGCACGTCGATCTTTGGCGCGTAGAAGGCGCCCTCACCCTCGGCGACGACATAGGGGACGCCGCTGGCGTCGAGCGCCTCACGGAGGGCAGCCTCGGCCTGGTCCCACTCCTCCGCCGCACCGACGAACTTCTCCGGCCGGGTGGCCAGCTCGGCCTCGAAGTCGGTGAGGCCGAAGGTCCGCAGCAACCGGAGCACGAAGTCGAGCAGGCTGGCCAGCTCGGGGCCGAGCTGCTCGCGGGTGCAGAAGATGTGGGAGTCGTCCTGGGTGAAGCCGCGCGCGCGGGCGAGACCGTGGAGGACGCCTGAGCGTTCGAAGCGGTACACGGTCCCGAACTCGAACAGCCGCAGCGGCAGCTCGCGGTAGGAGCGGCCGCGGGACTTGTAGATCAGGATGTGCATCGGACAGTTCATCGGCTTCGGGTAGTAGCTGGCGCCTTCCATCTCCATGGGCGGGTACATGCTCTCGGCGTACCACTGCAGGTGCCCGGAGAGCTCGAACAGCGTGGACCGGGCGATGTGCGGGGTCGAGACGAAGGAGTAGCCGGCGGCCTCGTGCTCGGCCCGGGAGTAGTCCTCCATGAGCTTGCGGATGAGCCCGCCCTTGGGGTGGAACACGGGTAGCCCGCTGCCGATCTCAGGCGGGAAGTGGAACAGGTCGAGGTCGAGCCCGAGGCGGCGGTGGTCGCGGCGCTCGGCCTCCTCCATCCGGTGCAGGTGCTCGGCCAGGGCGGCCTCGGACTCCCAGGCGGTGCCGTAGATCCGCTGGAGCTGCTGGCGCTGCTCGTCGCCGCGCCAGTAGGCGCCCGCGCTGCGCAGCAGCTTGAACGCCGGGATGGCGCGGGTGCTGGGCACGTGCGGCCCCCGGCAGAGATCGACCCAGCCGTCGTTGCGGTAGACCGACACGGCCGGTCCGGCCCCTTCGGCCTCGTCCACCGTCTCGATGATCTCCCGCTTGTAGGGCTGGTCCGCGAAGAGCCGGAGCCCCTCCTCCCGGGACAGCTCGCCGCGCCGGAAGGGCTGGCCTTCGGCGACGATCTCGCGCATGCGGGCCTCGATGCGCTCGAGGTCGTCGGGGGTGAACGGCTCGGGCACGTCGAAGTCGTAGTAGAAGCCGTCCTCGACCGGCGGTCCGATCGCGTACCTGGCGTCCGGGTACAGGTCGGTCACGGCCTGGGCGAGCACGTGGGCGGTGGAGTGGCGCAGCACCGTCCGACCCTCCTCGCTGGCGGCCGGCAGCGGCGCGACCGCGGCGTCGTGGTCGATGCCGCGGCCGAGGTCCCAGGGCTCCCCGTCGACCAGCGCGGCGGCGGCACCCGTGGTGTCCAGCAGCTCGGCCGGGGTCGTGCCGGCAGGGACCTGCCGTACCGAGCCGTCGGGGAGCTTGACCTGGATGTCGTGCACGAGGGTGCCTCCTGCCTGGACGAATTGGCGATGGCCCGGATGATACGCCAGCCCTTTGGAGCGACCGTTGCGAATTTCGCCGCCGGGAGCCGCCCGCCGGTGACCGCCCGGTCAGGGGGAGCCGGGTCAGGGGGAGCCGGTGACCGCCCGGTCAGGGGGAGCCGGTCGTGGTCGGCCCGGCCGCCGCCGCGGTGGTGGGCGCCACGGTGGCCGCTGCCGCGGTGGTGGCCGATGCCGCGGTGGTGGCCGCCGCCGCGGTGGTGGGCGCCGCCGCGGTGGTGGCCGCCGCCGCCGTGGTGGCCGCCGCCGTGGTCGTGGCCGCCACCGTGGTCGTGGCCGCCACCGTGGTCGTCGGCGGTACCGTGGTCGTCGGCGGCACCGTGGTCGGCGGCGCGGTGGTCTTGGGCGGCGCCGTGGTCCTCGGGGGCGCCGTGGTCCTGGGGGGCGCCGTGGTCCTCGGCGGCGCGGCCGTCGTCGGCGGCAACGTCGTCATCGACGGTGGCGGCGGTGGCTGCGGTGGCTGCGGTGACGGGCCGGGCGGGATGAGGATCGTCGGCGGCGGCGTCACACCGGACCTGGCGACCGCGGGCACGACCCGGACCGCGCCGATGTAGCCCGACCGCCAGATCGACGCGAGGCTGACCACGGCGCCGGTGTGGGGCGCGTGGACCATGAGCCCGCGGCCGACGTACATGCCGACGTGGTGGATGGTGGACGGCCTCGACACGTCGTCGGCGAAGAACACGAGGTCCCCGGGCAGGAGGCTCCCCACGTCCAGGTAGGCGCCGGCCCCCCACTGGGCGCGGGAGACCCGCGGGATGCCGATGCCGGCCGCCCGGTAGGAGGACATGGTCAGGCCCGAGCAGTCGAACCGGTCCGGGCCGGTCGCCCCCCACAGGTACGGGTCGCCGAGCTGGGCCAGGGCGTACTGGACGGCTCGCTGGGCGGCCGGGGCGGGCTGGAAGTACGCCCCGCCCAGGGCGCCCCGGCCGGCCGCGCCGGCGGCGAAGAAGGCGAAGGCGGCCCGGCGGGCCGACTCGTCCAGGCGCTGCACGGCCGACAGGGCGCCGGCGAGCTCCCGGTCCATCCCGGCGAGGGTCGCCTGGAGCTGGTCGACCTGCGCCTTGATGCGCTCCCGCTGCGCCGTGATGCTGTCGGCCACCCGCTTCTGCGCGGCCAGATGAGCCTCGATCTGGGCCTTCACCGAGTCGAGGTCCGCCTTGGCCTTGCGCACGTCCTCGAGGATGGCGACCTGCGCCTCGAGCACCGACCGCTGCAGGGGGACGCGGTTGAGGGCCTCGGCCAGGTCGGGTGAGCCGGCGAACTCCGAGACCACGTTGCCCGGGCCCGCCATGTAGGTGGCCCTGGCCTGCTCGTCGAGCCGCCGCTGGGCCCGGGCCAGCTCGGCCTGGACCTCGCGCTGGCGTCGCTCCAGCACGGCGAGCTGCCGCTTCAGCCCGGCCTGGCGGTCGGTCGTCTCGTTGAGCTGCTCGGTCAGGCGCTCGATGGCGGCGTGCTGCTCGTCGAGCTCGGCCTGGACCTGCTTGGCCCGCTGGGTGAGCTGGCTCACGTCGCGGGGGGCCGCGATGGCGGCGACGCCCTGCACGAGCAGGGCCGCGAGCATGGTGACGACGAGGACGAGCCGAACGCTGCTGCCTCCCGCCGCTCCCACGTCAGGGTCTGGCGTGGCGCCGCCTTTGGACACGTTCGCCCCCTCTCGCCGGACCAGAGGGCATAATACCTGGTTCTGCCTAGGATCGACTCTGTACATCTACGGACGGTGCCGTGAGCTCCCCACATCGACGGACGGTGCGCTGGAACTCCCGGCGCTCGGCTACGGACGGTGCCGTGAACCCCCGGCGTTCAACCAGGGATGGTGCCGTGAACCCCCCGGCGTTCAGCTCCCCGTCGCCGGTCGGCCAGCTACGTCCCGCTGCCCCCGCCGAACTGCTCCTGCTCGGTCGACCCGGCGAGCGCGAGGGTGGAGGCCGTGCCGGCCGAGATCACCCGGGCCACGGCGTCGAAGTACCCCGTGCCGACCTCGCGCTGGTGCCTGGTGGCCGAGTAGCCCTCCGCCTCGAGCTCGAACTCCCGCTCCTGCAGCCGGACGTAGGCGCTCATGCCCTCCTCGGCATACCCCCGGGCCAGCTCGAACATGGCCGCGTTGAGGGCGTGGAAGCCGGCCAGGGTGATGAACTGGAAGCGGTAGCCCATGGCGCCCAGCTCCTTCTGGAACTTGGCGATGGTGTCGTCGTCCAGGTGCCGGCGCCAGTTGAACGACGGCGAGCAGTTGTAGGCGAGCAGCTTGCCCGGGAACTCGGCGTGCACCGCCTCGGCGAAGCGGCGGGCCTGTCCCAGGTCGGGGGTGGAGGTCTCGCACCAGAGCAGGTCGGCGTAGGGCGCGTAGGCGAGCGCGCGGGCCACGGCCGGCTCCTGGCCGCCCCGGACCACGTGGTAGCCCTCGGCGGTCCGCTCCCCGGTGGCGAACGCCCGGTCACGCTCGTCCACGTCGCTGGTGAGCAGGGTGGCGGCGAGCGCGTCGGTCCGCGCCACCAGGATCGTCGGCACCCCGGCCACGTCGGCGGCCAGCCGCGCGGCGGTCAGGGTCCGGATGAACTGGCCGGTCGGCACCAGCACCTTGCCGCCCAGGTGCCCGCACTTCTTCTCCGACGCGAGCTGGTCCTCGAAGTGGACCCCGGCCGCGCCGGCCGCGATCATCGACCCCATCAGCTCGAACGCGTTGAGGGCGCCGCCGAAGCCCGCCTCGGCGTCGGCCACGATGGGCGCGAGCCACGGCGTGCCGGTCCTGCCCTCCACCCGGTCGACCTGGTCGGCGCGCAGCAGCGCGTTGTTGACCCGCCGGACGACGGCCGGGACGCTGTTGGCCGGGTACAGGCTCTGGTCGGGGTAGACCTGCTCGGCGAGGTTGGCGTCGGCCGCGACCTGCCAGCCGGAGAGGTAGATGGCCTTGAGGCCGGCCTTGACCATCTGCACGGCCTGCCCACCGGTGAGCGCCCCCAGGGCGGGCAGGTAGTCCTCCTCGTGGAGCAGCTGCCACAGGCGCCCGGCGCCGTGCCTGGCGATGGTGTGCTCGACCGGCAGCGACGGGCGCAGGCGGTCGACGTCGGCCCGGCTGTAGTCCCGGCGGATCCCTTGCCAGCGCGGGCTCTCCCCCCACGGGTCGCCCCGGCCGGCGGGCGTGGTCGTCTGCGGTGGCAGGCTTGGCATGGTCTTGCTCACATCCTTTTGGTTGTCCTGGTGCCGCACCCCGGGCGCACAAAAGTGCTCCTCGTTTGCGCATCGCAAATCCACGCAGCAGGAATACGGCAGGAATTTCCCGCAGGTGGTCGTCGGACCGGTCGCCCCACGGGCGTCTGGGGCCGTGGAGCTGCTACGACCGGCTGGAAGGCGGGGGCCGGGTCAGTCCTGCTCATGGTCGAGCCGGCACGCCTCCGGGCATTCGCATTCGGCCCAGTCATCGCCAACGGGCAGGTCCGGCTCGGCTACCGACCACGCTGTCGATGCATTGTCGGTCACGATCGAAGTCATGGTCCTCGGCCTCCTCCGGACTCCGGCGACAATAACCGAGCATAAAAGTACACTCAGCCATTTTTCAAATCATTTGTTATGATGAGATCCATCGACCGCTTCGATAGCAGCAGCTCAGCCCGGATGCCCGAGCCCCCGCGACCCCTCGGCCGCCACCTTGAGGAAACGCCGGACCACGGCCGGGGCCGGGCCCGCGCTCCGGCGCCGCACGGCCACGATGTGCCGGCGCACCGGGCTCGCGTCCACCAGCGGGACCTGGGCCAGCGTGCCCGCCGCCACCTCCGCCGTCACCGCGACCTGGGGCAGCAGGGCGATGCCGAGCCCCTGCTCGACCATCTTCTTGGCCGCCTCGATGTTGTCCAGCTCCATGACGCTGCGTGGCAGCACCCCGGCCTGCCTGAACAGGGCGTTGGTCAGCTCGTGGTAGCTCGAGGTCCGGTCGAACAGGACGAGCGGCTCGCTGCCCATGTCCTCGATGCCGACGCCGTTGCCGGCGGCGAACGGATGGCCGGCGGGCACCACGAGCACCAGCGCGTCCTCGTACACCGGGACGCTCTCGACGTCAGGGTGGTGCATGGAGCGGACCAGGCCGACCTGGACCTCGTCCTGCAGGACCATGTGCAGGACCTCCTCGGAGTGGCCGGTCCGGACCACGAGCTGTACGCCGGGGGCGCTGGCCGTGAAGCGCCGCAGCAGGGCCGGCAGCACGTAGGTGCTTGCCGCCGGCGCGGCCCCGACCACCAGCGCGCCGGCCTCCCCGCGCTGGAGCTCGGCGATCACCTCCTGGCCCTCCCGCAGAGCCCGCAGGGCGCGCTCGGCGTGGGGCTGGAAGGCCAGCCCGGCCTCGGTCGGCTTGAGGCCCCGCCCGGTCCGCACGAACAGCGCCTCGCCGAGCTCCGCCTCGAGCTTCTTGAGCCTTGCGGTGAGGGTCGGCTGGCTGACGAACAGCACGTCGGCGGCCCGGCTGACGCTGCCGAGCCGCATCACCTCGAGGAAGGCCTCCACTTGCGCAAGCAGCACGGCGTTCATCTCCCGTTCAGGTGCCAGACAGCCTACGGTAACCCAGCGCCGGCCGGCCCGGGCGCGCAGCCGGTCCTGGCAACGGTAGTAGGCTTCGGCCGGGCCTCGCCCGGCTGCGCGCCCGGGCCGGGCACCCGGACGGCCGCCGCCAATGTCCTGGAAGGAGCCAAACGCCACATGGGAGTTCCAAGCGCGTCGTACTCGATCACGATCCGGGTGCACCTGGGGGCCGACCCACGCGGCATCGGCCGCATCACCACCGCGGTCGGGGAGGCGGCCGGCTCCGTCGTCGCCGTCGACATCGTGGAGTCCCACCCCGACCTGCTGGTCGTCGACCTCACCTGCAACGCCGTGGACGCGGCGCACGCCGAGGCCATCACCCGCGCGGTCGAGGCGGTCGACGGCGCCCACGTCCACAAGACCAGCGACCGGACCTTCCTGCTCCACCTCGGCGGCAAGCTCGAGGTCACCTCCAAGGTCCCCCTGCGCACCCGCGACGACCTGTCCATGGCCTACACCCCCGGCGTGGCCCGGGTCTGCCTGGCCATCGCCGCCAACCCCGCCGACGCCCGGAAGCTCACCATCAAGCGCAACACCGTCGCGGTGGTCACCGACGGCTCGGCCGTGCTCGGCCTCGGCAACATCGGCCCGGCCGCGGCCATGCCGGTCATGGAGGGCAAGGCGGTGCTGTTCAAGCAGTTCGCCGGGGTCGACGCCTGGCCGGTCTGCCTGGACACCCAGGACACCGACGAGATCGTGCGGACCGTGCAGCTGCTCGCGCCCGGGTACGGCGGGGTGAACCTGGAGGACATCGCCGCGCCGCGCTGCTTCGAGGTCGAGCGCCGGCTGCGCGAGACGCTCGACATCCCGGTGTTCCACGACGACCAGCACGGCACCGCCATCGTCGTCCTGGCCGGCCTCATCAACGCCCTGCGGGTGGTGGGCAAGCAGCTCGGCGAGGTGCGCCTGGTGCTGTCCGGGGCGGGCGCGGCCGGGGTCGCGGTCATCAAGCTCCTCCAGGCCGAGGGCGCGGGCGAGATCGTCGCCTGCGACCGGCAGGGGACCCTGCACCCGGACCGGGAGGGGCTGGACTCCTCCAAGCGGTGGGTGGCCGAGCACACCAACCCGCGCGGCCTGCGCGGCAGCCTGCGCGACGCGCTCGCCGGCGCGGACGTGTTCGTCGGGGTGAGCGCCCCCGACCTGCTCACCGCCGACGACGTCGCCACCATGGCGCCCGGCGCGATCGTGTTCGCGCTGGCCAACCCCATTCCCGAGGTCGACCCGGCCGGGGCTCGCCAGCACGCCGCGGTGGTCGCCACCGGCCGCAGCGACGAGCCCAACCAGATCAACAACGTGCTGGCGTTCCCCGGGGTGTTCCGGGGGGCGCTGGACGCCGGGGCGCGCCACATCACCGAGGCCATGGAGGTCGCCGCGGCCGAGGCCATCGCCGGGATGGTCGCCGACGACGAGCTGCGGCCCGACTACATCGTGCCCAGCGTGTTCGACCGCGGCGTCTCCCCGGCCGTGGCCCGCGCGGTCCAGGACGCCACCGAGCGGGAGCGGAGCGCCCCGGTATGACCGGCGGCGGCGACCCGGCGTCTGCGCCGGCCGGCGGCGACCCGGCGGCGGCTGCCGGCGGCGGACCGGCGCCGGCCGGCGGCGACCCGGCGTCTGCGCCGGCCGGCGGCGACCCGGCGGCGGCTGCCGGCGGCGGACCGGCGGGGCGGGCCGGGGGCCGGGACGCCCCCCCGGCCCCCGGCCCGCCCGGAATCCGCGCCGGTGCGGTCACCGGCTGGTTCGCCGAGCACGTGCCCGGGGCGTGCCCGCCCCTGGCGTTCGTGCCGATCCGCGGGGGCCAGTCCAACCTCACCTACCGGGTGACCGACCAGGCCGGGGCGTCCTGGGTGCTGCGGCGCCCGCCCCTCTCCGGCGTCCTGCCCTCCGCCCACGACATGGGGCGCGAGCACCGCATCATCACCGCCCTGGGCCCGACGGAGGTGCCCGTGCCCCTCACCTACGGGCTCTGCACCGACGAGACGGTCAACGGGGCGCCGTTCTACGTCATGGAGCACGTCGACGGCATCGTCCCAAGGGAGGAGGCCAGCGTCGAGCAGCAGTTCGGCCCGGGGGAGCGCCGGGCGGCCAGCCTCTCGCTGGTCGAGACCCTGGTCGCCCTGCACCGGGTCGACCCGGCCGCGGTCGGGCTCGACCAGCTCGGCCGGCCCGGCGGCTACGCCGAACGCCAGCTCCGGCGCTGGCAGCGGCAGTGGGAGCAGTCGAGAACCCGCGACCTGCCCACCGTCGACGAGGTCCACCGGCGCCTGGCCGCCGGCATCCCCGAGCAGACCGGCCCGGCCGCGATCGTGCACGGCGACTACCGGCTCGACAACGTCATCCTCTCCCCCGCGGGCCGGGTCCGGGCCGTGCTCGACTGGGAGCTGTGCACCCTCGGCGAGCCCCTGGCCGACCTCGGGCTGCTGCTCGTCTACTGGAGCGAGCCAGACGACGAGACCCTCCCGCTCGGCACCGCCCCGACCCGCCTGCCCGGGTTCCCCTCCCGGGCCGAGCTGGCCGCCGCGTACGCCGAGGCGTCCGGGCGCCCGGTGGACCAGCTCGACTACTTCGTGGCGTTCGGCTACTGGAAGCTCGCGGTCATCCTCGAGGGCGTGTACGCCCGCTTCGCGGCCGGCGCCTACGGCCCCGACGCCACCGCCTACGAGGCCTTCCCCCAGGTGGTCGCGCGGCTCGCCGACCTCGCACTGCGCGCCGTGGAGCGCGCCGGCCGCTGAGGCGGGTCAGAACGGGTGGCGGATGATCCCCCCGCCTACTCTGCCGCGCCCGCCCGAGGAGGCCCGCAGGGCCATCCTGCGGTCCCGGAACCACGGGCGCAGGGTGAGGAAGGCCGGGGGCATGTGCCCGTAGAGCAGCACGCCCTGACCCGGCTGGATGCGGCGCAGCGCCTCCGCCGGCGACGCGTCCGGCTTGGACCGGGCCAGCGTTCCCCCCTCCTTCTCCCCGTCCGCGGCCGCGGGCGCCGCGCCCGGCGCGACCTGGCGCAGCGTCTCGTCCCCGAGCAGGTGCGAGAGCAGGCCCAGGGTGGGCTGGTCGGTGATGCCGCTCAGCAGGATCTTGGCCCGGTGGTTGGCGAAGACCGCCTCGGCCCGGTCGGCGTAGCGGGAGTGGATCTGGGTCAGGTCCCTGAAGGTGGTCAGGAGCTGGACGCCGTTGCTGGCCGCGGTCGACGCGAGCATGTCGAGCTGGGGCAGGGCCGCGGACACGGCGGCGTCGTCGAGCGCCACCAGCAGGGGCGGGTGGAGCGGCATCCCGGTGCTGGCCGACTTCTGGTAGGCGAGGTCGATGACCTCCTGGAGCAGCGCGACGAACAGCGGACCGAGCCGGCGCTGCTCGTGGGCTGCCGCGCACACGTAGGCGGTGTTCGCGCCGCCGTCGAGCAGGCGCTCGGCGGTGAGCTGGGTGGCGGGCACCGTCTCCTTGACCGCCGGGTCGGCGTAGGCCACCACCGCGGCCAGGACGTTCGCGTACACCTGGTTGCGGTTCTCGCCCAGGTTCCACACCGACTGGATCGCGTCCTCCGCGGCCTGGTCCTTGGCCATGTTGAGGGCGGCGCTGACCTCCTGGCGGACCTCGGCGCGCTCCAGCCGCTGCACCCAGCGGACCACGTCGGCCATGCTCCGCCCCGTGATGGCGGCCGCGTGGAGCAGCGGCGCGAGCAGCGTGGGCGCCATGTTGTGGTGCAGGTCGGGGTCTTGCAGGGCGGCCTGGGCCTGCGGCTGGCCCGCGCTCACCAGCGACAGGGCGGTCCGGTAGGCGCCGTGCCAGGTCCCGCAGCGGCCAAGCGGCGACCAGGAGTTCTGGTCCAGCCCGGTGATCCCGGTCGGGTCGTAGAGGTACACCTCCCCCCGCTGCCAGCGCTGGTCGATGGTGCTGCGGACCAGGTCGGACTTGATCGAGGCGGCCAGGACCGGCCCGTCCCACTCGAACACGGCCGGCACCACCAGCCCGGCCGTCTTCTGGCTCTGGGTGGGGCCGAGCGCGATCACCGACTGCAGCGGCTCGGCCGCGACCGGCCGGCCGTTGACCCGCCCGAGCGTGACCCGCGCGGGCATCGGCTCGCGCACGTAGAGGTCGCGGAACGCCTGCGGGCGGGCCCAGACCGGCGGCTGGACCTTGGCGGCGGCCGCGGGCGGGCCGGGCACCACGATCACCTTGCCGAGCCGTCGGCGCACGGTCCGAAGCCCCAGGTTGAGGTACATCAGCACGGCGGTGAGCAGCAGGAGCAGCAGCCCGAAGACGAAGTAGAAGCCGACCGGGCCGGGCAGCAGGCCCCTGGCCGGCGGCGGCCAGGCCGCCGCCGGGTCGCCGGGGTGGCGCACGAGGTCGATCAACACCGGCCCCATGTCGCTGATCGAGACCTTGGGCCAGCGGTGCCCGTGCAGCCAGCCGGCGACCTCCCCGGTCAGCCAGAGCACGGCCCCTCCGCCGAGCACGATCGCGATGCCGAGCAGCAGCGCCTGGTCGAGCGGGCCCTCCCGCTTCACGACCTTCTTGGCGCTCATGAGGCGGGCTCCACCGCCTCGGGGGCCGGCAGGCCGGTCCAGCCGCTCGGCGCGGCCGAGGCGATCCCCATGTTGGCGTCGGTGTCGACGATCTCCCGTTCGAGCACCGGGTCCAGGCGGTGCTGGACGATGAACGAGCGCCGCCCCACCCGCCACAGCGCCTCGCCCCGCTCCAGGGTGGGGATCTGGTCCACCTCGGTCTGGGTGAGGCCGAGCAGCTCCCGGGCCTGCTCGACCTCGCCCGGGGACTGGCGGTAGATCACCCGGGTCTCGGAGTCCTCCAGCAGCCCCTTGGCCAGCTGCACCTGCTCCGAGCCGGTGTCCCCGGCCGCGGTCAGGTCCGACAGCCGGTGCATGACCGCGATGTTCTGCACCCCGTACTGGCGGGCCAGCTTCCAGCTCTCCCGCAGCCAGCGCGCGATGGCCAGGTGGCGCAGCACCACCCAGGCCTCGTCGAGCACCACGATCCGCTTCACGCCGTCGTCGCGGGCCCAGGAGCCCTGCAGCCAGGCCGCCGTGCAGGCCATCAGGATCGGGCGGGCCTCGTCCTTGACCTCGCGGAGGTTGAACACCACCAGCCGGCCGGACAGGTCGAGCCCGCGCGAGGTGGGCCCGTCGAACATGCCGCGCAGGTCGCCTGCGCCCATGCGGCGCAGGGCGAGCGCGAGCTGGCGCCCGTCCTCGGCCAGCCGCGCCGGCGAGGTCCGCAGCTCGTGGGCGGTGGCGTCGGAGGGTTCCAGCAGCCGGTTGACCACCTGCGGCACGGTCGGCTGGGCGCTCCGCCTGGACGCCTCGATGACCGCCTCGTCATGGGCCCGCTCCAGGCAGGCGTCCTCCTCCGGCCTGAGGTTGCGCCCGAGCATCACCCCCGAGATCGACCGCAGCAGCGCCAGCTGCGCGTCCCCCCCGATCATCGGGTCCAACGGGTTGAGCCGGATCTGCCCCCCGCTCACGAACCGGATCGGCTTCACCCCGCACACCGCCGCCAGCTGGTCGTACTCCCCCTTCGGGTCGACGATCCAGGCGGTCCGCCCGAAGAGCATCTGTCTCCAGATGAACGTCTTCACGAGACTCGATTTTGCGTACCCGATCTGCCCGATGACGAGCATGTTCGGTCCGGTGATCTCCTTGCCGTAGAGCGTCCACGCGTCGTAGCAGAACGAACCCCCGAAGACGTCACGCCCGATGTACGCGCCGCGGCTGCCAAGTCCACCCTCGGAGATGAAGGGGTAGGCCGCCTGCAGGTGGGCGGTGGTGACCCGGTGCGCCGGCCGGCGAGGCTTGATCCTCACTTCAGCCCTCGACCCAGGGGCAACGTGTAGGTGAACGCGATCTCCTGCTCGCCGTCGCAGCGCTGGAGCTCGAGGCGGGACTGGCCGGCGGCGTGCTCGACCTCGCCGGAGGCTTCGGCCAGGGAGTCGAGGCTGTCGGCGGTCACGGTGATCCAGCCGGAGAAGCGGACGTCGGCGTGGCCGTCGGCCAGCTCCTGCTCGCGCCGGGCCACCGCCTCGCTCTGGTTGCGGCGCTTGGCGGTGCCGAGGAAGCCGAGCTTCTGGCGCAGCTCCTCGTCGGCGAAGTCGGCCGTCTTGGCGAAGCCGACCGCGCGCATGGCCTTGAGCGGCGGCACCGGCTCCATGGTGACCGAGACCGTGCGCATCGACCGGGTCTGCACCAGCAGCGGCGCCAGGAAGTCCGGTCCGACGTCCAGGCGCGGCCACTCGGCGATCCAGTAGGTGGTGTGGACCACGTCGTTGGTCCGGTAGTACGACCAGTGCGCCTCGGTGTTCCGCGGCCAGGCGTTGCGGGCGCTGACGCCCTCCTCGCGGGTGGGGTCGACGGTGGCCAGGCGGGCCAGGCTCGAGCGCGCCTTGGGGTCGAAGGCCAGCCGGATCGTGGCGGCCAGCCGGCGCGGCCCGAGCGCGTGCAGCACCTCGATCTCGGCGCCCTCCAGGCGGCGGGCCATCGTCTCCAGCTCGCGGGCCAGCACCACGCAGGCGCCGGTGTCCTTGCCGCCCGCCTGCTTGATCGCGCGTGCGGCCTTGCTCGCGTTGACCTGCACGACCACGAACAGCTCGTGCTGCTCGGTGACCGGGCCGGCGGCCTGGGTGAGGCGCAGGTAGCTCTGCAGCGGCGCGGCGTCCAGGCCGATGGCGGGGTCCATCGCCTCGCGCAGGTAGCGGCCCAGGCCGTTGCGGTCGTCGGGCACGGTCCGCTCGATCCACTGCACCCGGCTGATCGGGCTGCCCTCCCGGGCCAGCCCGGCGATGACCCCGGCCCAGCCGGCCAGCCGGCTCGCCTTGTCGGCCGGGTCGAGCAGCACGAACGAGCGGGCCCGGGCCTGGACGGTGGCGGTGTAGGTGCCGTTGGCCCGGTCGGCGATCACGCCCAGCTCCACGCCCCGGAACGGGAAGGCGATCAGCTCGACCTTGCCGATGGAGTCGGGCAGGCTGACCGCGACGTCGCCGCCCTTGAAGCGGGTGCCCGCCTCGGGCGCGCCCGAACGGAAGCGGTTCCGGCCGCTCACGCGGCGGCCGAGGAAGCTGGCCATGACAGGGATCCACTCGTTGAAGGTGCGGCCGCCGACGGGCACGAAGCTCGCGAGCCCGCCACCGGCGAGGATCAGGGTGCCGATGCCCAGGCCCGCCCCGCTCTTCAGCGCCTGCACCACCATGATCGTCAGGAGCACGGCCGCGCCCAGGATCAGCAGCTGCCCGGGACGGAGGCTGCCGATCAGGCCCCTGCGCTCCAGGGGCCCGAACCGGTAGCGGACCTCGGGCGGGTTACGCATCCGCGCTGTTTCCTTCCGTCGCTACCTCGCCAAGCGGCCGCGGCCGGTTGGCCGCGCCGCCGGTGGCGCCGCCCTTGGCGGCCGAGGACGACGGTACACCGTCGCCGCTGGTACCGGTGGTCCCGCCCGCGTTGGCGGGACCGAAGGCGGCGAAGCCCGACTCGGCGCGGTTGCGCGCGGCCGACACCGCGGCGGAGCCGGCAGCGACCGCGGCGGTGGCCGGGCTGCCCCAGCTCGCCGCGCCGCCCCCGGCGCCGCCGGCGTTGGCCCGGAAGCGGGACTGGATCATCTGGGTGACCATGGAGGAGCCGGTGAACGCGGTCGCACCCGAGGTCGCCTGGCGCAGGGCGGCCCGCTGGTGGCCGGCGGTCACCACCGCCGCCTCGGCCAGCGGGATGAGCTTGAGCAGCGCGATCGGGGTGAACGCGGCCATCAGCAGCAGCGCCCCGCCGGCCAGCACGCCCTCGAACTTGTCGGCCAGGCCGCCCCTGGCCAGGCCGGCTGCGGCCAGGTTGATGATGGCCACGATGAACACCTTCGCGAAGATGATCGCGATGAGGAACTCGATGAGCCGCTTGCACCAGCGCCAGCCGGCCGGCCAGACCATGGCCGCGAACCCGATGGGCAGGAACAGCACCGAGATGTAGATGGCGGCGTCGCGCAGCAGCAGCTCCAGCCAGATCGAGATGGCCCCGACCACCACGATGATCGCGGCCAGCAGCACGCCGAACACCGGCGCGACCGGGTTGACCGTGCCCGCGCCGAGCGCGCCCAGCCAGCCGCCGGCGTCGTGCATGAACTTGTCGGCGTTGGCGGCCGCGTTGTGGCCGACCGCCGAGCTCATCCAGTCGCTGGCGTTGATCAGCATCTGCGCCATGGCCGGCCCGGCGAACGAGAAGACGGCGGCGACGGGCAGGTAGACGAAGGCGGACCGGATCGCCTGCATGCCGTCGGCCCGCACCACCGACTGCGCGACCGACACGAGCAGGAAGGGCAGCGCGATGACGACGGCGAGCGCCAGCATGATCCGGTACTGGGACACGAACCAGCCGCCGTTGACCACGTCGGGCGAGGTGGTGTTGTTGATCAGGCCGCCGACCTTCCCGAGGAACCACTGGCCGGCCGACGCGACCGCGTTGGTGAAGCTGCGCAGCGCGCTGTCCCCGGCGGTGGCCGCGAGGTTGCCGGCGGCCTGGCCGATCGCGCCCCCGGCCGCCCCGACCGGGTTGGTGCCCGCCTTGCAGACGTTCTGCAGCACCTGGTTGGTGATCTGGTCGCACTGGTCCGGCTTCTTGCCCGTGTCGGCGGGCTGGCCCGGCGGGCCGGGGGCGGTCTGGGCCATGGCCGCGGGCGCGACCACCAGCAGCAGGGCGAGCACGCCGACGAGCACCAGCGCGCCGGCCGGGTACCGGCCAAGCGGTCGCGCCCGCCGAGACGACCGGACGCTGCCTACCCGCGAGCCGCGCGTGCTCGACTGGCGCTCTGCGAGCCGGCGGCCCCAGGCGCGCCTACGATCCCGGTGCATGGTCATACTCCTTGAACTGCTGGATGAGCTGGACGAACGCGGATGCGGCGGAGGGCACCTCGGTGTCGAGGGAGAGCGGGGTCGGCGCGGCCCGGGTCGTGGCCCGGACCTCCTTCCAGTCGCCGCCGACCCACTTCAGGTCGATCGTGGTGATACCCCACCCGCTCTGGACCGGGATCCCGGTGGTCGACCCGGCGAGCGCCACCGTCCAGATCGACACGCGGGCGCTGGCGTCATCGTAGCGCTCGATGGAGTGGCCGAAGGACGCCGTGCGCAGGACGATCTTGTCGGCGACCGGCCCGTCGGCGGGCAGGCGCAGGGCCTTGCGGAGCACGGGCACGGCGCGGTCCCAGGCCAGCTGCAGCTCGGCCCGCGCCTCGGGGGCGGCGAGCAGGGCCACGGCCTTGTGCCGGCGCTGGGTGTCGAACACCAGGTCGCCCCCGAGGACGATGGCGTAGTTGGTCGCGGCGGCCAGCGCGCCCTGTCGGGAGTGGGCCCAGCCCACGCCCACCCCGTCGACGACCTGGCGGGGGCCGGCCTTGGCGGACGCGGCCGGGCCGGCCTTGGCGGACGCGGCCGGGCCGGCCTTGGCGGACGCGGCCGGGCCGGCCTTGGCGGACGCGGCCGGGCCGGCCTTGGCGGACGCGGCAGAACCGGCCACGGGTGTCCCGGCCGTCACCCCGGGCGTGCTTGCGGCGCCGGTGGCCGGCGCGGTCGTGGCCGCGGTCGCCGCGGGGGCGGCCACGTCCTGGGGGGCCGCGGGCCTGGTGGTGGAGCGGCCGATCACCATCCCGCCGGCGAACACCACGGCCACGAGCGCGAGCACCCACAGGCGACCAGGCCCACTGGTGGGCCTGGCGCTACGCTGGTCGGGCGGCCGGTAGACCACCCTGGCGCGGGCCTGCTCGGTCACCGCCACCGGACGCTGCTCCTCTCGTCGCCTCGCGGTTCCTGTGGGGTCGGCCGGGCCGGCCGGGCCGGCTGTCCGGTCCCGGACTCCGCCGTCCCCTGCTGCTGCGGGTGGTCAGGCGGTCTGCCCGAGGGAGAACGCCCAGTTGACGAGGGCCGCGGCGGCGCCGACGATGACCGCCCCGACGATGGAGTAGAGCGTGGCCCGCTTGCCCACGGCGGCCTGGTGGTAGTTCGAGCTGAGCGAGCCGACGCCCCACATCGCGCCGCCGATGACGATGCCGACCAGCGACAGCAGCAACGCGAAGCCGCCGATGCCGTCGATGACCTTCTGGAACGGGCCGGCGCCCGGGATCGCGGAGAAGTCGGGGGTGAAGTTCACCTTCTGGGCGACGATGGTGGCGGCGACGGTGACGTGGTCGAGCGCGCGCATGCTCAATTCCCTCCCAGGTCGAGCGTGGTGGGGGTACCGTCGGGGTACGGTCCCCTCGTGCAGTGTGCGTCGTGGGTGCTCATGCGGTGAACCCGTCTGCGACGGCGGCGGCCACCTCGAGGTAGGCGTGGCGGGTCTGGGGCCGGAGCCGCTCGACCTGGGTCTCCGCGCCGGCGCTGAGATGGGGGTCCCAGGGCACCTGGACGACGGCCCGGCAGCGCCCGGCGAAGTGCTGCTGGATTTTGTCGACCTCGACCGGGCCCTCGGGCTGCACCGCGTTGACGACCGCGACCGCGCCCTGGACCAGCTCGGCGTGGCCGTTCTCGTTCAGCCAGTCCAGCGTGGAGCTGGCCGCCCGGGCCGAGTCCAGGCTCGGCGCCATCACCACCACGATCTGGTCGGCGAGCTGCAGGATCCCCTTGGTGGCCGACTCCAGCACCCCGGTGCCGGTGTCCAGGCAGATCAGGTTGTAGTGCCGCTCGAGCAGGGCGATCGCGCGGCGGTAGTCCTCCTCGCCGAGCGCCTTGGTGATGCGGGGGTCGTCGTCGGAGGCGACCACCTCGAGGCGTGTCGGGGCCTGGGAGGTGTAGGCCCGGATGTCGGCGTAGCGGACGATCTCCTGCTCGTCGGCGAGCAGGTTGGTGATGGTGGCGGCGGTCTCGCGCCGGACCCGGTAGCCAAGCGACCCGGCGTCGGGGTTGCCGTCAAGGGCCACGACCCGGTCGCCGCGCAACGACGCGAAGGTGTGGCCCAGCATCAGCGTGGTGGTGGTCTTGCCCACCCCGCCCTTGCGGCTGATGACCGCGATCGAGCGGCAGCCGGCCACCGGCGCCTTGGCCCGGGCGATCAGCTCGCGCTCGCGCAGCTCGGCCGGGCTGGGGCCGAAGTTGATGCGGCCGCCGGTGAGCCAGTAGACGGCCCGGCGCCAGCCGTCGCGGGGCGCCCGCGACTGCCCGCGCAGGTAGCGCTCGGCGGTGAAGTCGGCCGCGGTGGACTGCTGCTGCGAGGCCAGGGGCCCGCCCGGGCGGCGCTGGGCGCGGCTCGGCGGCACGCGGTCGGTCCGGCTCGGGGGCACGCGGTCGGTCCGCGCCGGAGGCCGGGTGCGGGACGCGTCGGGGAGCGGGCGCCGCTCCTGGTCGGGTCCGACTGCCCTGGCCGGCTCGGCCGGCTTGGACGCGTCGTCGTCGACGAGGCCCAGTGGCACCAGGGCCTCCTCGTGGCTCCCCCCGCCGAGGGAGGATCCCGACTGCTGCGCCACGTCCAACCCTCCTTCCGAGCCGCTCGAGTTGCCGTGTCGGTCGTGTCCCAACGTGGATCGGATTTCGCCTGTGAAGTGGGGTGACCGACGGTCCGGGATGCCCCTAACCGTCGATGCTGGTAGTACCAAAGGTTACACTGCCCCGCAGTGGCACAAAAGCAAGTGAACCGGATTTGCCGGGGGTGCGAGGGACGTGTCGGGTGACAGCCGTGGCAGGTGGCCTGCCGCCTGCCGGCCGCTGCTCGTCTACGCTTTCCTCCTGGACAGGGTCTCGGATGAGCCCGGCGGGGGCTCTCAGGCCACTGGATCGGGGACCCGCCGGACGGTATCCTCTCAACCATCCCGAGGAACTAAAATAGCACTGAAGCGCCCGCGAGGGGTGAGCCTTCGCGTTGATATACCCGAGAAATCCCCCATCTGCCTGCACGTCCCCGCCCTGGCGACCCCGGATCGAGGCAGCCGATGAAGAAGCTCGTGATTGGCGTCCCGGTCGCCCTGCTGCTCGTCATCAGCCTGCTCGTGGTGGGCCTGGCCACCCGGATCATCGGTGGCAGCGGGCCCAGCGCGGGCGCCATGGCCGACATCCCGCCCGAGTACCTCACCCTCTACCAGTCGGCCGCCGACACCTGCCCTGGCCTGCCCTGGCAGGTGCTGGCGGCCATCGGCAAGAAGGAGACCAACCACGGCCGCCTCGGCGCGCCCGGGGTGTGGTCGGGGATGAACTTCGCCGGCGCGGCCGGCCCGATGCAGTTCGGCATCGGAGGCAAGGCCGGCAACACCTGGGGCGGGGCGCCCGTCCGCCAGGTCCCGCCCGACCTCAAGTACGGCATGGACGGCAACGGCGACGGCATCGCCAGCGTCTACCACCCCGCCGACGCGATCTTCTCGGCCGCCCGGTACCTGTGCGCCAACGGCGCCGGCCAGGGCGGCGACCTCACCCGGGCCATCTTCGCCTACAACCACGCCGACTGGTACGTGAGCCAGGTGCTGGCCGTCGCCTCGGGCTACGCCGCCGGCGTGGCCGGCCTGCCGTCCGGGCCCACGGTCGAGCGCGCCGTCAAGTTCGCCTTCGAGCAGCTCGGCAAGCCCTACCTGTGGGGCGGCACCGGCGAGGAGGGCGCCTTCGACTGCTCGGGCCTGACCATGCGGGCCTACCAGGCCGGCGGGATGCAGATCCCGCGCACCTCACGCGAGCAGTGGTACCACGGGGCCCGGGTGGGCAACCCGGCCGACCTGCTCCCCGGGGACCTGGTCTTCTACGCCTACGACCTCGGCGACCCGGGCACCATCCACCATGTCGGCATCTACATCGGCGCGGGCAACATGATCGACGCCCCCCGCCGGAACACGGTCATCCGCATCGAGCCCGCGCTGCGGGGCGACTACATCGGCGCGGTCCGCCCGGCTGCCGGACCCACCTGATCTGGAGCCACCTGGCCGGCGGTGCTTGGTCGGTGTGGGGGAGCTCGCTCTGGCGTGGCGTGCCCTGCCCGCAGTCCCGGTTCGATGTGGGGGGAGCTCGCTCCCCCCACGGCCCCCCAAGAGCGCCTGTGCCATGGGCAGGCGGATCCCGAAGGCGCCGGTGCCATGGTCGGGCTGATCCCGCCCGCTACGGCCCCCGAACAGCGCCTGTGCCATGGGCAGGGCGGTCGGCCGACAGCCCCCTGTGCCGCTTGTGCCGCTGCCGCCCCCCCGGGCTCCGGGAGGAGAACCCGGGGGGTGGCGCGGGGGCCACAAACCGCCCGCATCGGCGGCCAGAAACGAGAAGGCGGCTCGGCGTCCCGTGGCACGCGCCGCGAACTGGCGCAACCATCTCGGGATGCCCGAACCGGGCGAGAACAATATCACATAACCGCCCTCGTGCAAATCCCGACTTCCGCCGACGGCCTGGCGCCCCCCTGCGGACCTGCGGCGCACCTCAGGTGGTCTCGCGCACGGCAGGTGGTCTCGCGCACGTCAGGTGGTCTCGTAGACGCAGGCGGTGAGCTGGCGCAGGTTGCGCACCTCGAAGACACGGTCGCACACGGGCGCGTACAGGCTCATCACCGAGTCGGTGGTGTCCCAGTCCGACCTGGGCTCCGGGTTGAGCCAGTACAGCCGGCGCGCCCTGGCCCGCAGGCCCCGGAGCGCATGGAGCCCGGGGTCGCGGTAGTTGCCGCGGGCGTCGCCCATGACGATCAGCGTGCTGCGGGCGTCGAGGTCGGGCCCGTAGCGCTCGGTGAACCGCTCGAAGACGTTGCCGTAGTCGGAGTGGCCGTCCGCCCACACCACCCGTGCCCTGGCGAATGCGTTGCGCAGGTCGATCGCCTGGTCGCTCTCGTCGAGCAGCCCCGTCACCTCGTCCACGCCGTCCACGAAGGCGAACGACCGCATCCGTGCGAACTCCTGGTTCATGGCGTGCAGCAGCGCCAGCGTGAACTTGGCGAACTCGACCACCGAGCCGGACACGTCGGCCAGCACCCACAGGTCGGGCTTTGAGGCGCGCACGGCCCGGAACGCCGGGTCCACCGGCACACCGCCCGACGACAGCGAGCGCCGCATCGTCCGCCGCACGTCGAGCCGGCCCCGGCGCCTGAGCCGGCGCTTCTGGGCAACCCGGGCGGCGAGCTTGCGCGCGAGCGGGCGGACGGCCTGGCGCAGCTCGCGGAGCTGGGTGAAGGTGGCGCCCAGGAAGTCGATGTCGTCCAGCTGCCGGTCGCGGTAGAGCTCGGCCACCTGCTGGGCGCCGACCCGGACGGCCAGCCGGTGCCGGACCTGCTCGGCCAGCATGCGGCGGAAGTCGTCGATGCGCCGGCTCAGCTCCTCGCGGCCCTGGGGGCCCGCGTCCTGCGTGCCGTCCTCGGCGGCCAGCGCGAGCTGGAGCAGCCGGTACAGCTCGACCTGGCGGAGGATCCGGTACATGTAGTAGCGCTCGGACGCGTCCGGCTGCGCGTCCAGCCCGGCGTAGCGGTCGACGGCGAGGCCGGCCAGCGCGCGCAGGGCGGCCTGGTCGTCGTGGCGCAGGGCGTCGAGCAGGGCCGCGAGCAGGTCGGTGGAGGCGGGATCCTCCGGCTCGGCGTCCTCGGCGGTCCCGGAGGGTGCCGGCCCGGTCGGGCGCGCCGGCCCGAGCCCGGCCGGCCCGGCGGCGGCACCCGTACCGGGGGTGAACGGGAAGCAGACGTCGAACAGCACGTCGAACGCGTGCCGGTCCTCGGCCCGCTTGACCAGGGTCATGGCCAGCGCCGCCCGGAACTGGGCACGGTCGGCCAGGTCCACGTGGCGCAGCGCGGCGATGGCGTCGAGCACCTCGACCATGGACACCGGCACGCGGGCGTCCCGGAGGCGGTGGAAGAACTCGAGGAGGGATGTCTCGAGCGAGCGCGCGGCGCCGTCCGGCGCGGACCTTGCGCTTGCAACCATTCCGGCCACGTGGCACGCTCCGTGTACGCTATACGTACAAATATGCGCTTAGCGAACACCGCTGGCGAAAGAGGACAACGCATGCCCGACGCTCGGCCGACGTCGCCGCCACCCGGGCGCCTCCTCCGCCTCGGCGTCGTCCTCGACACCAGGAACCCGGTCGGCCGGCTCACCGAGGTGGCCCGGATGTGCGACCGGGTCGGCATCGCCGCCCTCTGGCTCGAGGACACGCCCGAGCCTACGCCCCGCCTCGAGGCCTGGACCACCCTCGCCCTGCTCGCGCCCGCGACCGGCCGGGCCCGGGTCGGCGCCCTGCTCGACACCGGCCGGCGCCCGCCCGCCACCCTGGCGGCGATGGCGGCCACCCTCGGCGCCGCCGCGGGCGACCGCCTCGAGCTGTGCCTGCGCGGCGCTCCCCCGTCCGCCGGGCCCAGCCGGCTCGCCCCGTACGTCGAAGCGTTCCTGGACGCCCTGGCCGAGACGGCGGTGCCGGCCGGGCTGGACGCCGGCGCCAGCTCGCTCTCGGCCGCGGTGCGCAGCGGCCCGGCCGCGCGGCCCACGCTGTCGGTCGAGGCGGCAGGTCCCGAGCAGCTGGCCTGGGCCGTCGGCATCGCCGACGACCTGCTCCTGCCCGGCAGGGACGCCGACGGCGCCGCGCTGCCCTTCGACCAGGTGCTGGCCGCCGCGGGCGAGGCGCGCCGGGCCTGCCTGGCGGCCGGGCGCGACCCGGCCACCCTGGGCATCGCGGCCCGCCTGCCCGTCTCGATCGGGCGCACCACCGCCGAGGCGCACGCCCGCTGGCAGGCCGAGCCCGTGTTCGCCGGGCTCGGGCGGCCCGAGGAGGTCGCCGTCTTCGGCACCCTCGAGCGATGCCACGACCGGGTCATCGAGCTGGCCCATGCCGGCGTCACCGACCTGCGCTGCCTGCTGCCGAACTCCCTCGACGTGCACGACGTGATCGCGCAGGTGACGGCGATGACCATCGGCACGGTGGCCCAGCTCGCCCCGGGCGCCCCCCGCTCCCCCGCCCCGGAGCCGCCGGTCGGCTGGGGCGGGCGCCCCCGGCGGACCGGCTCTAGATAGCCTTGAGCCCGTACAGCACCCGTTCCAGCAGGGCCAGGTCCGGGCGGTCGTCGGGGTCGGCGGGACGGTGGACCATCACCAGGCCCTCCTCGGCCATGTCGCCGACGAGCACCCGGGCCACGCCGAGGGGCAGGCCGAGCCGGGCGGAGACCTCGGCCACGCTGAGCACGTCCCGGCAGACGAGGGCGATCGACCGCTGCTCGAAGTTGAGCGCCTGCACGGACGCCTCACCCACCGACGTGGTCGAGACCAGCGACTCCATCTCCAGGTCGGCGCGGGCCGGGCGCGTGCGCCCGCCGGTCATCGCGTAGGGCCGGACGACCGGATCGTCGTCGTACCACTCCTCGGTGCTCATGCCAGCCGATCCTTCTGCTCACCGCGGGAGCGAGGCCTGCAGCTCGGCGCGCACGGCCGGGGTGAGCACCTCTCCCGCCCGCGCCACGAGCAGCGCCATCTCGTAGCCGATCAGCCCGACTTCGCAGTCTGCCGAGGCCAGCACGGCGAGGCACGACCCGTCGCTGACGGCCATCACGAACAGGAAGCCCTTCTCCATCTCCACGACGGTCTGGGTGACCGAGCCGCCGCCGAAGTGACGGGCGGCCCCGTCGGCGATGCTCGACAGGCCGGAGACGACCGCCGAGAGCTGGTCGGCCCGGAGGCGGTCGAGCCCGTCGGACACGGCCAGCGGCAGCCCGTCGGACGAGACCACCAGCGTGTGGATGGTGCCGACCACCCGCTCGACGAAGTTCGTCATCAGCCAGCTGAGGTTCTGTGCCTCCTTACTGGGCTCGGTCATCGTCGTCCCCTGAGGACCGGAACGCGTCGGTCGAGGCCTCGTGGCGCCCGCGCTCGACGCTCGAGCGGTAGCTCGACAGCAATGCCCGGACGTCGTCCGGGGTGCGGCGCGGGAGCGCGGCGCCACCCTCCGCGCCCGGGTCGGTCGCCGGCCCGGTGGCGACGATGCCGGGGGCGAGGCTGGCCTGCGGGATCCGGCGCGGCAGCCCCGCGCCGGTCGTGGCCTCGGCCGGGGATGGAAAACCCGGGGTCGTGGCCTCGGCCGGGGATGGAGCACCCGGGGGCGCCGGGCGGCGCGGCACGCGCGTGACCGCCTGAGGGCCGGCGGGGGGCCCGATCGGCAGGCGCCCGTTGACACCGCCCTCAGCGCCGAGGCGGCTCCGGGGCATGTGCACCAGCTCGCCGCCGCCCGTGAACCAGTCCGACCTGGCCGCCTCGAAGACCGGCAGGCCGTTGGCGGGCGCGTTGCCGTCGTCCTGCTCGCGGGCCGGGGCGGGCAGCTCGGCCCGCCGCCCGCCGCCGACGACCTCCGGCAGGCCGGCCGGCTGCGCGATCAGCCCCTCGGGCAGCCACACCAGCGCGGTCACCCCGCCGTACCAGGAGTGCCGGAGCTGGACCTTGATGCCGTGGTGCTCGGCCAGGCGCGCGACCACGAACAGCCCGAGGCGCTGGCTGAGCGCGAGGTCCATGGCCGGCGGGCTGGACAGGCGCTCGTTGGCCTCGAGGAGCTCGGCGTCGGACATGCCGATGCCGCGGTCCTCGATCTCGACCACGTGGCCGGTGGCCGTCTTCTGCCCGGCGACGTGCACCTTGGTGTGGGGCGGAGAGAACGAGGTCGCGTTCTCGATCAGCTCGGCGAGCAGGTGGATGACGTCGCCGACGGCCTGGCCGACCACGGCCACGCCGGCGGCGGGCAGCAGGCTGACCCGGGTGTAGTCCTCCACCTCGGCGATCGCGCCCCGGATGACGTCGTTGAGGGGGACCGGACGGCCCCAGCGCCGGGCCGGCTTGGCGCCCGAGAGCACGATCAGGTCCTCGGCGTTGCGGCGCATGCGGGTGGCCAGGTGGTCGAGGTGGAACAGCTCCTCCAGCTCGTCGGGGTCGGTCGTCTTCCGCTCCAGGCGGTCGATCATCTTGAGCTGGCGGTGGATCAGGGCCTGGCTGCGCCTGGCCAGGTTCAGGAAGGTGTCGCCGACGTTCTTGCGCAGCGCCGCCTGGTCGGTGGCGACCTGGACGGCGACCCGGTGCACGGAGTTGAACGCCTCGGCGACCTGCCCGATCTCGTCCCGCGAGGCGATCCCGATCGGTGCCGTCTCGGCCGTCACGTCGACGCGCTCCCCACGCTGCAGCCGCTCGACCACGCCCGGGAGGCGGTGCTCGGCCACGTCGATGGCGCTGCGCCGCAGGCGCCGGAGCGGCCCGACCATGGAGCGCGCGATGAGCAGCGAGACGCCGAGGGTGAGGGCCAGGGCGACCAGCAGGACCACGCTGGACACCGCGGCCTGCCTGGAGGCCGACGACTCCGAGGCCGCGCTCGCCGAGGCCAGGTCGGCGGCGAGCTTGGACTCCACCTGCCGCAGCAGGTCCACCTTGGCGGTCATGACGAGGTACCAGTTCTTCGCGTTGCTCCTGGCGACCTGCTTGGCGCCGGCTCCGGCGGTCACCGCGCCCCCGCCGGACAGGTCGGTGGCGATCTGCCCGTCGGTGCCGCTCTCGAGGACGGCGTTGCGGTACCCGATGGCCCGCCGGATGTCCGGACCGGTCGCCGTGCGCTGGTAGAGCTCACGCTGGGGAGCGGTGGCGGAGCTCTGGAACTGCGCGACCCACGTCTCCCCCGAGCCGATCACGGACACGAACTGCTCGTACTGCTTGGGCCCGAAGCGGCCGACCGGGAGCACGGCGTTGAGGAGGTCGCGCTCCTGGGAGGCGGCCTCCTTGGCCCGGGCGAGCGCGGTGAACGCCGACGCGCTGCGCAGGACCTCGCTGTCCTCGGTCTCGGCGGCGACTGCCTGCCCGACCTCGAGCAGGTCGGCGATCGCGCCCGAGTAGTACCTGAACGTCCCGTCCACCGATGCTCCCCGGCGGTCGTCGATCGCCTGGCGCTGGGCGCCGAGCTTGGCCAGCTGGGCCTGGGCCGCCTGGACCCGCTGGCGCAGGCGGGGGTCGAAGCCGTCGAGGTCGAGCGCGGCGGCGTCGGCGGTGAAGTCGCGGAGCCCCCGGGTCACCCGCACGCGCTGGGCGATCATGTCGCCGTGCCCGGCCCCGGCGGCCACGTAGCCGGCCGAGAGGCCGCGCTCCCGCTGCAGCTCGTGGACGAACGCCGACAGCTCCACGGCGAAGCCGGTCAGCCGGTTCACCCGGTCGGCCTGGTCGCCCGCCTTGATGATCGACCTGATCTGGACCAGGGTGAGCACGGTCAGCACGACCATCGGCACGACCAGGATGGCGATGAGCCTCGACCTGATCGGAAGGTTCGCCAGCATGTGCCATCCTTCGTCGCAGCGGACGTACGACCGGGCTCGCTGCCCGTGCCATGCTTCGGTACGTCTTGTTGGGTGCCCACATGCCGCAGCGCCCAGAGGGTCGGTGCCGTACTGGGCGTATGGGGGACTGGACCGGAACCTACTAGTTCACCCGATCGGCTGCAACCGCCCGGACTCCTCCATGAACCTCCGGGGCTGCCGCTTCGCAACGTGAGCCCCGGCCTCGCGCGCTTCAGGCGGTCGGGCCTCCCGCGCTTCAGGCGGTCGGGCCTCGCGCGCTTCAGGCGGCCGGGCCTCGCGCGCTACAGGCGAGCGGGCCTCCCGCGCTACAGGCGGCCGGGCCGCCTTCAGCGGCGCGCCGCCTCGTCGCCGATCAGCTTGGCGGCGTGGAGCAGGTGGGGCAGGAACTCCTCGCGGAGCTGCTCGACGGACACCCGGCCGGCGTGGCCGGAGATGTTGAGGGCGGCCAGGGCGCGGCCGTCCCGGCCCCGGACGGGCACCGCGATCGACCGCACCCCGTCCTCGAGCTCCTGGTCGACCAGGGCGAAGCCCTGCTCGCGGACCCGCTCCAGGAGCTGGCGGAGGCGGCGCTCGTCAGTGACCGTACCGGGGGTGAGCCGCTCCAGGGTGGCCTGGCGGAAGTAGTCGTCCAGCTCGGACGGGGGCAGGTCGGCGAGCAGCACCCGGCCCATCGAGGTCGGGTGGGCGGGGAGGCGGGAGCCGACCCCGAGCGAGATCGTCATGACCCGCTTGGCCGGCACGCGGGCGACGTAGACCAGGCTCGTGCCGTCCAGCGTGGCCGCCGAGCAGGACTCGTGGGTCAGGTCGGCGAGCTGCTCCATGTAGGGCTCGGCGATCTGCCAGAGCCCCAGGGACGACAGGTAGGCGTAGCCGAGGCGCAGGACCCGCGGGGTGAGCGAGAACCGCCGCCCGTCCGAGCGCACGTAGCCGAGGCGCTCGAGGGTCAGCAGGATCCGGCGGGCGGTGGCCCGGGTGACGCCGGCCCGGGCGGCCGTCTCGCTCAGGGTGAGCGACGGGTCCTCGTGGGAGAACACCTGCAGCACGGCGAGGCCGCGCTCCAGCGAGCGGATGAAGTTGCGGTCGTCAGCACTTGACATTGCAAGTATCTCCGCCCCAGTATGTGCAGTAAGCGCACAACTGTACGCTACGCGCACACTACTGTCGATAGCCTGGTCGACGGTGCAGAATTGGCAGTCAGGGTGGAGCGCTCGGAAGGGAGTGACCAGGTTGACCCGGTACTCGACGAAGTTCGGCGCCCTGGACGGCTACGAGAAGGGTCGGGTCGAGGTCATCGACGACGACGCCCGGCACTACGCCTTCTCCAACGTCTACGAGGTCGCCTCCCGGTCCAGGCCCTACGAGAAGGTCGCGGTGGGCAAGAACCGCCAGTACGTGCTGGAGGCAGTCCGGGCCGAGGGCACCTCGGAGTGGCGCACCTGCTCCCACGACGAGTTCGCGCTGGTGATGGACGGTGAGGTCACCGTGGAGCTGGTCAAGCTCGGCGACGGGCAGCAGGCCCCGGCCGGGCAGGAGGGGTCGGTCGCCCTCGACGGCGAGCCGGGCGGCCCCCGCATGGGCACGATCGTCGCCCGCCGGGGCCACATGGCGCTGCTCCCCACCGGTGCCGCCTACCGGTTCCGGGCCGACCGGCCCGGCGTCATCCTGCTCCAGACCATCGAAGGCCGCGACACCGTCTACAAGTGGTCGGAGATCTGCCAGACCTGACGAATCCGTCCGCGGGCATCAGGAGGTTCCAGTGGCGACCATCGAGACCGAGGCCACCGTCCAGTCGACCGACCCCAACGAGCACGGCTACCGGGCGTTCCGGCTCGGGGAGTTCTCCTTCACCCGCGACGAGTACTTCGTGTACGTCGAGTGGCCCACCGGCAGGCACGTGATGAGCGCCGACGCCTTCCTCAAGGCACTGCAGCGCGACGTGGCCTGGGACTTCTTCTACGGCATCGTGAACTTCGACGGGGTGGTGGGCACCGTCAACCACTACGGCACCGTGGACCTGTTCGCCGGCCGCTACAACGACGGCTGGCGCAAGGCCGAGCTCGACCACCTCGAGAACATGCCCACCCCGCTGATCCGCGAGACGTTCAAGGCGATGCTGGACGACTGGACCAACCAGACCTTCGACCCGTTCGCCAGCCCCGACGAGACCGGCAGCGCCTTCGGCCCCAAGAACGGCGACAACCGCCCGGCCATCACCCGCCACCGGGTCGCCGCCCAGCGCATGGTCGCGGTCCCCGGCGACGAGCAGCTGCGCAGCGACGACACCGGCCACCCGGTCAACCGGCACTTCCTCGACGTGCCCCAGGACGAGCCGCAGGTCGCCGCGGAACCCGGGTTCGAGGACGAGGTCGCGGCGTTCAACCTGTTCGCCTACCTGTCCCGCTCGGACGTGACCTGGAACCCGTCGGTGGTCTCGGTCTGCAAGGACTCGCTGTTCTGCCCGACCACCGAGGAGTACATCCTGCCGATCGTCCACGGCAACGACCGGGTGGAGTGGTTCGTGCAGCTCTCCGACCAGATCCACTGGGACGTCGAGGACCGCGACTCGGGCACGGTCCGGTCCAAGGTGACGATGAAGGCGGGGGACGTGGCCGCGATGCCGGCCGACATCCGCCACCAGGGCTACTCCCCCAAGCGGTCGATGCTGCTGGTGTGGGAGAACGCCGACGGGGAGCTGCCCGGGCTGATCTCCAGCGGCAAGCTGCCCACCAACCCGGTCGAGTTCTAGACCGCCCGACCGACCCGGCCGCCCGCCCGCCGCGGGCGGGCGGCCACCACGACCACCTCCCCGGAGGGCAGCCTCGTGCGTGTCCAGGACCAGCTCTTCATCGACGGTGAGTTCACCGACGGCGCCGAACGGGCCACCTTCGAGGTCACCAGCCCCCACGACGGCTCCGTGCTGGCCCGGGTGGCCGAGGCCAGGGCGGCCGACGTCGACCGGGCGGTGGCCGCCGCCCGGGCCGCCTTCCCCGGCTGGAGCGCGCTGGCCGCGGCCGAGCGGGGACGGCTGCTGCTCCGGCTCGCCGACGCGATCGAGGCGGCCGGCGACGAGCTGGCCCGGCTCGAGTCGACCGACACCGGCCACCCGATCCGCGACGCCACCACGCTCGACGTGCCCCGCACCGCGGCCACCTTCCGCTACTTCGGCGGCATGGCCGACAAGTTCGAGGGCAGCGTGGTGCCGGTGGAGCGCGGCTTCCTCAACTACGTGCTGCGCCAGCCGGTCGGGGTCGTCGGCCAGATCGTGCCCTGGAACTTCCCGCTGATGTTCACGAGCTGGAAGATGGGGCCCGCCCTGGCCGCGGGCAACACCGTGGTCATGAAGCCGGCCGAGCTGACCCCGCTGTCGTCGCTGCGGGTCGCCGAGCTGGCCGCCGAGGTCGGCTTCCCGCCGGGCGTGATCAACGTGGTGCCCGGCTTCGGGCACACCGCCGGGGCGCACCTGGCCGCCCACCCGGGCGTCCAGAAGGTCTCGTTCACCGGGTCGACCCAGGTCGGCCGGCGGATCGTGGCCGCCTCGGCCGGGAACCTGGCCCGGCTGCAGCTCGAGCTCGGCGGCAAGGGCGCCAACATCGTCTTCGAGGACGCGAACCTGCCCGCGGCCGTGAACGGCTCGGCGTTCGCGATCTTCCACAACCAGGGTCAGGCCTGCATCGCCGGCTCCCGGCTGCTGCTCCACGAGGCGGTCGCCGACGAGTTCCTCGCCCGCTTCCTCGCCCTGGCCCGCTCGATCCGGCTCGGCGACCCGCTCGACCCGGCCACCGAGATGGGGCCGCTCACCTCCCCCGAGCACCGCGACCGGGTGCTCGGCTACGTCAAGGTCGCGGTCGACGAGGGCGCCGAGGTCCTCACCGGCGGGCGCGCGCCCGACGGCGAGGTGTACGCGAAGGGCTGCTACGTGGAGCCGACCGTGGTGCGGGCCGACCCGGCCGCCCGGGTGAACCGCGAGGAGGTCTTCGGGCCGTTCTGCACGGTCACCACGTTCACCACCGAGGCGGAGGCGCTCGAGCTGGCCAACGGCGTGGCCTACGGGCTCGGCGGCGGGCTGTGGACGCGCGACCTGGCCCGCGCCCACCGGGTCGCCCGCGGGATCCGCAGCGGCATGGTCTGGGTCAACAGCTACAAGCGGGTGAGCCCCGGGTCGCCGTTCGGCGGCGTGGGCGACTCCGGCTACGGCCGCGAGATGGGCTTCGAGGCGATGCACGGCTACACCGAGCCGAAGTCGGTGTGGGTCAACGTCGACGCGGAGCTGCCGCCCTGGTATCCCCGCGGCAGCCGATGAGGGGCTTCACCTACGACGCGCTGCCGGGCCGGGTCGTCTTCGGCGTCGGGGCCGCCGGCCGGGTGGGCGAGGAGGTCGACCGCCTGGGCGCCTCGCGGGTGCTGCTGGTGGGCAGCAAGCGCGCGGTCGAGGGCCCGGCCGAGCCGCTCGGTGGGGTCCCGGGCAGCCTCGCCGAGCCGCTCGGTGGGGTCCCGGGCAGCCTCGCCGAGCCGCTCGGTGGGGTCCCGGGCAGCCTCGCCGAGCGGCTCGGCGGCCGGGTCGCGGGCAGCTTCACCGACGTCCGCCAGCACGTCCCCGCCGCCACCGCGCAGGCCGCCCGCGAGCTGGCCGCCGAGCTGGCCGCCGACTGCCTGGTCGCGGTCGGCGGCGGGTCGGCCACCGGGCTGGCCAAGGCGGTCGCCCTGGAGCACCCGGTGCCGATCGTGGCCGTGCCCACCAACTACGCCGGCTCGGAGATGACCCCGATCTGGGGGCTCACCAGCGACGGGCGCAAGCAGACCGGCCGCGACCCGCGGGTGCTGCCCGCGGTGGTGGTCTACGACCCGGCCCTGACGGTCTCGCTGCCGGCGGCGCTCACCGGACCGAGCGGGATGAACGCCCTGGCCCACTGCGTGGAGGCGCTCTACGCGCCCGGCGCCAACCCGGCCACCTCGGCGCTCGCCCTGGAGGGTGCTCGCGCCCTCGCCCGCGGCCTGCCGGCGGCCGTGGCCGACCCGGAGGACCTGGAGGGCCGCGCCGACGCGCTGCTCGGTGCGTGGCTGGCCGGCGCCGCCCTGGCCGTGGCCGGCACCGCCGTCCACCACCAGGTCTGCCACACCCTCGGGGGCGCCTTCGGCCTGGACCACGCCGGCACCCACACCGCCGTGCTCCCCCACGCGGTCCGCTTCGTGTCCGTCGCGGTCCCCGGCGAGATGGCCAGGGTCGCCGAGGCCCTCGGGGCCGCCGACGCCGCCTCGGGCTGCTACGACCTCGCCCGCCGCCTGGGCGCGCCTGCTGGCCTGCGCGAGCTCGGCCTCGACCAGGCCGACCTCGACCGGGCCGCCGAGCTGTGCGCCGCCCGGGTCGCCCAGGCCCCGCGGCCCGCCGGCCGCGACGAGCTGCGGGCGCTCCTGGCCGACGCATGGGCGGGCGCCCGGCCCACGGCCGCCCGGTCGTAGGATGCGCGTCGGACACGGGGAGTTCCGGCACCACCGGCGGGTGGTGGTGCGGCCGGACCGATGCAGGTGGGTCGTTGTCGAGGAGTACCGTCTGGTCGTGAGCAACACCTCCCAGCTCGGGGGCGGGTCGGGCCTGGCCCTGCCGGTCCAGCGCCGCCTCTCGACGCCCGCCGCCCCGGGCCGGGCCGGGGGGAGCTGACGTGGCGGCCCGGTTCGCCGGCATCGACGAGGTGACCGAGCGCCTGCGCGCCGTCTCCTACCTCCCCAACCCCATGATCGCGAGCGTGGTGTTCCTGGCCGACCGGCTGGAGAAGCCGATCCTGGCCGAGGGGCCGGCCGGCGTGGGCAAGACCGAGCTGGCCAAGGCGCTGGCCGCCGCCACCGCGTCCCGGCTCATCCGGCTGCAGTGCTACGAGGGCCTGGACGAGTCGAAGGCGCTCTACGAGTGGAACTACAAGAAGCAGCTCCTGCGCATCCAGGCCGACCGCGCCCACGACGCGAGCTGGGCCGAGGTCGAGGCCGACATCTTCTCGGAGCCGTTCCTGCTCACCCGGCCGCTGCTCGAGGCGATCAAGGCCACCGACCCGGTGGTGCTGCTGATCGACGAGGTCGACCGGGTCGAGGTGGAGACCGAGGCCCTGCTGCTCGAGGTGCTCTCCGACTTCCAGGTCTCCATCCCCGAGCTCGGCACCGTCACCGGCACCCAGCGGCCGCTCATCGTGCTCACCTCCAACGCGACCAGGGAGCTGTCCGAGGCGCTGCGGCGCCGCTGCCTGTACCTCCACATCGACTACCCCGCCATGGAGCGGGAGCGCGAGATCGTGCGGGCCAGGGTGCCCGAGATCGACGAGCTCCTCGCCACCCGGATCGCCGAGGTGGTCCGCTCCATCCGCCAGCTCGAGCTGAAGAAGGCGCCGTCGATCTCGGAGACCATCGACTGGGCGCGCACGCTCCTCCACCTGGAGCGGACCAGCCTCGACCAGGCCACCATCGACGACACCCTGCACCTGCTCCTCAAGCACGAACGCGACATCCAGCGGGCCCGCGCCGAGCTGATGGGTGCCGACCGTACCCGCTGACCCACGGTCCGCCCGGCGGTAGGCCCCAAACGGCTGGTCGTGGTGGGTCAGGCGGTGGCGTCGCCGCCCAGGTGGCCAGGACCAGCATCTCAGCAGCCCGCCCCGGGTCCGACCCCCCGAGCAGCCGGGCGCCGTCGACCAGCAGCGTGCAGGCGCTGGCGGGGCTGCCGGCGGCCAGCTCGACCTGGCCACGGACCAAGGCGATCCGGGCCCGCACCCCCGGGTCGGCCGCGCCAAACTCGCATCGACAACGACCATGAAGGGGGATCTCAAATGTTCATCGCAATCAACATCCATCACGCGGCTCCGAGCACACCAGGGCCAACGGCAGCCCCGGGTTGGACCAGGTGTCGGGGGCTCAGGGGATGCGGGGGGGCGGGCGGCCGGTCGCGGGGTCCCAGGCCGCCGGGTGGCCGGGTCCGCCGAGCCCGAGCGGGATGCGCGTCCACAGCTCGGCCATGGCGTCGATGTCGGCGTCGTCGTAGGCGGACAGGAAGTGGGCTCGGATGCCGGCCAGGTGGGTGCGGGCGGCCTCCCGGAAGCGGATGCGGCCCTGGTCGGTCAGGACCGCGAAGAACCCGCGCCGGTCGTCCAGGCACGGCTCGCGCACCACGAGCCCGGCCCGGGTGAGGCGGTCGACCAGGCGGGTGATCCCGCTCAGGCTGAGCAGGACCGAGTCGGCCAGCTCAGACATGCGCAGGCGACGCCCTGGGGCCTGGTAGAGGTAGAGCAGAACCTCGTAGGAGGTCAGGGAGAGCTGATGCCGGGCCTGCAGCTCCGCGTCGAGCTGGCGGATGACGGTCGCGTGGGTCCACAGGAACCCGCGCCAGGCCCTCAGCTCCATCGGGGAGAGCCGCTCGGCACCCCGGCCCCGGGCCCTGTCCCCAGACGGCTCCACAGACCCCCCGGGCGAGCCGTCGGCGACTGCCGGGCCCAGACCCGGCGCATGCTCTGACGCTCGTGACAGGCCAAGCTCCTCTCAGCGACGTTCGGCTCCGAGGCGCGCGGCGCCTCCCGGCAGGGCCTTTCCATATGAGCCTACCCGAAGGTGACCTGGCGGACGCACCGGCGAGCCGTGCCGGGCGGGCGCGACCATCGACGCAGCAACGGCGCGACCAGCCCGGCCGACGCTCATGACCTCCCTCGCCCGCCCGCCTCGGGCAACCCGCGGCCGCTCGCCTCGCTGGATCCACTCGGGACGGGCGACGAGGCCAGGGCGGCCTGCCAGACGGCGTGGGCGACCTCGGGCCGGGTCACGTCGCAGTGGGCGCCGGCGGCGGTCTCGCCGCGCCGGATCACGCGGCTCGCCTCGAGGTTGTAGAGCCGGCCCGGCTCGAACCGGTACCCCTCCCGGGTGGACCTCGCGTCGAGGTCGGCCGAGCGGGCGCCGAGCCCCCTCGCCCCGAGCGCGCCAAGCGCGCCGTCGCGGGGCAGCGCGCCCAGCACGGGCCCGCCCTGCCCGGCCTTGCCGGCGGCGAGCGGGTGCAGCCACCCCGCGACCCGGTCGTGGGCCGAGCGGGTGACCACGACCGGCCCGGTCACGCTGGCCGGGTCCACGGCCCGGTGGTAGCGGCCTGGCCGGCCGGGCGCGACAGGGTCGTCGGCGCAGTACGCGAAGGCCGAGAGCGTCCCCTGCACCAGCGTGAGCGAGCGCACCGGCGCCACCTCGCCGGCGGCGCCGGCGAGCATGGCCGACACGGCGACGCAGCCGAAGCCGTGGCCCAGGAGGTGGAACCCGGTCCCGGGCCGGGCCGCGCGTTGCAGGCCGGCGAGCAGCCGGCGGCCACCGCCCTCGCCCAGCCGGTGCGCGCGCTCCCACGCCCTGGTGTAGGCGCGCGCGAGCGCGCCCCCGGGCGGGGCGAGCTCCTCGTCGTCCCAGGGCCGGCTGGGCCAGTGCAGGCCGACGAACAGGGGCCGGAACCCGGGCCGGCGCCGCCCGAGCAGCTCCACGTCGGCCCGGGACCGCCCCATCGCGGCCACCCAGGCGCCGTACCGGCGCCTGGCCGCGGGCACGTCGCCGAGCCACCCGTGGGCGAACACGAACACGTCGGTGACCGCCCCGCCGGCCAGCGCGGCGGCCGCGCGCCGGCGGGCCAGACCGCCCGGCTCGGCCGGCAGCTCGTTGCCTCCGGCGCCGAACCCGATGTCGAACCCGATCAGGTGGTAGGTGAGCGCCGTCCCAGGCACGTGCTCGATCGACATCCGGAGGCCCCCCTGGTCGCTGTCCGTCGCCCGCCGGCGCCCGGCGGGCACGCGGGCGGCCCGCCTCCCGGCGGTCACCTTCAGGGTCGGCAGCGCCAGCCCCGACCCTGAGCGCGGCAGGCCGCTACCAGGCGTACGCCTCGGGCGCCGGGCGGCCGGGCCCCGGCCAGATCTCGTCGAGGCGGGCGAGCGCCTTGTCGTCGAGCTTGATGCTGAGGGCGCGCAGGGCGCCGTCGAGCTGCTCCATCGTGCGCGGCCCGACGATCGGCGCCGTCACCGCGGGCTGGTGGAGCAGCCAGGCCAGGGCAACGTCGGCGGGCCGCTCCCCGATCTCCTCGCAGAACGCCTCGTACGCCGCCACCTGGGGGCGGACCCTCTCGAGGCGCTCGAGGGTGGGCCCGCTCGCCCGCCGGCCCTCCTCCGCCTTCTGCAGCACTCCCCCGAGCACGCCGCCGTAGAGCGGGCTCCACGGGATCACGCCGAGGCCGTAGGCCTCGCAGGCGGGCAGCACCTCGAGCTCGACCATGCGGGCGGCCAGGTTGTAGAGCGACTGCTCGCTGACCAGGCCGAGCGAGTGCCTGGCCCGGGCCGTCTCGCACGCCTGCGCGATGTGCCAGCCGGCGAAGTTCGAGGAGCCGACGTAGATCACCTTGCCCTGCTGGACGAGCACGTCCATCGCCTGCCAGATCTCGTCCCAGGGGGTGTCCCGGTCGACGTGGTGCATCTGGTACAGGTCGAGGCAGTCGGTCTGGAGCCGGCGCAGCGACCCCTCGCAGGCGCGCCGGATGTTCACGGCGGACAGCTTCCCGAAGTTCGGCCAGTCCCCCATTGACCCGTAGAGCTTGGTGGCGAGCACCACCTTGTCGCGGCGCCCGCCGCCCTTGGCGAGCCAGCGCCCGACGACCTGCTCGGTCCAGCCCTCGCCCGTGCGCCAGCCGTAGACGTTGGCGGTGTCGAAGAAGTTGATGCCCTCGTCGAGGGCACGGTCCATGATCGCGTGCGAGTCCTCCTCGGAGGTCTCCGGCCCGAAGTTCATGGTGCCGAGGCAGAGCCTGCTGACGGACAGCCCGGTACGTCCGAGATGGGTGTACTGCATGGGGCCTCCTGTTCGGATGGCGGATCGCCAACGAGCGTATCCGGCCACCCGCAACCCCAACCCCGACGAGCGGTCTGGCACCGGGTGGTTGCATTGGTCCTGACCGCGTACCCTGGACCGAGATGACTGGGCCGACCCGGAGAGAGCTCCTGCATCGCGCGGGCCTCCTGATGGTCGCGGGAGCGACAGGATCGCTCCTGGCAGCCTGTGACTCGTCCGGCAGGGACACCTCGACGGATGCGAGCGTTGCCGCGCCACAGCCTGGCACCGGCACGTCCGGGGCGAAGGCCAGGTTCCCCGACGGCTTCGTCTGGGGTGCGGCCACCTCCGCGTACCAGGTCGAGGGTGCCGTCAAGGCGGACGGGCGGGTCGTGTCGATCTGGGACACCTTCAGCCACACCCCCGGGAAGGTCCGCGACGGCTCCACCGGCGACGTGGCCGCCGACCACTACCACCGCTACCTGCGGGACCTCGACCTCATGGAGGAGCTGGGCCTGCAGGGCTACCGTTTCTCGATCGCCTGGCCACGCGTCCTTCCCGACGGCGCCGGGCGGCCCAACCAGCGCGGGATCGACTTCTACCGCCGCCTGGTCGACGGGCTGCACCGCAGAGGCATCCGCCCGCTGGCGACCCTGTTCCACTGGGACCTGCCCCAGGCGCTCCAGGACCGCGGCGGCTGGGAGGCCCGCGAGGTGGCGCAGCGGTTCGCCGACTACGCGGAGGTGATGTTCCGCGCCCTCGGCGACGCGGTCCCGACCTGGCTGACGCTCAACGAGCCCAAGACGGTCGTGGACCTCGGCTACATCGCCGGCGTCCACGCCCCCGGCAAGCGGGACCGGTCGGCGGCCTACGTGGCGGCGCACCACATGCTGCTCGCCCACGGCCTGGCGGTCCAGGCGCTACGGGCCACGGGCGGCAGCGGGCGGATCGGCCCGGCGCTCAACCTGGCGCCGGTCTACCCCGCCCAGGACACGCCGGCGGCGCGCCGGGCGGCCGCGCTCCGCGACGGCTTCGAGAACCGCCTGTACCTGGACCCGGTGCTGCGCGGCTCCTACCCGGACGACGTCCTGGCCGAGATCGACCAGGTCAGCCCCATGCGCTCGAAGATCCGGGACGGCGACCTGAAGACGATCTCGGCGCCGGTGGACGTGCTCGGCGTGCACTACTACAACCCCGTCCACGTGGACGGCGCCGGCCGGCGCGTGTTCAAGCGGCCGACGTCGCAGGCGAGCTGGCAGGAGCTCTACCCGGAGGGGTTGTACGACACCCTTGTCCGCCTCAAGCGTGACGGCGGTGACATCCCCCTGATGATCACCGAGAACGGCATCCCCAGCCCGGTGGGACCCGACGCCGGCGGCAAGGTCGACGACACCGACCGCATCGAGTTCCTGCGCGACCACTTCCTGGCCGCGCACCGCGCCATCCAGGAGGGCGTCAAGCTCGAGGGCTACTACGTCTGGTCGCTGCTGGACAACTTCGAGTGGGCCGAGGGACACACGCAACGGTGGGGCATGGTCTACGTCGACTACCGCGACCAGCGCCGCATCCCCAAGCAGAGCGCCCTGTGGTACCGGGACGTCATCCGCGCCAACGGGGTCTGACGCAACAGACGCTCGCGCGCGGCGCCACGCCGGCGCGGTCGGAGCGCCGGCGTGGAGCCTGTGAGCCCGCCGCGTCACCAGCCAGCCGGCTGGGGGCGCGGCGCTTCGGCGGCGACCGGGACCGGCGGCGGGGCCATCAGCAGGGCGAGGGCGAAGCTGCTCCCGGCCGGCAAGGTCACCGCGCCCGCCAACAGGGGCGGCGACCAGCCCAAGATACCTGCCACCGAGAGCGACACCATGTAGATGCTCCACAGCGCGAGCGAGGTCAGCACCGCAACCCCTCGGAAGGCTGCCGGCCGCGCCGGCGTCGGACGCAGTGCCCGCACGAGCAGGTCCGCGGCGAGGCCACCAGCCAGCGCGATCGGGACGCTCGGCCAGGCGGCGAAGTTCACCACGACGTTCAGCAGCGCCGCCTGGGCGCAGAACAGCAACGCGAAGCTGCCCAACGGGGTCTGCCAGCGCCGCAGCAGCAACAGCATCGTCCCGACCAGGAGGAGGTTGGTGATCAGCACCGCGGACACGGCCTGGGTCACCTCCGGGGCGGCGAACAGCTGCAGGAAGGCCATCGCGTACATGAGGAAGAACGCGACGACCTGGGCGGCCAGCGTCGCCGACAGCAGCGCCGGGAAGAACGCCCCGAACCTGGGTGCGCGCGGCGAGGCGGGATCGGCCCATGCCGCCCGCAGCGGGCTGGTCAACAGCAACAGCTCCGACAGCCCCAGCAGCAGATGGGTTGGGCTGAGCAGGACTTCGGGGCCCCGCTCGATGCCGAACACGGTGTGCCAGAGCGCGTCCAGCCCGCCGACGACCGGCCAGGAGACGGCCCCGACGAGCCCCAGGCCGTAGCCCACCGGCACCGCGGCCAGCCCACGCCGGCCGCGCTGCCAGTGCCGCAGCGCGAGCAGGCCCACCCAGGCGGCGGTGGCGCCGAAGCCCGAGTAGTACACCGCGTGCCAAGGCGTCCAGAAGGTCTCCAGTTCCGGGATGTTGGTGTGGGCCCAGCCGTCGAGCAGGCCACCCGCCTCCATCCAGAGCGCCAGCACCAGGGTGATCAGGTTGTCGCGCCAGGTCGCCCGTGGGCGCTCGTCAAGCCGAGCGGTGCTCCGCTCTGCCATCGTCGTCGTCATCGTGAGCCTCCATGCTCGTCTGTCGGCTGGGCGCGCCCAGGCGGCTGGCTGCCGGGGAGCGGCTGACGGCTCGAGAGCCTAGGGGCGGGCTGGCAGGCGGGCATCGGGGCGGCCCCTGGACTTGGCGGAGGGCAACCCTGTTCCTGGGTGAGGGTTGGCCCTCCCCTCGGTGAGGGCTGTCCCTCCCCCCTCGGGCAGGGACAGCCCTCTGGCGCTTCGCCGCACCCTGGTGGCCTGCCTGCTGCCGAGCGTCAGGGAGCCGGACCGGGCACAGCCAGCAGACTGTTCGGCCGATTGCCGGATTTCTCGCCGTTAGGGGATTTCTAGCTGCAACTTCGCAGACTGGTTCAGCCGATTGCCGGATTTCTCGCCGTTAGGGGATTTCTAGCGGCAACTTCGCAGACTGGTTCAGCCGATTGTTGAATTTCTCGCCGTTAGGGATTTCTATCTGGAACTTCGCGGATTCGAAGAAGGGTTTACACTCGGACGCATCGGGCTAAGCACCAGGATCGAGGCCGGAGTTCGCCCCGCTTGCCGTCCAGCCCCCGGGGGGGTCATGGGGCGGGCCGGTCACGCCATCCGGCGGAGGCCGGGCGCACGGGGGGGAGGTGGTCCTTTGGGTCTCCACGTGATGATGATCTGCCAGGACCCGGAGCTGGTGACCGACCTGGCCACGGCCCTCGACGAACTCGACCGGCTCACCGTTGTCGAGTCCCCGGCCGCCGTGGGCCACGCGGGTCGTGAGGTCGACGCCGTCGTGGTCGACCTGCCTCCCGAGGCCCGCAGGGCAGTCTGCGAGGAGGTCCGGGAACGCTACCCGGGCCAGCTCGTCGTGTCGGTGGATGACGGCGACGAGGTGGCCGGCTGGCCGCCCGACCCGGCCCGGCGCGTGCTCGTGCGGCCGTTCGAGGCCGCCGAGCTGGTCGCCGGCCTCGAGCCGGAGACGCTCTCGCCAGAGCGGGCGGCCGAGGCCCGCCGCCAGGTCCGGCTGCGGCCGCTCGGCCTGATCCGCCCTGACACGGCCGAGCCGCTCGACCCGCCCCCCTCCCCCGACGCGGCCGGCAGCACGGACGAGGACGGCACCCCGGCCGGCACCGGCGCGCCAGGTGCCCAGGCCGCGCCGGGCGCCGAGGCCCCGCCGGGGGCGCCGGGCACCGAGGCCCCGCCGGGGGCGCCGGGCGCCGAGGCCCCGCCGGGGGCGCCGGGCGCCGAGGCCCCGCCGGGGGCGCCGGGCACCGAGGCCCCGCCGGGGGCGCCGGGCGCCGAGGCCCCGCCGCGCACCGACGACGGGTCGGGGGCGCCGGGCGCCGAGGCGCCAGAGCGGCTCTCGCCGGACGAGCCGCTCTGGGACCCGCCGGCCGGCCCGGCCCTCCCTGGCAGCGGCGGGCTGGCCAAGGTGGGCGCGACGGGCACCAGGGTCGACCGCGCCCCAGGCACCCGCGACCGCCGTCCGGTCATCCTCGACCGCACCCTGGGCGACCCGGAGCCGCAGGAGGCTCCAAGTGGCCGGCGCACGTGGCGGGTCGTGCTCGGGGCCGCCGCGGCGACGGCGCTGTTCCTGGCCGGCGCGCTCGTCGGCACCATCCTCGCCTCCGACCGGCCGAACCTCCTGGCCGCCCCGGCCGCGACCGCCGCCCCGGCCGCGCCGGCGTCGACGGTCGCGCCCAGGCCGGCGCCCGCGCCCAAAGCCTGCGCCGATGCCATCGACGACGCCGACGCCGCCATCTCCTACCTGGTGGCCAAGATCCGCGACGAGCGGCTGTCCGAATCCCTCAAGCGGTACGGCGAGCACGCCCGCGCATGCCGCATCGCGACCCGGTGAGGTGGGTCACGGCAGACCTTGCCGGGGTCGTCACTGCCGGGGTCGTCACTCGGTCGACGCGAGGAACGCGCCGGTGATGGCGGCCGAGATCCGCAGCATCTCCGAGAGGATGCGGTCGCAGTCCCGCGGCTCCAGGCGGCCTTCGGGCGCCGACACCGACATCGCGGCGACCGAGTCGCCCACGCCGAAGACCGGCACCGCGAGGCAGCGGACGCCGACCTCCTCCTCGCCGCTGTCGATGGCGTACCCCTGGCGCGTCACCGCGTCCAGCTCGGCCAGGAACCGGTCCAGGTCGGTGATGGTCCGCGGCGTGCGCCGGGGCAGCCCGGTCCGTGCCAGCAGCGCCTCCACCTCCGCCCGAGGGCGGAAGGCGAGCACCACCTTGCCGACCGCGCTGCTGTGGGGCGGGACCCGCCTGCCGACCTCGGTGAACATGCGGACCCGGTGGTGCCTGGACGGCACCTGGGCCGCATAGGCGACGTGGTCGCCCTCGAGCACGGCCAGGTTGGCGGTCTCCCCGCTGACCTCCATCAGCTCGGCCAGATAGGGCCGGACCCAGCTGCCGAAGTGCCGGGTCGCCGAGTCGCCGAGGCTGATCAGGCGGAAGCCGAGGGTGTACTTGTGCGAGGCCGCGTCCTGGCGGACGTAGCCCCGCGCGACCAGGGTCGCGAGCAGGCGGTGGATCGTGGCGAAGGGCAGGCCGGTGGCCCGCCCGAGCTCGGTGACCCCCATCGCGTCGCCCGGGTCGGCCAGGGCCTCGAGCAGCTCGAGCGCCCGCTCGACGGACTGCACGCCGTCGTTGCCCCGCTGCCTGGAATCCCAGGCAGCCTTGTCTTGCCTGGTTCCCGCTACGTCGCCCCGCTTTGTGTAGCCGCTCACATGCAGCAATCCTAGCTTGGTGTCGGTTCCGTCTGGTGGAAGGGTTGGCGCGAAAGCGCGGCGCAGTGCCGCCCGTGCGCGTCCTTGACGACGAGTACCACCCAGACTACGCTGCGAACCGCGGAGCAGCATTTTCCGGGGTACGGAAAGCCACGGCGCCGGGGGTTACCCATGGGAGGCAGCGGGCCCTCGACCGGGTACGTGCTCGTCCTGCGGCTCGAGCTGGAGAGCGCCCCGGGGACGCTCGGGCGGGTCACGACCGCCATCGGCGAGGCCGGAGGCGACATCGGCACCATCGACCTGATCGGACAGTTCGGCCGCCGGGTCGTGCGGGAGATCGTGGTCACCTGCCGCAACGAGGCCCACGCCCAGCAGGCCGCCGAGACCGCCGGCGCGGTGGACGGCGTCAGGGTCCTCGACGTCGGCGACCGCACCTTCCTGGCCCATCGCGGAGGCAAGATCGCGATCGTCTCCCGCCTGCCCCTCAAGTCGCCGGACGACCTGTCGGTGGCCTACACCCCCGGGGTCGGGCGGGTGTCGCAGGCCATCGCGGCCCACCGCGAGCTGGTCTGGGACCTCACGATCAAGGGGAACTCGGTCGCCGTGCTCACCGACGGCACCGCCGTGCTGGGCCTCGGCGCCATCGGGCCCGAGGCCGCCCTTCCCGTCATGGAGGGCAAGGCGATGCTGTTCAAGGAGTTCGCCGACATCGACGCCTACCCGATCTGCGTCGACTCCCGTGGCGTGGACGACCTCGTCCGGGTGGCCACGGCGATCGCGCCCGGCTTCGGGGGCATCAACCTCGAGGACATCGCCGCGCCGGCCTGCTTCGAGGTCGAGGAGCGGCTCCGCCGCGACCTCGACATCCCCGTGTTCCACGACGACCAGCACGGCACGGCGGTGGTGGTCCTCGCCGCGCTCGAGAACGCCTGCCGGGTGGTCGGCAAGCGCCTCGGGGAGCTGCGGGTGGTCGTGCTCGGCGCCGGCGCGGCCGGGGTGGCCTGCGCCCGGCTGCTGCACCACGTCGGCGTGCCGGACCTGATCGTGGTGGACCGCGGCGGCGTCCTGCACCCCGACGACGCCGCCGGCATGGACGCCCAGCGGCGCTGGCTGGCCGAGCACACCAACCCGCGCCGGGTGCGCGGCGGGCTGGACGCCGCCCTGGCCGCCGCGGACGCGTTCGTCGGCGTCAGCGGGCCTGGCGCGCTCCCGCCCGAGGCCGCCGCACACATGGCCGACAAGGCGATCGTGTTCGCGCTCGCCAACCCCGTGCCGGAGATCCTGCCCGACGAGGTCCCGGGCAACGTCGCGGTGGTCGCGACCGGCCGCAGCGACTTCCCCAACCAGATCAACAACGTGCTGGTCTTCCCCGGGTTCTTCCGCGGCCTGCTGGACGCCCGCGCCCGCTCGGTCACCGACGACATGAAGGCCGCGGCCGCGCACGGGCTCGCGTCGCTGATCGACGAGCGGGAGCTCGACCTCGACTTCATCGTCCCGTCGGTGTTCGACCGCCGGGTCGCGCCAGCGATCTCGCGAGCGGTGCAGCAGGCCGTGGAGCAGACCGGGCTCTCCCGGCTGGTCGAGCCGGCTGACGAGTGACCCCGACAGCGGAAGGTCGCCGATAGCGGGAGGTCGCCCGCCCGAGGGGTTGACAGTCCGCGGGGCACGGTGGAGGGTGGGTGTCCGTTTTCGCACGATCCCAAGGAGGGGGTCTGGTATGCGTCGTGCGAGATTCCGGCTCACCCTGGCGACGTCACTGATGCTCCTGGTCGTGGTCGGCGCGGGTTCGGCCGCGGCAGGGCCGTTCGCCAGCGGACCGCTGGTGCAGGTCTCGGGGGACAGTCCGATCGCTGCCTGCGACGGCGACGACGGCAATGTGGGGGGGACGAGCTTCGTCCACAGCGAGGTCGAGCCCTGGGTGTCCGTGGACCCGTCCAACCCGAGCGTGATGATCGGGGCGTGGCAGCAGGACCGGTGGAGCAACGGGGGCTCCGAGGGCCTGGTCACCGCCAGGAGCACCGACGGCGGGGCCAGCTGGGCCAGCAACTCCCTGACCAAGTCGTCGACGTGCACCGGGGGGACGGCGGCGAACGGCGGGAGCTACGAGCGGGCCTCGGACCCGTGGGTCGCCATCTCGCCGGACGGGACCGCGTACCTCATGAGCCTGTCGGTGGACTCCAACCCGGGCGGCCTCGCCAACGCGTACCCGAGCGCCATGCTGGTGATGCGCTCCACGAACCAGGGCTCCAGCTGGGAGGACCCGGTCACGCTGATCCGTGACGAGAGCCCGAACGTCCTCAACGACAAGAACTCGATCACCGCCGACCCCAACGACTCCAACTTCGTGTACGCCGTCTGGGACCGGCTCGTCTCGCCGCCGAGCGGAACGCCGAACCAGAACGCGTTCGAGAACGCCCGGGCGTTCGGTGGTGACGTGTACCTGGCCCGGACCACGGACGGCGGCGACACGTGGGAGCCGGCCAGGAAGATCTTCAAGGCGGGGACCATCGCCCAGACGATCGGCAACCTGATCGTCGTCCTGCCGGACAACGCGGCCTTCAACGGCGAGCTGATCGACGTGTTCACCCTGATCCGCGGTGCCAAGAACGAGCACGACACCCGAGGCTTCAACATCGCCGCGATCCGCTCTGAGGACAACGGTGCGACCTGGTCGAAGCGGGAGATCATCATCAGCGACTTCCGCAGGGGGATCGTGGTCGACCCCGACGACGGCAGGGCCCACCGCACCGGGGACATCAACCCCGAGGCGGTCGCCGACCCCACGAGCGGCGCGGTCTACGTCGTGTGGCAGGACAACCGGTTCGGGCCGCGCTCGAGCATCGCGTTCTCGCAGTCGCTGGACGGCGGCCACACCTGGTCCTCGCCGATCCGGGTCAACAAGACCCCCCTGCCGGACCCTGGTGAGCCGGCCGGCAACGAGCAGGCCTTCACCCCCATGGTGCAGGTGCTGAACGACGGCACCGTGGCGGTGAGCTACTACGACTTCCGCAACAACACCGCCGACGGCGGCGCCACCACCCCGACCGACGCGTTCGTGGTCCACTGCCACGCCAACTGCTCCAACCCGGCGAGCTGGGGGGACGAGACCCAGGTGACCGACGCCTCGTTCGACAGCCGCAAGGCCCCCGTCGCGCGGGGGTTCTTCCTGGGTGACTACGAGGGGCTCGGCTCCGACGGGTCCGCTGTCTTCCCGTTCTTCGCCATGACCCACGGGTCGGACCCGGCCAGCATCTTCGTCCGGAGGGTCGGCCCGTAAGGAGCGCGCTGCGACCGCCAGGAGGGCCCCGGCGAGCTGCCGGGGCCCTCCACATATCATTTCGCCGGGCGTCCTCGGAGGTACGGTCATGCCGAGGATCTGCGGGCACCGCACCCCGGTCCTTCTCCCCCGTCACCCGTCACGCGGTGCAGCCCGCGAACGTCCTCGGGCCCGTGCTACGGTAGGGGCCGTAGCCGATCACCGGGCGGCCGGTGGTCGCATCGGAGGAGCTTGGGATGGCCGCGTTCGGCCGTCTACCGCGCACGCGGGCCCTGGTGGTCGCGGGGGGCGCGCTCGTGCTCCTGTGGGCGCTTGGCACCCTCGCCCGGCTCTACACCGACCTGCTGTGGTTCCGCGAGGTTGGCAAGACCAGCGTGTTCTGGGGTGTGCTCGGGCCCCGGGTTGTCCTCGTCCTGGTGGCCGGCGCCGGCACGGGGGCGTTCGCCGCAGCGAACCTGTGGGTCGCCGAGCGGCTCGCCCGGCGGATCCGCCAGCAGGACGCCGGGTGGTCCCAGCCGGCCGACCGGTGGCACGTGCTGCTCGCCCCGCACCTGCGGCGCCTCGAGGTCGCCGTGGTGGCCGTCCTCGCGCTCGGCGCCGCGCTGCACGCAGCCGGCCGCTGGCAGACCTTGCTGCTGTGGCGCAACCGGGTGCCGTTCGGGGAGGCCGACGCCCAGTTCCACCGTGACATCGGCTTCTACGTGTTCACGCTGCCGCTGCAGCGCCTTGTGTTCGGGTGGCTGTTGTTCACCCTGCTGGCCGGGCTCGTGGTCGCGGGCGCGGCGTACTACCTGCTGGGTGGGATCCGGCCTGGGCTGGCGGGACGGCGGGTCGCGCCCCAGGCCCGCGCCCACCTGTCGGTCCTGCTCGGCGCGGTCCTGCTGCTCAAGGCCTGGGGCTACCGGCTGGACCAGTTCTCGCTGGTGTTCTCGCCCCGGGGGGTGGTGACCGGCGCCTCCTACACCGACGTGCACGCCCAGCTCCCCGCGCTCCGTCTGATGGTGCTGCTCGCCCCGGTGTGCGCCCTGCTGGTCATCGCCGCCGCCCGCTCGCAGAGGTTCCTGCTGGCGGCCAGCGGCCTGGTGCTGTTCGGCCTGTCGTCGATCCTGGTCGGCGGGGTCTACCCCAGCTTCGTGCAGCGCTTCCAGGTCGTCCCCCAGGAGCTGCAGCGGGAGCTCCCCTACATCCAGCGCAACATCGACGCGACCCGGAAGGCGTTCGCGCTCGACCGGGTGGCCACGACCGAGTTCGCGGCCGCGGAGCGCCTCCCGGCGGCCACGCTGAGCGCCAACCGGGTCACGGTGGGCAACATCCGCCTGTGGGAGCCCGGCGTGCTCAAGATCGGCATCCAGAACCTGCAGGCGATCGGGCAGTACTACGAGTTCAGCGACGTCGACGTGGACCGCTACCCGATCGGGGGCACGCCGCGGCAGGTGATGATCGCGGCCCGCGAGGTGGACCCGCGCAACCTCGACCCGTCCGCCCAGACCTGGCAGAACCTCCACCTCGCCTACACGCACGGCTACGGGGTGGTGGCCGCCCAGGTCAACACCGCGGAGGCGACGGGAGGGCGGCCCACGTTCGTGGTCAGCGGCTTCGACCAGCCCGGGGCGGCCATCCCGATCCGGCAGCCGCGCATCTACTACGGGGAGCCGCCCCCGGACACCCCCGCGTGGATGGCCGTCGCCACCCGGCAGCCCGAGGTGGACGCCCCCGCGCCCGGCGGCGAGCCCCAGGCGTCGTTCCGCTACGACGGCCGTGGCGGGGTCCCGCTCGGCGGGCCGCTGCGCCGGGCTGCCCTGGCCGCCCGCTTCGGCGACGTCAACCTGCTGATCTCAAGCAACCTCACCCCCGGGTCGCGCGTGGTCTTCTACCGCGACATCCGCGATCGGGTGGAGAAGGCCGCGCCGTTCCTGCAGTGGGACGGTGACCCCTACGTGGCGGTGGTCGGCGGCCGCGTCGTGTTCATCCGCGACGGCTACACCACCACCGATGCCTACCCGTACGCCGAGCGGATCCAGATGGAGGTGGCAGCCCGCCGCGACGCCCCCGGGGACCGGGGGGTGCACGGGCGGGCCAGCTACATCCGCAACTCGGTCAAGGCCGTGGTGGACGCCTATGACGGCACGGTGACGCTGTACGCCTTCGACGAGACCGACCCGCTGCTGCGGGCATGGCGCCGGGCGTTCCCAGGCGTGTTCGGGGCTCGCTCGGCGATCCCGCCGGACCTGGAGGCCCACCTGCGCTACCCGGAGGACCTGTTCTCGATCCAGGCCGACCGCTACGCCTCCTACCACATCGGCGCGGCCAACGACTTCTACTCCAAGCAGGACTTCTGGGCCCTGCCGGAGGACCGCTCCGGGCAGATCCGCCAGAGCCTGGGCGCCGCCGAACCGCTCAGGGTCGGCGACGCGCGGCTGGCGCGGATGCGGCCCTACTACCTGCTCGCCAGGCTGCCGGGCGAGACCCGCGAGCAGTTCATCCTGGTGATGCCGTTCACCCCCAACAACAAGCAGAACATGGTCGCCTACATGGCGGCCCGGTCCGACCCGGACGGCTACGGCAGGATCACCCTGTTCAACCTGCCCCGCTCGCGGACGGTGTTCGGGCCCACCCAGGTGAACGCCCAGATCCTGGCCGACCCGGACGTGGCCAAGGAGCTGACACTGTTCAACCAGCAGGGCTCCACCGTCACCCTCGGCAGCCTGCTCACGGTCCCGATCGGGAACTCGCTGCTGTACGTGCAGCCCGTCTTCATCCAGGCCAGCCAGGGCGCCATCCCCGAGCTGCGGCGGGTCGCGGCCTTCCTGAACAACCAGCTCGGCTGGACCGCGACCCTGGACGGCTCGATCGCGCAGGTGCTCGGCGAGACGCCCGGCCCGCCGGGCGGCCCCGGCCCGCCGCCCGCGCCGGCGGCGAGGTCGGCGCTCGCCGGGATCCTCGACCAGCAGGCCAAGGCGTTCCGCGAGGCCCAGGAGGCGCTCGACCGCAAGGACCTCGGCGCCTACCAGCGGGCCATCGACCGGCTCGGCGAGCTGATCCGCCAGGCCCAGCAGGCCGCCGGGGCCACCCCTACGTCCACCACCCCGGCCGGGGGCCGCTGAGCGCGGCTCGACCGCCCCGGCGAGCCGGCCTGGCTCGCCTGATCGGTCGGGACGCGGCCGAGCTGGGTCCACTGGTCAGGCGGCCACGCGCCCCCGGGCCAGAAGGCCCGTTTCAGGATCTGGCCGCCCCGCGTCCCTTGACAATGCCCGTATTGCGGCTTAATTTATCCACCATACGGAAAGCGGGAGGGATGGACCTGCATGACCCACTTCGACGTCAACCTGTCCATCCTGTTCACCGAGCTCCCACTGCACCAACGCCCTCGGGCGGCGCGGTCGGCAGGATTCGACGCGGTGGAGTTCTGGTGGCCCTTCGACAGCGCCGTTCCGACCGACCGTGACGTGGATTCCTTCGTCCAAGCGGTGCGGGAGGCCGAAGTCCGGCTCGCAGGCCTGAACTTCTTCGCCGGGGACATGCCGGGGGGCGACCGCGGGCTGGTGTCCTGGCCGGCCCGGGCCACCGAGTTCCGCGACAACGTCGACGTGACCGTCGCCATCGGCGAGCAGCTGGGCTGCCGCGGCTTCAACGCCCTGTACGGCAACCGGCTCGACGACGCCACCCCAGAGGAGCAGGACGACCTGGCGGTCCAGCAGCTGGCGCTGGCCGCCTCGGCCGCGGAGCGCATCGGCGGCGTGGTCCTGGTCGAGGCCGTCAGCGGTGCGCCGCGGTATCCGCTCAGGACCGCCGCGGATGCCGTCGGCGTGGTCGACCGGGTGCAGCGCGAGACGGGCGCCGCCAACCTGCGGTTCCTCTGCGATCTCTACCACCTGGCGGTCAACGGCGACGACCTCGACAAGACCGTCGTGCTGTACAGGGACCGGATCGGGCACGTGCAGATCGCGGACGCGCCCGGTCGTCACGAGCCGGGAACAGGCTCGCTGGACCTGGACGGCCCGCTCCGCGCACTGGCGGCATCCGGCTACGACGGGTACGTCGGGCTCGAGTACAAGCCGAGCGGCGCCAGCGCCGACAGCTTCGGCTGGCTGCCGTTCGAGCAGCGGTCGACCCGAGCCTGACGCTCAGGATCTGCCTGGCTCGAGCAGCCGGGCGGCGACAGGAGGACGGACATGTCCCGGATGACCGCGGCCGAGGCCGCCGTCGCCGTCGTCGAGGCCGAAGGCGTCAGGCACGCCTTCGGCCTCCCCGGCGCGGCCATCAACCCCTTCTACGCCGCGATGCGCAAGCGCGGCGGCATCAGGCACGTGCTGGCCCGTCACGTCGAGGGCGCCTCGCACATGGCGGAGGGCTACACCCGCGCCCGGGCGGGGAACATCGGCGTGTGCATCGGGACCTCCGGGCCGGCCGGCACCGACATGCTCACCGGGCTGTACTCCGCCTGGGGCGATTCCATCCCGATCCTCTGCATCACCGGCCAGGCCCCGGTGGCGCGGCTGCACAAGGAGGACTTCCAGGCGGTCGACATCACGGCCATCGCCGGGCCGGTGACCAAGCTGGCCATGACCGTGCTCGAGCCGGCCCAGGTGCCAGGCGCCTTCGCGCAGGCGTTCCACCTGATGCGGTCCGGCCGGCCCGGCCCGGTGCTGCTCGACCTGCCATTCGACGTCCAGATGGCCGAGATCGACTTCGACGTCGACACCTACGAGCCGCTGCCGCTCCACAAGCCGGCGGCGACCCGGGCGCAGGTCGAGAAGGCGCTGGACATGCTGGCCGCGGCCGAGCGGCCGCTGCTGGTGGCCGGCGGCGGCATCGTCAACGCCGACGCCGCCGACCTGCTGGTCGAGCTCGCGGAGCTGGTCGGCGTGCCGGTGGTCCCGACGCTGATGGCCTGGGGGACCATCCCCGACGACCACCCGCTGATGGCCGGCATGGTCGGCCTGCAGACCTCGCACCGGTACGGCAACGCCACCATGCTCGAGTCCGACTTCGTCCTCGGCATCGGCAACCGCTGGGCCAACCGGCACACCGGCGGCCTCGACACCTACCGGCGCGGGCGCACCTTCGTGCACGTGGACATCGAGCCGACCCAGATCGGGCGGGTGTTCGCCCCCGACTACGGCATCGTGTCCGACGCCGGGGCGGCGCTGGCCCTGTTCGTCGAGGCGGCCCGGGATCGCCGGGACACCGGGCGGCTCCCGGACCGCTCCGCATGGGCGGAGGCGTGCGCCGCGCGCAAGCGGACCATGCTGCGGCGCACCCACTTCGACGACGTGCCGGTCAAGCCCCAGCGGGTCTACGAGGAGATGAACAAGGCCTTCGGCAGGGACACCCGTTACGTCAGCACCATCGGCCTGTCGCAGATCGCCGCCGCCCAGTTCCTGCACGTCTACCACCCGCGCAACTGGATCAACTGCGGCCAGGCCGGGCCGCTGGGATGGACGATCCCGGCGACGCTCGGCGTCTGCGTGGCCGACCCGGAGGCGACGGTGGTGGCCCTGTCGGGCGACTACGACTTCCAGTTCATGATCGAGGAGCTGGCCGTCGGGGCCCAGTTCAACCTGCCCTACCTGCACGTGGTGGTCAACAACTCCTACCTGGGCCTGATCCGGCAGGCCCAGCGGGGCTTCGACATGGACTACTGCGTGCAGCTGTCGTTCGACAACGTGAACTCCCCGGAGCTGGGCGGCTACGGGGTCGACCACGTCAAGGTCGCCGAGGGCCTCGGCTGCAAGGCGCTGCGGGTGCACCGGCCCGAGGAGCTGATGCCGGCGTTCGAGGAGGCCAAGAAGCTGATGGCACGGTTCAGGGTGCCGGTGGTGGTCGAGGTGATCCTGGAGCGGGTCACCAACATCGCCATGGGCACCGAGATCGACAACGTGGTGGAGTTCGAGGAGCTGGCCACCAAGGGCGAGCACGTCCCGACGGCCACCGTGGCGCTGCTCGACTGACGGGCCCGGTCAGCCGCCGAGGAGGGTGCGGAGCCGCCGCGGGACCTCGGACAGCTTGGCCAGCGGCCGCGCCGAGACCAGCCGGTCGGCCTCGACCCGGCCGAGGCCGCCGTCGTCGACCAGGACCTGCCGGGCGTGCCCCTCGGGAAGCAGGTTGAGCCAGCGCAGGCCGAGGTCGGCACGCGCCCGCGCGGTCAGGTCCCCGTGGAGCCGCACCCGCGCCATGCCGCCGTCGGGGAAGACGTCCAGCCGCACGTGCGTCACCTCGGCGCCGGTGTCCACCCGGAACCGGTGCCTGGTGTCGGGGAGCAGCCTGGTCCGCGGGAGCAGCTCCGACCAGGCCGCCGGGTCGGCGAGGTCCGCGGTGCGCGCGTCGCGGGCGCGCAGCGACGCCCAGCCGGGCGCGTTGCCGACGAAGTAGCTCGTGTCGAGCTCGGCGAGCCTGACCACGCCGGCGCCGGCGAGACGGAACTCCACCCAGTCGTTGCCGTCGTCGCGTCGGCGGGCCGTCTCCCAGCCCTCACCCATGACCCGGGCCAGCCCGGGCGAGATCAGGTTCGCCGGCGACGAGTAGAACATGTCGCTGCAGCCGCTGACGCCGCCCCCGTGCTCGAGCGCGGCCAGGTCGACGGCGCCGGCGGTGAGGTGGCGCGGGTCGGGGACGATCTCACCGTGCACCCGGAGGCGGGCGACCCCGCCGTCGGGGTACATGCAGAGCCGGACGTTCGTGAACCGCTGCGGCACCTCGACCCGGAACGGGTTCTTGGCGTCGCCCCGCACGGCCGACCGGGGGACGAGGGTCGCCCAGTCGGCCCGCTCCAGCTCGCCGGGGGCCGGGTAGCCCTCGACCGAGCAGCCCTCCACCGAGACCTCCGGCGGGTAGTTCCCCTTGAAGTAGGCCGTGTCGACCACCACCCCGCGGACGACGCCCGCGACCCCGAGGCGGACGATCGCCCAGTCGAAGCCGGGTTCCCGCCGGCGCCGGGTCTCCCACCCGTCGTACACCTGCCCCTTGTGCCCGAAGGTGTAGGTCTGGTAGGCGGGCGCCTCGGGCTTGATCAGGTTCTCGCGCTCGGCGAACAGCTCGTCGTTGGCCGCGACGACGCTGCCGCCCAGGCTGCGGACCGCCAGGTCGGGCAGGGTGGTGAAGTCGTTCTGGCTCATGCTTCTCCCCGGGTGAGCAGGATCCCTCGGCATCCGCCGGTGACCTCGCGGCCCCGCAGCCAGGTGCTGCGGACCGCGCCGGCCAGCGGGCGGTTCGCGTACGGCGTGACCGGGTGGCGATGGTGCAGCCGGCCCGGGTCGACGATGAACGCCTCGTCGGGGGCGAACACGCAGAAGTCGGCGTCGCCGCCGAGGGCGATCCGGCCCTTGCGGCGCAGCCCGACCACGTCGGCGGGGCGCTCGGCCATCCAGCGGACCACGTCGACCAGGGTGTGCCCGCGGGCGCGGGCCGCGGTCCAGACCGCCGGCAGGCTCAGCTGCAGCGAGGCGATGCCACCCCAGGCCACCCCGAAGTCGCCGATGTCGAACCGCTTGAGCTCGGGCGTGCAGGGGGAGTGGTCGGACACCACCAGGTCGATCACCCCCTCGGCCAGGCCCTGCCAGAGCTGCTCGCGGTTCTCCGCCTCCCGGATCGGTGGGCAGCACTTGAACTCGGTAGCGCCGTCCCGGATCGCCTCGGCGTCGAAGGTCAGGTAGTGCGGGCAGGTCTCGACGCTGATCCGCACGCCGTCACGCCGGGCGCTGCGCAGCATCGGCAGCGCGTCCGACGACGACAGGTGCAGCACGTGCACCTTGGCGCCGGTCCAGCGCGCGCTCTCGATCACGTGGGCGACGGCCACGTTCTCGGACCCGCGGGGCCGCGAGCGGAGGAAGTCGGCGTACCGGTCGCCGTGCGCGGAGGGCGCCCGCATGACCGACTCGGAGTCCTCGGCGTGCACCAGCATGAGCGCCGGGAAGGTGCTGAGCACCTGGAGGTACTGGTCGAGCTCGGCGGCGGTGAGGTGGGGGAACTCGTCGACGCCGGAGTGCAGCAGGAAGCACTTGAAGCCGAACACGCCGGCGTCGTGCAGGCTGCGCAGCTCCCCGACGTTCCCCGGGATCGCACCGCCCCAGAACCCGACGTCGACGCACACCTGCCCCTCGGCGGCCTTGCGCTTGACCTGCAGCGCGGCCACGTCGACCGTCGGCGGGACCGAGTTCAGGGGCATGTCCAGGATGGTGGTGATCCCGCCGGCGGCCGCGGCCCTGGTCGCGCTGGCGAACCCCTCCCACTCGGTCCGGCCGGGCTCGTTGACGTGCACGTGGGTGTCGACCAGCCCGGGGAGCAGGACCTGGCTGTCGGGCAGGGTGATCGTCTGCTCGCCGGACAGCTCGGCCGCCAGCGGCTCGACGGCGGCCACCCGCCCGCCGCGGACGCCGACGCACCTTGCCACCTCGCCGGCGGCGGTGACCACCCGCGGGGCGCGGAAGACCAGGTCGAAGCCTGTTGCCGCCGGGCCGCCCGACGTCACGGGCCACCACCGAGCCAGTCGGCCGCGATCCGGCCGGCCAGCCGCCGCAGCAGCGGCACCGGCTCGCGCATGCTGCGCTCGGGGTCGGCCTCGAGGTCGGAGAGGGCGTAGGCCTGGGCGATGCCGGCCGACCGGAGCGCCGCCGCCGGCAAGGTGTTGCGGCCGGCGACCGCGACGGCGGGCACGCCGGCGGCACGGGCCGCCGCCGCCACCCCGGCTGGCGCCTTGCCGTGCAGCGTCTGCTCGTCCAGCGAGCCTTCCCCGGTCACCACCAGCCGGGCGCCGGGCAGCGCCGCACGCACCTCGAGCAGGTCGAGCAGGTACTCGATGCCCGAGCGCAGCTCGGCCCGGAGGAACACCACGGCCGCGAACCCGACACCCCCGGCCGCCCCGACGCCGGGCAGGCCCGCGGCGTCCGCACCGGTCGCGGCACGGGTCACGGCCGCCCAGCGGGCCAGGGCGGCGTCCAGCAACGCCACCTCGGACACGGTGGCGCTCTTCTGCGGGCCGTACACCGCGGCGGCGCCGCGCGGGCCGAGCAGCGGGTTGTCGACGTCGGAGGCGACCACGAACTCGGTGTCGGCCACCCGGGGGTCGAACCCGGACAGGTCGAGGCGGTCCAGGTCCGCCAGCGGGGCGCCACCGGGGGGCAGGTCGGCGCCGGCGGCGTCGAGCAGCCGACCGCCGAGCGCCTGGACCATGCCGGCTCCGCCGTCGGTGCAGGCGCTCCCGCCGAGCCCGAGCACGACCTGGCGGCAGCCGAGGTCCAGGGCGGCGGCGATCAGCTCGCCGGTGCCCCGGCTGGTCGCGGTGGTCGCGGCCGGCCGCCCGCCCGGGAGCCGTCGCAGCCCCGACGCCTCGGCCAGCTCCACCACCGCGACCCGGCCGCGGACCGCCAGCGCCGCCGTGACGGTGTCCCCGGTCGGGCCGGTGCAGCGCACCTCCGTGCGGGTGAAGCCGGCCGACAGCGCGGCCTCGACGGTGCCGTCGCCGCCGTCGGCAACCGGGTGCTCGCGCGCGTCCAGGCCGGGCACGGCGGCCCGGAGCCCGTCGGCGACCGCCATGGCCACGCCGGCGGCGCCGAGCGACCCCTTGAACTTGTCGGGGGCGACGACGACGTGGCCGCGCATGCCCTAGCTGCCCCGGTAGGTGCTGTAGCCGTAGGGGCTGAGCAGCAGGGGGACGTGGTAGTGGGCCGAAGGGTCGCCGACCTCGCAGACGACCGTCACCAGCGGGTAGAAGCCCTCGGTCTGCTCGGCGGCGAACCAGTCGCCGGTGAAGAAGGTCATGCGGTGGACGCCCGGGCGCAGCGTCCCCTCGGGGACCAGGCCGGGCACCCGGCCGTCGGCGTCGGTGACGCCGCCCCCGACCGGCGTCCACCCGCGGTCCGCCTGGACGTCGAGCGCGACCCGCATGCCGGCGGCGGGCCGGCCGCGCGCGGTGTCCAGGACGTGCGTGGTGATCCCGCTCATCCCCGCATCAGCCTCTCGATCCGGAGCCGGGTGATGCGCCGGTGCTCCTCGGCGGCCACCCGCAGCTCGGTGTCAGCGTCGTTGCCCAGCCGGGCGCGCAGGTTGGCCAGGATCTCCTCGGCGCCCCGTCCCGCGGCGGAGATGAGGAACACGTGGCCGAAGCGGTCCTCGTAGTCGGCGTTGCCGCGGGCGATGGCCGCCTGCGCGTCCTCGCCGGCGGCGCCCACGCCGGCCTGCTCCTGCCTGGACCAGCCCGCCGACCCGCCGCCGCGCTCGCCGATCCGCGGGTGCGCCTCCAACGCCTCCAGCCAGTCGGCGGGGTCCAGCCCCGTCCACACCTCGTCGGCGGCCTTCTGCAGGGCGGCCAGGCCGGCGTAGGGGCGGCCGGCGGCCACCCGCGTCGCCCACCGTCGCGAGTGGCAGACGGCGAGGAGCTCGCCGACCGCCTCGTCGTCCGGCAGGCCGTTGAACCAGCGCAGACGCCGCTGTTCCGTGGTCAGTTCGGTCACGCAGCCCCCCGCGGCCACAAGCGGCGCGCGCGGCGGGCGAGCTCCCGCCGCAGCGCGTGGACGTCCGCCCCGAGCAGGGTACCGTCGCGCACCACGTACTCGCCCTCGACCAGGACGTGGCGTGCGTGCCGTTCCGGCCCCAGCACCAGGCCGGCCAGCGGGTCGAGCACGTCGGCCAGGTCGTCCCCCGGCCAGACGACCACGTCGGCGCGGTAGCCGGGTTCCAGCCGGCCGACGTCGTCGCGGCCGAGGCACCGGGCACCACCCTCGGTGGCCAGCCGGAGGGCGTCCACCGGCAGGAACGTGGTCGAGCTCAGGTCCCGCTGGCGGGCAAGGAACAGCGCCATCCGCATCTCGGGGAACAGCCCGCCGATCTCGTTGCTGGCCACCCCGTCGACGCCCAGACCGACCGGCGCCCCGGCCCTGGTGAGGTCCACCACCCTGGCGATGCCCGAGCCGAGCCGGCAGTTGCTCGACGGGCAGTGCGCGATCCCGGTGCGGGTCTCGCCCAGCCGCACCACCTCGGCGTCGTCGAAGTGGATCCCGTGCGCCACCCAGACGTCCGGGGCGATCCAGCCGATGTCGTCGAGGACCTGCAAGGGCCGGCGACCGAACCGCTCCAGGCAGCCGCGCTCCTCGTCGAGCGTCTCGGCCAGGTGGGTGTGCAGGCGCAGCCCGTGGCGCCTGGCCAGGGCGGCCGATTCCGTCATCAGCTCGCTGGTGACGCTGAACGGGCTGCAGGGGGCGACGGTGACCACGATCCGCTCGCCGTCGTGCAGCCGCTCGTACACCGACTGGGTCGAAGCCAGGATCGCGTCCAGGTCCTCGACCACCGAGTCCGGCGGCAGCCCGCCCTTGCTCTGGCCGAGGTCCATGGAGCCGCGGGCGATGTGGGCGCGGATCCCGATGGTGCGGGCGGCGGCGGCGATCGCGTCGAACACCGAGTCGTCGCCGCCCGGCACCAGGTAGTGGTGGTCGGCGGCGGTGGTGCAGCCGGTGAGCGCGAGCTCGCCCATGGCCACCGCGGCCGCCACCTCCACGTCCTCGGGGGTCAGCCGCGCCCACACCGGGTACAGCGTCGTCAGCCAGCCGAACAGCGTGCAGTCGAAGGCCCAGCCGCGGGTCATCCACTGGTAGAAGTGGTGGTGGGTGTTGACCAGGCCGGCGGTGACGATGTCGCCGTCGACCCGGACCACCTCGTCGCCCGCCTCCTCGGGCACCGAGCCGACCGCCGCGATCCGGCCGCCGGCGATCGCGACGTCGCCCGGCCAGCGGGCTCCCCGCAGCACCAACCGTCCCACCGGGGCACCCCCTCGGGGTTCCCCAGACCCCTCCGGCCGTCCCACCGGGGCACCCCCTCGGGGTGCCCCAGACCCCTCCGGCCGTCCCACTGGGGCACCCCCTCGGGGTGCCCCAGACCCCTCCGGCCGTCCCATTGGGGCACCCCCTCGGGGTGCCCCAGACCCCTCCGGCCGTCTCACCGGGGCACCCCCCTGGGGTTCCCCAGACCCCTCCGGCGGGGCACGGCCGGGCTCACGCTTCCGGCCGGTCGGCCGGCTCCTCGACGATGTCGAGCAGGCGCAGGTTGGCGATCTTGGCGATCTCCACCAGCGCGGTGGCCTGCTCGGCGGCGGGCGCGTTCTGCAGCCGCGCGTTGCCGGCCTTGAGGATGGTCTCCTTGGTGTTCTCGCGCACGGCGACGACCAGCGGGAAGCCGAACTTCTCCCGGTAGGCCCGGTTGAGGTCGTCGAAGGAGGTGTACTCACCGCTGTCGAGCTGGTCGAGGCCGGCGAACGCCTGGTCCATGACCGACCGGCTGGACAGCCGGCCCTCGCGGGTGGCCGCGCCGGCCAGGTCGGGGTACTGCCGGACGAGCTCGAGCTGGCGCTCCGCCGGCGCCTCGAACAGGGCGTCGTGGAAGGCCTTGCGCAGGTAGTACACGCCCCCGAACGGGCGGGCTTCAAAGGCCTGCTCGGCGATCCACGGCGGCCCCTGGAACAGGCTCCCGAAGGTGTCGACGAACTGGTCGCGGTCCATCTGGTTGACCTGGTCGATGCTCAGGACCTCGTCGCGCCGCGGGATCGGCAGCACCTTGGTGACCAGGTTGCTCCTGCCGCCCCAGACGTTGAAGACCAGGTTGAGCACGATGGCGCTGATGCTGCCGAGGGTGATGCCGCTGGAGATGATGGTCCGCACCGACTCGGGGAAGAAGTTGACGATCGCCGGGTACACGGTGGGCGTCATCGCGAAGCCGAGGCTGACGGCCAGGATGATCACGTTGCGCTCGTCGTGGAAGTCCACCCGCCGCAGGGTCTGGATGCCGATCACGGCCACGGTCCCGAACAGGGCGAACCCGGCACCCCCCAGCACCGGCGGCGGGATCGCCGCCACGATGGCGCCGACCTTGGGGATCAGGCCGATGATGATCATGAACAGCCCGGCTGTGGCCACCACGAAGCGGCTCTTCACCTTGGTGAGCCGGACCAGCCCGACGTTCTCGGCGAAGCAGGTGTAGGGGAACGAGTTGAGGATGCCGCCGAGGGTGGTGGCCAGGCCGTCGGCCCGCAGCGCCCGGGCCACGTCCTCCTTGTCGATCGGCTTGCCGACGATCTCACCGCAGGCGAAGACGTCGCCGGTGGTCTCCACCATGGTGATCAGCATCACCACGACCATGGAGATGACCGCGGCCACCGCGAAGGTGGGGGTGCCGAAGTGGAAGGGGGTGGTGACGCCGAGCACGTCGGCGGGGCCGACCCTGCTGAAGTCGGTGAAGTCGAAGACCCAGCCGGCCAGCGTGCCGACCACGAGGCCGACGAGCACCGCGATGGTGGCCAGGAAGCCGGTGAACAGCCGGTAGATGAGCAGGATGACCAGCAGCGTGAAGCCGGCGAGGGCCAGGTTCCGGAGGCGGCCGAAGGTCGGCGGGTCGGTGAACTGGCTCGCGCCGCCACCGCCGGCGTCCAGCGCGGCGACCGACAGCAGCACGATGCCGATGATGGTGATGACGGTCCCGGTGACGATCGGGGGGAACAGCCGGATCAGCCTGGCGAAGAAGGGGGCGACCAGGAACGCGAAGATCCCGGCCACGATCACGGAGCCGTAGATCGCCCGCAGGCCGGGGACGCCGCCGCCTTCGGCCAGGCCGATGCTGATCATCGGGGACACCGCGGCGAAGGTGACGCCCTGCAGCAGCGGCATCCGCACGCCGATCTTCCAGAAGCCGACCGACTGGATGATCGAGGCGATGCCACAGGTGAACAGGTCGGCGTTGATCAGGTAGGCGAGCTGCTCGGGCGTCAGGTTGATGGCGCCGGCGAGCAGGATCGGCACGATCACGGCGCCGGCGTAGAACGCCAGCACGTGCTGGAACCCGTAGACGGCCAGCTTTGGCGGCGGCAGGATCTCGTCGACGGGGTGGACGGGGCGGCGGTCGGACGCCCGTTCCTCTGTCCTGGCCATGTGGCGTCACCAGCCTTTCGGTGGGTGCTCCCGGTTCAGTCGCGCTCGACGGTGGCCTCGATGCGCCCGTAGGGCTCGACCGTGACCCAGTAGATCTCCCGGTCGTTGTCCAGGCCGAACGGCGCCAGGTCGTAGAGGATGTGATGCTTGTTGGGCAGGGTGAAGCTGATCCGCTCGATCTGCTCGAACCGCTCCAGGATCGCCCTGCCCGTGCGCCAGATGGTGTGCTGCACCGACGGGCTGAAGTGGTCGGTGAAGGTGCGGCCGATCTGCTCGTGCACCCCGGCCCACCACCCGCCGAAGTCGCCGTGGGGCTCGCGGTAGTCCCAGGACGCCGTGATGCTGGTGGCCAGGATGCGGTCGTCGGTGTCCTTCAGGGTCCGGTAGCCGCCCTCGAGGAAGTTCGACCACCCCGAGTTGGTCGTCTTCAGCACGTGCAGGTCGTCGATGCCGGCGGTGACCGTCCGCTGGTCGCCCTCGCCCACGGCGACGGCGGTGTGCTTGCCGCCGGCGGCCTTGGTGAAGGCGTGGTCGTGCGGCTGGCCGTCGACCACGATCCGGTCCCAGCGCTGCTCGACCACGCTCACCCTGGCGCCCCTGACCCGTGGCTGGGTCAGCAGGTGGTCCACCAGCTGGAGGCCGTACTGCTCCGGGGAATCGAAGGAGCGCTGCTCGGCCACGGCGTACACGGTGTTGCGCATGGTGTCGGTGGCCATGGCACCGGTGTTGTCGCCCTCGGTGTGCACGGCGTCGTAGTCGCCGGTCAGGGCCACGTCGACGCGGTAGTCGCGCACCTCGTGCCGGTCGGTGGCGCGCACCACCTTGAACAGGTGGTTGCCGGCCTTGCCGTAGCTGTTCGCACCAAGGACGATGCCCATGGCCTGCGGCTCCTCACACCCGTCGGGTCGCTGCCTCTGGCGACAGCGCGATGTCGTCCGGTCGCACCGGTATCCGGTTCAGCGGCAGGCTGGTGGCCTGGCGGATGGCGGCCACCACCGCACCGGTCGAGGAGATGGTCGGCGGCTCGCCGACGCCCTTGGCCCCGTAGGGCGCGAACCGCTCGGGCTGCTCGATCCAGGTCTGCACCACCGCCGGCATGTCGAGGGCGGTCGGGAGCAGGTAGTCGGTGAACGACGGGTTCCTGACCCTGCCCTGGTCGACCAGGATCTCCTCCATCACGGCCAGGCCGACGCCCTGGGCGATGCCGCCCTCGATCTGGCCGGTGACCGCCAGGGGGTTCAGCGCCTTGCCGATGTCCTGCGCGGTGGCCACCTGGACGACCCGCACCAGCCCCAGCTCGGGGTCGACGTCGGCGACCGCGCGGTGGGCGGCGAACGCGAGCGACCAGTGCGCGTTGCCCTGGCCGTTCTCGTCCAGGGGCTCGGTCGGGGCGTGGTGGAACTCGCGGGTCGCCTCGATCGGGCCGGCCAGCAGCGCGTCGTGCAGCGACACGCTGGCGCCGCCGTCCTTGGTGACCAGCTCGCCCTCCTCCAGCACCATGTCCGCCGGCGCCAGGTGCAGGTCGAGGGCCGCCCGCTCCAGCAGCACCTCGCGCACGGCCGAGCAGGCCATCTGCACCGCGCCGCCGGACATCATCGTCTGGCGCGAGGCGCTGGTGGAGCCGGCCGAGCCGACCTGGGTGTCGGCGGGCTGGACCACGACCTCGTGGATGCCCAGCTCGGCGCGGGCGATCTGCTGGGCGATGGTGACGAACCCCTGGCCGACCTCGGCGGTGGCAACGTGCACGGTGGCCACCGGCTCGCCGCCCGGGCCCAGCTCCAGCCGTACCCGCGCCGTCGAGTAGTCGTCGAACCCCTCCGAGAAGGCCAGGTTCTTGAACCCGACCGCGAAGCCGACGCCGCGCCGGACGTCACCGTGCAGGGCGGTCAGCCCGGCCCCTCCCGGCAGCGTCATCACCGGGGCGTCGGCCGACAGCGGCTCGGGCATCGGCAGGTCGCGGCAGGCGAGGATGCACTCGGCGACGGGCGCGGTGCCGGTGATCACCTGTCCGGTGATCAGCTTGTCGTGGGTCTTCAACGCGTTGCGCAGGCGCAGCTCGATCGGGTCCATGCCAAGTGCGGAGGCCAGCTTGTCCATCTGGGCCTCGGCGGCGAACGAGGTCTGCACCGCCCCGAACCCACGCATCGCGCCGCACGGAGGGTTGTTGGTGCGCACGGCGAAGCCGTCGACCTTGGCGTTGGGGGTGAAGTAGGGGCCGGGGGCGAAGGCCGAGGCGTTGGAGATCACGGCCGTCGAGGACGAGGTGTAGGCGCCGCCGTCGAACACCATCCGGCACTCGACGTTGACCAGCCGTCCCTCGCGGGTGGCGTGGTGGCGGTACCAGAGCCGGGCGGGATGGCGGTGGACGTGGCCGAAGAACGACTCCTCGCGGCTGTACACCATCTTGACCGGCTTGCGGGTGACCAGCGCCAGCAGGCAGGCGTGGATCTGCATGGAGAGGTCCTCGCGGCCGCCGAAGGCGCCGCCGGTCCCGGCCAGGGTGAGGCGCACCTTCTCCCTCGGCAGGTTCAGGCAGGCGGCGATCTGGTCGCGGTCGACGTGCAGCCACTGGGTGGCCACGTACAGCTCGACGCCGCCGTCCTCGCCGGGCACGGCCAGGCCGGACTCCGGGCCGAGGAACGCCTGGTCCTGCATGCCGACCTCGTAGTCGCCCTCGACGACCACGTCACCCGCTGCCCGCGGGTCGCCGAAGCGGATCCTCAGGTGCCGGAACAGGTTGCCGGCGGGGTGGATGGGCTCACCGGCCATGGCCGCCTCGGGGTCGACCACCGGGGCGAGGACCTCGTAGTCGACCACGATCGCGGCGGCGGCCCGGCGGGCGATCTCGGGGTGGTCGGCGGCGACGGCGGCCACCGGCTCGCCGTGGAACCGCACCACCCCGTCGGCGAACACCGGCTGGTCGTGGTGCTCGAGGCCGTAGGTCCGACTGCCCCACAGGTCGTCGTTGGTGATGACCGCGTGCACGCCGGAGATGGCAAGAGCCGGGGCGGTGTCGAGCGACCGGATGCGGGCGTAGGGGTGCGGGCTGCGCAGGGTCGCGCCCCAGACCATCCCCTCCATCCACAGGTCCGAGGAGAACGCGAACTGGCCCTTGGTCTTGGCCGGGGCGTCGGGCCGCAGGACGCTCTCGCCGAGGCCGGGAGCCCGGCGCTTGCGCGTGAAGGTGCTTGGCAGGCTAGGTGCGGGCACGGGCGCGCTCCTCCTTGACGGCGTGGAAGGCGGCGAAGATCCGGCCGTATCCGGTGCAGCGGCAGAGGTTGCCGGAGATGGCCTCGCGCAGCGCCAGCTCGTCGGCCTCGGGCCGGCGGTCCAGCAGGTCGTGCATGGCCACGATCATCCCGGGGATGCAGAAGCCGCACTGCACGGCGCCCTGCTCCACGAAGGCCCGCTGGACGTCGGTCAGCTCGCCCTCGGGGGCGAGGCCCTCCACGGTGCGGATGTCGCTGTCCACCGCGTCGGCGGCCATGACGCAGCAGGCGGCGACCAGGACCCCGTCCTGCATCACCGAACAGGAGCCGCACTCGCCCTGCTCGCAGGCGTTCTTGGCGCCGGGAAGGCCGAGGCGCTCCCTGAGCACGTAGAGCAGGCTCTCCCCGATCCAGGCGTCGGCGACCTCACGGTCCCTGGCGTTGACCTTGAGCCGGTAGCTGTCGGTGGGCTGGCCGTCGGCGGCGGCTGGCTGTGCGCTCATGCGGCGAGGCTCCTCTTGAGTGCCCGGGTGGCGACCACCTGGACGGCGTGCCGGCGGAACTCGGCCGTGCCGCGCTGGTCGGAGATGGGTGTGGCCGCCTCGCGGGCCAGCTCGCCGAACCTGGCCACCGCGTGCGGCGGGGCGGTCATCGCGTCCCAGTCGATCTCGCCGGCGATGAACTCCTCGGCGGCGGTGGCCCGCAGCGGCCGCGGCGCCACCGAGCCCAGGCCGAGCCGCACGGTCCTGCCCGCCCGGTCCACCGCCAGGCCGCAGACCACGATCGAGATCACCATCGCGTTGCGGGTGCCCACCTTGAGGAACTGCTGCGGGCCGTCCAGCCGGGGCACCCGGATCTCCCTGATGACCTCGCCCGGCTGGATCACGGTCTGCTTGACCCCGGTGATGAACTCCGCCTGCGGCAGGCGGCGCTCGCCGTCCCGGCTGGCCAGCACCACCGTGGCGTCCATCGCGCCCAGCACCGGCAGCCCGTCGCCGGCCGGGCTGGCGGTGCCGAGGTTGCCGCCGATGGTGCCGGCGTTGCGCATCTGCGGCGAGCCCACCGTCCGGGCCGCCGCGGCCAGCCCGGGAAGGACGTCCACCAGGTCGTTCTCGATCTCGGTCCAGGTGACCCCGGCCCGGAGCACGACCTCGTCGTCGAGCACGTCGTAGCCTTTGAGCTCCTCGACGCGACGCAGGCCGACCACGGCGGGCGGGCGGCGGTGGCCGAAGTTCACCTCGACCATCAGGTCGGTGCCGCCGGCCAGCAGGTGCGCGCCGGGGAGCTGGTCGAGCGCGTCGAACACCTCGGCCAGGGTGGCGGGACGGGCAACCAGCATGGTGACCTCTCATCCAGCGGTGGGACGGGGACCGCCGCGGCCGGACAGGTCCTCGATCAGCGTCAGGATCGCGCTGTGGTCGAGCGAGCCGCGGTCGAGGCTGCGCAGCGAGACCAGCATCTGGGCGACCAGCGCCGTCACCGGGATCGCCACCCCGGCGTCGCGGGCCGCCGCCTGGACGATCTGCATGTCCTTGTGGTGCAGGTCGATGCGGAAGCCCGGGTCGAACTTGCGGGCCAGCATGTTGGCGGCCTTGCGCTCCAGGACCTGGTTGCCGGCCAGCCCGCCCGCCAGCACCTCGATGGCCGGTGGCATGTCGACGCCGTGGGCCTCCAGCAGCACGATCGCCTCGCTGACCAGCTCGATGACGCCGGCGACGATCAGCTGGTTGGCGGCCTTGACGGTCTGGCCCGAGCCGACGGGCCCGACGTGCACGATCGTCCTGCCAAGGGACTGAAGGATCGGCAGCGCGGCCTCGAAGTCCTCGGCGCTGCCGCCGACCATGATGGAGAGCGTGGCGTCGACGGCGCCGACCTCGCCGCCGCTCACCGGGGCGTCGAGGAACCGGACCCCGCGGGCCTGCGCCTGCTCGGCGACCAGGCGGGCGGTGTCGGGCCGGACCGTGCTCATGTCGATCAGCAGCAGCCCCTGGCGCGCGGTCGACAGGACGCCGTCCTCGCCCAGCACCACCGCCTCGACGTCGGGCGAGTCGGGGACCATCGTGATGACGACGTCGGCGCCGGCGGCCACGTCTGCCGCCGAGGCGCCCGCCTTCGCCCCCACCGCCTCCAGGGCCCGCACCGGTTCCGGGGAGCGGTTGTGGACGGTGACCTCGTGGCCGGCCCGGACCAGGTGCTCGGCCATGGGCCCGCCCATCACGCCGAGGCCGATGAACCCGATCGCCGTCATCGGCGGCCCTCCTCAGTTCCGCAACTTCCCGCGCGTCGCTCTCGGGCAACTTTTCATGATGCGGGAAATGTTGCCCACTGAGCGGCTGGACCGTACCTCCAGTCGGGCGCCCAGTCAAGCCTTCGTGGGGTCGCCCGGCCCGTCCGCGAGGGGCCCGGCACACCGGGTCATGACGCGACGACGAAGCTGCCCGCCATCGCCGGGGTCAGGACGACGAAGCTGCCCGCCATCGCCGCCGAGATGCGCAGCATCTCCGGAAGCAGGCGCTCGTGGTCGTCCCGACGAAGGCGTCCTTCCCTCGTGCTTGCGGGAGGGCAGCTGGCGGGCCGACTCGCCCTCACCGCGCGTAGCGGTCGATCGCCCGACGGTCCAGCCCGGTGAGCCCCATGACCTCGGTGGCGTCCAGCGCCCCGCAGTCCAGGCCGCGGGCCACGAACCCGGCCAGCGCCCGCGCCGTGGCCGGCTCGTCCAGCACGCTGCCAGCGCTGCGTTCGACGTAGGCGCGCAGCCGGGCCGCCGTCGCCGGCAGGCCCTCACGGAAGAAGGCGTAGGTCGCCAGGTAGCGGGTGGGCAGCTGGGCCGGGTGCATGTCCCAGCCCTGCCAGTAGCCGCGCACCAGCGACCGGCTGACCAGCCCGGCGTGCAGCCGCCAGGCCGCGTGCACCGCCGGCGTGTCGCCGACCGGCAGGACGTTGGTGGACCCGTCGGACAGCCGCACCCCGGTCCCGGCCGCGGCCACCTGCATGACCGCCTTGGCGTGGTCGGCCACCGGATGGTCCATGCTCTGGTAGGCCGCGGCGATCCCGCAGGCGGCGCTGTAGTCGTAGGTGCCGTAGTGCAGGCCCGAGCAGCGGCCGCCGGCCGCGTGGATCATCCTGGCCACGGCGGCGGTCCCATCGGCGGCCAGGATCGACTGCGGCGTCTCGACCTGGATCTCGAACCGCAACCGCAGCCCGGGCAGGCCGTGGGCCCGCTCCAGCAGGCCGCAGACCATGGCCATGGCCTCGACCTGGCGCACGTCGGTCACCTTGGGCAGCGTGACCACGAACCCGTCGGGCAGCGGGACCTTGGCGAGCAGCGCGCCCAGGAACAGGTCCAGCGTCCGCAGGCCGCGGCGCCGGGTGGCGGCCTCCAGGCACTTGATCCGCAGCCCCGTGCAGGGCGGCGACGTCCCCGCCGCCACCTCCTCGGCGAGGGCCCGGGCGGCGACGAGGGCGTGGTGGTCCTCCTGCTCGTCCGGCCGGGCCCCGTACCCGTCCTCGAAGTCGAGGCGGAGGTCCTCGATGGGCTCCCGCGCAAGCTTGTCGAGCACCCTCGGGGACACCGCGGCGACCAGGGCCGCGTCGACCCCGGTGGCCTCGGCCAGCGCCTGCGCGGTGGCGGCGTGCCGGTCCAGGGCCGCCCGCGCCTGCGTTCCCCAGTCGGCGGCCAGCCCCGGGGTCATGCGGTCGGCCGGGACGTAGACGGTGTGCACAGGTTGACGGGCGCCGGCACTCCCTGGGTAGCGGGCGGCGAGCTCGGCGTCCGCCGGCGCCAGCCGCCGGTCGAGGTCGTCCAGGACGTCCACGCCGAGACGCGGGAGGACTTCGGTCACGGGGCCTCCTGGCAACGGCTAGGGCGGAATCTACTTTCCACCTTGCGGGCATACCATACCGCTTCTTCCCTCCTGCGGCGAGCGGCGAGCGCGATCCCCGGCCCGGCAGCCCGTGGTGGCCGCCATCTGGCGGGAGGCTGCTGGAGCAGCCCAGCGGCTGCTCTCGCGCCCCGGTCTGAGCCGACTGGCTGATCGTGGTCTCGACCGGCCGGTCGCGGGACGAGAACGACCGGGTGATCGTCCGCGGCGCGACCGAGCTGCGCCTGAGCGACCTGTTGGTGCAGGCCAACAACAAGGTCCGCTTCCAGGCCGACCTCCTGGACACCGTCTTCGTCGAGCGGTAGGCGGAGCTACCCGGAGTCGAGCTGTGCCCTGACCCCTGACCACCATCTGACCGTCGGCCTGCTGGTCTGGTGCCTGCCGCATCAGCTGGACGCGTCGGCGCCTGCCAGGTCGCCTCATGCGGCCCGCCGCGGGAACCCGCCGTCAGGCGTCGCCGCGCTCGCGCGCCTGCTGCCGCGCCCTCGTGCGGCGTGCTTGCCGACGAGGCAGGTGGTCACCGGTGACGGGCCTCACCCTGCGGCCAGGCCGGTGACCATCGCCGCCACGTACGAGCGTGGACGTCGGGTCTCCCGTTTGGGACGTGGCCGCACCGCTGGGTAGCATCACCGGGTATGCGCATCCGGTTCGTGCTGCTCGCCTTGCTCCCCCTGGCCGTGGGCGCCTGCGCCTTGCCCCAGGACGGCGCCGGGCGGCCGACTGCCGCCCCCGCCACCACGCCCGCCGCCCCCGCCACCACGCCCGCCGCCCGGTCTGGCACCGCCCCGGCCGGGCAGCCACCGCCCGGCATCGTGCCGGCCGCCCAGCGCCCGGCCGCCCCCAGCCTCCGGGTGACCGATTTCGACGGCCGCACGGTCGACCTCGACGGCCTTCGCGGGCGGCCCGTGGTGGTGAGCTTCTTTGAGTCCTGGTGTGGGATCTGCCGGGTTGAGCAGCCCGACCTGTCCCGGGTGGCCAGGGAGTTCGCCGGCCGGGTCGGCTTCGTCGGGGTCTCCTACCACGACACGGTGGCCGCCGGTCGCGCCTACCAGCGCCGCTTCGCCGTCTCCTACCCGCTCGCAAACGACGCCTCCGGGCGGACCTGGGCCCGTTGGCGCGTGCCGTACCAGCCGGTCACGGTGCTGGTCGACAAGCAGGGCCGGATCGCCGAGCGTTTCGACGGCGGGACCACCGGCGGCACCCTCCGTGCCACCCTGGCCTACCTGGCCGGTGAGTGAACGTGGCCGGGTGCGGGTAGTCGTGCCGGCGGTGACCCTTGCGGCGGGGTGTCTGCTCGGGTTCGCCCTGGGGTCCGCGCGGGCGCCCGGGCAGCCCGAGCGTGATGCGCCGACGCGTCCGCCCGCGACCCGGCCGGCTGCCCCGCCCCCGACGCCGGTGGTCCCGTCGTTCGCGTCCCCGGCCTGCCTGGAGACCGCCGCGCGGGCCGACGAGCTCATCGAGCTGCTCGTCACCAACCGGCACCGGAGGGTCCCCGACCTGCTCGTGGCCTACACCGTGGCCAGCAGGCAGTGCCGCAGGGACGCATCCCCGTGAGCAGACGCGCCCCGCGGCCTCGGCGGGTACACCGTTGCAGCAGGCAACGGGTACGCCGTTGCACCAGGCAACAAAGATCCGGTGGACGCCGCCAGCATTCCGCCCAACAACCCGCCACGGCAGGGCAGGACATCGCCACCGCGAGACGCTGGTGCCGCGCATCGCATCAGCGGGTCAGGCGGGGAGCACCTTGCCGACCTCGTCGTTGGGGACGCCAAACGATGCGCGGGTCTGCACGACCTTCCACGCACCGTCCTCGTGGTGGAACACCGCGCTCCACCGAGGCGACACGTGCTTGCCCTCCAGGAGGGTGATCGTCAGGCGGGTCGTGGCCCGGTGCAATCAACCGAGCCCCACGGGCGTCCGGAGGGCGACAGGTCCCCCAACCATGGAGGTGTCGGTCGTGATCAGGAACGACCTGCGGGAGGAGCCGCCGGCGGCCAGGCTGGCGCGCGGCGCGGTCGGCGGCGTGCTGGCCGGGCTGGTATTCGCCGGGGTCACCATGTGGTTCGCGCAGAGCACCGGCGGGCCGGCCGAGATGCCCCTACACATGATGTCGACCATCGTCCAGGGCGACGGGGCGATGGCCGCGGGCACTACCAGCCCCGCGCTGGGCGTTGCCGTGCACCTGGTGCTCTCGGCGGTGTTCGGGGTGGTGTTCGCGCTCGCGGTGCCGAGGTTTCGGACCAACGGGACCGTCGCGATCGCCGGCACGGTCTACGGCCTGCTGCTGTACGCCGTGAACTTCCTGGTGCTGGCGCCGCTGGCGTTCACCACCTTCCAGAAGGCCAACCAGCCCTTCGAGGTGTTCGCCCACCTCGTGTTCGGCACCCTGCTGTCGTTCGCGTTCTTCGGGTCGGGTGCCAGGCGGGGCGAGCCGGTGCTCGCGCTCCGGCGAGGCTCGGTGGGCGCGTCGTCCTAGGCGATGCTCGACGACGATGCCTTGCTGGTGCCGTGCCAGCAGGGGGTCGCGGTCCACGGGCGGTCGCGGCATCGCCGCGACCCGGTCCACGCCGTCCCGGTCGGGCGGGAGGGGCAGGAGGTCACCACGCTGTGCCGGCTGCAGGCGCGGCGGCTGGCCGGGGTGTTCGACCCGGCCGCCGCGGACGCGTGCAAGCGGTGCGCGGCCAAGGCGCGTGGGCGGACCCGGTGACGGCGACCCGGTAGGCTGGCCCCGGGTGCAATCAACCCGGGCGCTCGCCCGTCGTCATGAGGGAGGAGGGGCCCGATGGCGACCGGCGACGAGTTCCTGCGCGCGACCCAGCCCGCGCTGGACCTGGTGCACAACCTGGCCAGGCGGTTCGTGCGCGACCAGGCCGACGCCGAGGACCTGGTGCAGGAGACCTACCTGCGCGCCTGGCAGGCGTGGACGTCCGGGCGGGTGCCCCGCCGGGTCGAGCCGTGGCTCGCCACCATCTGCCTGAACGTCGGGCGGGACCGGCTGCGCCGGGCCGCCACCAGGCTCGAGGTCCCCATCGGGGACACCTGGGACCTTCCCGGCCCGGCCGAGGTGGAGGCCGAGGCGATCGACCGCACCCGGCGCGCCCAGGTCGAGCGGGCGCTGTGGGCGCTGCCCGTCGAGCAGCGGGTCGCGATCACCCTCATGGACCTCGGCGGCTTCACCGCGGCCGAGATCGCCGCCATGACCGGCAGCCCCCGCGGCACGGTGCTGGCCCGGGTCCACCGAGGCCGCAAGGCCCTGGCCCGGCTGGTGGAGCGGGAGGAGGCGAACCGCCATGCGCCATGACCCCGAGCGGGCCGCCGCCGCCTACCTGGCCGGGGAGCTGTCGGTCAGGCAGCGCGAGCGCTTCGAGGCCCACATGCTCGGGTGTGACGACTGCTGGCGGGAGGTCGGCGCCGGCCGCCGCGGCCGGGAGCTGGCCGAGTCGGTGCGCGAGCTGGCCCCGCAGCACCTGCGGGAGCTGGTCCGGGCCACGGTCGAGGCGACCCCGGCCCGCTCGCGGCGCCCGCGGCGGCTGGCCGCGGCCGTGGCCGCCGCCGCGCTGGCGGCGGCCCTCGGCGCCGGCGGGTTGGTGGCCGTCCGCGAGCGCGCCCAGCCGGCGCCGATCGAGGCTGTCGTCGCCCGGTACCGGGCGGGTGGGGCCTGGAGCCCGGACCCGAGCCGGCCCCCGGCCCCCCGGCTCGGCGACCTCGTCTGGCAGGGCACGGGCCGCGGCGTGGTGGGCGGCGTGGCGGTGGTCGCCCACACCTACCAGGACGCAGCCGGCCACCGGGTCGTGCTGCTGGTGTCGGACCGGACCTTCCCCGAGGCGGCCGGGGCCAGCCCCCGGCCGTCCGGGGGGGCCTGGATGGCCGAGGTGGACGGGGTGGTGCTGTACTGCGCTGAGCACCCCGAGCCCTCGCTGGTGGTCGGCCAGGACCGGGCCGAGGTGCTGCTGGCCGCCGACCGGCTGCGGCTGGACGGCGCCGGCCGATGATCCCCGTGATCGGCGTGGCCCGGAGGTGGGCGCCATCGCTGGCCGCAGCGGAAGACCCGACTATGCCGACTTCGTAGACGGCGGAGATTTCAGCAACCCGTAAGAACCCGGCAAGGGTCACGCAAGGTTGCTGGGCCACACTTCGCCGTGCCCTACGAAGAGGAGGCATGATGCGGAGGTTCCTGATCCTGGCGGTGGCGGTGGCCGCGCTGGTCCTGCCAGGGACGATCGCCCGGGCTGGGGTGTCCGGCCCGGCGTTCTACGTCGACGGCGTGTTCTATCGCACGGTGGGAACCCCCACCGACTTGTCCGGCACCGGCGCGCCGGCGCACTCCTTCGACGTGATCTACGAGTTCTTCGGGCTCCAGCCGAACGTGGCCACGGCCGCGCCCGGCGACCCGGGCTACAACGGCGGCCGGTGGGCCGTCCACGGCCTGCGCGTTGCCGACTACCAGGCCGCCGTGGCCATGTACGACAGCAACGGCAGCGGCGACCTCGACAGCGACGAGGAGGTAGCGGCGGCCCTGGCGGGCGGCAGAGCCATCGACGTCGGGGTGATCAAGTGGTTCGTGTGCCCGGTCATCCCGCTGCCGCGGTCGGGCTGAGCCCGAGCCAAGCTGGAGACGGGAGGCTGGCCTCGATCGACCGGCCTCCCGCGCTGACGCTCGTCGGCCGCGTTCGCGGCGCTGCTGTGTCGAATGGTGAGCTCGCAAGCTCGCTCACAGCTCAAGCCCGCTGAGGTCCAGGACCGGCCGCACCTCGACCTCGCCGTAGGCGGCGTCGGGGACCCGCGCGGCGTGCTCGACCGCACGGTCGATGCTGTCGCACTCGATGAGGTAGAAGCCGGCCAGGTGCTCCTTGGCCTCGGCGAACGGCCCGTCGGTGGTCATCGTGCGGCCCTCACGCACCCAGACGCGCTTGGCCAGCGACGGGTCGGCCAGGCCCTCCGACACGATCAGCTCCCCCGATGCGGCCAGGTCCTCGTTGAGGGCGGCATGGCCCCGCCCGAACGCCACACGCTGGGCGTCAGACAGCCCCTCCCAGACCGCGCGCGACGCCGGGTTGGTGTAGATCAGGATCAGGTACTTCACGGTTCCTCCACGCTTCTCGACCTTCTCTCACCCAGTATGTCGAGACCGGTTCCGCAGCTTCGACGTCCCCCACGAGAGGCGCCCGCAGGGGTGCCGAAGCCCCAGAGACGAGCCGAAGACGTGTCAACGAACGGATCCTTCAAGGCCGCCCTCGACCTCCAGCCGTAGGACCGGCGCCCAGGCCTGGGGTGTGATACTGGCGTTCACAATAAGGCGCAGTCGCAAGGAAGACGTCGATGCGAGTGGTGATCGAGCAGGCGGACTGGATCATCGATCTGGGCCCGGACGGCGGCAAGAACGGTGGTGAGATCGTGTTCACCGGGACGCCGGAGAAGCTGCTCGCCACCGAGAACTCGCTCACGGGTGAGTATCTGAGGCGTCACCAGTCAGCCTGAGTGACCAAAACAGAGAGGAGACAGCCGTAGGGACATCCCGGACAAGGCCGGGCGCCGAGCCCGGCCAGCCCGCATCGACAGTTCACAAGACACAGAGAAAACAGTTCACAAGACACAGCGAAAGGGAGCACCATGTTCGAGCACACCAAGGCGTTCAGCGGATTCTCCGTGGACGACATCCCGAAGGCCAAGCAGTTCTACGGCGAGACGCTCGGTCTTCGGGTGTCCGAGGAGTACGGGATGCTCACGCTGCACCTCGCCGGCGACCGGGACACGATGATCTATCCCAAGGAAGACCACACGCCGGCGACGTTCACGATCCTCAACTTCCCGGTCGACGACATCGACAAGGCCGTTGACGAGCTGGCCGCGCGCGGCGTGCGCTTCGAGCGCTACGACGGCGCCGAGCAGGACGACAAGGGCATCCACCGCGGCGGGGGCCCGTTGATCGCGTGGTTCAAGGATCCGGCCGGCAACATCCTGTCGGTACTCCAACAGGACTGAGCCACCAGCCCCGAACCGGGACCGGGACCGCTCGGCAGCACGATCGGTCCCGGTCACCGGCGACTCGGCCGGCGCGCCGTCGACTCAAGCTGTGGCGCCCTCTGGGCTGCCTCTCGCCGGCCTGGCCGGTAGAGGCGCTGCCACAGCGCCGGCAGCGAGGGCAGGGCTCGCGGGCACGTCCGCCAGCTTGGGGTCTGGTCTCCGCGATTGCTTCCTGTTCCCCTGGTCGGACAGGATGGCGGTCGTCGCCGTCGTTGCTCGCTCTGGTCGTGGACACCGCGGTGTCGATGGGGTTGACTGTGCACGGCACCTCCATAGGATCCTTATGGAGACGGCCGCTTCGTCCAGGTGCACGACCAGGGGGGGTTTGCATGCGGGTATTCGCGCTGGACAGCTTCGGGGAGCCAGGATCGGTGCGGGAGCTGCCCATCCCCGAGCCGGCCCGGGGCCAGGTCCTGGTCCGCGTGCGGGCCGCCGGGGTCAACCCGTTCGACGCCGTGGTCGCCCAGGGCCATGTCAAGGACATGATGGAGCACCGCTTCCCGCTCGTCCCCGGCGTCGACGCGGCCGGCGTGGTCGAGGCCCTCGGCGACGGGGTCGACGACCTGGCGGTGGGCGACGAGGTGTTCGGCGCGGTCGGCAAGCCCTACCTTGGCGAGGGCACCTACGCGGAGACGACCACCATGTCGGCTGGCGCGGTCTGGCGCAAGCCGACCTGGCTCGACTTCGCGCAAGCGGCGGCAGTGCCGCTTGGCGGGGCCACCGCGCTCACGCTCCTGGACGCCGTGGCCCTCGGTGCCGGCGAGACCGTGCTGGTCATCGGCGCCTCCGGCGGCGTGGGGAGCTTCCTGGTGCAGCTGGCCGCGCAGCGCGGGGCGCGGGTGGTCGGGGTCTGCAGCGGGCGCAACGTCGCATACGCGCGCGGACTCGGCACCCCCGACGTGATCGACTACACAGCGGGTGACGTCGGCGACGCTCTGCGCTCACGCCATCCCGACGGCATCGACGCCATCGTCGACCTGGTGGGGGACAAGGCGGCCGTGACCGCCCTCAGTGGGCAGCTGCGGCCCGGCGGGCGGGTCGCCTCCGCGGCGTTCGGCGCGGATGAGGAGGAGTTCGCCAAGCGCGGCGTCAGCGCCGCCAACGTCGTGACCTGGTTGACGTCCGAGCAGCTCGCCAGGCTCGCGCGCTGGCTTGAGGACGGCACGCTGCGACTGCCCGAGCTCCATGCCTTCCCGTTGGAGAAGGCGGCCGACGCGCTCGCGCAGATCGCCACCAAGCACACCCGCGGCAAGCTCGTGCTCACCGTCTCGTGAGCGTTCGGGAGCGGTGGTAGAGCAGGATTCGCCACATTCGTAGGCTTCGCACCACACGCCACGCGCCCGCCTCGCCGGTTGCGCCGCCTGCCGATCCGGTCCGGGTCAGGCCCTCGGCGCAGCCCTGAGGGCCCTTCCTCCCGTAGGGGCCAAAGTTATCGGTCGTGCGGGGCGACCTGGCCGCCGCGGGCGAGCTGACCGACGCGGCACTGGAGGTCGCCGGTCACGTCCCCGGCCTGGCCCCTGCTTCCGGTCATCAGGGTGTCGGCATCGTCGCCTTCTACAGGGGGCAGCTCGCCGAGGCGCGGCGGCACTTCGCCGTCGCGCTCGACGCGTGGCGGGACGTGGGCGACGCCCCGCCGCAGGGGGTACTCCGCGGCCCGCCGGCCAGCGGCCGGCCCGACGTGATGGCGCCGTCGTACGATGCGCTCGCCGCATGTCTGATGGGCGACGCGGCCGAGGCCGAGGAACGCATCGCGGGTGCGGTGCGCGCCGCCGAGGCCACCGGCGAGCCGTACGCCCAGGCGTTCGTCCACAGCTTCCACGCGCGGCTCGCGGTTCTCGACGGGGACCACGCGACGGCACGCGAGGCCGCGACCAGGGCGATCGGCATCGCCGACGAGCACGGCTTCCCGCTCCTGGCCGGGCATGCGGTCATCCCGCTGGGCTGGGCGCGGGCCGGGGACGGCGAGCCTCGGGCCGGGCTGGCCGCGATCGAGCGTGGCTTGGCCATGCTGCACGGATCCGGGCAGCGCATCCTCACCCCCTTCCACCAGAGCCTGCAGGCGGACGTGCTCCTCGCCCTCGGCGACTCGGCGGCCGCCCTGGGCCTGCTGGACGAGGCCCTCGCCGAGAGCCTGGCCCGCGGCGGCGGGTTCGAGGTGCCGGGACTGCACCACCTGCGCGGCCGGGCGCTGGACGTCCTCGGCCACCGTGAGCAGGCGCTGGCGGCGTTCCGGCTCGCCGTCGCCACCGCCCGCGAGCAGGGCGCCTGCCTCCCCGAGCAGCGTGCCCTCGCCGCCCTCGCCGCGCTCGACGAGCCCTCCTAGCAATCCTTCGGCCGGTTCCTAGCGGCCCCTGTCAGGGTGGTCGCGACGGCAACCAGTTACGGGAAACGACGTACGGAAGGAGGGCTTCGCCGTGGGAACATACCAAGATTCGACGACCCGGGAGCGCTCAGCGGCGTGCTGGCCGGCGTCAGCTTCGTCGGGGGTCTGGCAACCGGCCTGAGCCTCGCCGACGCGCCGTTCCCGCGGCCTGGCGCCGACGTGAAGGACGTGCAGCGGTTCTTCATCGGCAGTGCCGGACCGGAGCGCATCAACGTGACGGGCCAGCTCGTCTCGGCCGCTTCCCTGGCCCGGTACTCGGTGTCGGTCGCGCGGCTCGCCGGCCGCGCGGGCCGGGGGTCGAAGGCGCTACGGGCCGCGGCCATCGCGGGCGGCGCGCTCGCCAGCGCCTCCCTGGCCGCCTCTGCGACGGCCGCGGCGGCGCTCACCGCCGGTCCCGGCCGGGACGAGGACAGGGCCAGCTTCCTACACCGCTTCGTGTTCGCCGCGGGTGGGCCGGTGCACGGCGCCGGACTCGCGCTGCTGCTGGGCGCGCTCGGCCTGGCCGGGCTGCGCACCGGGGTCCTGCCGCGGCCGCTGGCGGTCGCCGTCCTGACCTCGGCCGGCGTCGACGCCTTCGCCCCGATCGTGCTCGCGGCGCCAAGGGCCGCGCTGGTGATCCCGGCCGGGCGGTTTCCCACCTTCGTGGTCCTCGGCATCACCGGGGTCCGCCTGGCCCGCGGCTCGGGGGGTGGCTGAGATGCGGCGCGCACTCGTGACCGGCGCGTCCCGGGGTATCGGCCGCGCGCTCGTGACCGAGTTGGCCGGCCGCGGCCTGGAGGTGGTCGCCACCGCCAGGCGCGTGGCCGACCTCGACGGCGTGCCCGCCGCCGCACGGCTACCGCTGGACGTGACCTCGGACGCGTCGGTCCAGCGGGCGGCCGAGGTGGCTGGCCCCATCGACCTGCTGGTCAACAATGCGGCGTTCAGCGTCGCTGCGCCCGTCGAGGACACGCCGGCCGGCGTCGCCCTGGCCATGCTGGACACCAACGTCGTCGGACCGCTGCGGATGATCTCGGCGTTCCTGCCGGGCATGCGGGCGCGCGGTGGCGGGACGGTGGTGAACGTCTCCTCGGTCGCCGGGCGCGCGGTGTTCCCGCTCAACGGGGTGCATGCAGCCAGCAAGCACGCGCTGGAGGCGCTCAGCGAGGCGCTCGCCATGGCGGCCGGACCACTCGGCATCCGCGTCCTCGTCGCGCAGCTCGGCTCGGTCGCCACCGGCATGTACCAGCAGCAGGAGCGCTACGTCTCCTCGACGTACGCCCATCTCGACCGCGCCCAGGAGGACTCATTCGAGGAGCACCAGGCCCACCAGGCGTCCCCGAAGCAGGTCGCGGCAGCCATCGCCGACGCGGTCGCCGACACGATGGGTACCGGACACGATGGGTACCGACGGTCCGCTGCGCGTGCCGATCGGGCGGGACGCCGCGTGGATGCTCGCCGAGCGGGCGCGCCTGGACGACACCGCCTGGGCCACCCGGGTCCGCGAGCTCATCCGATCGAGCTCGGCGGGAATCGACCGGCCATGACCGACGACACCGACAGCCGCGACGTGCTGGAGCTCGTTGAGCGCTGGGCCGTCCCGCCCTGATCAGGTCTAGCCTTGGGACCGGCCCCCGAGGAGTAGGAGGTGGGTGTGGAGCACCAGCGGCACGGGAACGGCGCTGCCCCGGCGGTGGAGGTGCGCGACCTGGTCAAGCGCTACCCGAAGGGCCGGGCCAACGCCGTCGACGGTGTCTCGTTCGCGGTCACCCCTGGCGAGGTGTTCGGCCTGCTCGGGCCGAACGGGGCCGGCAAGACGACCACAGTCGGCATCCTGACGACCAGGGTGCGGCGCACCGGCGGGGTGGCCTGCGTCGCCGGGGTCGATGTCGGTGCCGACCCGGTCCGCGCCCGCCGCCTGGTCGGGGTCGTGCCCCAGCGCAACAACCTCGACCGTTCGCTGTCGGTCCGCCAGAATCTTCTCTTCCACGCTGCCTACCACGGCGTGCCGGCGGCCGAGCGGACCCGGCGGGCCGACGCGCTGCTAGAGGAGTTCGGCCTCGCCGAGCGGGCCGACGAGAAGGTCGACTTCTTCTCCGGCGGGCAGGCCCAGCGGATGATGGTGGCCAGGGCGCTGATGCACGCCCCCCAGGTGCTGTTCATGGACGAGCCGACCACCGGCCTGGACCCGGCCGCCCGGCTGTTCGTCTGGGACCGGGTCCGCGACCTGCGCGCCCGCGGTGTGACGGTGCTGCTGACCACCCACGACATGGACGAGGCGGCCGCCCTGGCCGACCGGGTCGGGATCATGGACCACGGCAGGCTGCTCGCCCTCGACACCCCCGACGCGCTGACCCGCGGGCTGCCCGGGCGGACCACCCTGGAGGTCGCGGTCGCCCTCGACGGCACGCCCGCCGACGACCTGCTGGCCGCCCTTGGCGCCCTCGACGGCGTCGAGCGGGTCGAGCAGGTGGCGGCCGCCCAGGCCGGCCCGCCCGGCCCGGCGGGGGGATGGCCGGGGATGGCCGGCCCGCCACCCGACGCCGACAGCGCAGGCGGCGACCGAGGGCCCGGTGAGCTGCGGGCCCGCCTGTACGTGACCGGCGAGGCGCCGCTCATGGTCGCGCCGGTCTCGGCAACCGTCGCCGACCGACGGGGCAGGCTCACCGACGTGACCATCGGCACCCCGAGCCTGGAGGACGTGTTCATCGCCCTCACCGGGAGGGCGCTGCGGTGAGTGCCGTGACCACCCCGACCCCGGCCGACGCCGAGCGGGCAGCGGCCAGCCCGGCCCGCGCGTTCCTGGCCGTGCTCCGGCGCGACCTGTACGTGACCGGCCGGGAACTGCCCACCTTCCTGGCCCAGGTCGTCCTGCAGCCGCTGTTCCTGCTGTTTGTGTTCGGCAGGGTGCTGACCGATCTCGGCTTCGCCAGCCCTGGCTACACCCGGATCCTGTTCCCGGGGATCGTCGCCCTGACCGCCGTGACCACCGGCCTGCAAGGCACGGCCCTGCCGCTGGTGATCGAGTTCAGCTTCACCAGGGAGATCGAGGACCGGCTGCTCGCGCCCCTGCCGATCGGCATGGTGGCGGTCGAGAAGGTCGTGTTCGCCGCCCTGCGCGCGCTGCTGGCGTCGCTGGTGATGTTCCCGATCGGCATCCTGGTACTCGGCTCGATCCCCTGGCGGGCCAGCGGCGTACCCCTGCTGGCCGTCGTCGTGGTGCTCGGCTCGCTGGTCGGGTCGGCCCTCGGCCTGATCCTCGGCACGGCCGTGCCGCCCAACCGGATCAGCGTGATGTTCGCCCTGGTCCTCACCCCGCTGCTGTTCACCGGGGCCAGCCAGTACCCGTGGGCGTCGCTGGACCAGCTCCCGTGGTTCCAGGTGGTCACCGCCTGCAACCCACTCACCTACGTCAGCGAGGGGATGCGGGCCGCCCTGGTGCCCGAGGTGCCCCACATCCGGCCTTGGGTATCGCTGCTGGTCCTGGTCGGGTCGCTGGCCGTCAGTATGGCGGTCGGCATCCGCGGCTTCCTCCGCCGCGCGATCGACTGACCAGCCTCCAAAGTCCGGGACCCGACAGATCAACGAGCTGTTCCACGGCGCCTGCGGCGCATCGCCTACCATCGCGCCAACCCCGCCCCTGACCCGTCCACCGCGCCGGTCACGGTCATCGTGTCCTCGTCCGGCGTGTCCGCTCAGGGGGGTGCAGGGCCGGGCACCAGCGTGAGGCCCTTCCCCCGCGGCGTCGGGGGCGAGGGTGGCGCTTGGGGATCGAGCCTGGCCAGCCCCTCGCTCGCAAGCCCAAACGCTTCGTCGACCACGGCGGGGAGCGGTCGCGGGCCGCCGCCGAGCACCCACTGCAGCAACGCCTGGCGCAGGACCGTCGCCGCGATCCCGGCCAGCAGCCTGACGCGCAGGTCCCGGACCTTGTCGGCCTGCCAGCGGAGCGCCACCGCCTCGGCGATCGCCTCCTCGAACAGGGTGTACACCTCCAGTGCCCGCCCGTACAGCGACAGGGTCAGCAGCACGATCCGGCCCCGGGCCAGGACCTGCTCCCGCTCCTCCTCCATGAGCTCGGCCAGCCCAAGCAGCGCCGCTCGGACAGAGGCGAGCACCGGCTCGTCGGCCGGCCGCTGGTCAAGCAGGGTCTCGAGCCGGCGCATGTGCCTGGCGTGGTCGGAGAACAGGATGTCCTCCTTCGAGGCGAAGTAGCGCAAGAACGTCCGCCGCGACACGTCGGCTGTGTCGGCGATCTCCTCGACGGTGACGGCGTCAAAGCCGCGCTCGGCAAACAGCCGCAGCGCGGTCGCTTCCAGGGCGCGGCGGGTCCGCCCCTTCTTGTGCTGCCCGTGCGGCAGCCGGGCCTTGGGCTCCATGCCACAGCACCCTAGTCGAAGGGGACACCACTCGCAAAGCCGATGAGCCGGGAGCGCCCGGGGGTGGATGGGTCCACCGGACGACCGTCGCCCGTGATCCCCCGGGGCCGGCGGCCTGCGGGCGGCGCGCGCGCGCCGCCCGGGGTGTCACCCACCAACGCGCTGGAAGCCCTGGTCCTCAGCGGGTTCGTGCGCGGCTTTGAGCGTCCGCGACGGCGAGCAGTGGAAAGACGGCCCTACCTCGTTCTACCGCGTTACCTGCTGGCGCCAGCTCGCCGAGCACGCCTGCGACACCCTGGCCAAGGGCGCCCGCGTGCTGGTCACCGGGCGGCTGCGGATCCGCCAGTACGACACCGACGACGGCCGCAAGGGCTACTCCGCCGCGGTCGACGCCGACGACCTCGACCCCAGCCTGCTGTTCGCCACCGCCATCATCCACCGCGCCACCACCGGCAACGGCACCAGCGCCGCCAGCGCCGACCCGCCGTCCTGACCCCGGGCCCGGCCACCACGCCACCCGCCGGGCCGGCCCCGCCCCCGACCGTGAAGGAGCCCGATGCCCCGACCCCGACCCCGCCGCCGTCCCCGCCGCCGCGACCGTCCCGGCCGGCCCGAGCCGGCCTACCTCGCCCCCTACGAGCCGCTGCGCTCCCCGGTGCCCCGGCTGGCCTGGCGCTACCGCTCCGAACTCGCCCCCCTGTACCTGGGGCTGGTGCTGCTGGCCGCCGGGCTGGTCCTGCACACCTGGGCGCCCGGCTGGTGGCCGATCCTCGCCGCGGCCGGCCTGGCCGCCGCCATGATCCTCGGGCTGCTCGGCTACCGCCTCGGCCTGGACCGCCCCGCCGAGCGCGCCTACGCCACCACCGCGACCGCCGCGGCGACGGCCTGGCCGGCCGCCGCCACGTGGCTGGGGCCGCTCACCCGCCGGCTGCTGCTGGCCTGGCTCGCGGGGACGCTGGCCGGTGGGGTGCCGTGGTGGTGGCACCGCCGCCGCCGCGCCAAGGTCCGCGTCCTCCGCGCGGTGGAACGCTGGGGCGACGATGCCGCCGCCGCCGACCTCGGCGGCGCCCGCCTGCAACGCGTCGAGGTCGACCCCACCGGCCGCCACTGGTCGGCCAGAGTGCTGCTGCCCAAGGGCCAGACGATGAAGGACGTGCTCGACCGGGTGCCGAAGCTCGAAAGCGCGCTGGGGCTGCGCCCGCGGGCGATCCGGGTCGAGGAGGACCCCACCCTGGCGCGGCGGGTGATCCTGCGGGTGGTCGAACGCGACCCCCACACCACCACCCTCGCAATGCCCGACCTGGTCGGCCCGCTGACCGGCACCCGCCCGGTGCTGGTCGCCGAGTACGAGACCGGCGAGCCCCTGCGCGTCGACCTGCTCAGGAAGCACGCCCTGATCGGCGCGGCCAGCGGCGCCGGCAAGACCACCCTGCTCAACGCCATCCTGCGCACCCTGGGGCCCGCGCCGGACGTGCTGCTGTGGGCGGTCGACTTCGCCGGCGGCGCCGGCCTTGCCCCCTGGCGCGCCTGCCTGGGGCGGCTGGCCACCACCGTCCAGGAAGCGCGCGAGCTGCTCGCCGACGCGTGCGCGGCGATCGACGCGCGGGAGCGCTGGCTCGCCGACCACGACCAGGAAAACTGGGACCCCACCCCGGCCGCGCCGGCGATCGTCATCCCGGTCGATGAGCTGGCCGAGCTGGTCGAGCAGCTCCCCGACGCCGCCACCTGGCTCGACACGATCGCCCACAAGGGCAGAAAGACCGCCGTCACCCTGCTGGTGGCCACCCAGCGCCCCACCCAGCAGGCCCTCGGCGGGGGTGCGCTGCGCGCCCAGCTCACCGTGCGGGTCTGCCTGCGGGTCACCGAACCCAGAGACGGCGAGCTGATCCTGGGCCAGGGCAAGGGCCGGCTGGGCTACCGGCCCGACCTGCTGGACGCGCCCGGGAAGCTGCTCATCTGGGACCCGCCCGACCACACCCGCCCGATCCTCGCCAAGGTCCTGCACGTCGACCGGGCCCGCATCCCCCGCCTCCTGGCCGCCGCCGGGCCCGAGGCCGTGCCCGACCTGGACCCCGACACCGCCGCCGCGCTCGCCGCCGCCCGGGACGAGACCGCCCCACCCGGGGGTGACCAGTCCCGCCCGCCCCGCGCCGTCCCCCCGGCCGCCGACCCGTCGGCCGACACCGCGCCCATCACGCCCCCGACGGGGGACGGCGACCCGCTCGCCGCGCTGCGGACCTGCCTGCGCGCCGCCGGCCCCCGGGGCGCCAAGGTCGCCGAGCTCGCCGCCGCCATCGGCCGCGCCAAGACCTGGGTCTACGAACGCCTCCAGGAACTCGAACGCCACGGCGAGGTCGAGCGGGTCGGGCACGGCCGCTGGCGCCTCACCCACCCCGACCACCCGAGCGACGACCACGACGACCAAGACGACGGCGGCCACGATGGGTGATCGCCCCGGCTCGCGCGCGTGCGTGCGTCGCGCGCCTGCGCCTTGGGTCACCACCCCACCGCTCCGGAATTCCGGACGGACGACCACCCCGCGTGGGCGGCCCGGCCGCGCCCGAGGCGAGCGAAGGGAGGTGACACCCATGGCCCGCACCTGTCGGCGCTGCGGCTGGCCGACGCGCTCGGCCGGCTGCCGCGACGCCCACCGGCTCCGGCCCGCCGCCCGCGGCTGGTCCCGTCGCGAATGGCTCCGCTACCGCGCCACCGGCCGGCTTCCCCGGCGGGACCACACCAGCCGCCGCGACCGCCGCCGCACCCACCGCGGCCGGTAGCCGCCCCAAAGGGAGGACGGTCCTTCCACCGCCGTCCTCCCCAACCGTCCACAAACGCCCCTCAGACACAGGAGCAGCACGGCACATGGGCTCGGTCAACTACCGCAAGCGCACCAACGGCCGATACCAGGTCGCCTGGCGGTACGACGACGGCACCCAGGGCGCCAAGACCGTGGCGACCGAGCAGGACGCGCGTGCGCTGTACGCCGAGAAGCTGGTGGAGATCACCCGCGGGACCTGGACGGGCCGGCAGCGCGGCAGGCTCACCCTGGCCCACTGGGACGCCGAGTGGTGGGGCGTGTGGTCCACCGACCCGCGCATCAGCCCGACCACCCTGGCCGCCACCGAGAGCCGGCGCCGCCTGCACGTGCTGCCCCACCTCGGCGGCCGACCGGTCCAGGCGATCACCCCCAAGGTGCTGCGCCACTGGCAGCAGCAGCTCGGCCGCGCCATCGGCCGCGAGACCGTGATGGCCTGCCGCTCGATCGTGTTCCGCGTCCTGCAGTTCGCCGAGGACGAGGGCGCCATCCCCGCCAACCCGATGCGCAAGGTCGCCGCCCCACCCAGGCCGGTGGACCCCGACGCGCTGCTCGGCCAGGCACGCCGCCGCGCCTACACCCCGCAGGAGGCCGGGCTGCTGCTCGCCCGCTTCCCCGTGTGGTGGTGGGATCACGTCATCGCCCTGCTCGGCACCGGCATGCGCTTCGGCGAGTTCGCCGGCCTCCACAAGCGTCGCGTGCGCCTGGACCGGCCCACCCCCGTCATCCAGGTCGTCGACGTGCGCTACGAGGCGGGCCGGTTCGGCCGCGGCTTCAAGCCCGAGCCCAAGAGCGCCGCCGGCGTGCGGGAGATCCCCCTGGCCCGCCAGGTGGTCGAGGCGATCCGCCGCGAGCTGCCGCCCGACGCCGCCGCCGACACGCTGGTGTTCACCGGGCCCGGCGGCGCCTGGCACGCCCCGCGCGGGTCGCGGACCGTGCTCAGCTGCGGCAACTTCGAGCGCACCTACCATCGCGCCATCGCGCGGCTCACCGACCCGGCCGCCGCGCCGCTGCGCCCCACCGCCGCCCGCGTCGCGAAGGCGCTCCGCGCCGGCGGGCCCGGCACCCTCGCCGAGCTGAGCGGCCGGCTCGCCGCATCGGGGCGCGCCCTCAAGGCCGCCAGCGTCTGCGCCGCACTCGGCGAGCTTGCGGCGGCGGGGCTGGCCCGAGCCGACCGCCAACCCGACGATCCAGCAGCCCGCTGGGTGGCGGTGACCCCACCGCGCAACCCGGTGCTGGATGAGCTGGAGCTGCACGGCCCGCACGACTTCCGCCACACCTTCGCGACTTGGCTGGAGGACGCCGGCATTCCCGCGCGCGTGATTGACGAGGTGATGGGGCACGAGAGTGGGCGTCTGGGCGGCTCGCACCGCGGCGGGCGAGATGAGTCTGACCGGGGCAGCCGCGTCGGCGTGCGCTACCGGGACACCACCTCCGATATGCTCGCCCGCGTGGTCGCCGCGATCGAGGAACGCCTGGCGACCGTCCTCGAGGTCGCCGAACGGGAGCCCGAGAAATGACCCCAACTGCCAGGTGAGGCAGCACAAGCGCGGCCCGGATCTGTGAGGCGTTCCTTTCACTGCCGCTTCAAGGCCGTCCTACGGGCGGTCGCCTGCACCCCTACCGGGCAGCAGCGGAACCGTCTGGGCGGGCCGGACTACGAGCGGAGTGTCAGATCCTCACGAAGTGGTCGAGTCTGGGCCTTCCTCGGTAGCCAGGCTGGGAGCGCTCGGCTGACCGTCGTCGTCATCCTTGAACCGTTGCGGCACGATGGTGGGATGTTCCGGGCCGATGATGTCCCGGCGGCCGAAGGGCATCTCGCCCATGTAGTCGCCGATCCGGAACGGCGGCATGAACACCGACTGGAAGATCCCCTGCAGTTGCATGGTCATGAGCGGCACCGGTGACCCGCCCTCGGGACTCTCGGTGCTTTGGATCCATACGTCTTCTCCGGGTTGCGCCGTGAGCCATTCACCCCGTCGTCCCCGACCACCAGAGGATGGATCCCTTGTCGAGGATCCAGACGCCGTCGAGGCGGTGCTCAGGCTCGGTCTCGTGTGCCAACTCCCACATCACCGTGCGGAGCGTCTTCAGGCTAGTCGAGGTGGCCCCTGCGGGGACGCCGTGCAGGCGTGAAAATGGGCCGGGTTGCCCGCCGACGCCGGTATCTTCTCTGGGCCGTGAGCCCGTGGGCTAGTCTGGCGCCGGGGCCTTGACCTTGACGGGTCGCGCACTGTGCTTGGAGCACGCCGGTCAGACTTTCGGTTCCCGACCGAGGCCCCCGGGCATCCCCGGTGTCTGGCCCACGGTGAGGGAGGAGACGGTCCGGCGATGCGGGAGCCGCAGGAGATCGAGGACGAAGAGCACGAGCAGGTCTGGGAGCGGGTGGCCGCGGTCGATGTGGCCAAGGCGTCGGGGATGGTGTGCATCCGGGTGCCGCACCCCTCAAGGCCGGGCGGGCGCGTCAGCAAGGTGTGGGAGGTGCAGGCCACCACGGGTGTGATCGCCGAGCTTGGGGATCATCTGGCTGGCCTGGGGATCCAGAAGGTGACGGTGGAGTCCACGTCCGACTATTGGCGCTCGTGGTTTTATCTGCTGGAGGCGGCTGGCCTGAGCGTGCAGCTGGTCAACGCCCGCGACGTGAAGAACGTCCCGGGCCGCCCCAAGACCGACAAGCTGGATGCGGTGTGGCTGGCGAAGCTGACCGAGCGGGGCATGCTGCGGCCCAGCTTTGTGCCCCCGGCCGAGATCCGCCAGTTGCGGGACTACACCCGGCTGCGGATCGATCTGACCGGCGAGCGCGCCCGGCACTGGCAGCGGCTGGAGAAGCTGCTGGAAGACGCGCTGATCAAGGTGTCCAGCGTGGCCAGCACGTTGGACACCCTGTCGGTGCGGGCGATGGTCGAGGCGCTGATCGCCGGTGAGCGCGACCCAGGGGTGCTCGCCGGATTGGCCAAAGGCCGGATGCGCTCCAAGCATGCCGCGCTGGTGGAGGCCCTCACCGGCCAGTTCGACGACCACCACGCCGAGCTGGCCCGGGTGCTGCTGGACCAGATCGACACCCTCAGCGCCCAGATCACCAAGCTCACCGCCCGCATCCAGCAACTGCTTGTGGCCATCCCCGCCGCCCAGGGCGTGGACGCCGACGGCACCACCGGCCCAGGTGCCGGCACCGGCCCGGGCGCGGCGGTGCTGCCCGCCATTGCGCGGCTGGATGAGGTCACCGGCATCGGGCGCGACGCCGCGCAGGTCATCCTCGCCGAGGTCGGGCTGGACATGGGCATCTTCCGCACCCCCGCCCACCTGGTGTCGTGGGCCAGGCTGTGCCCGCGCACCATCCAGTCCGGCGCCAAGCACCGCGCCGGCACGACCGGCAAGGGCAACCCCTACCTCAAGGGCGTCCTGGGCGAGGCCGCCGCCGCGGCCGCCAAGACCGACACCTTCCTGGGGGAGCGCTACCGGCGTCTGGTCAGGCGTCGCGGCAAGCTCAAGGCGCTGGTCGCCGTCGCCCGCTCCATCCTGGTCATCGTCTGGCACCTGCTCGCCGACCCCGCCGCCCGCTATGCCGACCTGGGCGCCGGCTACTACGCCGACCGCATCGACAAGGCCAAGAAGGCCCGCAACCACATCCGCCAGCTGGAAGCCCTGGGCTTCACCGTCTGTCTCACCCCGGCAGCCTGACCCCGCCCCCCACAACCACATCCGCAATAGAGGAGCCGGCTTCGCCGGCTGCTGCCGCCTGCCTGGCCGAGGTCTGTTATGTTCCGGTCAGAGCGCGAGGTGAAGGCGAAGACGAAGCCGACCGTCGGGAAGTACTCCCACTGCTTGCCGTAGCGCTCGATCACGGGTTTCAATATCCGGTTGCTCGGGATCCAGGCGGTCTTCGGGTAGCGCTTGATAGCCGCGGTCTTCGCCCAGGCCTCGCGCAGGTCGGCGGGCTTGAGCACGGACTTGACCTCGACCAGGCCGTGCAGGCACTCGACGGGCACGATCTCGACGTCGTTGGCTGACCACAGCGGCGGCATCGACGGGTCGCAGAGCAGCACGTCGCACTCGGGGGACACATCGCCCGCGCTGCTGAGTACCTCGGCGTTCTGCCGGATGGTGAGCGTCGCGGGCAGGTAGCGGCGCAGGAACGTGGCGACAAGGTTGTTCTCGGCAGCCTTGCCCTTCAAGCCCTTGTGGCGCACCAGCCTCCGCGTGGCCTGAAAGTCGGCCTGCATCTGCCCGGCGACGGCGCGGAAGATCTCATCCAGCTTGTCTCGCTGACTCATCCTCTCCCCACAGTCTATTTGCCCTCCCGCATAGGCTCTGTCACCCAAACACTCGTTCGACTGTCCTCACGAGCTTCCCCGGCTCGAACCTCGAAGTCCAGGAGGCTTCAGCATGAGCACGTTCAGGATCACCTACCGACCAGCCGGCGGCATCTACTCGGAGTCCTCTCCGCCTCCTCGGGCCCAGCCTGAGGAGGTCGAGGCCGACCGCTACCAGGACAACGGCAAGTGGATCGACTTCTTCGACGAGGACGGCCGGCAGGTCCTCCGCGTGACCGCTGACAAGGTCACGCGGGTCGAGCGCACCTCAGCCTCCGAACCCCGCGTCCCCGGCATCGCTTGAATCGCCGCCTCGACAGTTGAGCCAGTGCATAGAGTGCTGACAACAGCACGTGCTGCGGTCGTGCTGGCAATCTGCTGGCAGAGACGGGAAACGGCCCCCTCGCGGGGGCCGTTTGTGCTGGTGGGCGTAGCTGGTTTCGAACCAGCGGCCTCTGCCGTGTGAAGGCAGCGCTCTCCCGCTGAGCTATACGCCCCAGGACGGGGAGTCTAACGAGCCTCACCGCTTGGCCGCAATCGACCTGGACGGCCTCCGGCCCGGGCGGGCTGCCCGGTACACACAACCGGTACGCACAACTGGTGGGCAGTTCTACGGATGCAGCCCGCGTGAGCTGCTCTTACGCTTCTCCGGGTCATCCTCGGCGCCGACGGCACGGGCGTCACACCCGATCGGGAGGAGCTGGCCAGGTGAGAGCACCGACGCGGCCGAGCCGTCCCCGGCAGCGCGGCTCGGGCGCTCCCGACGACGGCCAGCAGCGCGGTGCGGGCGTCCTCGACGATCAGCCGCCGGTCGAGCAGGCGGCCGACGGCCCCAGGGACCCAGGAGACGCCGAGCCGGCGCGGGGGTTGGGATGGCTGACGCTCCCCCGCCTGTGGGTGGTGGTCGCGCTCGGCTCGATCGGCGTCATGCAGCTCTCGGTGACTCCCAGCGCCATCGACCTCGCCTATCACATCCGGGCCGGTGAGCTGATGGTCCGAGCGCACGCCGTGCTACGGACCGACGTGTTCGCGTGGACGACAGCCGGGCAGGCATGGCTCGATCAGAACTGGGGCGCGCAGGTGGTGCTCTACGGTCTGTGGCGCCTGGGCGGGTTCCCGCTCATCGTGGTCGTCAACGCGCTGGTGACCGTCGCTTCCTGGGGTCTGGTGATCCTGGCCTGCCGCGAGCGCACCAGGAACCTGCGCGTGATCGCCGGCGCGGCGCTCGTCGGCTACCTCGGCTCGCTGTTCATCTTCTCGGCCCGGCCGCAGATGTTCTCGGTCCTGCTGTTCGCCGCCGAGCTCTACCTGCTCGAGCTGGCCAGACGGCGACCCTGGGCGCTGGCCGCCATGCCGCTGCTCATGGTGGTGTGGGCCAACGTCCACGGCGCGTTCATCGTCGGGCTCGGGCTCGTCGGCGTCGAGGCGGTGGTCGCGCTGTGCAGGCGCGACCGGCGCACGGCGGCGCGGCTCGTCCTCGCCGCCGCGGCCGGCGCGGCCGCGCTGCTCGCCAACCCGTGGGGCGTGGGCGTGCTGCGCTACGCCGTGGGCCTGCCCTCGAACCCGGACGTCACCGCCAGGGTGACCGAATGGGCGGCGCCGACCGCCCGCGACCCGGCCGGCGCCGGCTTCTTCGTCGCGCTTGCCGTGCTCGTCATCGTCCTCGTCCGGACCGGGGTACCGGCCCGAGCCGCCGACCAGGTCGCCCGGATCGTCCCCCTCACTGCCCTCACCCTGTGGACGCTCCGGGCCGGCTTGTGGTGGGGGCTGGCGCTCCCGCTCGTCCTCGCCTCGCTGGCGCGCGAGCGGGAGCCGCGGCCGGCAGCGGCCGACCGGGGAACACCGCTGCTCACCGGGTCGATCCTGCTGCTCCTGGCCGCCGCCGTCGTGGTGGTCGCGCCCGGCACCCGGTCGGTGCTGCTACCGGGGGCCCACTCGGCTTCCCGGCTGGCCGTCGCGCCGGCGGTCGCGGCCGACTGGCTGGCCGCCCACCCGCAGCCGGGCCGCATGCTCAACTACCAACCGTGGGGCTCCTACCTCGAGTTCCGCCTCGGCCCGGCGGTCAAGCCCGCGGTCGACTCGCGCATCGAGCTGATTCCCTCCAAGTTCTGGAGGGACTACCACGCGATCACGCGCGGCCGGTGGGACGTGCAGCGGCTGCTCGCCGCGCACGACATCTCCTACGTGGTCACCGACGCCCGCAAGACCCCCGAGCTGGTCGCCGACCTCGCAGCGTCGGACCAGTGGCGCCTTGCGTTCTCGAGCCGCGACGAGCGGGTGTACGTGCGGCGCTGACCCGGGCCGTGTCCGTGGGCGGGGACGCCTCCGCCCTCGGTCGGATCGGATCACTCGATCGGCTTGAGCTGCCGCTTCAGGTGGCGGAGGAGCACGGCCGTCCGCAGGGAGGGCGCCGCGTCGTCGGCGAAGTTGACCAGCGCCTCCACCTCCTGGTCGGTGAACACGGCTGTTGGCTGACCGTTCGGGCTGCGGCGGCGGCCGGCGATGAGCACGCCGAACCCGAGCCGCTCGTGCACCAGCGGCACCATGACGAGGGTCTCGGCCCGGCTGCCAGGGATCCCGGCCAAGGCGCCCCGCACACGGTCGGTGTCCTCCACGAGCCCGACCCCGGCCCGGAACAGCTCACGCATGACGTCGCGGTTGTAGTCGACGTTCATACGCCGCTCGGCAGGGGTGAGCCCGACCCCGCCCGAGACCTCGAGCAGGCCCTCGCCGTTGTCCAGCAGGAGCACCACGACGTCGGCTCGCACGCGCCTCGCGGTCTCGGCCGCCGCGATCTGGGGCAGGTCGCGCTCGTAGAACTCGAGCGGCTGGTCGCCCAGGACGTCGGAGACCTGCTCGATGGAGCTGGACAGGCGCTCGAAGTCGGCCGCCGGGTCGGGGAGCTGCTCGGCGACCTGCCCGGGTTCGCTCGAGGCGGGCTCGGGCCGCAGGCTCCCGGTGAGGCGCTGGAGCAGCCCCCGACCCTTCTTCGGCCTGGGAGGGGTCAGCGTCGCCGGGTCGGGCGGCGCTGGGACCACCGGCGCGGGCGGCTGTTCCGGAGCCGCCGGCGGCACCGGCACCGCCACCGCCACCGCCACCGGCACCGGCACCGGCACCGGCGGCGGCACCGGCGGGCGCGGCCTCGCGCTGGCCGCCGCCGTGTCACCATTCCGGGTCCCGGCGGGTGGCGGCGAGGCTGGTGGGGCTCCGGCTGGTTTCGGTCCGGCGGTCTTCTCCAACCGTGGCCATCCCGGGGCCGGAGCGGGCTGCGCCTTGGTGGTGTCCTTCGCTTCCTTGTCGACCTGGTCCGGTGCCGGGGTGACCGAAGACGCGGCCGCCGGGACGGGCCGAACGGGCGTGCCCTTCGCCTCGGGCGCTCGCGCCGGCGGGACGCGCGGTTCGGCCGGCTCCGCCGCGGCGGCCGTAGCCACCTCGGCGGACGGCTCCGCGTCGGCAGCCGGCTCCGCGTCGGCAGCCGGTGCCGCATCGGCGGACGGCTCCGCGGCGGGCGGCACAGGCGCCCGCGAAGCTTGAGGTTCCACCTCAGCCTCAGGCTCAGCGGTCGGCTCCGCCACAGACACAGGCTCAGCGGTCGGCTCCGCCACAGCCTCAGGCGCCGTGCCCGTGGCCTTGTCGTCCGGAACGGCGCTCGACCGCTCCTCGACCTCGGCGATCTCGGCGGCAGGCAGTTCTTCAGCCGCTGTCGGCTCCGGCCCGGCCGCGGCCACCCCCGCCTCGGTGGGCTGCTCGCCGATGACCGGGGCTCGCTCCTGGGCAGCGGCAGCCGCCTCCTCCACGACGGCGGCTGCTTCACCCTCGGCCTCGCGGTCAGCCGGAGCCGTAGCCCGCTGCCCCTCGGAGGCGGCCGCCGGCGCCACCGGGCCTGGGACGCTCGCGGCCTTCTCCTCCATGCTCGCGTCCGGCTTCCCGGCAGCCCGAGGCTGCTCGCCCTCGGCCGCCTCCGGCGCGGACGCCTCCCCGACCTGGTCACCGGACTTCCCTGGGGTCGGGGCCGCCTTCGGCGCGGACGCCTCTCCGACTTGATCACCGGACTTCCCCGCGGCCGGGGACGGCTCCCGCCGAGCGGGAGCCGTCGACGGCTCCGGGGCGCCGGGGGCCGCCTGCGGCCGGGTATCCGCGGGCCGGGGCTCGGCGGGCGCGGGCGGCGCCTCGGCTGCAGGTCCAGCCGAAGTCGGCTTGGCGTTCCCCACCTCGGCGGTGGATGGTGCGGGGGTCGCCGAGGTGGGGGTCGGCCCGGCGGCCTCCGGGGCGGCCGCCGAGCCGACACCAGGAGCAGACGCCGTTGTCCCAGGTGCAGACGCCGTTGTCCCAGGTCGGGAAGGCTGCTCGACAGGTTTCCGCTGCTCCTGGGCGACCGGGCCGGGGCGGGCTGGCTCTGCTCCCGGAGGCGCTGGCGCTGCCGGACGGGGCCGGCCGGCAGCGTCGAACCAGGAGGTGGCGGGTGCCTCGGACCGGTCATCCGTGGGAGCCGGCCGGGAGGGAGCGAGATCTTCAGACCCGGTCGGCGTGGGAGCGGTGCCGGAGGCTTCGCGCCCCCCGCCGATCAGGCGGCCGAAGCCGCGCATGAAGCGGCGGACCTTGGGCCGCCGCGACGAGGCGTCGTCGTCGGCGGGCTCCGTGGGCGGGACTCCAGCCGGGCCGGCAGCGCCGGGCCAGCCGCCTCCGGCCTGCGGGCCGCCGGTGCCGCGGGGCGGCGGGGACGGATCCGCCGGCCGGGTATCCGTGACCGGTCGGGTCTGGCCTGGAACAGCGCGCACGGCCCCGGAGCCGGAGGGTGTGCCCGGAGTCATGGTCGCGCCGCTCGGGATCCCGGGCGGCGGTTGGGCGCCAGGAAGAGGCCGACCGCCGGACGGCGGCTGGGGCCTGCCCGGAGCCCGGGGCTCGCCGGGAACCTGCGGCCTGCCCGGAGCCTTGGGACCACCCGAAGGTCCAGGGACCGCCTGGCCCCCGGACGCCGGCCGGTCCGCCGATGGTGCAGGCCGATCACCCGGCGGGGCAGGTCGGTCCGCTGGCGGGGCAGGTCGGTCCGCTGGCGGGGCAGGTCGGTCCGCTGGCGGGGCAGGTCGGTCACCCGGCGGGGCAGGTCGGTCACCGGGCGCCTGGACCCCTCCCGGGCGGGCGGAAGGAGGAGGTGCCGGCCGGTCGGGACGCTTGGGAACTGAGCGATCGCCCTCGTCCGGCCCCACCGGGCGGACACCCTCGTGCGGGCGTCTCTCAGGCCCACGCCTCGGCGGCCGGGGCGGCCCGGAACCGCGTGCGCGTGTCGATGGTGGTCCAGCCGGGGCCGCGGGCGCTCCCGGCTCCTGACCCGTGCCGGGCGGCGCGGGGACCCGGGGCCCGGCCGGGCTTCCAGGCGACGCGCCACCCCCGCCCGCGGGCCCGACCGGGGGCGGCGCGGGAGGCACCGGCGCCCGGCCACCCGGCGATGCCGGCGATGCCGGCGACGGCATCCTGGGTGGACCGGCCGGCTTGGGCGGTCCCCCGCCCGATCGGGTGGGCGGCGTGGCAGCCGCCGGTCCGCCGCCCGATCGGGCGGGCGCAGGTTCGCCGCCCGACCGGGTGGGCGGCGTGGCAGCCGGAGGCCGGCTCCCCGGCCGGGCGGGCCCGGCACCAGCCGTCGGCGGCGCCTGGCGAGGGGCAGGCGCCCGCCCGGACGAAGGCACCTGGCCGGACGAAGGCGCCTGGCCAGACGGAGGCGCCTGGCCAGACGAAGGCGCCTGGCCGGACGGAGGCGCCTGGCCGGACGGAGGCGCCTGGCGGGGCCGGTTGCTCAGCGGCCTGGGCCGCCACCTGGAGGGTGCCGGGGCGGGATCGGCCGACCTGCCCGTCAGGACGCCCCAGAGCTCCATCATCGCGAAGGGGCGCTTCACGACCGCGAGGCTCGGGTCGCGGGGCAGCTCCTTGGGGTCGTCCTTCTGCCCGAGCAGCACGATCAGCGGACCGGTGAACCGGTACCGGACCTCGCCGATGATGGCCGACCGCCGTGCCGGGGCCGAGTCCACCACGACGGCGTCGACGGGCCGGCCGGGGATCGACGACCAGCTGGCCGGCGAGTCCAGCACGGTGACCATGTCGGCCTGGTCGAGCAGGGTCCGCAGCGCGACGGCGAGCGAGGTGTCGCGTGACAGGAGGACGACATGACGGGGCACGGGCACGTCCCTACCGGGAGAAGGCGTCTGCGATGCGCATGATGGCCGGACCGAGGATGACGACGAACAGCGCCGGGAAGATGCAGAACAGGACCGGGAACAGCACCTTGATCGGCACTTTCATGGCCCGCTCCTCCGCCAGCTGACGCCGCTTCTTGCGCATCTCCCGCGACTGGATGCGAAGCACGTTGGCCACGGAGATGCCGAAGACGTCAGCCTGCACCATGGCGAGGACGAACGTCGAGAGCTCGGGCACGCTCGACCGGTCGGCGAGGTTGCGCATGGCCTCGCTGCGGGTCCGGCCGAGCTGCACCTCCTGCAGGGTCCGGTAGAACTCGTCGGCCAGCGGGCCGGTCGTGTTCCTGGAGACGTGCGCGAGTGCCGCGTCGAACCCGAGGCCGGCCTCGACGCTGATCGTGAGCAGGTCGATCGAGTCGGGCAGGGCTCGCCGGATCTGCGTCTGGCGGCGCTGGATCTTGTTGGTCAGGACGATGTTCGGCATGAAGTACCCGAGCAGGCACAGGCCGAGGAACCCGACCACGAGCACGCCCCAGGGCAGGGGCATGCCGACCACGAGCAGCACGCCGGCCAGCGCGCCGGCGGCGAGCCCGCCGACCTTGGACGCGAGCACGCGGTCGGCGTCCCAGCCGATCGGGCTGCCGGCCATCAGCAGCTTGCGCTGGATGTTCTGGCGCGCACCGATCGGCGTGAGGCGGCGCGCGATCGCGAGGGCGGTCCGGTAGAGCGGGTACCAGACGCGGTCCCTGGCCGGCTCGGCCAGCTCGCGGTTGCGGATGTCGCTCGGCCTGAGCTCGATCGAGCGCAGCGCCCTGATCGTCCGGTACGCCTGGCGACGCTCCAGGATCAGCGACTGGACCGAGAACAGCGCCGCGAACACGGCTCCGGCCAGCGCGACGGCGCCAGCGACGAGCACGATGGCTGACATGGGCAGCTACACCTCGGACATCGGTGATCTTCTTCGCGAGCATCCAATCATAGAGGGTCTGTCCAGCGTCATAGAGGGTCTGTCCAGAGCCTGTTTCCGCAGGTCAGCGCATTCTTTTTTTCTTGTCGGACCCCCGATTCGAGAGGGATGCCGGCTTGTCAGGTGTGTGTCCCGTTCCCAGGCATGTCCGTAACGACCGGGAGCGATGCCGACGACCGGGAGCGATACCAGGGAGTGGCAGAGCAAGGGACCGGTGCCGGGCCGGGCTGCAACGGTGAACGCAGGAGCCGTCTTTTCAGCAGGAGCCGTCTTTTCATACGTCTTTCATATGGGTCAGCCCCGAGCCGGGTGAAGCCTACCTCGCCTCAACGTCCAGGCAAAGTTTCCTGAGCAACGCCCCAGGTACTACGGAGGCGGCCAGACGGTTTGCCTTGTCAGGCTGCCCCCTTAGCGGAAACGCGAGACGGCATCACTCCGTTGATTGCCGCGGCGATAGGCGGATGCCCTCTGAGCTGCGGCTTAGACCTCTATGTCAGTGATCTTCTTCATCCAGAGGATGCCGACGATCATAAGGATCGCAGCAGCCGACAGCATGGCCAGTCCGAGGGGGGTCGTATAGAGCGGGGCCAGGAACGTGGAGTTGAACATGAGGAGCACGCCGAACATGAGGAACGGCAGGACCGACAGGATGGTGCTCGAGAGCCGGCCCTCGGCGGAGAGTGCGCGGATCTGGCGCTTGAGGGAGTAGCGCTCCCGGATGGTCTGGGCGACGGTGTTGAGCAGCTCGGCCAGGTTGCCGCCGATCTGCCGCTGCAAGCTCACCGCCATGACCGTCCACGCGAAGTCCTGGCTGTTCATGCGCTTGGCCACACCGTCGAGCGCCTCCTCGAGCGGCATCCCGAGCCGCGCCTCGGTGAGCACCCGCTGGAACTCTGCCGAGATCGGCTCCTCGGCCTCCTTGACCACCGTGTCGACGGCCTGGAGCAGGCTGTGCCCGGCCTGGAGGGCGCCTCCGAGGAGCTGGAGGGTGTCGGGGAGCTGCTCGTCGAACTTCGCCTGGCGGCGGCTGGCCTTGACGACGAGGAACACGAACGGCGCGAGCACCCCGATCATGACGCCGATGATGGTGATGTACAGGTTCCGGGTGAGCAGCAGGAGCAGCAGCGGCACGCCGAAGGTCGAGGCGAGCGAGATGAGCACGAACTCGGCCACCCGCAGCTTGAGGCCGGCCAGCTCGATCCGGGTGAGGAAGGCCTCCTCGAGGTTGCCCCGCTTCACCAGGGACTCGGCCAGGTTGGTGGCCCTGCCGACCAGGTCGCTCGAGCCGAACGGGCTCGGTGGCGGGCCCTCGTCGGCGATGGCGGGCGTGAGCGAGTACTGCGACAGGCGCTGGCGCAGCTCGCGGTAGCTCTTGCCGCTGCCCGGCGGGGTCGCCATGAGCGCGTAGGCGAGCAGGAGGATGGCGACGAACATGAGCGCCACGATCGCGTACAGCCCCTGCCTGGTCTCGAGCCTGCCCAGCTCCGGGGCCTGCCGGTCCAGGGCGGCCGGCCGGGTGGTGGCCGGCGCGTCGAGCAGCAGGGCCCGCCCCTCCGACGACGCCTGGAGACCTCTCGCGGTCACCGTCACGACGACCTCGCTCCCGCTCGGGGTGCCGGGCGGCACCTCGATGTCGACCACGTACTGGGAGTACAGCGCCTTGCCGAGGCTCGTGTAGAGCGCGGAGAGCTGCGCGCCCTCGGCCGAGATGAAGCGCCCCCTGGTCTGCTTGGCCAGCGAGCGGAGCGCCGCGGCGGGCGCGGTCGCGCCGCCGCTTCTCAGCCCGATCGAGTAGATGGCGACCTTGTTCTGCCTGGCGGCGTTGATCGCGTCCCTGATGGGTCGTTCGGTGGTGTCGGCGCCGTCGGACAGGAGCACGATCACGCGCTGACCGGGCGCCCGGGCAAGCCGACTGGCGCCGGCCACGATCGCGTCGTAGAGGGCGGTGTCGCCGGCGGCCTGAAGCCTGGCGATACTCGCCTTGGCGGCATCCTTGTCCTCGGTCAGCGGGCTCACCAGCTGGGTCTTGTCCGAGAACCGGAGCACCCCGACCCGCCCGCCCGGCTGGAGCTGGTCCACGAACTGGCTGGCCGCCGTCTTGGCCAGGCCGATGTTGCCGCCCGCCGACATGCTGCCGCTCGTGTCGATCACCAGCAGCACCGAGACCGCTGTCTGGGCCGCGTCGGGTGAGAGGACCCTGGTGACCTTGGCCGGCTGGCGGGCCAGGGTCGCCGTGAACGCGTCGGCGGGGAGCTGGGTGCTCTCGACGCCGGACCCGGACACCGACACGGTGACCCGCGCCGAGGTGGAGCTGTTGGACTTGAGGTCGGTCACCCCCACCTGCAGCCCGCCCTGCTGGGCCGCGGCCGGGACGGCCCAGACGAGCAGCAGCAGCGCCGCGGCCGGGAGGGCGGACCTCCTCATCGGCGCGTGGCCATGGGGATGATGCCCGGCTCGTGCAGGAAGAGGTCCGGGTCGAGTCGGATGCCCTGGTCGACGAGGCGGTCCACGAAGGTCGGGCGCAGGCCGGTCGGCTGGACGACGCCGCGGAAGCGGCCGCTCTCGTCGATGCCGGCCCGGTAGTCGAACAGGTAGAGGTCCTGCAGGGTGATGACGTCGCCCTCCATGCCGACGATCTCGGTCACGTGGGTCACCCGGCGGGTGCCGTCCTTCATGCGGGCCTGGTGCACCACCAGGTTGATGGCGGAGGAGATCTGCTCGCGGATGGCCCGCATGGGCATGTCGACCCCGGCCATGAGCACCATGGTCTCGAGCCGGGAGAGCGAGTCGCGAGGCGAGTTGGCGTGCACGGTGGTGAGGGAGCCGTCGTGGCCGGTGTTCATGGCCTGCAGCATGTCCAGGGTCTCGCCGCCGCGGACCTCGCCGACCACGATCCGGTCGGGGCGCATGCGCAGGGCGTTGCGGACCAGGTCGCGGATGCTGACCTCGCCCCTGCCCTCGATGTTGGGCGGCCGGTACTCGAGCCGCAGCCAGTGGGGCTGGCGGAGCTGCAGCTCGGCGGCGTCCTCGATGGTGATGATCCGCTCGCCGGACGGGATGTAGGACGACAGCACGTTGAGGGTGGTCGTCTTGCCGGCGCCCGTCCCGCCCGAGACGAGGATGTTGAGCCGCCCCTGGACCGCCGCGTCGAGCAGCCGCGACAGCTTGCCCGAGATGGTCCCGAACGTGATCAGGTCCTCGGTCTGGTAGGGGTCGGGCGAGAACTTCCGGACGGTCAGGTAGGGGCCGCCGCCGACGCAGAGCGGCGGGATCACCGCGTTGAGACGGGAGCCGTCGGGCAGCCGGGCGTCGACGTAGGGCGAGCTCTCGTCGATCCGGCGCCCGACCTGACCGACGATCTTGTCGATCACCCGGCGCAGGTGGGTCTCGTCGACGAAGCGGCCCTCGGTCGGGTAGAGCCTGCCCTCGCGCTCCACGTAGATGCTGTCGGGTGCGTTGACCATGATCTCGGTGACGGTCGGGTCGCGCAGGAACGGCTCGATCGGCCCGAAGCCGAGGACGTCGTCGCCGATCTCGGCGACGACCCGCTGGCGCTCCTCCCGCGTGAGCGGGGTCTGCTCCTCCTCGAGCGCCTGCTGGAGCATCTCCTGGACCTTGACCCGGAGCTGCTCGGCGCCGAAGTTGGAGTCGTACAGGCGCGGACCCAGGGTCTCGACCAGCGAGCGGTGCACCTTCTGGCGCAGCTCGGCGAGCGGGTCGGGCCTGGCCCGATGCGGCCGGCGGCTCTCCGGCTCTTCGGGAAGGCCAGTCGGCAGCACCCCGTCGGACCTGGCGCGGGCCAGCCGCTCGTTGAGAGAGGACATCGGGTCGAGCTCCTTGGCGTTCGGTCGGCCGTCGGCGGCCTGGATGGTTCTCAGGGTCGCGAGAACAGCGACCGGCGCTTGGTCCTGCCGGCGCGCGACGCCCGCGGGCCGTCGGCGGAGAACTGGGCCGCGACCCGGCGGATGGAGTCGCTCACCTGGTCCTTGGGGTCCTCGAGGATGATCGGGTGGCCCTTGTTGACCGAGAGCGGCACCGAGCGGGACGAGGGGATCGTCGCGTCGACCGGCGCGCCCAGGATCTTCTCCACGTCGGCCAGGCGCAGGCCGACCCTGGAGTCGGCCCGGTTGAGCACGACCCGCAGCCGGTTGCGGGGGAAGTGGAGCAGCTCCATGGTCTGCAGGGCCAGCTTGAGGTTCTTGATGCTGGGCACGTCGAGGGTGGCGAGCATCGCGATCGCGTCGGACTCGTCGAAGGCGGAGAGCACCTGGTCGGAGAAGGCGGCCGGGGTGTCGATGACGACGTAGTCGAAGTCGGTGCGTAGCAGCTGGAGGATGGTCGAGACCGCCTGCGGGGTGATCGTGTCGGCCACCGTGGGCTCGGTCGGTGCGAGCAGCGCCCAGATCCCCTGCCGGTGGTGGGTGAGCAGCGACTTCAGCGCCATCGTGTCGAGGCCGTTGGTGCCGGCGGCGTCCTGGATCGTGTGGGCCGGGAAGAGCTGCAGCATGATGGCGACGTCGCCGAAGTGCAGGTCGAGGTCGACCAGGGCCACCTCGCCGCCCGTGGCGGCCAGGGCGAAGGCGAGGTTGGTGGCCAGGAAGGTCTTGCCGCAGCCGCCCTTGGAGCTGAACACGGTGATGACCTTGCCGGGCGGGTCGGCGCCACCCGCCTCGGCCCCGGCGGGCACGCCGCCGGCCAGCCGGCCGCGCAGCGCCCGCGCGATCTCCAGGGCGCGGGCGGCCGCGGCGCGCACCGCGTCCTCGTCCCCCGGGTCGGTGATCACGTCCTTGACCCCGTACCGCAGCGCGGCCCGGAACAGGTCGGAGGAGTCGTAGTGGCGGATGAGCAGGACCGACACGTCGGGCGCGCCCTGCTGGGTCATGCCGGCGAGGCCGAGGGCGTCCTTGTCGTCGAGGTCCGGCCCGATGATCATGCCGAGCACGTCGCGGCCCTCGGCGGCGAGGGCGGCCATGGCCTCGTCAGGGCTGGCGGTGCGGATGACGCGGTCGGTCAGCCCGGCCAGGGCGCTCGCCAGCCAGGTCGCGTACCCGTCCTCTGACTCGGTGATGATCACTGCCATGACGATGCTCCTGCTGCTTGCTACGCTCGACTCGGGTCAGTTGAACAGGTTGCCGATGTTCCTTGCCTCACCCGGTGGCGGGGCCTCCCCGCCCGGCGGGACCAGGGCGAGGTAGATCCGGCCGTTCTCGGCGGCGAAGACCACCCGGGTGACCTCCTTGTCGCTCACCTCGAGGGTGAGCGTCGACAGGTTGCCGTTCCGGTTGGCCTGCTGGTTGGCCTGCCGGCCCGTGCCGGTCGCCTGCTGGATGGTGGCGCCCACGGCGAGGACCTTGACGTTGGGCAGCAGGAGCTTGCTCTGGATGCCGTCGGCCTGGCTGATGGTCACGTAGACGTTGACGCGGTTGTTGACGGTGACGAGCCCGGACACCTGCCTGGTCGCGTCGACCTGGATCGACACGGCCTGGTGGCCGGGCTTGATGGTGAGCAGGTTCTGCCCCTCGACCTCCTCCTGGTTCACCCACCTGCTCCCGAGGAGCAGCTCGCCCGGCTTGATGTCGATCGCGGCCACCCGGCCCGAGAGCTGGTTGAGGGACCGGACCGCGTCCTGGGCGACGAGCCGGCGCGGGTAGTCGGCGGTCCTGAACTTGGCGGCGCGGAACGCCGCGTCGAGGCTCTCCCCCTGCTCGATCTCCTGGGCGGCCACCCAGACCCGGACGGGCGCCTGCTCGTTGATCGCTCGCCGGTCGGCGCTGTTGGCGTAGATCACCAGCGCCATCGCCGCGACGATGGCGAGGACGATGGCGACGACGATGGCCAGGAGCCTGTTCTGCATCTCGGTTGCTCTCCTGCCGGGAGGCGAGCCGCCCGGCCACTCGGTCAGGGGGCCGCGTCGAAGCCGGGGGCCCTCATGTGCAGGCTCCCGGCGTGGGCAGGGGAAGGACGGAGGCCTGCTCGATCCGCATCTCCGCCCTGGCCTGGGCGGTGGAGAAGCTCGAGGGCAGGGGGACGAACGGGATGACGATGTCCACCGGGTAGTCGAACTCGACGGTGAGGGTGTCGCCGACCTGGTTGGTGCTGGTGACGTTGCAGCCGGTGAGCCCGCTGATGCCGGAACGGTCCCGGACGATCGTCCAGAACGACTCGCCGCTCCCGTTGACGTCCGTCCAGTCCTGGATGCCGACGATCGCGAGCCGGGCGCCTTCGCGGGCGGCGTTGGTCGCCTGGATCTTGTTGTTGAACGCGATGCCGAACTGGATGAAGCCGAACAGCAGGGTGACGAGCAGGGGAAGCAGGATGGCGAACTCCACGGCGGCGACGCCGCGCTCGCCCTCCCGCCAGTCCCTGGCCTGCCTCATGCCACCCGATTTCCTCTCACCCCGCACCGGGAAAGGGCGAGGATCGCACTCTCGCCGCTCCCGGACCAAGAAGCCGGCTCACGGGCATGTCGCAGGCGCGTTCTGCACGCACGACGCGGTGGTGGAGAACCGCAGCGAGAGCTGGGTGAACAGGAAGAAGAACCCGACCACGAGGAGCAGCGCGACCACCGCCACCATGAGCGCGTACTCGACCGCCGTGATGCCCTGCTCGCGAGCTTCAAGCTCGCTGAGGCGACCGCGAACGTACAGGAGGCTCGTGCTGACATAGGCGAACATGGGGACCGGGACCTTTCGTGGGTGATCAACTGCTCAACGGCCCGAGAAGGCGGGCGCGTCCTCCCCGGCCCAAGCCGGATGCGGCGCCGCCAGCGCCGCATCCACCTGCGTGGATACACGGTGCCGGCGGGGCGCCCGTCCCGCCGGCACCTACGACGTCAGCAGGCGGTGGTGGGGGCCGGATTTTGGCCGACGCAGCTTCCCGTCGATTCGAACTTTCCCTTGATGTTGTTGAACAGGAAGAAGAACCCGACGACCAGGAGCAACGCGACGACCGCGACCATGAGCGCGTACTCCACCGCCGTGATGCCCTGCTCGCGGGCCTGCATCTCCCCGAACCGGGCGCGAGTCCACGTGTGGATCATGGAGAGCTGAAGCATCTACTTCCACCTCCTTCCTACGAGGCAAGGGTGCGCCGTCCGGGGACGCGACCCGCGGGACCTGGGTGCGATCCTCCGCTGAGGTGCGGGAGCCCGGCCGGGCTCAGGGGAAGATCCGGCCGGTTCGCGGAGGTCGGCGACAGTGAACCTAGAGACGGCCGGGGCGGCTGCCCACCCCGACAACTGCACATCGGGGATGGGTAGAACTACGGAAGGCCCGGCCACTCAGCAGCCCCCACCCCGATAGGCGACGCTCGCGCAGCTCTCGTTACGGTCGAAGCGGTCCTGCACACTCTGGAAGAGGTAGTAGGTGCCTCCGACGAGGAGCAGCACGACGATGGCGGCCATGAGGGCGTACTCAACCGAAGTGAGCCCGCGCTCGGCGGCGGAACCTCGCGTGTGGATGGGGAGCCGGCTGCGCTCGGGACCGGTCATCAACAGCGGCTTGCTCCTCTCGGGCAGACGGCGACTCATGCCCGCGAGCAAGCTAGAGGCTGGCCGGACTGACGGCCATGAGGAGCCTCGACCAGATGGCGTAGGTAGTTGTGGTTAGAACGAGAGGGCCAGGCCGTCGGTGCTCTCGGTCAGGAGGGGAACACCCCGGCGGCGGGCGTCGCGCTCCTCGACGACCCGGGCCGGACCCTGGGAACCGGCGTCCGCCTGGCCGGCCTGGCCCTGGGTGGCGACCAGCTCGTCCATGAGGTCCACGAGCTTCGGGGACAGACGCCCGGCGGCGGCCTCCTGGCGGAGCACGCCGAGCCCCTCCTCGGGGGAGCGTGCCGGCCGGTGCGGCCGTGGGCGCGTCACCGCCGCGTAGGTGTCGGCCACCGCGAGCAGCTGGGCGCCGAAGGGGAGCTGCCGGCCGCGCAGCCCGCGCGGGTAGCCGGAGCCGTCGAGGCGCTCGTGATGGGCGCGCACGGCGGCGACCGGGACGCCGACCCGGCTCAGGGGCTCCAGGATGTCGGCCGAGGTGTCGGCGTGCCCGCGCAGCACCGCGAGCGCGTCGTCCTCCAGCGGGCCGCGCACCGCGAGCAGGTCGCTCGGCAGCGCGAGCAGGCCGATGTCGTGGAACAGGGCGGCCATCTCGATCCCACGCACGCGCGCCGGTGGCCAGCCGAGCGCGGTGGCCAGCTCCCGGGCGATCGAGGCGACCCGGCGCGAGTGACCCTCCCGACCGGGCCCGCTCGCCTCGGCGCTGCCGATCATCGTGCCGAGGATGACCTGGAGGGAGTGGGACAGGGCCTCGCGGGCCAGCCGGAGGTGGTCGCGCTCCTCGGCCCGGCTGACCCGGGCCGCCGCCGTCTCGGTGCGCAGCAGGGCTTCCTCGGCCGCCTCGGTGACCGAGCGGAGGGCGGCCAGCGGGGAGCTCTGATCCATCCGCTCGGGCCCGCGCTGCACCCGGCGCCCGCGCATCGACGAGGTGACCCGCACGATCAGGTCCTCGTTCGTGCACGGGTAGGTGAGAAGGTCGGTGACGCCCACGGCGAGCGCCGGGGTGACGTCGATGGACGCGTCCCGGCTGGCAACCCCGAGCACGGGGACGCTGGTGGGACCCTCGGCCAGGCGGGTGAGGACCGGCGCCCAGGTGCGGATCTCGTCGATCGGCACGACCACCAGGGCTGGCCACTGCGCGTCCACGCTGCGTCTTGCCTCGATCTCCTCCTTCACCAGGGCGCAGGCCAGCCCGGCGTCGTGCAGGGCGTCACGGGCCCAGGGGCCGATCCCCTTGGCCGCATCCAGGACGAGCACGTGGGCTGGCAAGCGAACGCTCCCAGGTCGAGAGAGAACCGCACCAAGCGGTCGCAGCCGGGGGCCGGCACCGGAAGCGTCCGCTGAGCGATGCTACGGCCTGCGTCCGTGTGACTCCCATGCACCGAACTGGTGAACGGGGCTACGAACTTCTGCGGAGCAGGGGGCGCCGCCGCGGCCGGCGACAGCCCGGCCGTCAGCGGGGCGGCTCGACCAGCCGGATGCGCATCGCCTCGCGCACCGCGTCGACCCGGTTGTTGACGTGCAGCTTCCGGTAGATGTTGCCGATGTGGGTGTTGACCGTGCGCTCGGAGATCACCAGCTGGCTCGCGATCTGGCGGCTGGTGAGGCCCTCGGCGAGCAGGGCGAGGATCTCGCGCTCGCGGCCGGTCAGCAGGTAGTAGATGTCGGCCGCGGCCTTGGTCTCGTCGGCGTAGCGGTTGAACTGGTGGAGGAGCTTGCGCGCCTGGACCGGGTCGAGGAAGGAGCCGCCGGCGGCGACGGCCTTGACGGCCGAGCGGATGTCGTCCAGCGTCGCCGACTTGGGCAGGTAGCCGGAGGCGCCCGCCTTGATCGCCTCGAAGATCGTCTCCTGGTCCTCGTGCACGGTGAGCACCACGACCCCGACCGAGGGGTGGTCCTGCCGGATCTGCCTGGTCGCGCTGATGCCGTCGCGCCTGGGCATGTCCACGTCCATCAGCACGACGTCGGGGAGCAGCTCGCTGACGCGCTGGATCGCCTCGTTGCCGTCGCTCGCCTCCCCGATCACCTCCACGCCCTCGGCGTTGCGGCACAGCAGCACGACACCGTGGCGGGTGACCGAGTGGTCGTCGACCACCAGCACCCTGGTCACCGCGCCGTTGCGGTCGCCGGCGTCAACGGTCACCGCTGCGCTCCCTCGTAGACCTGGGCCGGGACCTCGACCTGGGCCGGGACCTCGAGCCAGAACACCGTGCCGTTCTCGTCGACCCGGCCGCCGACCGAGCCCTCCAGCACCTCGGCGTAGCTCCGGGCCAGGGTGAGGCCGAGCCCGGCCCCGGAGCCGCGGCGCTCGACCGGCTCGTCGGAGCGGGTGAACGGGCGGAAGAGCTGGTCGACCGCCTCGCTGGTGAGCCGGGAGCCGCCGTCGTGGACCTCCCAGCGGGTGCGCTCGGGCCCGACCCCGACGGTGACCGTGACCATCCCGAGGCGCGGGCCGTACTCCAGGCCGTTCTCGACCAGGGGCCGCAGCGCCATGCGGACCAGCTCGGCGTCGCCGACCACCTCGACGTCCACGTCCCCGGCGGGCTGGACCCGGACGCCCTCGGTGCCGAGGTCGTCGATCAGGATGAGCAGCAGGTCGCGGGGCCGGAACGGGCGGGCCAGGGCCGCCACGCCCCCGTTGACCCGGGCGAGCAGCAGGAAGTCGCGCACCAGGCCCTGCAGGCGGTCGGTCTGGGTCAGTACGAGCTGGAGGAACTGCTGCACGGTCTCGCCGTCGAGCTGGTTGCCCCGCTGCAGCAGCGTGGAGACGAACCCGCGAATGCACGCGAGCGGTGTGTTGAGCTTGTGCGCGGCGAGCCCGAACAGGTCCCTGCCGTCCTCTTCGAGGCCCAGCAGCGACGGAGCCGTTGTCTGGCTCGGGGTCGTCATAGGCGGTCTTCCCTCCGCATGGGCTCGCTCGCTACGTCCAGGCACCGGCGATCACCAGGCCGGGTGATCACGAGTAGGTGTTAGGTGTAGTTGTAGTTGTAGGTGTAGTTGTAGGGATTGTCATACAGACGAAGTCTGCCTTCCAAACTGCCAGCGGGGGAACCACTCGTGATGACTAATTCCGGCATAGTCGCCTTCGGTCATGAAGCGATCAAGTCCGCGGTGTGGAGGAAGAACCTACCAGAATCGGCTTCGCCGTCGGCCTCCGGCTGCCGTTGGGTCCCGGCTCCTCGGTGACCCCGTAGGTCATGTTGGGCTGGATCGGCAGCTCGAAGAAGAGCGGCTGGACCCCCTCGCCGGAGGTACGGAACACCTTGGCGGGCAGCGCCCTGTCGAGACCCTGCCCGCTCGGGATGCCCCACAGCTCGTACACCTTCCCGGGGGGCGGGGCGGCCAGGCCCTCGACGATCAGCGCGCCCTTGTCCTGCAGCGACGAGGCGAACACGACCACCCGGGCGCCACGCTCGACCGGGTCGCCCTCCAGCCGCACCGTCTGGGTCGAGGGATCGCTCGCCAGCCGGCCGACCTGCTCGAAGGCGGCGACGCGCTGCCGGTAGAGGGTGTTCTCGTTGCGCAGCGACATGTTCCAGAAGCCGAGCGCGAACAGGGCCAGGATGCAGGCGGCCACCGCGATGCGGTTGACCAGGGCCAGGCGTGTCCGCGGCCGGAAGGAGACCGCCCCGCCGGGCCGGAAGGAGACCACCCCGCGGGGGCGGGCGGTCGCGCCGGCCTTGCGCCGGATCGAGGCGCGCAGGGCCGCGGGCGGCTCGACCGGTGGCGGCGCGTAGGCGAGCGCCCCGGCCACCTCCTCGAGCTCGCGCACGCTGGACTCGCAGGTCGCGCAGCCCTTCAGGTGGTGCTGGAAGAGGTGCTCGTCGTCGGGCTCGAGCGCCCCGAGGACGTAGCCAGCAGCGAGCTGCTCGTACTCGGCGTGGCTCATTGCCTGGTCCACGGGCGCTGCTCCTCACGGCCGGGCTCGCTCAACGCGTCCTTGAGCTTGCGCATCCCAGCCGCCATCCTCGTCTTGACGGTCCCCAAAGGGACCCCTACCAGACTCGCAACCTCGCGTTGCGTGTACCCACCAAAATAGGCGAGGAGGAGCGCTTCGCGTTGCGCGGCGGGCAGCGTGGCCAGCGCCGCGAGCACTTCGCCGCGGCGCTCGGCCGCCAGCACGTCGGCCTCCACCCCAGGCTTGGGGTCGGGCTGCAAATCGAGCACCTCGTCGCTGCTGCGGCGCCGGCGCAGGTTCTCCTCGCGCCGGACGACGTCCACGGCGCGGTGGTGGGTCACGGACAGCAGGTACGTGGCCACCGTCCCCCGCCCGGCGTCGAACCGGTGCGCATCACGCCAAAGCGAAAGAAACACCTCCTGCACCACGTCCTGGGCAAGCGCCTCATCGGCCACGATCCGGCGCGCGAGCGAGTAGGACACCTTCCCGTAGCGGTCGAACAGGGCCTCGAGGGCACCTGCGTCCCTCTCGGCCACGAGCGCCACCAGTTGTCCATCTTGGAGACCTCGGTACGCCCTGGCTCCTCGCACGCGCTCAAAGATCCTTCCGACATGGCCTTCGAGCGGCAGGGCTCGCTGGATTGCTCGCCCTCGGGAATCGCCGCTCTCGCGCTGCTCGACAAGACGGGTGCGGACCTCGGCCCCTTGGCGCGGCCGCAGCCAGGTCGCCGACGATCCGGGATGGACGCTAGCACCGGGGTCGAAGACCGGGCAATGGCCCGAACGCGCCGTTGCGTGACCGTGGCATGAGCAGTTGCGTGACCGTGGCATGATCGGTTGCATGACCGTGGCATGATCGGTTGAGCGGTCCGGAGCTGCGTTGCTATAGTGCAGCCCTCTAGGGCAGCCTCAGGGCAGCCCTCTAGGCAGCCCTCTCGCGGATGTGGCTCAGTTGGTAGAGCATCACCTTGCCAAGGTGAGGGTCGCGGGTTCGAGTCCCGTCATCCGCTCCACCTCCGGCCCGACGCCCTCTGGGACTCCCCGGGGGCGTTCGACCGAGACGGCACGGCGGTGTGGCCGAGTGGTTAGGCAAGGGTCTGCAAAACCCTCCACCCCGGTTCAATTCCGGGCACCGCCTCCACCCGGTTCGTACCGGCACCCCCCGGGAACGGTATGATCGGGCAGCACGGGCGCGTAGCTCAGTGGGAGAGCGCTTCCCTGACACGGAAGAGGCCACAGGTTCAAACCCTGTCGCGCCCACCAGTACAAACGGTCTCCTCTCCCCCACCCGCGGGGCCGTTTGCCAGAGATTTGCCAGAGGCTCACGGAGCGCGCCTCTCGAAACACCCTAAGCGTTGTCCGGATTGACTCCTTCGAGGTGACTCCGGCATGGCCTGACGGGTCCTTGATCTACTAGAATTACGGGCTTGTAAGTAACGTCCGGTGCGCCCGGGGGCAAGGCAGCCGGTACCACCAGAACGAGCTGCAAGGGGGCGCCCGGATGGGCTTCGAGATCGACTTCCTGCCGGTCGGCGGCGGAGGGAGCAGCGGCGACGCGATCGCCTTGCGCTTCGGCGACCTGCTGCCCGACTACCTCAATCAGTGGGCCACGGACCAGACCGTGGTCGTCGTGGACGGCGGCTACCTGGAAGTCGGCCCGGAACTGGTCAAGCACATCCAGACCTACTACCAGACCAACCGGGTCGACCTGGTGGTCTCGACCCACCCTGACGGCGACCACGTCAACGGTCTGCGGACGGTCCTGGAGGAGATGGACGTCGGGGAGTTGTTCCTGCATCGGCCCTGGCTTCACGTTCCCGAGCGCAGCCGCCAGACCACGCTGCGGCGCTCCTTGGACGGCGCCCGCCAGCTTGAGGAGTTGGCGATCGCGAAGGACATCCCGATCACCGAGCCCTTCGAAGGTGAGACCCGGTTCAACGGCGCCCTGACGGTTGTCGGTCCATCCAGGTCCTACTACGAGGCCCTCATCCCGGAGTTCCGCTGCTTCGCCCCGCCGCCGACCGAGTCGGCGCTGCGGGAAGCCCTCGGCAGGGTCGCCGAGCTGGCCAGCCGCGCAGCCGAGTCGATGGACATCGAGACGCTGAACGACAGTGGGACGACCAGCGCCGAGAACCTCTCCGGGACGATCTTGCACCTGGCCTTGGACGGTCAGCAGCTGCTGCTCACCGCCGACACCGGCATCCCCTCGCTCACCCGGGCCGCCGGCTACATGGAGGCGCTCGGCCTGACCCGCTGGCCGTTGAGCTTTATGCAGGTCCCCCACCACGGCAGCAAGCGCAACGTCGGCCGCACGGTCCTGGATCGGCTCCTCGGCCCCAAGAACACCCAGCCCCCGGGCAGCTCGGCTGCCTTCGTGTCCGCAGCTCCGGACGGTGCCCCCAAGCATCCGGCCAAGAAGGTGACCAACGCGTTTATCCGCCGCGGGGCCGATGTGGTGGTCACCCGCGGCAACTCGGTCTCCTACCGGGAGGCAGCCCCAGACCGACCGAACTGGGGGCCGGCACCCCGCGAGCCGTTTCACCAGCAGGTCGAGGAGTAGGCAGGCCGCATTGGACGTCTACACCCGCCGGGCCCGGCTGTCCCCTGTCTACCTGCTGTTCCTCCCAATCGCTTTGCCGGTCGTAGCGCTGTCGTGGGGGCCGGCGTCCTGGTGGGGACGGCTGGTCGGGCTCGCCTTTGCCTGTGGCCTGCCCCTGCTTGCCGCCCAGTTCGGCCGCTCGGCCGGCAAGGGCAAGGAGCCAGTCCTCTACGCCGCCTGGGGTGGGCCACCGACGACAGTGATGCTGCGCCACCGCACCAGCAGCAACCCCATCGCGCTGGCTCGACGCCACGACCTCATCGGCCGTGCGACCGGAATCCGGCTGCCATCGGCAGCCGAAGAAGAAGCCGCCCCGGAGAACGCCGATGCGGCCTATGAGACCGCCGTGGCGGCCCTCCGGGAGCACACCCGGAGCGTTGACGAGTTTCCCCTGGTCTTCGAGGAGGTGTGCAACTACGGCTTTCGCCGCAACCTGTGGGGCCACCGGACACTCGGCATCGTCCTGGCGGCAGCAGGCACGCTGATCGCCCTGGGAGCCGCAGCACTCGGCATCGCTGGCGTCACTCGTGTCTCTGTTCCGATGGCGCCGGCCGTCGCGATCGTCGATGCCGCAGGCGCCGTTCTCTGGGCGAGGATGGTCACGGAGAACTGGGTCCGGCAGGCCGCCGATGCCTATGCCGAGCGGCTGCTCTCCTCGGCAGAGCGGCTCTCCAGCTCGGTGACATGACCCGCTAGAAGACCCTGAGCGTTGCCCGGTTTGGGTGGCTTTCTAGGGTCTGCTCGGCGGCCTGGAGCGCGACGGTCAAGCGCTGCTGGATGGCCGCGGCGACGCGACCGGCCATATCCGTGGTGGTGTGCCGGTAGTGGGCGCCCATGGCGCTCCCCCGCTGCTGCCCGGCCCGGCTGGTGGCCTCATGGCCCATCACTTCATCGATGACCCGGGCGGGGACGCCGGCATCCTCCAGCCAGGTGGCGAAGGTGTGACGAAAGTCGTGCGCGCCATGCAGGTCCACGGCATCGAGCAGGGGATCTCGGGGCGGGGGCAGCGCCGACCAGCGACCAGCATGGCTGTTGCCGTCGGGTGCGGCCAGGCGGGCGGTGTGCAGCTCACCGAGCGCACCGCGCACGGTGGCGGGGCGGATCGCCCGGCCGTGCTCGGCCAGGTAGGCGGCGAGCTGGTCCGCGGTGAGCGGGCCGCTGGTGCGTAGCACCTTGAGGGTACGGATGGCAGTAGGGCGCAGGTTGGTAGCGAGGTCGGCGAGCTTGGCGATGGCGGCATGGTGGGTGCGGCGGAAGTTGTAGCGCGACAGCACCGTGCGGGTGCCGCGCTTGACGCCCGGTCCACCCGGATGACCAGCGCCCCCGCCGGGACCGGTGAACACGAGGGCGTCGGGGTCGCTGCCAGCTGGGAGCTGCCGGCGGATCGCCTCGACCACCAAGGGGGCTAGCGGTACCAGGCGGATGCCCGCGTCGCTTTTGGGGCGGGGCTTGAAGCCGCTGCCGAACCGGCCAGCCTGGTAGCGGGTGGGGCCGACCTCGAGGATGGGCACCGGCCGATCAAGGTGAACGCGGCGGCGGCGCAGCCCCGCCAGCTCGCCGAACCGCAGCCCGGTGCCGAGCAGGCAGGTGACGTGGTCCCACCAGAACAGCGGGAAGCAAGCCAGCAGCCGCCCGGCTTCCTCCGGGGTGAGCACCCGGCGTTTGACGCCGCCGAAGACCCTTTCGGGGTCAGCCCGGCGCTTGGGCGGCGGCACCCTGCGGACTGGGTTGGCCTCGATCGCGCCTTCGTCCATGGCGAACTGAAAGACGCGGAGCAGCAACGAGCGGCACGCCACCACCGTGTCATAGCCAACCCGGCTGGCAAGCTGAGACTGCCATCGGCGCACATCGGCCGGACCGATCCGCTCGACCGGCCGATCGCCAAACCACGGGCGCAGGTGCACCCGGAGACGCCCATCCGCATTGGCGAGCGTGGTCGGACTGCGGTCGGGATCGGCGGCCCAGACTTCCCACCACTCGGCCGCCCAAGTGCTGAACGGGAGCCGTCCGCGCTTGCGGCCGTGCCAGCCCGCGTGGGTGAGCGCCACACGCTGCTTGGCAGCCTCGGCGACGGCCTCGTCCTTGGTGGCCACGGTCTTGGCGCCTTGCGAGCCGTCGTCGGCTACCCACCACACCTGATAGCTGACCCGGCCGGTGCGGGCGCTGACGCGCTTGCGGTAGCCGGCTGACGCCATCGCTCAGTACCCCCTCGCGGACAGCCGCCCGTACCAACGAGTGCCACTGTGCGCGGTTGTCCGTCCGGAGTCCCGGAAAGGCGGGTGGGCAACCCAACGCGCAGGCGCGCGCTGCGCGCGCACGCGCGACCCGTGCCGGTCACGCATCGTGGCCACCGTCGCCGTGGTCGTCGCCGGGGTGGTCGGGGTCGGTGAGGCGCCATCGGCCGTGCCCGACCCGCTCGACCTCCCCCGTGCGGACGAGGTCTTGGAGGCGCTCGTAGACCCAGGTCTTGGCGCGGCCGATGGCGGCGGCCAGCTCGGCGACCTTGGCGCCACGGGGCCCGGCGGCGCGCAGGCAGGTGCGCAGCGCGGCGAGCGGGTCGCCGACCCCGGCCGGGGTCGGGATGGGCGCGGTGTCGGCCGGCTGCCCGGGAGGCTCGCCGTCCGAGGCGACAGCGCTGGGCGGGCGGGCCGGGTCACCCCCAGACGCGGCGGTCTCGTATTGGGCCGCGGCGGTGATCCCGGCGGCGGTGCCGGGATCGAGGTCGGGCACGGCACCGGGCCCGGCGGCGGCGAGCAGGCGGGGGATGCGGGCCCGGTCGACGTGCAGCACCTTGGCGGGGATCGGGCGGGTGTGGTCGGGCGGGTCCCAGAGCAGCAGCTTCCCGGGGGCGTCGAGCAGGTCGGGCCGGTAGCCGAGCCGGTTTTTGCCTTGACCGAGGATCAGCTCGCCGTCTCTGGGTTCGGTGACGCGTAGGCAGATCCGCACGGTGAGCTGGGCGCGCAGCGCCCCGCCGCCAAGCGCCTGCTGGGTGGGCCGCTGGGTGGCCGCCAGCAGGGTGATGGCGGTCTTGCGGCCCTTTCGCGCGATCGTGTCCAGCAGCGTGGCGGCGTCGGGGAGCTGCTCGACCAGCTCGGCGAGCTCGTCGACCGGGATGACGATCGCGGGCGCCTGCGAGGTGGGCTGCCAGTTCTCTCGGTCGTGGTCGGCCAGCCAGCGTTCGCGGGCGTCGATCGCGGCGACCGCGTCGGCGAGCAGCTCGCGGGCCTCGGCGGGGGTGGTGGCCAGGCGGCCCAGGCAGGGCTTCCAGGGGGTCAGGCCGGCGCCGCCGGCGAAGTCGATCGCCCACAGCAGCACGTCGGGCGCGGGGGCGAGGGTGCGCAGGATGGCGTTGAGCAGGGTGGTCTTGCCGGCGCCGCTGGCCGCGCCGATCAGGGTGTGCTTGCGCAGCAGGTCCACCCGTAGGGGTTCGCCGGTCTCGTACTCGGCGACCAGCACCGGGCGGGTGATGGTCAGCGGTCCGGCCAGCTCGGGCATGGGCAGGGTGCCGGTGTGGGGGTCGCGTTCGACCACCCGCAGGATCACCCGCCTTGCCAGGGTCGGGTCTTCCTCGACCCGGATCGCCCGGGGCCGCAGCCCGAGTGCCGATTCCAGCTTGGGGACCCGGTCGAGCACGTCCCGGAGGGTCTGGCCTTTGGGCAGCAGCACCCGCGCAGACCATTGGCGGCCGTCGGGGGTGACCTCGACGCGTTGCAGGCGGGCGCCGTGGAGGTCGGCCGCGGCGGCGTCGTCGCCCCATCGTTCGACGGCGCGCAGCACGCGGACCTTGGCGCGGCGGCGCCGGTGCCACCACCACGGCACCCCGCCAGCGAGGGTGCCGGCGAGCCAGGCGAGCAGGAGCCGGCGGGTGAGCGGCCCCAGCCACGTGGCGGCGGCCAGCCAGGCCGTTGCCGCCGTGGTCGCGGTGGTGGCGTAGGCGCGCTCGGCGGGGCGGTCCAGGCCGACCCGGTAGCCGAGGATCCCGAGGATCATGGCAGCGGCCGTCCCGACCGCGGTGATGATCGGCCACCAGCCGGGCGCCCAGGTGTGCAGGACCAGCCCGGCGGCCAGTAGCACCAGCCCGAGGTACAGGGGGGCGAGTTCGGAGCGGTAGCGCCAGGCCAGGCGGGGCAGCGGGGAGCGCAGCGGCTCGTCGGGGGCGAGGTAGGCCGGCTCGGGCCGGCCGGGACGGTCGCGGCGACGGGGTCGGGGTCGGGGCATCGGGCTCCTTCACGGTCGAGACGGGGGCCGGCCCGGCGGGTGGCGTGGGGGCCGGGCCGGCCTGGGGCCGGTGGTCAGAACGGCGGGTCGGCGCTGGCGGCCTGGCCGCCGTTGCCGGTGGTGCGGTGGACGGTGGCGGTGGCAAACAGCAGGCTGGGGCCGAGGTCGTCGGCGTCGACCTCGGCGGCCTGGCCGCGGCGGCCGTCATCGGTTTCGTACTGGCGGATCCGCAGCCGCCCGGTGACCACCACGCGGGCGCCCTTGGTGAGGGTGTCGCAGGCGTGCTCGGCGAGCTGGCGCCAGCAGGTGACGCGGTAGAACGAGGTCGGGCCGTCGGTCCAGCCCTGGCCGTCGCGGACGCGGGGGGTGACGGCCAGGCGCAGGGTGGCCACCGGAATGTCGTTGGGGGTCTTGCCAAGCTCGGGGTCGGCGCACAGGTTGCCGACCAGGGTCACGGGCGTGTCGTGCACGGGGTCCTCCCAAGGGTCGAGACGGGCGATGCGGGTCGGGCGGATGCCGGGAGCCGTCATGGCGGGGTGGGGGGCGCTCGGGATCGGCCCGGGAGGGCCCCTGGGAGCCCCGGAGCCGGCCGCAGGGCCCGCCCGGCAGGGTCGAACACCCGTTCGACCGTCAGGGTGCCGCACAGGACCGCGAGCGCGGGGCGGGGGTTCTGGGGGCGAGCCACCCCCGCCCCCGGGGGGCGTGGGGACCCCGCGAGCGGGGCGCCCCGGGGGGTGCCCGCGCACGGCGCGGCGGCCAGCCCACCGGACCCCGCGCGGCCACCCCGCGCCCCCTACGGGGGGGCGCGGGGTTCGCGGGGTGCGCGGGGTCCTCCCCGAGGGGGGCCGCGCACCCCGCGCCGCGCGGTCCTCGCGGGGTTCGCGGGGTGCCGCGCGGGGTCGCCGGTCGAGGCTCACGCGGCGTCTCCGTCGGGGGCCGGGCCGGGCGGCTCGGCGGGATCGGTGGGCGACCAGGAGCGGGCGAGGCCCGGGCCGTCGTCGGTGCCCTCGGCGAGCCCGGCCGCGGCGAGGTCGGCGAGGGCTTCTTGCAGGGTGCGGTCCTTCAAGGGGTGGTCGTTGGCGGCGGTGCGGTCGCCGAGCTGCTTGACCGTCTGCATCGCGCCGCCGGCGCGCAGCGCGGCCAGCACCCACTGGCGGGACTGCTTCAACCGTGCCTCGGCCCCCGAGGCGGCGCCGGCGGGGGCGTCGTCGGGCAGGACCTCCACCTGGTAGTGCAGCGCGCTGGCGAGGTCGGTGGGGTCGTCGGCCCAGACCCGGCGGCGGACGCGGAACTGCTGGTCGGCGAGCTCCCCGCCGCGCAGCTCCACCGACAGCACCACCGTGGAGGCGCCGGTGGCGGGGTCGGTGGCGCGGTGGGCGACCCCGGCCGAGGCCAGCACCCGCCCCCACGCGCCCGGGCCCACCCCCGAGATCCGCTGGACACCGGTGCCTTCGCCGGTCTTGTTCCAGTGGGTCACCACCACCAGCGCCGCCCCGGCGGCCTGGCACACCGCCTGGATGGCCGACAGGACCGCGCCCATGGCGTAGAGGTTGGCGCCGGTCGCGCCGGCCCCGACCGCCAGGTACAGCGGGTCGATGACCACCAGCGCGGCTGGGCGGTTGGCCAGCTCGGCCTCGATGGTGGCCAGATCCTCCCCGCTGGTCAGGGTGGGGACGCGGAAGCACAGCCGCAGCAGCCGCGCCTCGCCAAGCTCGTCGAGGTCGACGCCGTGGTGGGCGGCGACCGCGCGCAGCCGGCGGACCATGGCCCGCTCCCCACCTTCGCCGAGGAAGACCAGGACACGCCCGGAGGGTGGGCAGCCGAAGTGGCCCAGCCACGGCACCCCGGCGGCGACACTGACGGCGAGGTCGAGGATGGCCCAGGTCTTGCCGGCCTTGTCCTCGGCGGCGAACACCCCGTAGGCGTCGCGGGGCCAGATGCCCTCGACCAGCCAGGCGGGGGGGCCGGCCGCGTCGACGCGGGCGAGCACGTCGGCCAGGTCCTCGATCACCAGCCCCCGCCCCACTCCGGCGGGTGGCGCAGCCAGGGTGGCGGGCGGGTGCAGGGGGAACACCTCGGCCAGCTCGCCCGGGTCCTCGGGCGGCGGGGCGTCGGGCCAGGGCACCCCGTCGCCGTCGCCGCCCGGGCGGCGCGGGCCGGTCCGGTCGGTGGTCACGTGACCCCTCCAGGCAAGGTGGCGGTGGCGCCGGCCTGGGCCAAGGGCAGGCGGAGCTGGCGGGGTCCCTCGAGCGCGGCGAGGACCCGGGCGCGCCAGCCCAGCGCGTAGCGCAGGCAGTTCGCGCAGCTCGTGTGGGTCCGGCAGCCGGGCAGGGGGGGGCGGCGGCGTGCCGCGTAGGACCAGGCCAGGGAGTCGGCGCTTGCCAGCAGGTCGGCGTAGGCGGCAAGACCCCGCTGCTTGACCCCGAACCCGTGCAGCCGCAGCCCTCCGGCGGCCAGCTCGGCCACGATCGCGCCGATCTGGGCGGTGGCCTGCCGGCGGCACACACTGCCGAGCCCGACCAGCGGCGCCGCGGCCAGGTCGACCCCGTTGGCCTGGTAGCGCTCGAGGCAGCGCACATAGCTGGGCAGGTCCCAGCCCTGCACCACCGGGATAAACCCCAGCCCCGGCGCCAGCGCCGTCAGGGTGCAGTAGTTGTCCACCGTCAGGGCCTGGTGGGCCTCGACCGAGCGGCCGGTGCGTTGGACCATGACCGGCTCACACATCCAGTCCTGCGGGGCCGCCCACGCCAGCCGGCCGACCTCGGCGGCGTAGCGGGCGACCGCGTCGGCATACTGCGCCGGGGTGGTGCGCCAGCCGCCGTAAAGGGCCAGCTCGGTGAACCCCCCGGAGTCAAGCGCCCACGGCGCCAGGGCGCGGGGCAGCACCCGCCGGGTAGCCAGGGTGCGGTGGCTGACCATCAGCGGCACCTCGACCCTGGCCAGCCAGCCTGGCTGGTGGGTGCCGAGATAGAACCCCGGGGTCATGGCGGGTCCCCCGCGCCGCGGCGGCGTGGCGTGCGTGCCCCAGCGGCCAGGCCCGACTCGATCGTCGCCCGCGCGCGGCGCTCGCGGTCGCTGTGGGTGCCGGCGGGCGCGGCCAGGGCGGCGGCCAGCAGCCGCGCGCGGATCTCGTCGGCGTCGAGCAGCCCCGCGGCGGCGAGCTGGCCCAGGGAGAACGCGGCCCGGTTCAGGGTGTGGTTGCAGGTGCCCGCCTTGGCGGTGGCGACCCGGTGGGCCTCGCGGTCCAGCGCCGCCCGCGCGTAGGCCCCGGCACGGCCGGCGGGACCCGAGACCGGGGGGAGGGTGGCCCGCACCGTCCGCGGCGGGGCCAGCAGGCGCCGCAGCCCGTCGGGCACCTCGGGGAGCGTGGCCGTCAGGGGCCGGACCCACCGGTAGCGCTGCCCGGAGCGGTGGACCGAGGGCGGGGCCACGATCAGCCCGCCCCGCCCCCGCCAGTCAAGGCCCGGCCGCAGCCCCACCCGGTTCCCCGCGCCCGTGGGGACGAGGAGCACATGCCAGCCCCCGCCGCCGGTGCGGGCCAGCGGCCCCCCACCAGGGACCGCGCCGGCCTCGGCAAGAGCGCGAAGCTCCACCTCGCCTCTGGGGCCGTCGACGTCGAGCACGTCGAAGCGCAGCCCGGTGCACAACCCCACGTTCGCGGTCGGCCAGCGCCGCCACCAGCCGCGCACCTGGGCGGGGGTGGCCGAGGCGGCGGCGGGCCAGTCGGCCAGGCGGGGGTGCTTGCCCGGGTCCGGGCAGCCAAGGCTGCGCGGACAGGTGCACCCCCCGTCGCCGCGGATCCCGTGCATCGCCACCACGGGGAAGCCGCACGCGGCGTAGACCTCGGCCGCCCGCCCGGGCGCAAGCTCGCTGCCGAGGGCGGCGAGCAGGTCCCCGGGGGCGGGCCGGGCCGGATCATTGATCGTGGTCACGGGGTACCTCCACGGCGAGGCGGCGTCTGGCCAGCGGGCGGCCGTACGTGCCATCGCCGCGCGGATCAGCTCGCTTGATTGGCCGGCGCCTTGGTTGCGGAACAGCGAGCAGCGCCAGGCGCCCAGCCGGTCCAGGGCCAGCTGCGGGTCGGGCCAGTGGGCGACCCACACCGCCCGCTCGCAGGGGGTGACCAGCACGAGCTTGCGGCCGGGCGGGCCGACCTGGCCGGAGCCGGGCCGCTGGCGGGAGTCGTGCCGGTCGGCCAGGGCGCACGCGGCCCGGTCGGCGCGGCTGCGGACCTGCCAGACGCCGACCTCGACCCCGGGCAGGGTGAGCGCCAGCACCGCTGGGGTCACCCGGTCACCTCCTCGGGCGCGAGGTCGCCGAGGGTGGTCTGGCGTTCGGCCCAGGTCCGACCGGCCGCTCTGGCGGCGTGGCCGGAGGCGAACACCCGCCAGCGCGCCAGCCGGCAGTAGGCGGCCGACAGGTCGATGCCGATGGCGTGGCGGCCCAGCGCGCGGGCGACCATGACCGTGGTGCCGGTGCCGGCGAACGGGTCCAGCACCACCGCGGGCCGGGTCGGCGGGGGTCGCCAGCCGGCCAGGTGGTACGCCCGCCACGGGCCGACCCTGGGCATCGGCTGGCCGTCGTCGGGGTGCCAGCCGGGCTTGCCGCTGCCGCGTCGCGCCTGGGTGTGGTCGCGTTGGCCGCTGCCGGGATGGTCGCTGTACGGGGTGCAGGCGCAGGCGTAGCCGGCGATGGCGACCTGGGCGCGGTAGCGCTGCCCGGCGCGCCCGTCGGGGCCGTGCGCGGCGGCCAGGGAGTCGCCCTGGCGGCCCTGGGCACGGCCGCGCCGGTCGCCGACCGCGGTCACGGCCGCGACGGGGCGGCGGCCGTGCCCGCAGGCGGTGCAGACCCCGGGTGGGGACCAGCCCAGGATCAGCCGCCGGGGCCACTCGCTGGGGAACGCGGCGGAGTGGTCGGTGCCCAGCCAGGCGGGGACCTGCAGCGGCTCGGACGCAACCGACCAGACCGACCCGGGCAGCTTGCCCAGCGGATGCGGCGGGGTCCGGGCCACGCCGGTGGGCAGCGACTGTGACCCGCTGGTGCCCCAGGTCGGCGCGGTGGCCCCGTCGCGCCAGCGGGCGCCGCCGGGCCCGGCCGCGTGGGTGGTGGGGTTGTAGGGCTCGCGCAGCTCGTCGGTCGCGGCGTAGTAGCGGGGCTGCTTGACGAGGTGAAACCAGGTCTCGTGGCTGCGGCGGACCCGGTCGCCGACGCTCTCGGGCAGGCTGTTGGGCTTGTGCCAGACCAGCTCGGCGCGCAGCAGCAGGCCAAGGCCGGGGTCGGGCCCGCCGAGCGCGGCCAGCATCCCGGTGCAGCCCAGCGCGTACGCCCAGGGCAGCCCGAGCAGGCTCTTGTCGAACCGGCCAAGGCCCGGCTGCCGGGGGCGGGTGGCGCGGCCGGTCACGCCGTCGTGGGAGCCGACCCACCCGGGGCCGGCGCGGTGGCCGTACTTGTCGCCCAGGTTGACAAAGATCGACCCGGACGGCTTGAGGACCCGGGCCAGCTCGGCGGTGGCCGCCCACAGCGCCGCCAGCCAGGCCAGCGGGGTGGGCTCGCTGCCGAGCTCGGCGGGGTGGCCGGTGGCGTAGTCCCGCAGGCTGTAGTACGGCGGGCTGGTGACGACCAGGTCGACCGACGCGTCGGCCAGCGGCAGCCGCAGCGCGTCGCCGCGCACCAGCAGCGCGCTCACCCGGCCGCCTCCTGCACAAGCAGGCGGCCCTGCACCGGGCCGGCCTCGGGCGCCGGGTCGGGCTCGGGGGCGTGGGCGCGGACGGCGATGACCTCGACGGGGCCGAACGCGGCCCGCACCCGGGCGAGCGCGGCGGCCACGTCCGGGCCGACCGGCGCGGGCGCTGCGGTGGCCGGGCGGGTGCGGCCCGGCCGGCGGGTGGTGGCGGCGGGGCGGCGGGTGGTGGCGGGGCGGGTCATGCGGCGCTGGCTTTCCCGGCGGTAGGCAGCGCGCAGCACACCGCGCAGCACGCCCCGACCCCGCCGACCAGCCCGACCGGCTCGCCGGGGCGGATCGCCCGGGCACAGCCGGGCCGCGCGCAGACGGCCGCGTGCCAGGCGGTCACGGTGGCGTCGGGGTCCAGCGGGCCGGGCACGGCGGCGATGGCCAGGCGCTGGTAGGCCGGCCCGTACAGCTCAAACGGGTGGCAGCCGAGCCGGTCGCACAGGTCCTCGGCCTGGCGCAGCGACAGGCTGCCGGCCCGGCGGGCACGGTAGTAGGCGCGCTGGCCGGTCCGGCCCAGTAGCCCCACCAGGGTGGTCTCCCGGCCCCGGGTGGCGTCGTCGATGGCGGCCAGCAGCGGCCCGGCGGGCAGCCGCAGCCCGTCGGGAGTCGGGGTGAACTGGGCCATCAGGCCACACCCCCCAGGGGGTCGAGCAGCCCGGCCTGGCCCGTGGCGGGGCGGCGGGTGGGCCGGTTGGGGCAGGCCGGGCACAGCAGCCGGGGCACCGCCCGCTGGTTTTTCAGGCGGCGTTCGTCGTCGCGGGTGCCCGGCCACAGCCGCACCAGCTCGAACCCGCACCCGGCTGCCAGCGCGACGCGGGTGAGGTTGGCGCCGCGGCCGGTGGCGTGCTCGCGCAGCCGGCGCGGCAGGAATCGTGAACCCTCGGCGAACCCCAGGTAGTGCCGCGCGTGCCGGTAGGCCGGGACCAGGTGCAGCAGGTACACCACCGTGGCGGCCGGCGGGGCCAGCACCCCCGGGCAGCCGGGCGGGCGCAGCCCGGCGTGGACCCACGCCCACGCCGTGTCGGTGACCCGTTCGGCGCCGAGCCCGGCGCCGCACGCGGCACACGCCAGCCCCGGGCAGGCGACGACCGCGGGGACGGTCAGGCGAGGCACGGCCGGGGCCGGCGTGGTCAGGGCCGGGGCGGTCACCGGCCGGCCTGGCTGGGCGGGCCGGCCGGGACCGGCACGTACCCGGTCTCAGCCGGCACGGTCGTGGTCGTGGTGGTGACGGCGCTGCGGGGTGGGACGGTCGGGCCGGCCGACCCCACCGCGGCGGTGGTCAGCGCGAACCCGGCCGCGGCGAGCGCGACCAGGACCAGGGCGGCGAGCAGGCGGGCGAGCATCACGGGGCCTCCTACCGGCGGGGGCCGGTGGTCGGGGTGGGCAGGACGTGGGGGGCCAGGTCGGTGGTGAAGCGGAACACCGCCAGCGCGGCCAGGAACGCCTCCAGCACCGCCCGCCCGACCGGCACGGGCAGCAGCTGGTAGCGGTCGGGGCGCAGGTGCAGCACCGCCCCGGCCGCGATCACGGGGAGGGGCTGCTCGGTGGCGTCGGGCTGGGCGGCGAAGTCGGCGTGGGCGTAGGCGGCCAGCTGCAACGCCGCCTCGGGGTAGACGCCCCGGCCGGTCTTGACGTCCAGCAGCGTCACCTGCCCGCCGAGGGTGCAGAGGGCGTCGAGGGTGCCGGCGTAGCCGTAGCGGCGGGAGACCACCGTCTGCTCACTGGCCAGCCACCCGGGCTGCTGCTCGGCGCAGAACCGCTCGAACGCGGCCAGGTAGCCGCCGGCCTCGGGGGGCAGGTCGGGGCGGGGCCGGCCGGTGGCGTGGGCCGCCACGGCGGCGTGCACGGCATCGCCGAGCCCGGCGGCCTGGTCGCGCTGGGCCCAGGGCGCGGCCTTGATCTCGCGGACCGCCTGCCCGGCCGGGAGCCGCCGCAGCCGGTCGAGGTTGGCGACGGCGTACTCGGCGGCGGCCTTGGCGGCCCAGGCCGGCAGGAACGGCTTGGGCACCCCACCGGCCAGGACCGCGGTCACGCTCGGGAACTGCCGCCCCTGCCAGGTGTAGACCCGGTGGCCCTGCTCGCCGGTGGCGGCCAGCACGGGGGCGGTCACCGGGGCCCCTCCTGCCGGCCGGCGGCGCGGGCGCGGCGCAGCAGGCTGGCGATCGTGCGTACCGTGGCGGGCTCCCAGCCGGCCAGCCAGGCCAGGATGCGCCGGTCGTGGGCGCCCAGCGCCACCCCGGCCAGCGCCTCGGCCAGCAGGGTGCGCCGCTGGGGCTCGGCCAGGAACGGGCCGGCGGGCGCGTGGTGCAGCGGCCCATCCGGTCCCGGCCCGGCCGGCTCGGCCGGCGCCGGGCCCGCGGCGGCCCGCCGGCGGATCGCCGCCCGCCAGGCGTCGGTCAGCGCCGGGTAGTCGGCATCGTCGTCGTCGGCGTCCAGGTCCAAGCCGAGCGCGACCGCGTCGGGGTGGCCCAGCGCGGCCAGGCCACGGTCGCGGTGGCCGTGGAGCTGGCCGAGCACGTCGCTGTGGTCGTCGGCCGGGTCGAGCCGGCCGGGGTCGACCTGGGCCGCCCAGCCGGGCCGGGCGTGGTCCAGCAGCGCGGCGCCGGCGGCGACCCGCAGGCTGATCGGGGGCAGGGTGGCGGGGTCCATGGGGCCTCCTTGGTGGGGGCTGGTGGGGTGGCGGGCGGGGGCGCGTCCGGCCTTGGCCAGGTGGGTTGGCGCCCCCGCGCCGGGCCCCAGATCGGGGCACGTCGGGATGGGCTGGATGGCGGCCGGGGGCAGGCCGGCCCGGGCTGGCGTGGGTGGGCGGCGCATCGCCTGCAGCGCGGCCAGCAGCGCCCGGTCCCGGCCGGTCATGCCGGCCGCCTCCGGGCGTCGCGGTGGTCGCGCCAGTGCTGGTCGCTGGCGGCAAGCGCCGCGCGCCAGCCGGCCACGACCACCGTCCAGCCGCACCGGCAGACAACCACCCGGCAGTAGGTCGGCCGCCCGTTGCCGGCGACGAGCTGGCGCACGCGGGGCCGGCCGTACCGGCGGGCGCTCACCGCGCACCCCCCGGGGCCTGGTAGCGGCGGGCGACGGCCAGGACCTGGCGCACATAGGCGGCCGAGTGGTTGTAGGCGTACAGGGCCCGGCGGAGGCCGCCGGGGCGGGCGGCGCCGTGGGCGCACAGGTAGCGCGCGGCGGTCGCGGTCGCGTCGGCCGGGTCGTACACCGAGCGGCGGCCGTCGTGGTTGCCGTCGGTGCGGTAACGCTGCCAGGTCCGCCCGGCCCTGCCCCGGATGCCGAGCTGCATCGGCCCGGCTGCCCCGGCCCGGTTCGCCCCCGACCGGACCCCGGGCAGCCGGGCGCGGCCGTGGTCGGACTCGACCTTGCCGACCGCGGCCAGCACGCTCCACGGCAGCCCCGGGCACCAGCGCGCCGCGGCCTGCTGGTACAGCCGCAGGTAGCCGGGGGGGATGTCGGCCCGGGCCGCCGGGCCCGGCCGTGCCTGGCCGGTGGCCGGCGTGGCGCGGGCGGGGCGGGTGGGGGCGGCGAGCAGGCCGGTGTCCTCGGCGATCCCGTAGCCGGTGATGCCGAGCACCAGCAGGCAGCCCACGACCAGGGTGCGGCGCAGCCCCAGCAGCACCGCCACCCGCACCGGCAGCAGCAGCCCCCACACCGCGAGGGCGACCATCAGCGCCCACCCCCCCGAGGGCCAGAGCGGCTGGCGCGCAGGTGGCCGGCCCGGCCGGCGATGGCGCGGGTGGCGGTCACCGGCCCCGCCCCCGGTAGCCCCCGCAGGCTTGGTAGACGATCCGGCCGGCGCGGTCGATGACCCGGCTGGTGGTGCGGTAGGCGCCCGCGGCCCAGTCGGCGGTGCGCTTTGCCTCGGCGAGGTCGGCGGCGCGGAGTGTGGTGGGCCGGAACCGGCCGTAAGAGTCCAGCAGGTAGATGACGTAGCCGGCCATCAGCGGCCACCTTCCCGCGTGCTGGGGCGGGTGGCGCCCAGGTAGCCGGCCCGGCGGATCGGGGCGGTGCGGATGCGGGCGCCGCGGCCGGGCGCCTCCACCATCCGGCCACCGCCGACGACCAGGCCCACGTGCCAGCCCGACGGCCCGGCCGAGCGGAAGAACACCAGGTCCCCCGGGCGCAGCGCGGCGCGGGCCACCCGCGGGCCGGTGTGGAACTGGGCTTTGGCGGTGCGGGGCAGCGCCACCCCGGCGGCCCGCCACGCGGCCTGCGTGAGCCCCGAGCAGTCGAACGCGCCGGGGCCCTGGGCGCCCCACCGGTAGGGCTTGCCGCGCTGGGCCAGCGCGAACGCAACCGCCCGCGCCGCCCGCGCCGACTCCCGCGTTGGCGGCTGGGGGGCCGCCGGCGGAACCGTGGGCAGGCGGGGCAGGCGCAGGGCGGCCACCCCGGCCCGCAGCGCGGGGGCGTGGGGGGCGGCCAGGACGGCCAGGACGGTGACCAGGACCAGCAGCCCCACCCCGCCCCCGCCGCCGGGCCGGCCACGACGGGGCTCACGCATCGCCGGCCACCCCCCCGCCGTCCTCGTCCTGGCCGGCGGGGCCGCCTGGGACCAGCGCGGCCAGCGCGACCGGCTGGCCCGCATGCCCGTTCACCGGGACCGTCCCGCCGGCCGGGTCGTCCAGGTCGGGCGGCGCGGGCGCCCCGGCTCCGACCGTCCTGGCCCGGTCGCCGTCCCCGTCCCGGTGCGGGCCCGGGGCCGGGCCTGGGGTGGGGGCGCGGAGGGCGCGGAGCAGGTCGCTGGCGGTCTGGTTGCTGACCCGCAGCGCACGGCGCAGCGCGTCCCGGCCGATCGGGCGGCCCTGGGCGGCCTGGAACTCGGCCGCGGCAGCGCGGGCGCGGGTCAGCCGCCCGCCGTCGGGCGGGTCGGCCGCGGGGCGGGACGGTCCCGCGGGGACGGCCGGCCGGGCCGTGCGCGGCGCCGGCCCGGGCAGCACCGGCGTCGCGGGGTCACCGGCGGGCGTGTCCGGGGCCGGGCCGTCCTGCCCGGCCGGGCCCGGCCCGCGGTCCCGGTCCTGCGTGCCGTCCTGGTCCTCGGGGACGGTCCCGGGACCGGCCGGGACGGCCGGGACGGTGGTGGGCGGGGTGGGGTGCTGGCGGCGGTGGGCGACCCGGCCCAGGAACAGGTGCCAGGCCAGCACCGCGATCAGCGGCGGCAGCCCATACACCACACTCACCAGCCACCCCGGCGGGGGCGCCAGCGGGATCGCCGGATGGAACCAGTTCAGCCCGATCGAGGCGCCCGCGGTCAGCGCGGTCAGCGTCCACGGGTACCACGGCACCCGCCGCCACCGGTCCGGGTGGCCGCGGCGGTGGCGCTGCTCGGCCAGGGCGTTGAGCGCGGCCGAGGCCATGAACGCCTCAAACCCCAGCGGCCACACCGCCGCGGCCCAGGCGGGCAGGCTGGCGGCGGCGGCGATGGCATGCAGGACGGAGTAGGACAGGCAGACGCCGTAGGCGAACATGCCCACCGCGGCCAGGCCGCTGGCCCACTCGATCGCGACATCGATCCAGTCCCGCCCCCCCACCCGGGCCGGTGCGGCCGGCGCCGCGACAGGCGGGACCGGGATGGCTGGCGTGGCAGGGACGGTCGGGTGGGCGGTCACCGGGCCCCACCCCCCCGCCATCCGGACCCGGCATCAGGGTCGCCCGGCGGGTCACCGCCCGTCAGGGCGCGGTCCAGCTCGGCGACACAGCCCGGGCACACCGCCGGGGCGGCCAGCTGCGCAGCGGCGTGCAGCAGGCTCACCGCGGCGCCTCCCACCCCGGAGGTGCGCTCGGCCTGGAAGGCCAGCTCGGTGACCCCGGCCGCGAACGCCGCCACCGCCCCCGGGGTCAGGGGGATGCCGGCGCCGGCAAGGCGCTCGCGCAGGACCTCGGTGTTCTGGTCGATCAGGGCCCGCTCGGCGGGCGGGCGCGCCGCGACCTGGGCCAGGGCGCGGCCCAGCGCCTGGGCGGCGGTGGGCTGCCGGGGGGTCACGAGGACCACCGCGCCGGGCCGAAGGGGCGGCGGGTGGGGTGGGCGGTCACGTGCCGGGCGGCCTCGACCCGGACCCGCCAGGTGCATACCGGGCAGTAGCCGCTGGTCGGGCTCACCCGGTGCCGGGTGGCGCAGCCGCCGCAGCGGCCCGTTGGCAGGGCCGGTGGCCTGCCCGCAGGGACGAGGCCGGCGGTGGGTGGGGTGGCGGGCATCAGCGCACCTCCGGGTCCAGGCGGACCTCCAGGTAGACCCGGACCAGGCAGCCCTGGCCCCGGTCGGGATAGGGGGCCGAGACCGCGACCACGTCCAGGACGGTGCGGAGCCGCGTGGTCGCGGCGGTGACCTCGGCGGGGGTGCCGTGCAGGCGGACCTTCACGCGCCCACCTCCGCTGCGCTCGGGGCCACGGTGGCCGGGTGGGGCGGGGTGAAGGGCTGCTCGAGGTGGTCGCGGTTGCCGCGCTCGGGGTCGGCCTGGTCGAGCACTGCAAGCTGGGCGGTGAGCAGGGCACGCAGGACGGGGGCGGGGCCGGCCACGACCAGCCAGGAGCCAGCCACGAGCAGGCTGAGGTTGATCGAGACCCGCCCGGTGTCGTGGTGGACCTGGGTGGCGTGGAGCTCGGTGGGGTCGCTGGCGACGTGGGCGATGACGCTGGCGGTGGTGGCCATGACAGGCGCCTTTCGTGCGGTGGGACATGGGGGGCCAGGGCCAGGCGGGGCCTGGCCGGGACGGGCGAGGGGACGGGCTAGGCGGCGCGGCGGCGCCCGCGTCGGCCCCGTGGGAGGCGGGCCAGGCCCAGGTCGAGGGGGTCGCGGCGGTCCAGGCGGCGGATCCGCCAGGCCAGCGCCACCAGCCCCGCCAGCGCGACCGCCACCAGCAGCAGCACCCCCGCCGGCAGCGGCACCCCCGACCGGGCCGCCGGGGCCGGCGCCGGGTCGGGCGCGGGCGTGCTGGCCGGCGGGGCGGCCGGCCGGGTCGTGCGTGGGGCGCTGGCCGTCTTCGGCTTCGGTCGGGTGGGTTGCGTGGGCCGGGTGGGCGCGGGCGCGGCCGGCGCGCCGGTCGCCTGCTGGTCCCCGAAGGCGCGCTGCCAGGCGTCGGCGGCCAGGCGGCCCACGGTCGCGCTCCCGCTGGTCACCCCCGCGGTCACCCCCGCGCTGGCGCCGCGGGTGGCGGGGGTGAACGCCAGCAGCAGCGCCAGCACCGCCACCACGGCGTACTCGGCCACCGCGCGTAGCAGGTCGCCGTCGCTGCGGTGGGCCACCAGCAGCACCCCCAGCAGCCCGACCAGGACCAGCACCAGCACGGTCGCGGCGGTCATGCGGCCTCACCCGCCTCCACCGGCTCGGCGAAGGCGGCCTCAAGCAGCCTGTCGAAGCGGCCGCACGGCAGCTCGACCAGCAGGTCACCCAGGTCGTCGTCGGCCAGGGCGCGCACATGGGCGGCCAGCGTCATGGCGCGGGCGCCGCTGGCCGGGGTGACCCACGCCAGGGCCGCGGCGGCGTCCATGCGGCGGGTCCAGGCCCAGCCGGTGGGGTCGGTGACGGGCTCGCCGCGGCGGGTCCAGGCCCGCCAGACCACCCGGGCCCGCTTGCCGTTCCGGCTGGGCTCGTGCTCGCGGGTGACGGTGCCCAGCTCGCGGCGCGGCCCGCACGCCACCACCGTCCACCCCGGCGGGTCGCCGCCCGGGGTAGCGGGTGGGGCCGCCTCGAAGCGGAACACCAGCCCCGCCGGGTGGACGGGACTGGCGAGCGCGACCTCGGCGAGCGCGGCGAACCGCTGGCGGGGCAGCTCGACCAGCAGCTCGCTGACGTCGTCGTCGGGCAGGGCGCGGACGTGGGCGGCGAGGATGTGGGCGCGGCGGCTCATGCGACCGCACCTCCCTCGGGCAGGCCCTGGCGCTCGATGTGGCGCATCACCGCGGCGGGCACGTACAGGCGGTGGCCGATCCGCGAGGTCGGCAGCCGTCCCGACTTGGCGAGCTGGTAGGCCTGCCACAGGGAGATGTCCATCCGGTCGGCGGCCTCGGCGATGGGGATCTGCACGCGGGTGTCGCCGTCGAACACCGACCCGGGTGCGTCGACGGCGGGGCTGGTGGGCGCGGTCACGAGGCGCGCACCTCCTCGACCAGCCCTGCGGCCAGCTGACGGATCTCGTGCTCGGGGTAGCGGCGATGCCCGCCAAGGGTCTTGAGGAACGGCAGGCGTCCCTCCTTGGCCCAGCGGGAGACGGTCTTGGGCGAGACGTGCAGCAGGTCGGCAACCTCGGCCGTCCGCAGGTGGCTTGCAGCGCTCGGCATCGGCCGAGCAGACTGGTGGCGCATCGGGCCTCACTTCGATGCTCTTGGGCGCCGGGGGCGTTGACCCGCCCCCGGTCCCGTCCGTTCCGGGCTGGTGATCTCGCGCTCTGCGCGGCGCGCTACGCCATCACGCGGTCCCTCCTCGCAGTTCCAAGTCCGACATGGCGGGACACGACTGTAAGCACAAGTCTTGTCACTCGTCAAGATCAGTACTAACACCAGTAGTCCGGTCCTTGCCACGTGGTTGCGGTAGCTCGACGCTTGGGCCGCTCATCAGGCATGCTGCTGCGCGATGCCTTGACGGAGGGGACGTGAGATGGCGACAGAGGCTCAGCTTGAGGAGTTCGCCAAAGCCCTCAAGCAAGCGCGCGAAGCCGCTGGTCTGTCCATCCGCGAACTCGCCAAGGCGGTCTCGGTCAGCCACACCGTCGTCTGGCAGTGGGAGAACGCCGAGCACGCACCCCGTCGCCCACGGGTCCGGATGATCGAGCACGTGCTGGGCCTGCCAACAGGGTCGCTCCAACGGTTGCTCGGCCAGCTCACCGCCGACGAGGCGGGGGCGCGCGTCCCGATGACCGTGCTCGAAGCAGCCGAGGCCGACTCCAAGTTGGGGGAGCGGGGCCGCGAGATCCTGGCCGCCGTCTACCGCGAGCTGGTCCGAAAGCCAGTCGAGTAGGGCTCTTCTCACGGCGCAGCGCCGCCATCGGAACCTCCAGGACGCCGCCACAGCAACGCTTGCTCGTCTTCGAGCCCTTCACACCAGGCCCGGACGGCCGCCAGTTCTGCTCGCAGTTCTTCGAGGTCGCGCCGCAGGGCCTGCACGATGGCCGGTGGCTGCTGGCCGTCTACGGGCACCAGCGGCACCACCCTCCGCAGCCGAGGCCTCGACAGAACCGGCAGGCGCACAGCGCCTGCGCGATGACTCGCAGCTTGCCGAGTAGCGCCACTGGGGTCTCCCTCCGAACGCGGGTAGCAGGACGTCCTGAGGGTGGCGTGCGTGGCATCGTCCGGGGAGTTGGCAGCTCGTCCGCGGACGCGTTGATGACGCGGCGGATGCGCTGCGGACGTGGTAGATGCGCGGGACGGTACGATACGGCTGAGCCTCCCGCTATGGACGAAGGGACGCCAATGCGGCCTGAGCGGTCCGCCCGCCCATTCACCGAGCTGCTTGACCGCGCGATCACCGAGCGGAGTCTCTCGCTGGCCCAGGTCGCCAAGCTGGTCGACAAGGCCGCGCAGAGGGACAACAAGCGACTTGCCACGAGCAAGCAGCAGGTCTACCGCTGGCGGCGCGGCCTGCAGGTTCCCGAGCCGCAGACGGTGCGGTGGCTGGCGGTCGCGCTTGATCGACCGGTCGAGGAGTTCGCCGTCGCGGCCCAGCGGCAGCGTCAGCTTCTCAAGACGCGCCCGCATTCCCAGTCGACGTCCGCTGGCCCAGCCGGAGTGCTGATCGACGGCGACCCTCTGGAATCGGGATCGGCTGGTCTGCCGCCGACGCATCTCGTTGACCGACCGATGCCCGCGCTCGTGGTGGGGTTGCCGTCTGGAACGCCGGGCAGCCCCGCCGAGGTTGGCATGGCGATGGGCTGGATGGATATCGCCGCAGGCCAGACGCTACTAGAGCGAACGGAGACCGTGACCGCGGTCAACGGTCCGGCGGCCACGGACCCGACGCAGCCGTCTGGCTGGGTCGCGCCGGCCGAGTTGCCGCATGACATCGCTGACTTCACCGGGCGCGCCGGTGAGCTGGCCGAGCTGCGCACCCGGCTGTTCAGGCCCGACGGGTCCGCCTATGGAGCGGTTCTCACCATCGATGGGCCGCCGGGGGTCGGCAAGTCGGCACTGGCCGTGCACCTCGCGCACAAGGTCTGCGAGCGGTTTCCCGACGCGCAGCTGTTCGCCAACCTGCGTGGTGAGCAAGGTGAGGGGCTCGACCCGACCGTGGTCGTGCACCAGTTCCTTCGCGCGCTGGGCGTGGCAAGTGAGGAGATCCCCCCAACGTTGGATGCAGCCGCGCGCGCCTATCGCAGCCGGCTTGCCGGAACGCGGGCGTTGGTCGTGCTTGACAACGCCCTGAACGAGACGCAGGTGCGACCGCTCCTGCCGGGCAGTCCGACCTGCGCGACACTGATCACCAGCCGAAGCGCGCTGCCGGGCTTGGCCGAGGCGACCGCGCTGACGCTCGAGCTCCTCCCACCGGCCGACGCCACCCGCATGCTGGCTCGAACGGCCGGGAACGAGCAGCTCAAGGACAGCAACGCCGCCACGGCGGTGGCGGCCCATTGCGGCTATCTTCCGCTGGCGTTGCGGATCGCTGGGGCTCGGCTGCGCACCCGGCGTGCGTGGACGGTGGAAACGCTCGCGTCGCTCCTGGCCGACGAGCGGTACCGGTTGGGGCGGTTGACGACGGGGGACCTGGCCGTGCGCGCGAGCTTCTCGCTGAGCTACCAAGGGCTCGACCCGGCCACGGCTCGGGTGTTTCGGCTGCTGGGCCTGCTCGACATGCCGGAGGTCAGCAGCGGCGTCGCCGGCGCGTTGACGGGCATGGCGCTGCCTGCGGTGGAGGCGGCGCTGGAGCGGCTTGCCGACGCGGCGCTGCTGGAGGCGACGGTGCCGGGCAGGTACCGGTTCCATGATCTGGTCCGCCTGTTCGCCCGGGAGCGCGCCGAGGGCGAGGAGCCGGCCGAGGCGCGACAGGTGGCGGTCACCGCTGCGGTCGGCTGGTACCTGGGGCGCGTCCTGGAGGCGGCCGCCCTGCTCGGGCCGGCCCACTCAGCGGGCCGAGCACGCGTTTTCCCGGAGTTGGCGGCGGCGCTTGGCTGGTTGGAGGCAGAGCGGGAGAACCTGGTGCGCGCGGTCGCGCTTGCCGATGCGCACGAGTTGATCGCGCCGTGCTGGCAGCTCGCCGATGCGCTGTTCCGGTTCTATGAGCTGCGCCGGTACCTGCCGGACTGGCAGCAGGTCAACGAGACCGCGCTGCGCGCGGCACGGCGGGCCGGGGACCGCGCGGTGGAGGGGCGGATGCGCAACGGCATCGGCTACGTGTACGCCGAGCAGTACCGGTTCGACCAGGCGCTCGAGCATCTGGAGGCAGCGCTGGCGATCCGCGGTGAGGTCGGGGACCGCGCCGGCGCCGGCCGCACGCTCAAGAACCTCGGCGACGTGCGCATCCAGCTCGCGCAGCCAACGCGGGCGCTGGACTGCTACCAGCAGGCGGTGGTGATCGCCCGCGAGGTCGGCGATCGCCACCGCGAAGGGCAGGCGCTGCACGGCGTCGGGGTTGCCCTGACGGAGTTGGGCCAGCTCACCGAGGCGGAGGAACGGCTGGGGCAGGCGCTCGCTATCCGCCGGGAGGTTAGCGACCAGCCGGGGGAGGGCCGCACCCGCTTCCGGCTCGCCAACGTCTGGCGTGACCAGGGCCGCCACGCCGCAGCACACGACGAGTACGAGGCGAGCCTTGCCATGCTGCGCGCGGTCGGCGACCGCTACCACGAAGGGGTCATCTTGTGGCAGATGGGCGTGGCCGCCCAGCGGCAGGGTACAGAACAGGCGGCGCACACCCTGTGGCAGCAGGCGCTGACGATCCTCGAGGCGATAGGCTGCGCCGAGGCCGAGCAGCTCCGCCGGCTCCTCGCTGGCGACCGCGAAGACGGCGACCAAGCGGCGCCAACGCAGGTGGAGCCGTACGCGCAGCCGCACCATGGCGCCAACCCCACCGAGAACCTGGCTTGAGCGTGCTCGGCGAACGGCTGGGGCTGCCGCAGCTGGGCGCTGCCCGCCCGTTCGCGCTCGCGCTGGCGATCGACGCGCTCGGTTCCGGGCTGTTCCTGCCGTTCTCCTTGCTGTACTTCCACCACGCCCGCGGACTCTCGCTGACCCAGGCCGGCCTCGGCCTGTCGATCGCCATGCTGGCCGCCATCCCCGCGCCGCTGCTCGCCGGCGTGCTCATCGACCGAGCTGGCCCCAAGCGCATCACGCTGCTCACCAACGCCACCCGCGGCGCCGGCTTCCTCGGATACCTATTCGTGCACGACCTCGGGGCGCTGATCGCGGTGGCCTTCCTCGTTGCGGTCAGCGACCGGCTGTTTTGGGTGGCGCACCCGGCGTTGGTCGCCGAGCTCGCTGCCTCGGGTAGCCGTGACCGCTGGTTCGGGCTGACCACGGCGCTCCGCTGCGCGGGGCTCGGCGTGGGCGGCCTGCTCGCCGGCCTGGCAGTCAGCGACCTGGGCGTTGCCGGTTATCACACGCTCGCCGTCGCTAACGCGGTCAGCTTTACTGTCGCGGCCGTGCTCATCAGCCGACTGCAGGTCCCCAGCTGGGCGGCGGTCTGGGTGGCGGCACCCGCGACCGGGCCAGGCGGACTCCAGGCAGTCTTGGCAGACCGGCCATTCTGTGGCGTCGTCGCGAGCAACCTGGTGTTCGGGATCGCCCGGACCGTGATCCTGGTCGGCCTGCCCGTCTACACCGTGCAGGTCCTCAAGGCGCCGGCGTGGCTGGCCGGGGCGCTGTACGCCACCTACACGGCGATGATCGCACTCGGCCAGACCAGCCTGGTCCGCCGGCTCGAGCGGCACCGGCGCACCCGCGCGCTGATGCTGGCCGCCGTGCTGTGGGCGGCGTCGTTCCTGCTGCTGGCGGTCGCCCCGCTGCTCCCCCGACCACTCGTGGCCGCCTTTTTGTTCGTGGTGACCGGGCTGTACACCGCCGCGGTCATGGCGCACGCCGGTGTGATCGACGCGCTGGTCGTCGAGGCAGCGCCCGACGCGCTGCGGGCCCGCTACGTCGGCGTCTATCACCTGTCGTGGGCGGCAGCCAACGCGGTTGCGCCGGGGGTGTTCACCGTCCTGCTCGCCTGGCAGCCGTCCCTGCCGTGGGTCGCCCTGACGATCCTGCTCCTGGTCGCGCTGATCGGGGTGTGGACGCTGGAACCCCGCCTCGGGCGGGCGGCAGTCCGCCTCCCCGCCACGGTGGACGCTTGAGCGGCAGCCGTGGCTGCGGGATGGTCGCTGGTCGTCTTGGCGGCTACACCAGCGCGAACGTGCGGTAGGGGTCGACCCGGAACGCGCCGGGGGCGACGGTGTAGGAGCCGACCAGGATCGAGCCCGGCGCCGCGGTCACCGGCGTCCAGGCCGCCAGCGCGTCCAGTACGGCATCGACCTGCTCCGGGTTGGCCGGCTGGGCGAAGCGGGTGAGCGTGAGATGCGGGCCCCAGCTGGTCACCAGGTCGATCGCGCGCGACCGGCAGGCAGCGTGGATGGCCTGGTGCAGCGTCCAGTAGCCGGCCTGGGGTCGGCCGAAGACCAGCGCCATCCGCGGGGCGAGCAGCGCCGGCCCAAACGCCACCATCCGCCCATCCGCAGGTCTCTCAGGATGGACGGCCAGCGCCTCCTCTACCGCAGCCGCTAGCCGGTCGAGCATGTCGCGGTCCCCACGATCGCGGTCGGGGTCGACCAGCCGGCCGCCGGGCGCGCTGATGTTGCCGATGCTGGAGTGGATCGCCTGATACGGGTAGGCGGGGATGCCTGGCAGCAGCTCCGCCAATCCCGCCGAGAGCGCGCACGCCGCGTCGGTTACCTGCTTGGGCCACACGCACGCGATGCGGTAGCCGCCGTGGGGCTCGGACTTGGGATCAACGACCAGCCCGTTGGCGTGGGCTCGCTTCTGTTCGGCCAGCGACTCGTCTAGGCGTGTCAGCTCGTAGGCCTGATACTCGTCGAAGGTCCAGAGCGGGTCGACATCCATCACGCCTCCAGGGCAACGCGGGGTGCACACGGGCACTCGGAATGCGGCTGGGCTGACAGTGTGGAGAGCCTACGACGCCGAGACTTGGGCTGCACCCGCCACGGGTAGCGTCCGGTCCTTCCGGCGGTCGCCGGGCGCCAGCAGCCTGATCGGCACACGGGAAGCGATCCAGCACCGGTCGTGTGTGCCAAGCTGGCGTGGCCCGCGGCTGCCGGCCGGCTGCGGGCACGGCGGGAAATAGTTGTCGGCGTGGCGGCCACGCCGCCCGGGGTGAGAGGACGTGCCTTCGGCACATGCTGCTTCGCTGGCAAGCTCCGCAGCCCTGGCGGTCTGGGCTCGGTCCCACGGTGGCCATGGCCGTTGACCCCTACGTCAATGGCTACGTCAACCCCTACGTCAATGTCTACGCGCGCGACCTGCGTACCCCGTACCGCCTGGACGGCGGCATCGCCGCTGGTGAGGCCCCGAGGGGGGCTAGTCGGCCGCAAAAACCGCGGCCGACTAGCCCCCCTCGGGGGAGAGGAGCGGCCGCGCCGAGCGGATGCGCTTCGCGCGATTGATCCATCCGGCCCGGCCGCGATCTCGGCGGACCTTCGGCCCGCGCCGCCTACGGCGGCAATCTGAGCCTGCCCTGGTTACCACTCAGGGTGGTACCGCAAGCCCGAGCCCGCACGTGCGGCGGGGCATCCAGCATCGGTAAGGCGCCCAGCCACCGCTGCTCCCCGGGGTGCACGGCATCCCGGCTGCTTGGAGGCGCCCCGGCGCGTCATCAGATCCGCTGATGCCCGCAACGCCTCCGGTCGGCGCCCACTCGGCCACTGTCTTCTGCCCAGGACGACCCTGATCCAAGGGCTTCCTAGGCGAATCACACTGATGTAGTTTAAGGCAGGGAGCTGGAGGAGAGGAGCGGAGATGTGTCTGCTACCGCTTGGATCCGGGCTTCCCGTCTCAGACAGCAGATCGTGCCGTGTTGCGTCCCGGCTACGACATGTGGCTGAATCCGGTCTCTCGGATCATGGGCCTTCGAACTGTCGGACAAACACCTCAGAGTCGCCCAGCGCAGGTCGCGGCGATGCGTGATCCCGCGCGCTCACGCCACGATACCCAAACGAAAAGGCGATTCAGCGAAATCGACTTGACCGAACTTCGGACTCGTGCTGCTCGGCCTCTCTCATTTCAGCCACGTCCTTTCCTTCGATGGGCCGGTTCAAAGCGTGCTCTGTTGAATCACATCGTCGAGGTCTTGCCAAGCCGATATCTGACGTATAGAGAGCCCTTTCTTGGATCAGGTTCTCTTTTCTTTCTGCTTCAACCTAGTAAGGCAGTCCTCAGTGACTCCTGTTTTGAACTGATCCAAACGTTTCAGGCAGTCCGCGATGGAGGGGAATCCATCCTAGGGTATCTCACTTCGCTGAAGCCTGATAAGCAACAGTATTACGCTATTCGTTCCAATCTCAGCCCAGACCCACTAGAGCGTGCTGCCCAGTTTCTGTACCTAAATAAGACATGCTGGAATGGGCTCTACCGTGTTAACTCAAGAGGCGAGTTCAACGTTCCCTATGGAGCCCCAAAGACGGACTTCATCGTTGACGCTCCGAATTTGCTCGCCTGTAGCACGGCCTTGAAAGGTGAGAGCATTCAGCTCAACTGTACCGATTTTGAAGCTGCTGTCGCAGAGGCTTGCGAAGGGGATCTGGTTTTCCTTGATCCCCCTTATGTGACTCGCCACAATAACAACGGCTTCATTGACTACAATGAGACCCTGTTCTCATGGCACGATCAGATTCGTCTCGCAACTCAGGCCAAACGTCTTGCCGATCTTGGCGCTAGCGTAATCGTCACGAATGCTTTACACTCCGACATACGAGATTTGTATGGAGAATTCAAGGTTCGATCAATTGACCGCGCCTCCACCCTGGCTTCAGCATCCACCAAGCGGGGCCGGGTACAAGAAGGGGTGTACTGGAACATCAGCTGAAACGTCTGGCCGCCGATGATTTGATTGGCCGGAGGGTCCTATGGCCGAAAGTATAAGGCTAATTGATCCAGAGAAGATCCAGCGAAATCCCGAGAACCCTCGTCTGATCTTCCGCATGGACGAATTGCAGACGTTGCAAGATAGCATTAAGGCTCAGGGTATTCTTGTGCCGCTGACCTTATTTTCTGACGGCGACAAGTTCGTCCTTTTGGACGGAGAGCGTCGATGGAGGTGCGCCACCAAGCTCGGACTTCCCCAAGTTCCAGCAATTGTCCAGCCGAAGCCGGATCGGCTTCAGAACATCATGATGATGTTCGCTATACACAACACGCGGAGGGATTGGGACCCACTACCCACCGCATACAAGCTCCGAGAGCTAGAGCAGGAGTTCACTCATCGGCACAAGAGAGCTCCGAATGAGACTGAACTGGCAGAACTGGCTTCGATCGAACGAGGAGAAGTAAGAAGACTGAAGAAGCTTTTGGGCCTTCCTGAGGATTACCATCAGGAGCTGATGGAAGAGTTGGAGAAGCCCAAATCACAACAGGTCCTGACGGTAGACGTTGTCCTCGAAGCGACAAAGGGAGCCGCGGCGCTAAGGAAGCGTTCCATCATTGATACTGAAGAGGAAGACCAGCTCCGCCGAGCCCTCATCCAAAAGTACCGTAGCAAGGTAATCAAGAATACCGTAGCTCCTCGACAGCTCGCGCGCATCGCACGTGCGGTAGAGCGTGAGGAAATTCCGATTGGTGTCGCCACAAGGGTAACGCGAAGGCTCATTGAGGAACCTAAGTTCACGATCGATGATGCCTTCTCGGCTTCTATTGAACAGGTTGACTTCGAGCACGGACTGGAACAGCTCGTACAGCGGGTGCAGGATAAACTCAGAGAACATGAGGATCGACGGTACGAAGCAGGTGAAGCCCTTAGGGCGAGTCTTCAGCAGTTACAGCAGGCTATTGGGCAGGTACTAGCGCCTTAATTCTATGGGACTTTACGTATACCGGACCGTTCCGGAAGAGCTGCTGGAATATGCCGAAGTTGGTGCCAATTATTTCGCCAACTTGGGATACACCGTGAAGCCAGAGCATCTCGAAATAGCGTTTCCTTATAGGCCGACCTGGCACTGTAAGCGGTCTAGCACAACGCTTTTAGCTGAGCTTGACTTCGAGATCCGGCTTGATCGGCTTGAAGACTGGTCGAGATACGGTCGTTCCTGCACGCGTGATACACGAGTGGGGCTTTTGATTCCTTCGGACGCAGCACGAACTGGGAACGATGACATTAGTTTACGGGAATTAGGTGTCGGTCTATACATCGTTGCTGGTGACAGAGTGATGGAGGCCATCGCGCCTCATGACTTGGCGGTTAACGTAGTACTGCCGGATATCGCCAAGCTGCCGCCACGCATGAGGAAGATACTGGGTCCAGTATATGAGCAATTTGGCCGATCACAGTGGCGGGAAGGATTTGAAGACGCTTGCCAGGCCGTCGAGAGTATGGCGAGAAAATATCTAAAGGACGGTATTTCAAGAGATCGCATTACCATTGGGAACCGCGTTGGGAATCCGTTAGACGTTAAGCCCCAGAAGATTGATGCGATGACGATGGGCGATCTCGCCACCGCCTTCGGTAATATCATCATTCAGAACTACTCCGATAGGGTGATCGCCCAGGCTCTGGCGACGCTGAACAAGGATCGGATTAACGTCGTTCACCGCAAAGGCAAGGCAACTACGGAGGCGCGACTTCGTAAGAATGTAGGGCAGCATATGTGGATAGTGGTAACGGCCCTCAAAGAGCTTCTTGGCGTTACGACTCGACCGTAACGCTTCGGATGCTCCGAGACTCGAAGGCGGTAGGAGACAACAGCACGGTTGGGCCGGCTAGGCGATCATGGGCCTACGGAGTATCTGAACAAGCTCACCGGCGTGCTCAACCGAGGGTATCATCGGTGCCATCGTCCCTCGCTGGTCTCAGGCTGGGAGCCGGGCGCGCTCCGCTGGGTGGCTCGATAGCCCCGCGCACCACACCTCATCACTTCACGTCGGACGCTCCCGCGCGACCTGCGAAGACGCAGGTTCGCATGGCGCTTACCCCCAACCCACTGATAAGGATGAGGCCAGCTCTCCGAGTGGCCCCCCTGCGAGGGAGAGGAGCGGCGACCTTCCGCCCGCGCCGCCTTCGGCGGCAATCTGAACCGGCCATGGTTGCTACTCAGAATGGTGCGACAGGACACAGTATCTTTGCCGTCACCGGAGTCTGCGACATCACGTCAGCGAGAGGACTGGGTATGAGAGGTCATGCCGCCATCGAAATCCGCTGCGCCGGGCACGGTGGCCGCTGCCGGCTGCTACTCGCCGTCGCATACACGGTCCCGGGCCGCCGGCGCGATGGCGCGGTGGTGCATGTGGAGAACACGCCGGGGATGCGCGTGGCCGGGATGCCACGCTACGAGCACCGGGTGGCCGCCGACTGGAGCGGCGTCATCCCGGGAGAGGTGATTAGCTGCTCAAAGCATCCGGTGTGGTTCCCCGTCAACCACCCGGCGTGGCGTCCAGGCACCTCCCTCCCCCGGATACCGATAAGCGCCGAGCCGATGCCGTGCGCGTTGTTGCGTGACGCCTACCAGCGGCATCTGCATAGCGGCAAGCCGGAGCTGGTCAAATGGCTACCACGCCAAGGTGACGCTGGACCCATGCTAGGATCCGGCTGAATTCCATAGGTAGCCCGCCTCATAGCGGGGCAGAGGCCGGGGTGGCAGCCGGGTACCCGGAAGGGATACCCCGCCATGCCTACACGGCACACACCCGAGCAGCGCTCTCGGTGCCTGGAGATCGGCTGGGCAATCATCGTCCTAGCCGCGATCGTGTTTCTTAGCATTCGCGGCGCGATCGTCCCGGCGCTCGCGCTGGTCCCGTTGCTGCCCAGGAGCGACTTCCACCGTAACTCCAAGCCGAATTAGCGATGAGCGCAGGAGCGGGACTCCTCTTCGTCCTCTAGCAGCCGTCTGTCGTCGGTGACCTCTACGACGCCGTGCGACCTACGAAGACGCGGGTAGCACGGCGGTGGGCCGTCGATCCATGGTAAGGATGGGTCGCCGGTTCGATCCCGGCGAGGGCTCCAAGACAGCACAAGTCGGGTTCGGGTTCAGTGACCGGCCGTGATGGCGTACTGCGTCGCCTCCGCGAGAGCCACAAACTCCAGCGCCTCCTCGGCCGACAGGCGTTGGGGAGCGTGCACTGCGAGGTTGCGTAGGGCCACGAGTCCGGCGATCGACTTCTGGGTCGCCTCGTTGATAAGCCCGTGCCGATGCGCCAGTTGGGCGAGGGCGCCGAGCCCTTCCTGCGGGACTTCCACGCCGATCGCGGACAGCCGCCGCCTCAGTTCCGCCTCCACCTGGCGGGATGCCTCCACGATGGCCGCTGGCGGAGTGGCTCGGGCGAGGAGGTAGAGATCTCGGTCTTGTGTCTCGGCAGCGCTGGTCAGGGCGGCCGGGTCGGGGACACCAGGCTGGTCGAGATCAGCCTGGACCTTCGAGATCAGCGAGTCCCACTCGACCTCCACGGGACCGGCCTTGATCCGGCTCGGCCGCTCGCGCATCCAGCGTTCGAGCGGTCGCCGCAGGAACACAAGTGCAGCGACGACCGTGATCGGCCAGGCAAGGGCCGACACCAGCTCGGCTGCGAACTCCAGTCCTGACATGGCGGGAAGGATGACACAGGACCCGCCGCTCCGCGTCGGGCTGCGCCCTCCGGGCTTGAGCTTGCCATGCCGGCGCTGGATGAGCGCTCGCTTACCAAGAGCACCAGATCGAAATCTGGTGCTCTCAGCCCCTTGAGCTTGCTCTGCTCGGTCAACGACGCGGTCAACGTTCTGCCTTGTTCTACCTGCACGTACCTTAACGGCCGACCCCTCCTAACCTGCGCTACCTTTCCAGGGCGACGCTAGCTTTACGGCCGGCACCAGGCTACGGATCTGGTGCACACAACGGTGCCGCGGTGAGCTGCTCGTAGACCGAGCTGTGCTTGCATCGCGGCCGTTCGGGCGGCCGACTCGGCCTCGCGGAGGCGTGGCGCCCGGGCGGAGCAGCTCCTCGGAGGCCCGTCGCGCCCAGCAGCCTGATCGGCAGGCGCAAGCGACCCAGATCGAAGCGATCAAGTGCCGCTTGGATGTGCCAGAGATTTGCCAGAAACCGGACCGCGCGCGGCCTCGCGGCACACCACGGCGCCATACTCGACATGGTCGCTCACCTGCGGGTGGGGTGAGGCGCGGCGCGGTGCCGTAGGGACCCGTGAGGGGGCCGCACCCCCCTGACACGGAAGAGGTCACAGGTTCAAACCCTGTCGCGCCCACCACACCCCTCCTGACCAGCGGAAACGCTGGTCGTCTTCGCGTCCGGGGCCGGCTCGGCGGGCCGTGTACCGGATGGAGAGCACTTAACCTGTCTAACGTTTCGGGTCATGGACGCCACCGCCCGGAGCCCGCTTGTCCGCTCGTTCGAGCGGCACCTGCGGGCCATGAACCGCTCCGAGCGCACCGTGGCCACCTACCTGATCGCCGTCCGGCAGGCCGACGCCTTCCTACAAGCTCACGGCACCACCATCCAGGCCGCCAGCCGCGCCGACCTGGAGGCGTTCATGGGCGACCTGCTGGCCCGGCGGGCCGCCAGCACCGCCGCGACCTACCACAAGGTGCTCCGCATCCTGTACGCCTGGCTGGTCGAGGAGGCCGAGATCCCGGCCGACCCGATGGCGCGGATCCGCCCGCCGATCGTGCCCGACACGCCGGTCCCGGTCGTGCCCGACGAGGGCCTCAAGCGGCTGTTCCGCGCCTGCGCCGGGACCACCTTCGAGGCGCGCCGCGACACCGCGCTGCTGATGCTGCTGCTGGACACCGGCGCCCGCCGCGCGGAGATGGTCGGGCTCACCCTCGACGATGTCGACCTGGACCTGGACGTGCTGCTGGTGCTGGGCAAGGGCCGCCGGGAGCGCGCCCTGCCGTTCGGGCAGCGGGCCGGGGAGGCGCTGGACCGCTACCTGCGCGCCCGTGCCCGCCACAAGCACACCGGGCTGCCGTGGCTGTGGCTGGGCCAGAAGGGCCGGCTCACCGACTCCGGGCTCCGAGGCGTCCTGCGACGCCGCGGGGCGCAGGCCGGCCTCCCCGGACTCCACGCCCACCAGCTCCGCCACACCTTCGCGCATGCCTGGCTCGCGCAGGGCGGCACTGAGGGCGACCTGATGCGAATCGCTGGCTGGAAGTCCCGCGCCATGCTTCAACGGTACGGCGCGTCGGCGGCCGACGCCCGGGCTCGCGAGGCCCACCGCCGCCTCTCCCCCGCCGACCGGCTGTAGGGGCCACGCTGCCTTGGCGGCTGTCGGAATCAAGGTGGTCTGGCCGACCCCAACGGAGACCACCACTCACGAAGGCTGTGATCGGCAAGGATGCCTGACTGACATACACCGCGTGCCTGAGGATGGGCTTCGTACGGCATCCGCACCAGGTCATGCCAGGACGCTTACCGGCCAGCTTCAAGAGCCACACGCGCCGACGAGCTCCACCGACGCTCGGTACCCGAGCTGACCGATCCTGCGGGCTGCTTGGACCAGGCTCACCTTCGAGAAGAGCGGCAGGCTTGTGACAGTCCGCTGTCGCCAGTCGCCGAGGAACGCAAAGACGACCTCCAGATCGTCGCCCCTGCGCTCCAGACGAGTGAGTGCCTCGAGCGCGGAGGTGGCAAGGGCCTGTGAGGCGCTGCGCTGCTTGAGCATCACTCTGAGCTGCTCTCGGGCCTCCGCCGAGTGACGGAGCGCATCGCAGCTGTTCACCGCCTGGAGGAACAGGTGGCTGAGCACGGATGACTTGCCCTTGCGCTTCACGTGCACGAGCGCACCCGAGGCGGCCACAAGGTCACACGCCTCGATGCCGGTCTCGCCGGGCAGCCAGATGAGGGATCGGTCGAGCACCGCGAACCGCTCGGGGTGCGCTTGACCGACGCTTAGGTTGTAGCCACCCTCGGTCTGGCCGCGGTAGCACGGCAACGCCAGGTCGGACTCAGGAAGACCGCCGAGCTGGTTGTCGATGGCCTGCACGAAGGCGCGATCGACCCGGTAGAAGTCACCGTCGTAGGCGACATACTGCTCATGGTCGACCGTTAAGTCTGCGCAGAGGCATTCGAGAATCGTGGCGGTGCCGACGGGTTCCCGGGCTTCGTCGAGGAACCGCAGCTCCATCTCGAGTGCATCGCTTGGCCGGGCAAGGTGATGTGAGCGGGTTACAAGCTGGGACAGCATCGCGATCGTGAGGGTGATCCGGCAGGCGCTGTCCCGTCGCTCGTGGGGGTAGAGGATGTACTGGATCGAGCGCTCGTCGCCCACGTCGAGCAGATCATCGGGGAGCAGGACATCCACCGTGTGTGGAACGGGGTCGGCGAGAAGGTCGGTGACGAGCCGCTGGCGCAGGAGATCGACGAGCGGCTCGTCGTCCACGGGCGTGATGTTGTCTACCCAGCCGAAGGCATCCTTGTAGCGGTTGGTGCTTGAGCGGCTGCGGACCTCCTCGGAGAGCTTGACGAGGTCGGCGATGTCTTGGACGTCGGTGCGGAATCTGAGGGACCGGCCACCGAGCACCTTCGGAAGGAGGGGGTCGGCGCTGCGGCCGCCCGCGGCGGCGACCACGTCGGTAGCGCGGTCGATTCGGAAGCCCTCCATCGGGATGTCGCGGGCGGCACGATGCCCGGTCTGCTGAAAGTAGGGCGTCGTTGTCCGGTACCGCAGCTCGCTTAGCCGCGGTGTTCTGCGCGAAACCCGGGGCGTGCCCTCAATCGTCGGTGGCGGGTCCACCACGGGCGCCAGAGCGTTGAGGGCTGCGAGCAGCCCGAAGCGCGGGTCACTGGCGGTCCGTCGTAGGGCTCGTGAACCAGAACCGAAGCACCACGCGACCCAGCGGATACGCGACCCATCGCGAGTGGTCTCGTCGATGGCGCAAAAGACGACGGCACCCAAGGAAGCCGAGCCTGTGCTGAAGTCGGGAAGCCCGAGAGCGTCCTGCATAAACCGTTGCCAGGCGGGTGCGTCGATGGGCCGGTGCAGGAGCGCGACGATCACATCACCGGGCACCACGGCGTCCAGCAGGTCGCTGTCGTGGATGTCGAGCGGCTCCAGCCGGCTACCGGTCCAGTACGCGAGTTTGCTGTCTGGGATGAAGGTCGGAGAGATGGCGCGGACTGGCGTGACGCGATGCCGGAGAAGGAACGCATTCAACGCGAGGAGCATGGGCGCTGCCTCTGGATGCCGTGTTCTCGATTGACTCCTGGGGCAAGGGCCGGCACCGTCTCGGCAGCTTTGGCTTCCGAGAATGCGTCAGCCAGCTGAAGTAGATCAGCATTGCCTCGATCGTCTCAGATGTCAAATGCCTGTCGAGAAGAGCAAATCTGACCCACCGGGCAGCCTATTAGCATAGCAAGCGCGGCAAGTCCCAGGTCGACAGGAAGGGTCAAGTCCCTCAGCTCGATCCGGGCCAGCTCAGCGTGCAGCTAGCCCGACACGGCCGCCGGCGCCCGCGCCCGCGACGCCAGGAAGGGACGACGTCTCCAGTGCCAATGGCGTATCACGCGGGAGGCGGAAGGTCCTCGTAGCGGACGCGGGCGAGCAGCTCGATGGCACGCCGGCGGGTAGCGAGGCTGGCGGGCTGGGCCAGGCAGGCGGGCATCGCGCGGTCCAGCGCCTCAATGTTCCCGCTGGCGAGCTGGCGCAGCTCCGCCTCGGCGCTGTCGTCGTCGAAGGCGTCGGCGGCAGACACCATCGCCCGCGCGACCAGCCGGTCGACCAAGATCTCAGTCATGGCCCGTACACTACCGGCCCAGCAGGGACTGGCAAGCCCGACTCACCCGGCTGTGGACAACGCTCACCCAGCCAAGCACCCGGGCGGGAACGGGCCCGGCCACCCGCCCCGCCCCAGAGGACGCTGTGAGGTCAACGCCCGCCGTGAACCCTCGCTCTCGCACCCGAGGACCTGCACGCGATTGCGCAGCACGACGCTGTGACAGGCAGCCGTGATGCGGCTCAGGCGTCCGTAGCCTGAGCCCGCCGGCGGCTGATGTAGCCGCCCCGGACCCGGCCGAACGCCTCGGGGCGGAGCTGGCGCTCAAGCTGCATGAGACTCCAGACCCTCGTACCGTCCGACCGAACGTAGGGTTCGACCTTGGCAGCCACGCGGCGGACGGTGGCCAGGTCAACGCCCAGGAGCTCCGCGCACCGCTCCAGCGGCGCGGCGATCGGCCGGTTGACGTCGAGGTCGTGTGCTTCCCAGGTGCGCATGACCGCCAGCGTAATCGAACTTACGTTCGAACGCGAGAGGACAGACTCCCGAGGAGCTCCTTAGGAGTCAGACGTCGATTCACGCCCTTGGGTGTGGTATGACATGATTGCCGCCTATGGTCACCCTGGTTGACGAGCCGACGTCCGTTAGTCGTGCTAGCTTCCGAAGTAGATGATGCTGGCCAGGTAGCCTGGGCTGTGGGATGGGCGATGGCACAGGACTGGGTATACCTCGTTAACGATCGATCACCCGAGTGGGGATACGAGGTCTCTGCGGGCGAGTTCTTCGCCGGAGATCGCGTACCTGGGCCTCACTCGTGGACCCTCCCTCACCGGTACCGAAGTCTTGAAGTGGGTGATCGGATCTGGGTGTACGCCACCGCGCCCCTCAAGGCGTTTGTGGGCTTGGGTGAAGTCGCCAGAGACCAGCGGCTTAAGGATGGTGGGTGGCGATTCGAAGTCCAGTGGAACAACGACGTCTCCAAGCGACTGGCCGCGAATCCCGTAACCGACGTGCTTGAGAAGCGCACCCAGATCCCGCGCAGGTTGACGCCCACGGAGTTGGATCGGCTGCACGCCGCCATTGGCTCCTCGGCTCCTGGCCCGGTGCTTCCGCGCGGACGAGTGAGAAGGCTCCGTGAGGTCGTACAGCGCCAGGGTCAGCGCGACTTTCGCGACCGGCTGCTGGCGGCCTATGGTGGCCGCTGTGCGGTCACGGGTACTGACGTTCTGGAGGTTCTCCAGGCTGCGCACATCGAACCGTACGACGGCATGCCGACGAACGTGGTCTCGAACGGTCTTCTCTTGCGCGCCGACATCCATGACCTGTTCGACCAGGGCCTCGTCTGGGTCGCCGACAACTACAAAATCTTCGTCCACGAGTACCTACGCGGAACAGAGTACGGGAAGTTCCATGGCCGAAAGCTGCGGCTGCCGAATGACGTGGCAGACCGCCCGGACTCGAAGCGCCTGGCAAAGCACCGGCAAGGCATTGCCGGATAGCCAAGTTGAGTGCCGGTGCGAGGAAGGGACCGATGCGACCGTGACCAAGCTCGGCGCGATCCTCGACCAAATTGACTCCGGCACCGTGCTGCTGCCGGAGTTCCAGCGCGGCTACGTATCGAACCGGGACACGGGGAGGGTCGAGTCTGAGCGGTTCCGCCGTTTCAGCTACGATGAGCTCATCGCCCGGGATAAGGCCAACCTGGACATTACCTGGCTCCGGGACGAGTCGCTGGAGGACCCTGAGAACTTGCCGGCGCCCGAAGTGCTGATCCCCGAAATTCAAGAGGAGATGGCCGCGATCCTCGAGCAGTTCGCGGAGATTGCTGCTGGCCTCGGCAGCGCCAATGTCTCGACCGAAGGGGTGCCGTAGCGATGCCGGTTGAGGTCGGACTATGGCGCGTCGACGGCGATGACGCGGTCAAGGTGACGTCGTCGGGCGTGCCGCTGGAGTCAAGGCTCGAGCGGCTTATCGAGGGCGATCCCACGATCCTGGGCACGCCGCTGCTGCTCATCGGTCGGCAGGTTCCGACCAGATATGGAACATTCATCGATCTGCTCGCGGTCGATGCCGACGGCGCGCTGCATGTGCTTGAGCTCAAGCGCGACCGCACACCACGCGAAGTCGTCGCGCAGGTGCTCGATTACGGCTCGTGGGTGCAGGCGCTCACGCACGAGCAGGTGCTCGACATCTTCACCGTCTACAAGCCGGCGATCGTGTTCGAGCAAGCGTGGACAGAGTGCTTCGGCGGTGGCCCCCCGGAAGAACTCAACAGCGCCCATCGACTGACCGTGATTGCTGGCGACATCGACGCGGCGACCGAGCGGATCGTCGGCTACTTGGCCGGCTTCGACGTGCCCGTCAACGTTGTCTTCTTCCGCTACTTCGAGGACGGTGGTCGCGCCTATCTGGCGCGTACCTGGCTCTTGGACGAGGCCAGCACGTCGCCGCAGTCCGGGCGGTCCGGCAGGAGAGGCAGCAAGGAGCCGTGGAACGGCACCGACTGGTACGTGTCATTCGGTGAGGAATCTGGCTCCCGTAACTGGGACGACGCACGCCGCTACGGCTTCATCTCCGCTGGCGGCGGCGTATGGTTCTCAAAGACGCTGCGCAGCCTCCCAGAAGGCGCCCGGGTGTTCGTTTGCATTCCCAAGACCGGATACGTGGGGGTTGGGTACGTAACCGGCCTGGCGCAGCGGTTCGACGACGCAGTGGTCACTGTCGACGGTGTTGAACGCGGGCTCGCCAGTCTGAAGCTGCACGGCAGCTACCATCACTCCGAAGGTGTGGACGGTGAGGACACCGCCGAGTACGTCGTCCCGGTCCGCTGGGAGCAGACCCGACCGCGGGAGCAGGCTGTCTGGGAACGCGGTATGTTCGCCAACCAGAACAGCGCCTGCAAGCTGCACAATAGTTTCACGCTCGACGCACTCGCAGCCGCCTTCGGCATCGAAGACAAGGGATGAGGAACACAAGGGCGCTGCACTTAAAGAAGTTCGCTCCTTCCAGCGACATGATCACCACAGTGACAGGCCGCAGTGCCGCAGGAACGAGAAGGCCAGATGCGGAGTGCCCCGGATCCGCTGGATACCACGCTCGGCCGCGGCGGTGACCTCCGCAAGGGTGTCGCCGGCCAGGTTGGCCAACTCCACGCCCTTGAGGTTGGCCCACAGCGCCTCCACCGGGTTGAGGTCCGGGGCGTAGCCAGGCAGCGGCTCCACCACCAGCCAGGACCGCTGACGCCGCAGCCAGGCGCGCATGACCTTGCTGCGATGGGCCGGGAGTCCGTCCCACCGCAGCGTCGCCTTCTGCCCGCCGAGCAGGCGGCGCAGCTCGCCGAGGCCCGATCAGGGTGTCGGTGTCGTAGGCGTGGGTGGTGGTGCAGGCAAGTGCCGCGCCACCGTGGGCGGTGGATCCGATCACCCGCGGGCGGCTGCAAGTCTCGGGGCGTGCGGTCGGCGAGGAGGCCTCCTCCCGATACCCCTCTTCTCTTTCGTTTGCGCTCCATAGCGAGACGAATCTTGCGGTCTTCCTTCATGAGCGCCGGGAGCGTCCTACGGCAACAACACTCCTGCCAGCAGCAGCAGAATCTGCTGGCCGCTTGACGGCGTACCCGGCGTATAGCATTGAGGTATCGCGGCTTTCGCGTATGCGCATCCGGCGTCCCAATTCGCCGTAGGTGATCGCGCCGCGGGCGCGGTCGCGCATGGCGCGCACGGCCGCGAGCGGGTTGGCCGGGGCGATGCCGACCCGGTCGCGTACGTCAAGGCCGGCCGCTGCTAGCTCGCGTTCGAGTTCTGGCGGGCGGATAAAGCGCCTCCAGTCGTGCGTGTCTGGCTCGGCCCAGCGCGTCGCCGCCCAGTCCTGGGAGAGCCTGATCACCAGCAAGCGGCTGCGACGCGTGCGGTTGATGGTGTCGTAGAGGAACACGCCGCCAGGCCGCAGCACCCGCGCGATCTCGCCCACCGTGCGTCCCACATCGTCGATGTGCTCCAGCACATCACAGCAGTAGACGGCGTCAACGCTCGCGTCCGGGAGCGGCAGCTGCTCGCCGATGCCCTGGTGGTAGTCGATCTCAAAGCCGCTTTCGCGCGCGTGCGCCCGAGCCGCCTCAAGCGACTCGACCGATGGATCGACGCCGGTCACGCGGGCGCCGAGCGCGGCGAACTCCTCGGCCAGAAGCCCGCCGCCGCAGCCGACATCGAGGATCTCAAGACCCACGGGATCGATCCCGAGCTGCTCGGTGAGGACGCGCTTCATGTAGCCGAACCGGGCGGGACTGACGCCCGTGCGCAGCACGGCGAGGCCGGAGCCGTCTTCGTCCCACCAGCTGTGGCTCAGGCGGTCGTAAATGGTGTTATCGACAGGCATGACGGCCTCCAGCTGGGATGATCCCTCGTAACTATTGGTTGAGAACTGGACCGGGTGACTGTGCAGGGTTCGTTTCAACTGGCTTGCCGGGCGATCCACCGACGCCAACGGCAAGAGCGGGTGCAGGTGCCCGTCGCCCGCAAAGGAGCTGACAGCAGCCGGTCGGGCGCTGCCAGCGGTCAACCCCCCGAGTTGACGACCTGTGCGTCGCCGGCCGCGATCGCTCCGATCCGACGCAGGTCGTCGGTGAGCGCGCCACCGCGGTCGCTGTGGGTCGGGTTGACCCGCGTCACCACCCACTCATACCAGCCAGGACACCTGGTCACCTGGTAGCGCTGCACGATCCGGGTCCGAGTGTCGACCGGCTCCAGGGCAATGCGCCACTCGGTGCTGTCAGGCAACAGCGGCGTGGGGACGGTGCGCCACACAAGCTCCCGTGGAGCCTCGACCGCGACGACCTCGCAGACCCGGCTCCACCGCAGCCAGCCCGACCGGTTCCGCCCGCGGAACCGCACACCGGGCACCGCCACGGTCGCCCCCTGCAGCCACACGACCTGGCGGCACTCGTGGCTCCACTCACCGGTCCGGGTGACATCGGCGACGACTCGCCATACCGCCTCCACCGGCGCGTCCACGATCACCTCGGTGCGGCAGGTCCGGGCGATACCGTCCCGTTTGGTGGCCTTCATGCCCCTCCCCCTTTCGCCCCCTGCTGGGGTGCCTTGTCGAGCAGCCGGTCGATGACCGCGGCCACCCACCTCTCGTACTGCTGCGGCGTCCAGCCCGACAGCTCGGTGAGCAGCTGGTAGACCTCGACGGCGAGCACCGCCCACAGCCCGTCGCGCTCCTCGCCGGTCGGGGCACGACCCGCGACCAGGGACATGCCCTGCTCGACGCTGACCCGCCGGCGCTCCTCGCCCTCCCGCAGCCGCCGCGCCAGGTCGGTGTCGGAGGCCGCGGCCTCCCGCAGCGCCAGATACACCCCGGCGGTGCGCTGATGGACGGCAGTGACCAGCCGAGCGGCCGCCATGGCCCGCTGTTGCCGCGTCCCGGACCCCAGCGCGGCAAACTCCGGCCGCTGGTCCAGCGGCACCGGCTCCGCGTCGCCGACCACGGCGACATCCAGCGCCGCCATCAGCAGATCACTCTTGGACCCAAAGCCCGCATACACCGTCTCGACCGACACGCCCGCCGCCCGCGCGACCTCACGCATCCCGGTCGCCGCCCAGCCACGCTCCCCGAACAGCTGGACGGCCGCCCCCAGCACGGCAGCCCGTGTCTCGGCGGCCTGCTGCTGGCGTCGTGGTGACCGGTACCCACGTCGCGTCCGCGGCGCCTGCCCCGTCCTCATCAGCCGATCCCTGCGCGCCGCGCCGGGATGTCCGGTTGCCATCGCGCCGCAGCCCCTGGTCGGTCGGTCCACGCCACGCCGTGCAGCAGATCAGACCCTGGCACCGCCGCGACCTCACAGACCACGACCTGGTCGCGCTCGTGCTCGCTGAGCGCACGCCACGGCCGGCGCTGCCGATATGGCTCGGCGGCCAGCACCACACGTGGGTGGTCCAGGTCGCGGCGCGGCGTGGCGGGCACGATCCCCAGGATCCGCAGGTCCGCCGGCCCCAATGCCGTCCTCATCTCACTCTCCCGCCCTCCCGTCGGCGGCTCCAGGAGGAGTATAGAACGACGTTGTTGTCACTACAACCCTGTTCAACTGAAATCTGGGCGTCGCCCGAGCACGGCACACAAGCTCGAGCCGCGAGCCCCGGAAGCAACCGACCACGCCGCAGATCGCACCAGCGTGAAGGCACAGCAGCGCCTGACGGCACAACACGCCAAACAGCCGGCTGCTTGGATTAAGAGGACATTCCGGAACCTTGGTCGGCGGTGAGCGCAGGGTAGGCGGGTTGTGCGGAACAATCCTCCGGTCATGTTCACATGGCGTGCCGCGACCTGCTCCCCGACACTGAGGCGCCGGAGCGCGGAAGGCTTCACGGCGGTACGGCAGCGGGCTACGGCCGCGCCGGACGGGCGGGCGTGTACGGCAGCAGCCCGTCCCTGAACCGCGCGATGCACTGCTGGATGATCGCCCACGCGGTGGCGTAGGGCATGTAGCTTGCCGCGAACTCGTCCTCGCCCCACGCCTCGTCTTGCGTGCGCCAGCCGCCCACTTCCTGGCCGATATCGACAGCCGTCCAGTCGACCTCGGCCGGCTCGGCGATCTCAAACGACCAGCCCGCCCAGCGGGCACGGAAGTACCACGCGTGCCCGTCCACGGTGCCATCGCCCTGCACCGGCGCGTAGCCGTCCAGCTTCCCGTGCCAGCCGGGGTCGCTGCGCTGCTGCCGGGTGAGGTCCGCAGCCTGCTGCTGCTCCCACGCCAGCCGATGCTGCTCCCACGACCCGGGCCCATGCTGCTGCTCCCACAGCTCCCACAACCGCCGCTGCGACTCGTTCAACTGCTCCCACCCGGCCTGAGGGGCTGCCACGCCGGCGGGTTGCTGCTCGGCAGCTGCTGCCAACACGGTCCGCGCATGCTGGGACCCTAGCGGTTCGGGCAGCCCAAGCACACCGGGGTTGCCTACGCCGTGGCGGTGTTGCCAGGCTGCGGCCGCGACGGCGGACTGGTCAGGGTGCCCGTGCGTGCGCCTGGGCGGTGCAGGGTAGCCGGTTGTAGCCCAGCCGGGCGCAGGCCAGCATGGCGAACGCGAAGAACCGCTCGGAGTCCCGGTCGTAGCGGATGCGCAGCCGCCGGCACCCGGCCAGCCAGGCGATCGAGCGTTCCGCCTTCCATCGGTGGCGGCCCAGCCGGTCAGACGACTCCACGCCACAGCGGGCGATCCGCACCTTGATCCCTCGACGCGTCAGGTAGCCGCGGCAGCGGCGGTTGTCGTAGGCCTTGTCTGCGTGGACCTTGCCGGGCCGGCAGCGCCGCCCGCCAGCCGGGGTGCGCACCTTGGGGATGTCGTCCAGCAGTGCCTCGAACACCAGACCGTCGTTGACGTTGGCGGCGGTCACCAGCAGCGACAGCGGCAGCCCGGTGCCCTCACCGGCCAGGTGCAGCTTGCACCCGGGCTTGGCCCGGTCGACCGGGTTTGCGCCAATCAGGTCCCCCCCCCCGAACAGCGCGCAGGCTGAACGAATCCACGCTCACCCGCGACCAGTCGAGCACCCCGGCCTCGCCGAGCTCATCCAGCAGCACCTCCTGGAGCCGCTCGAACACCCCCGCGCGGGCCCACTCGGCAAACCGCCGCCAGCAGGTCGTCGCACTCCCGCAGCCGAACTCGCCCACCGGCAGCAGCGCCCACGGGGTGGAGGTGCGGGCCATGAAGATGATCGCGGCCATGCAGGCGCGGTCGGGCACGGCGCGGGGCGCGCCGCCGCGCGCCCGGGAGGGTGGGGGTGGCAGCAGGGGCTGGATGCGCTGCCACAGCGCGTCGGGCAGCAGGCGGTCGGCGAGCGTGGTCATGGGCGGGGAGGATCGCACGACCAGCCAACCCGTGCCGATCACCCGACAGAGGTTCCACAATGGCTTCTGACCATGAGCGCCTCGAGCGAGGGCACCTGCGAACCCTCCAAACCGACGTTGCCAATGGTGGTGTGGAGCGACACCCGAGATGGGGATGAACGGCGACATGAACCTGCACGTGTCGGGGAGCGGCGGTGCAGGTCAGGGGCTTGCCGGCGACCAACGCATCGCTCGTCAGGATCGCGTCTGCCGCCATCACCGTGATCGTGCCGTCGGCCTTGCTCGGGCATGCAGGTCAGCCGTGGGCGGATGCCTGTGCCCGCGGGTGGTGCCAACGCCGGGTGGCTTGGTTGCTCCCGGTGCGCGTGGGCTCCTCTACTGGTCGAGGGCCTGGTCGAGGGGGACCAGGCGCTGCTGCAGGCCGAAGATCGCGGCCTGGGTGCGGTCGGCGAGCCCCAGCT